>Ga0214923_10000587_pt1 | contig 54421 bp, 49 predicted proteins | sample LL1510_MetaG_FD_177993 | JGI IMG/M metagenome (GOLD analysis project Ga0214923, IMG submission 177993) | Freshwater microbial communities from Lake Lanier, Atlanta, Georgia, United States - LL-1510 | ecosystem: Environmental > Aquatic > Freshwater > Lake | place: USA: Georgia | collected...
CCTTCTTCAACATCAAATTCTTCAGCCAAGGTAAATTCACGCCGACCAAATGGCCCTTCGCGAAATTGAACCACAATAGCTTGACTATTCGACTTGAGAACACCCCGCACAGAGGTTCCCTCGCTCAGAAACAAGCGTAATCCTTCGTATGTCCCAGCCGGAAGTTGCTGAGCAAACGGCAAGACCTGCGTGCGCCCATCAGAAAGTGAAAGAAGGTCGACTTCAAGATCCTTGTTCAATTCGTAATTAAATAAACTCGAATCAGCGCATCTGCGTTCAGGCTCGCTGATGCAACGCCCTGTTCCCTCCGGCGCAAATGCGATGGCATTGACTGTGATAAAAAGATTGCTGAGATCATCAACGGGAGCATCTGCGAGGGCAACTGTGACCGTTCCTGGTTTTTTAGGCTTGTCCGCCTGTGGATTGCCTACCTGCACTCGACAACCCTCGAGATGAGACAAATTTACAGCAACGAGCAATAGGCTTCCCGCGCAGACAAAGATTGAAGTTATATTTTCGGACCACCGTCTTTTTCTAAATCTCATTTCTTGCCTCCCGGTGCCCGCGTCAGCGGAAAAATCTGCATGGACACCTGAACAACCCGGCTCGAAGGTTCAGGTGGACAAGGGGGATGATCGTCGTAGATTTTCTGCGAAAACTCTTGAACCAAGTTTTTAAGCTCCTGGAATTGATCTTGCGTCACCGTGAGCACCAATGAATTGATGTCACGTTCTTCGGGAGGACAATCCACCACCGCAGCCTGGGCCAGTTGCAACAAAGTTTGGTGGTATCGAACCAAACTTACACTTGCGATTTCTGGCCCCGTTGCAACCTCTGCTTGCAGAGGAATGTAACAACCCTCGGTTTCGTTTCGCTCTGCATAGCCAATGCGGCACAGCAGATCTAACCCATTGCGAATTTCATCGACTGTTATTTTCGGACGGATACGCTCTTGAAACCACTCGGGCTCGAGCGAACAACCTGAAAAATGCATAAGCTCAAGCAAAATCGCATGCGACCAATGACTAAAGAACTCCAATTGCCAGCGGTCAAGTTCGTTCACCACCAGTGTCCCTTTAAGAGCCAGCATTTTTCGGAACACAGACTCGCGAGCCACTGGATCTCGCAAGTAGGTGTGCTCAACCATTGCCTCGAAATACTGACGCTCTCGACCAACAAGACCAAGGCTTGCAATCATTTTTTTACTTGTTTTTGGAGTCAATGGGCGACGGCCGCGAATAAGCGCGTTCATCAAATTATTGTGCCCTAAGCCCGCATCTTCAGAAAAATCGAAGTAGGTGTATTCAGCTTTCTGTTCTTTGAGAGCACGGTACAAACGTTCCAAATACTCCCGATAATCCAAGTACTCGGACGGTTTTACGATTTCGTTGCAGATTTTCTTTAGGGTGGCCTTATCCACAGGCTGCCCTCCTTAATATTCATATCGACTTTTTTGTCTCTAAATTTTAACAAAAAGACCAAAGAAGCTCGAATGATATTGATTTTGACGCGGGACAATAAACAAAGAGTCTGTCTCGCGGTTTTACGGCTTCAGAGAGAGCGAGCACCTAGATACGCAGCCAACCCCGATGAAATCAAGGATCGCTCTAAATCCGTAAGGCGGGCTTTAATAAATTGATCTTGGAGCATCTGGGAAATCTTCACTCGGGTGGCCACATCTGTCGCTTTCACAGCCATCGCTGCCGGAGGAGTTAACAGCGGCTTAATCTCACCTTGCAACTCGGGGGGCAAGCTTCGCGGCACAGACGACTTTGCCCCACGCATGTTGGGTGCCGCATTTCGCAAACCATTGAGAGCCAATTTGAACCGCTCCCATGCGGCTCCACCCTTGCTATTCAGGCCCGCAATAATCTCGCGTTTAGACATTACCTTCGGAGAAATATTCATAAGGTTTTTCCATGAACCTGGATTGAGCACTGCACTCATCGAAGACTTTGCCGTGCCAAGCCATCGCGCGGTGTGGACAATGGGTCCTCTCGCCAAGTTGTAGACATCAGCAGCCACCATCACAAAGTACGCCGTCTGCATGGCAGTTTTCATGGGAGTATTCGGCAGATCATCGATCCAGCGGCTGAGTGGGATACTCACAGCAGTAAAAATTCCACCTGCCGCAACAGCGACTCCGAAAGCACTTGTCGCCATCACTGTTGCTGCACTTCCTGCGGAGGTGATGCCAGCAGCTGTTGCCGCTGCCGAGGTTGCACCTGCTGTGAAATAACCAACCGTACCCGCAGTTGCAGTCCAAAGTGTTCCCATTGCCCCTGCAAGCGCCGGCAACGACGCCGCACTTAAAACAGCGGCAGCACCCACAGCAACTGCAACCTTTCGTGCACCATCAACCTGCTGCTTCAACCAAACTTTTGAAAATTCTTCGAGGTCCATTGGACCTTTCTCTGTTTCTGCCAAGCCCAACATTTGTCGCACAACGTCTTGCTCATCTGTGCCTTCTTTACCTTCAAAGAAACGATCGGATGGCAGTGGTGCGGGGAATGCAATCTGGTTAGCCCAGGAATCGGGACGATGAGTCACCATGACTGTGCGCGCCAACGGCTTTCTGTAAATAAAGATAGCCGACAGCTCTTGCCAGTTCCCTGTCACCCGCAGCGCTTGATAAAGCTTGCTATCGGCACCGCGAACAAAAACAAATTCAAATTGTCTTGTGTCGCCAAGAATAGTCGTTCCCCAATTGGGATCTAAAACAAATTGTGCGCAGTCTTTCGGATTATTGTTTCCGGTTCCCTTTTGCCCTAGCAAGGTATCGGGATCACCGATCGCCGGCGTGATCCGACATCCAAAAAATCGCAGAACATCGGAATCGGCTGGAGCAGAAACAGCTTTTTTCATGTCCGCGAGAATTCCAGCCATGTCGCCCGTGGGCAGAAATTCCTCGAAATCACTTTTCCGTTGTTGAATATGAACTTTTACTTTCCCATTACGACCTGCTTGCATATTGATGGCAACAGAATGCAAAGCCACGCAATCTGATCGCAACTGACCCTCTGTGTCGGGATCCAACAACCCCGCTTCGTCGCCCGGCGCACACGCATCTTCCACTCGGCGCTTTGTTTCAGGATCAAGATTGTCGCGGTCTTCAATGCCATAATTCCGGCTGGCCGAACGTTGCTTGATGCATCCACCCGAAGTCAGCCCAACAGTGAACGCTGCAAGCAGCGACAAAACGACTGAGCGTTTATTAAATATGCTCAACATCAAGCGAGCCTCCGCAGGTCAGTGTCTTTGGCAAAGTCAGACACGAGGTCATCGGTCAGGCAACAAACGGACTTGAGACCTTAAAACGCTTCGCCGTTTCGCTCGTGCCGATTGGAGCTTTGCCACTGGCGGAGCGAGGAAACATAACCGCGTTGATTTCACTGATATTTATAAGCCCGGACGAAGCGAAGGCGCGAATTTTTCCAAGCACCTGCATCTCTGCCAACCGGAAATTTTCAGCGTCGATTCCTCTGAAGTTCGCCGCGCTTGCCATCCAATCCTTGGCAATATCCTCGGGCGCTTTACTGGTGATCAATTGCCGAACGTTATCGCGAGTTCCTGCGAGAAAAACAAGCATGACCTTTGGCTCGAGCGCGAGAAAAATTTCTAAGAGCAAGCCGTCGCTTAGATATGCGAGAGTTTCGACACTGACCAATCGCGACCTCACCTGCAACGCGAGATCCGAATTTGTTTGATCGAGATCCTTCATCATTTGCTCTTGCGCTGTTTTGTCGGAGCGCTCAATCAAGTCAATAAGCACATCTGCCCCACCCAACATCTCGCCATCAACGACGTGGCTTTTCTGAAGTTTTCTCTTCAGCGCATCTGCAACATTTTGCAAATATTCACGCGAGAGAGAATCCTTCACACAGAGCTGCCGCATCAGGTCGCCTTTCACGTTGCCCTCAAAAAGCTCGAACACAGAACGGCGTTTTTCGGTTTGCAGTTGGGTTAGAACAACTGCCTGAGAGCGTGAGCTTTCATCGATGATCAAATCATAGATCTGCCGACCCGAGAGCGATTTCAAGAAGTCAAATGTCTCACGTGAACGGGTGGTCATTTGCCGCACTTTTCCGGCAGTCATTTTGAGTTTCAAGGCGCGCAGAATATTGAGCTGCTCAGAATCACTCACAATCGGCTGACTGACATGAATATACTCGGCAAGCAGGGCGACTTCCTTTTTAAGGTCGTCGTCTGCAGAAAGGTCGAAGACGACAATTTCTCCCAAAATCGCCACGCATTTCGCGGAAAATTCAACCCCGTCTTCACGCAAAACACGAGCAAAGACTTCACGTGCGATCTTTGGTTGCACAATGAACGATTGAATCAATTCATCACGCAGCGTTTGCAAATTCATCCGAACTGCAACTTGCTCGCTTAGCCCAAAGCCAGCGGATTCACTCGTTCGAATTTGTGATTTCGGAGCTAGCTGCGCAGGATGGCGGGCAGTCTGCACGTCAGACAAAGCACCTTCATCACCAAGTGAAAACGAATCTTCATCGGAAAACCCAGATTCAAACCCTAATCCTGTCGAAGGCGGAATAGCTCCGCGTCCTTCTGAGATGAGATGCTGAACCTGCTTTCCGGTAAGAACATATCGCAGTCCCAGCGTGGCGATAATCAGCAACAGCACAAACATTCCAGAGAACAAAAGTATTTTCTCTTGAGTCCAGAATGTTGACGAGGATTCAGTGCTTGATGTTGAAGTTTTTTGCTTCTCGCTTTGCGATTGGATCTGCGATGACTCACGCGATTTGTTGACACTCTCAACACTCGATTTTGTTTTCTCGCTATTTTGCTCTTTCTCTTTCTCTTTCTCTTTCTCTTTCTCACGACTAAAACTTTCGCGCTCTCGGATAATCTCTTTTGTGTTGGCAAACTCACGGAATACCTTCAATGCACGGCCTAATTTTTCAAGACCCCATGGGTCGGCTCGATTATCGTCAGCATCCTTTTCCATTTCGCGCGCGGTTCTTGGAAAAATCGTGCGTTTAACATTCAGCACTGGTGCGCCAAAAGTTTCCATACTCTCATGAAAAAGTTCTTCCAATTGAGCGCGCCGATCGTCATCCATTTTGTCATCAACGGCAAGATCAACGCTCGCTCCACGAATCGCCAGCGCCCATTTGCTATCGCGAATAACCACCACTCTCTTGGCTGGCAGCAATTGAGTTTCATCCAGTGGCGTGCGAACTGTTCGCACTTCAACACCATTTAACCGACACTCATTCGGACAAAAGTCAGCAATCAGTTTTTCAAGGCTCGGACGCACAAGCTCCATCGCCTCTTTTTTAGCTTCGGCTTCGGCCCGAACAACAGAAGGCGAGTCGGGAAGAGTTGTGCGGGTTATTTCGAGTTCGACCGGCATTCCATAGCGCTTGCTTGCACGAACCAGAACATCTTGCAGTTTGTCGATATTTGCACTGCCGAGACGATTGTCGACCAAAATCTCAGCAGATGCTTTGCGCACCATGAATCTTCTCAATTGAGGAGCAGCTGTTTCGAAGCCAAGGGAGGCGTTATTAGACTCAAAGACTTCTCGGCTATCAACATCAATACCCAACAGTGCACAGCCATCAGGACAATATCGGGTGAGGTCGAATTGAACCTTGCTCTTCAAGCGAGCCTCAATCTCCTCTTCATAGCGCACTCGCTCAGGATCGTGACCGATAAATGCAGCGGATGCGGACTGCAAGAAAGCGAAGAATGAGAACAATAAAACACTGGCGCGGGAAACATTCCAAGAAACGGACTTAGGAATGTCCATTTGGACACCCCCTTTGACCATCTCTAGAAATTTTTCATAGCCTCTAGTGTTTTTCATTGGTAAACCCGTATCACCACCCTTCGATTTGCAGCTCTAGCTTTTTCAAGTTCAATTCCAGTCTTTCCCTTGTACGTCACCTTCGGATGAGTCGAGCCAAATCCGGCAATGCTCATGCGTTCTTGCGCCACGCTCAGCTCACGCATCTTGTTGAGTAAAGCGACACCGCGCGCACTGCTGAGTGCCCAATTCACATCGTCGTTTCCAACATCGTCAGTGTGGCCTTCAAAACTGAGCATATATTTCGGGTCAGTTTTTTGGAGAATTTGCAAAATCGGCAGAGCTTCCTTGCTAGAAAAGTCACTTAGCTTGTCACTCCCCTGCTCAAAAAGAACTCCCCCCAAGAACTCAACCATCAAGCCGCTCATGCCTAGCTCGGTTGTCACTGAAGACCGAAGTCCCCTTTTTTGAATCTCGTCGTCGATTTGCTTTTTGAGTTCGTCGAGACTGTCGGTTCGCTGACGAGTGACCACATGAGACACCGCATCAAATTTCTGCGCGCTCACCTGCGACATAGACAACATCAAAATAAACAGCGCCATGAGGTTTGTTGTTAGGTCTGCATAAGAAATTAACCAAAGCGATTCGCGCGGTTTTTTCTTCGATCTGCGCTGGGTTGAAATGATTTGCTCAAAGACGCTTGGCTGAATCATTTTCGCTCCTAAAACGTACGCGACAATGGATGATGCGCAGGTGCTTGCCCTTGTTGTTGGTTTTCTCTCGCTCCATTTTGAGTCTTTGTTGATACGTGATTGGTGCTGTAGGTACTTAAGACATCCCGCAAATGAGCGTGAGATTTCTTCTCCTTGAGAAGTAAAACCCCTTCAAGAATCATGAGGTCAAGTTGGAGTTTTTTTTCTGCGTAAATGGAAATTTTTTCGGCAATCGGCGTGTAGACCACTGTGCCAAGAACTAGCCCATACAACGTGGTCAGCAATGCAACTGCCATCGCTGGTCCGAGCTTTCCCGGTTCGCTCATATGCGAAAGCATCTGTACGAGCCCTATGATTGTTCCAACCAATCCCATGCCTGGAGAGAGTTTGCCAAGGCTTTCGAACAGGTTTACCGCATGTGAAAATTGCGCTTGCGAGGTGTTGATCTTTGCGGTGATGTTATGCCGCACTTCATCAGCCGTAAATCCAGACAAAATGAGCGTGAGACCATCCTTGAACAAGGAATTTTTGAGCATCGGTTTGTACTTCGCAAGCACGCCCAGGCCTTCTGTTCGCACTGCAGAACTCAGCGTTGTGAGTTGATTCGAAATCTGGTTCATCTCTTTACTCTGATTGAGAAATGCAAGGTCCAAGAGAGTTCTGAGTCCGGAAAAGAGTTCAACTGCACCATGTGAAATCAGCGCCACGCAAATGGGCCCAAGACCAAGAAGAACTGCCGCAGAAGGCTCCCAAAAACCTTGGAATTTTTCACCACCGTGAAAAAGCAAATACCAGAGTGTCCAAGCAAATCCCGAGAGCCCAAGCAAAAAGCTAATCATTGCTGCTGTCCTCCAGATTCATCCTCTGAACTTTCGGACGGGACAGCTTCTGAACGCTGTCTGCGCAGCGATTCTCGTTCCGACGCAAGCCGGCGTAAATCCTCTATCTGAGACTGAAGTTTCTGAGATGGTTCAATTTCAAAAGCTCTTTCATAGGCCGCAAGTGAAAGCGAGTTTTGGCTCAATCGCAAATGCAGAGTGCCCTTCATTGTCCAGAGCAACGCAGATTTTGGATAATGGAGCAGGAGATCATTCACCTCCACAAGCGCATCTTCAAATCTGCCTTTATGGAAGAGATCTCATTTTTTGAGTCATCAGTGTGTAACTTGGCGTCATTGGGCGATTGGATTCCTCACTCACATCGAGTTGGCTATCAACTTCACCCAATTTCTTTTCATATTCGCCTGCACCGGAAATAGCCGCTATTTCTGCATCTGTTCGCTGCATTCGTGCTTGTTCGCGCGACTTGGACAACGGGTCGCCTGTGACATCGCCAGGCTGAAGGCCCATCACTGAGGCCGGTAACTTGAGTTCTGTTCCCGTTTCAGTTCCGGAATCTCCCGTCAACAGCTGTTCAACTTGTTCTCTTTTTTTCCGGACAGCAGACTCTTGTGAGCCAGGCGGCGGAGCAATGCGAATTTCTCCGGGACGCTTATTATTTTGTTGCACCGCGCGTTCATGAGCTGTTTCCGCACCAGATGTTGTGGTGCAGGCAACAGCGAACACAATCAGCGCACCAGAGCGCCTAAAACTGGAGGCCAAAACCGACATCTGCGCCGACACCTCCAGGAGTTGTGTACTTATATTTGTTTCGTATGCTGAGTGTGGTTGGCAAACTGTAGCCAACTCCCGCATCTAAAATAAATCTGCGCCCCAGACGCATTTGCCCACCCGCGCGAAACATAAAACAAGCGTAACCTGTCGAAGCAATAGTTCCTGCACCAAGTTCCATGCCCCAAATCACGCCATCGGTGCGCCGTGGTTCATCTGAAAATATATGGCCATACGTCGCAGCTAATGCGAATCCCTTCGTAAAGGGCAAAACAACTTCTTTTGTCGTGCCATCTGTGACCTCTGCGCTCGATGCAGGATCGCCGGAAATACTTGGATAGTCTGAGAGCAAGACTGACGGAGCCACCAATGCGCTTAATCGGGTTCCAACCTCGTCCCGACCTGCATTAAATCGCTCAGCAAAACGCAGATTGAGCGCAACCATGTTGGCGGAGGTCTTCACATTAGGGACAAGTTGCCAACCCGCCGTGGTGCTCAAAATATAGCTTGAGGTATCGGTATTTGCCTGAACAACTTTTTGCGTTTCGGCGTCCCGTTGTTCCATTTTTTTCTTGTAAATATTTTCAGTGTTGTAAAGCTTGGTCCAAACAAGCTCTTTTGACTTCGAATCGAATACATGAAACCCGAGAATCATGCTCGTTTCTTGATAAAGTAGGCTGACATCAACCCACGCCTCAACACCCAGTTGGCTTGCAATGGCATCGAGTTCTTGCGGATTGTTGATTGGGGTGGTCATCATCAGTCGACCATTTTCAACAACCGCTCGACGAACTCGACAATTGGTGCATTGCAGGACTTTCGTTCCGCTGTGTTTGCGAAATGAATCGGACACCTGTGTTTCCAGGTAGCTTTCATAAGTCCGAGGTATTCCTTCGCCTAATGCAACCCGACGGATTGCAACAGTGCGCAGCGACGTGAGAGCTTTTGCCCGTAAATCGAAGGCAAATTCATTGATGAGATCTTGCAGAACCTCGTTAAATGATTTGACCTGGTCTTGTTGTGCGGAAGATGACTGAGACGTTTGCTGTTCGGGCTCAGTGACCTGCGCTCCGTTGTTCGAGGGCGGAACATTTGCCGTTTGAGTCGATTGTTGTGCTTGTGCTGTTAAAGTAACGCCATCAAAGGTCATCACAACTGCACAAAGCAAAAGTGATGGTGCCCAGCGGCGAAAATCAAAAATTTGCAACGCCTTTTTAGGCATGAAAAAACCCCACAGCGCTCGTCTGTGGGGTTTTCGGAATCGTCCATAGGCAACAACCTGCAGTTCTTGCCTACGGACCCATTGCATTGACAACGGGCGCGTTTAAACCATCAAATTGAGTACGTGAGCTTTGCCAGCGATTCTTTACCAGTGGCAACAACCAACTCCCAAGATTTCCGCGCTTCTTCGCCTTGGAATTCCTCGTCGTAGGTTTCCAGCAAGTCCTGAATGCCTTCCGCATCTTCCAAGAGGCTCAGTGCGTTAACCGCAGAGCGGAAATAACGCGCAGCCTCATTTGGATGACGCTTCACCTTCAAGCTCAAACGGCCCATTTCCTCGTACCACTGAGCTTTCTCTTCGGGGGTTGCAACTTCACCCGTTTCACCCAACATATAGATATAGGTGTTGAGCGCGCGAACGTTATCTTTACTCGCCATCAGCTCAGAAATTTTAGGAAGCAGAGTTTGAATCGTTTTTCGTGCTTTGGCCTGCTCTTTCCGTTTGTCCTCTAAACTTTCAGAAGAGTGCTTCTCGAGAATGCGTTCGCAATGCGCACGCAGCAATCGAAGATCTTCGGGAAGAACTTGGTCTCGCTCGCTTTCGAGCGTCGGATTGATTTGGCGAAACAATGACAACAGCTCAGCGGGTGAAACATGAAGATACCCAGCGAGAATCTGAATAGCCCATGGGCGATCATCAGGCCAAATTCGCTCTGCACGTTCCATCTGCCGAATCAACTCATGCATATCCATGTGCTCTCCTCAGTCTGCGCTTCAGTGCGCACGTCGAGCCCCCTCCCGAAGTAGGGGGGTGCCGAACCATCACAGGTTTTTCAATCCCCCCCTTCATTCTACGACAGAAGCTCGGGGTCAAGATCATTTTTCAGACCTTGTAAAATTCTTTCGATGTCGCAGGAAAAACCTAGTCAAAGAGTAGCAGAGGCCGATGCCAGCCACCAGCCAAACAAAAGAAAGCACGCCGTTATTCAAAAACATGACGGTAGAACTTGACTTCAAAACACTCTCTTGAGCGGTCAAAATCTCGGAAAAAGTTCGGCTCTCGTGTCTGCTTGCTTCATTTTTAATCAGATTCAAGAGTGTGGCCCAATAGACTTTGAACCCAGGAGCCGCAAATTCAACTGGACCGTTTTGGTACGCAAAGACTTGCCCATTGCGATCGAGCAGATAAAGCGCGGGTTGTCCCAAAACCGCGAGCCGCTCGCTGATGGCTCCATTTTTATCCCAAATAACTCCCAAATGACCTTGCCAACCGACTTCCCGAAGCTCCTGGACTATTTCATCACGCGTTGGCCAGTCGCTGACCACAATCCGCAAACAAACCGGCTGCTGCGATTCGACCGAAGCCTGGGCGAGTGCCTGCATCGAGAGAAGTCCTGGACGACAGTTTTCACATCCAGGGAGCGAAAAATAAAGGACAGTGAGCGCGGCTGGGGAAGTCGAAGAGCAGGTCATGGGCTCGCGCTGGATTTTCGCTGCTCCTGACGAAGTCAACCGAAGAACCGGGAAAATATAGTTGGGTACGATAACCGCTTGGGTCACGGGCAGGAGTCCCGCACTTTGGGTGAGTTCCGAAAGGGTAGTCATTGCGGTCCTTGTGTCTAAAAGGAGACACTCCTCATATCACAGGTTGTTCAGATGAGACACCGTTCCCCTGAGAACCACGCACGATGGTCACAATCTGAAGAAACTTTCCGAAAATAAATTTGGCACGGTCCTTGCTGAAGCTAGCCAAACCAACACTTGGGATCACCTCGAAGGGAGAGAAACATGGAAACACTGATGAACACAGTGAATGCAATTCGTCAGCAGGCTTCGCAAAACGCTCAGCCTTTGAACAATAAGGTCTTGGCCGACTGCCTGTTCCGCGACCTCAAACAACAAGGTCTGAAGGACAAAGATATCGTCAGCCTTTCGTCCGAACTCATCGCGCAACTCACCAACGACATCAAAGTACGCGCCGAGAAAGTTCACGCAGCTGATGCTGCAGCACAAAGCGCTGAGAAGCTCGCACGCGCTCGCTAAACGAAAAACCTACAACTGTTTTTAAAAGCGTGGTCCGGCTCGGGTCCACGCTTTTGTTTTTTTGAATTGAAATTTCCACTCGCAGAAAAAAATCGGCATTCGACTCATTGCGCATAAGTTTATGAGCAAAAAAAAACCGCCCTTTCGGGCGGGTCGCTTCTTCAGCGTTTGAGCGCCATAATCAGCCAGCTTTGTGAAGGGGAGTGACCTTAGCCACAACCTTCTTAGCCTTTGCCTTGCGAGCTGGCTTCTTCTTAGCAACTGCCTTCTTAGCTTTTGCCTTGCGAGCTGGCTTCTTCTTAGCAACTGCCTTCTTAGCCTTTGCCTTGCGAGCTGGCTTCTTCTTAGCAACTGCCTTCTTAGCCTTTGCCTTGCGAGCTGGCTTCTTCTTAGCAACTGCCTTCTTAGCAACAGCCTTCTTAGCCTTTGCCTTGCGAGCTGGCTTCTTAGCAGCCTTCTTCGCAGCAGTTTTCTTCTTCGCCTTTCCGCCTACTTTTTTCTTCGCAGCGCGGACGGTTTTTTTCTTCTTTGCACGCTTTGGTTTTGCGTGCGATACTTCAACTTTAGTTTCAACTGTCATTTAGACGTTCCCTTCTTCAGACTGCGACGCTCGGAGACAAAGCTTGTGTCCCCACGCCTGAATTGTGAAACCAATTCACTCATTCGCGACGTCTCTCGACGTAACCACTTACAGCGTCATCCCGACGCAGAGCACCGCACATTCATGCGATACCTTTTCATCGACACCTCTCAGTATATCTTGAGTCGAAGTTCAGCATTTTTTCGCACGTCACTTTTTTGGAGCATCTGGTGAACTTTTTGACACAACACACAACATTTTCACCCTTCTTTACACAACTCGGATCACAGAGTTTTGAGCTCCAGGCGCGAACAGGAATGACGTCAGCAAATTCCGGTGGAGGGCCAATCTCGACGCTCGCGATCATTGCTATCGTCTCCTTCGTTCTCGTTCTATTCCTTATCGCAACGCTTTGGCCAAGAGAAAAGGCCGACAGTATGCATTCTCGGCAGAGACAGTTTGGACGCGTTGACGGACTCTTCTTCCGACTCCAAGGCGCCCTACTCGACACGGAGGAAGCTGATCGTTATCTCTCCGGACAACTCTCAAATCCCGCGCTCCTCCAGGGATTACTCATGATGAAGACGCAAACCTTCACGCTTGTCTCGTTAAGCTTAGGCGGCTGCGCCTTCGTCACTCCAACAGCGTTTAAAAAGGGAAGCGTCATACTCCTGCAGCTTGCTTCCCTGCCGGATTTTCCTAAAGAAAATTTGCTCATCGCATGCAAAGTTGTTTGGACGAGACGAGACAAAGGAAGTCACGGGGCAATCGAATCGGCGGGCTGCAAATTTGTCTTCCCTGCCGGTGCAATTCCCTCTGACAATGAAGTTCTTCAACGCTACATTACATTTCTCATGGATGAGCCTGTGAGTTAAAGGAACTTGCATGCAAATAGATCTACCGAATGGCTCGACTGAACTCTTGGCCCTGTTTGGAGCTCAACTCGACAGATCCCCATCGCCCGCAACACACACGCGATGGGCGAATGAGCGAGCGCTCAACTGGATCTATTTGCCGATTTCAGCACCGGGTGATGAGTCTTTTCTCAAAATGGCTCAAGCACTCATGGAGTCGCCGCACTTTCGCGGCGCCAACATCACCAACCCATTCAAGACTGCAGCACTTCGCTTGAGTGGAGTCGAGCTCGATGCATCGGCCCGGCACTGTGGTGCAGCGAACACTCTATATCGAAAGTCACAAAGCAATCGCCACCAATGGCGGCTTGCTAACACTGATCTTGCTGGGTGTTCGGAAACACTTCAAAAAATCTTTAGTGAACACTCCCACGAAGACCTCGAATCACTCGAGTGTGTCATTTTGGGAACGGGAGCCATGGCTCATACGTGCTTGGCGGCAATCAATCAAAAAACGACGGCTGCAGTTGCGCCGCGCGTTCAGTGTTTTGGACGCGCACTGCTTCAAACTCATCAGTTCAACGAAGATGAATTGCAAAAAGCGAAGGTTCTCTTGGTCATTAACACCCTGCCTAGCTCAACTTCTGACGAGGCCAAAGAGCTTGCGCAGCAAACCCTCGCAACCCTGGCTCGCGTCAGCAAGGGAGCAAGTAAACATCTTTTCGACTTAGCTTATGGCCACACCGAACTTCATTCGATTGCGCGGAACTCGGGTTGGAGTGTCGTGAATGGCGATCAACTTTTTGAAATTCAGGCGCGCGCGAGTTTTACACTCTGGGCCCGTCCGACTGCGCCCATTCTTCCAACCGCTCTGCAGCCAATTGAAGGGTGAGGTCGGTTTTGCAAAAAGCGAAACGCAACCAGTTCATCCGACGCGGCGCCTCACTCCCGTAGTAAAAAACCGAAGGAGGAATTGCAGCGACACGGGCTTGTTGAATGAGCCGTTTGGCAAAATCGACGTCACGCACCACCGCTCCTTGGACGTGTGAATCGTAACAAGCCATCAGGAAATAACTTCCCTGAGCTGTCTGCACTCGAAAACCTGCACGCACGAGGCTCTCTTCAAGATATTGCTGTTTGGCCCCGTAAACATCAGGGAGCGATTTTACGTACGCGGACGTCCAAGCAGTATCAGAGATCATTGTCGCAAGGCCGCGTTGTGTTGCCGGATTGGTGCAAAAGACAATGCCCTGATGGACAAGTCGCACTGCTCGGCTGAGCGGCGCAGGTGCGGTGGCCCAACCCACCTTGAATCCCGTAAAACCAAAGGTTTTTGCGGCCGAACTAATTCTCACGACCCGTTCGCGCATACCAGGCAGGGCGACTGGCGATCGAACTTCAGATGTATTTTGATAAACGAGATATTCATAAACCTCGTCACACATTAAAACAGCGTCATGCTCTTTAACTGCATTGCAGATCGTTTCTAGTTCGTTTTGAGTGAAAATTTTGCCTGTTGGGTTGTGGGGTGTGTTTAGAATCATCAATGAAAATCCACCAACAACGGCAGCATGAAACTCATTCCAGTCGATTCCCCAACCACGGGCAGAAATACCAACAGGCGTATCAGGTGCATGCAACCGCACGGGCACCAACACGCCACCGGCGTTCGCAATCGCTTGAGCGTAGCTATCGTAACAGGGTTCAAAAACAACAACTCTGTCTCCAGGATTCACAAACGCATTCACAACAGAATAAATCGCTTCGGTTGCACCGGTTGTGATGGTCACTTCTTCATTTGGGCAATATTCAATTCCTGTTTGTTGCTCAACGAGAGCACTCACCGCGTGACGCAGAGAAGATTCACCAACCGCAGGTGCGTATTGGTTGTGACAACTGCGAGTCTCGTGCGCGACCTGTTCCAAAACTTCTTGGGGGCCGGAAAAATCGGGAAATCCTTGCGCAAGATTCACCGCCTCGTGAGCGTTCGCGAGCTGGGTCATTTCAGTAAAAATGCTTGTCCCGAAGGGTGCCCAACGCTTAGCAAGTTTGATCGTCATTCTAGCTTCCTTTTCAACCGCGATGTACCGAGCGCGGGTCGAGGGCATCCCGGAGGCCGTCCCCTAACATGTTGAGAGACAAAACGGTCAGAAAAATCGCAGCTCCAGGAAAAACTAAAGTCCACCAGGCCTGGTAAAAGTCTGCCTTACCTTCAGCTAACATGGCACCCCACTCTGGAGTTGGGGGGCGCACTCCGAGCCCCAAAAAGCTCAGACCTGCAGCCTCCAGCAAAGCACTCGCGAAACTCATTGTTGCCACCACTACAACAGAATTAAGAATATTGGGCAAAACATGGCGAAACAAAATGCGCGGGAGCGCAGCTCCATTGGCATGAGCACCTAAAACGTATTCTTTATTTCGCTCCCCAAGGGCTGAGCCGCGCGAGATGCGGGCAAAGGTTGGTGCATAGGCAAGCCCCACCGCAATCATCAAATTCACGAGTCCTTGCCCTAAAAAAGCAACCAAAATAAGAGCGATTAGAATGGAAGGAAAGGCCAACAGGCAATCGTTCACTCGCATCAGCACATCATCAACACGGCCACCAAGATATCCCGACAGCAAACCCATCGGAACACCCAGACCAGCTCCAATAGCAACCGGCAAAAAGCCGAGCGCAAGGGAAATGCGACCACCATAAAGCACCCGAGCAAAAACATCGCGGCCTGAACTATCGGTGCCAAAGGGATGCAAAAAGCTGCCGCCGGCAGAAAAAAACGGCGGTAGAAATCGTGATGACTCGAGATCAAGGACCAAAGGGTCATGTTGGGCGAGAAATGGCGCCGCCAACGCAGAAAGAACGAGAACTGAGAGAATAAAAAGTGCAATTTGGGCGCTGCGGTTGACACGAATTTCTAGGTATAGGCTCCGCCATACTGTCGGCTTCGCGGTGTTCATCGAGCACCTCCTCTGCTGGAGCTCGCTTGTTTGGTCCGTGGGTCGAGCCACCCCACAACCAGGTCGCCAATGAGGTTGAAGAGAACAAAGACAATCCCAACAAAAAGAGTTCCCGATTGCACCATGGGGAAATCGCGACTGCCAATGCTTTCAACCAACAGTTTCCCAAGCCCGGGCCACGCGAACATAGTTTCAGTAATCACAGCCCCACCAAAAAGTGCACCTGCTTGCAGAAACATGACCGTCACAACGGGTAGAGCGGCGTTGCGGGCCGCGTGTTTGGCTATCACCTTGAACTGCGACACTCCCTTCGCTCGCGCAGTGCGAATATAATCCTGCTGCAAGACATCAAGCAGAGCTGAGCGGGTCATTCGGCAAATGTGCGCCATGGGAATTGTCGATAAAGCAACCGCTGGGAGTATTAAGTATCTGCACGCAGAGAGAAAAACGTCCCAGCCTTGTCCGGTCAGACCACGCACGAGACCATCGAGCGTATACATGCGGAAGATAGAATCAGCCGCAGGGTCAAAAAGCACCTCATCAGAAAGGCGACCGGAGGTTGGAAGCCAGCCCAAATGAAGACTAAAAAACCACATCAGCAGCAGCGCCAGCCAAAAAATCGGTAAACTCACTCCTGCAAGAGAAATCAAGCTGGCTATTTTATCCCACCACGATCTCCTTGCTACAGCGGAAACAACTCCAAGCAAAAGACCCACGGGAAGGGCAATAAAAAGGGCGCTCAATGCGAGCTCAACTGTGGCAGGAATTGCGCTTGCAAAAAGTTTGGCAATGGGTTGGTCGTGTAAAAGACTGTGACCAAGATCAGCTTCAAATACCAGCTTCTTCAAATAAAGTCCGTATTGAATCCACCAGGGATCATTCAAATGAAGAGACTCGCGAATGTAGGCAACTCGGTCAGGGGTCGCACGCTCACCTGCCATGACCAAAGCGATGTCGCCCGGAATCAACTTCAGAGCTCCGAAGAGTACCAGCGTCAGCAACAACAAAACTGGCATGGAATGCAAAAAACGACGCAGAGCATGGCGTGCAAACATTCAGTCCATGCCTCACTTATCGGTGAGGCTAACGCGGAAGAAACGCCGCGAACCATTGGGCTGCAGAATAAAGCCTTGCACCTTAGGGTCCATGGGCATTGCGACACGTGAATGGGCAACAGGAATCCATGGAGCATCTTGGTGGATGAGTTGCTGAGCTTGACGATAAAGCTCTGCACGTTTCTTTTGCAAGGTCACCTTTTGCGCATCTCGGAGAATTTGAGTGACCTTCGAATTGTCATAGAAAGCAATATTTGACGCGGGTGCCTTGGCATTATCCCCGCTCAAAAGCACGCTCAAGAAGTTGTCTGGATCGCCGTTGTCGCCCGTCCAACCCATGAGTGCCATGGGATGTTCACCTTTTTTAGTTTTGTCGAGGTAAACGGCCCACTCATGGGTGGTGAGTTGGACTTTAACTCCAACCGCTTTGAAATCGGCTTGAATAGCCTCAGCAACACGCTTGGCATCGGGCATATAGGGACGAGACACGGGGGGATAATAGAGTTCAGATTCAAAACCCTTCGGAAATCCAGCTTCCGCAAGAAGCTGCTTCGCTTTTGCCTGATTGTAGGAGTACGGCGTGATCGAAGAATTGTATCCCCACAACGAGGGCGGAATTGGGTTCACAGCTGGCACTCCCATGCCCGCGTAAACTCCTTTAATAATGGCTTCTTTGTTGACTGCCATGTTCAACGCTTGGCGCACCTTGGCTTGAGCAAATGGCCCCTTGCCAGTGTTGAATGCCAGATACGCAACGTTCATTGCGGCTTCTTCGAGAACTTTTGCATCGGGACGCTTTTGTTTGATGATGACGACCTGATCCGGAGAAGGAAGGTTCATCATGTGAATTTCTTTTGCCAAAAACGCATTCAAGCGAGTTGAAGCATCGGGATAACTGCGAAAAATCACCCGTGCGAGTTTTGTTTGTCCACCCCAAAACTCTGGGTTGGCATCAAGAACAATCTTTTCATTTTTTGTCCAGCTTATGAATTTAAATGGACCAGTTCCTACCGGGTTTCTGGCAAAATCCTGCTTATGTTTACGGACAGCAGAGGGGCTGACAATCGAGGCGAAGCTCATTGCCATGTTTGCAAGAAAGGGCGCATTTGGAGTGCGCAAAACGATACGGACGGTTTTATCGTCAACTTTTTCGATGGATGAAACGAGTTTATCCATGCCCATATCCTGCCAATACGACCATGCCTGGGCATACCTGTAAGCTTCATGCTTTGGATCGTGCTGACGCAAAAGGCTAAACACCACCGCATCGGCGTTCAGCGGAGTTCCGTCGTGAAATTTCACATTTGATCGGAGGTGAAAGGTGTAGCGCAGAGAATCTGAGCTGACTTCCCAACTTTGAGCAAGTCCAGGTTCGATTTCTGTTGTTCCATCTTTGAACTGCACCAGCGTATCGAAGATATTATCGCAAACGTTGAGACTTTCGCCGTCTGTCTCCTTGGCAGGATCAAGTGATACGGAGTCTCCCCCCCGACCGTAAATGAGCACTCCGAAGGGTTTTGCAAAGACGACTGGAGAGAGAGTTGCACTGCAAAGCAAAAGGGCTGTAAATGCAACGAAAGAGCAAAGTCGCGAGGGTGTGCCCATGAGGTGATCTCCGCGTCAAAATTGATTTTCTTAACGTCCGAAAGTGCCGGGCGGTTTTAACGCAGGCGGGGTTGAAAGGCAATGCGGCTACAAGCTGCCGAATTCAAAGTTCTTCAACAAATGCGGTCCACTCGCCCGTTCAACTCGGGCCATGGGACAATTCATTTGCTGCTCTCGGGTGGCAAAGACAGTATCGCATTATTCCAGCTTTTAAATGCATTACAGATGATGCCCGCCACCTGGAGCGGTGTACAATTCAACCTCATCGTTCATCACTTCAACCACAAAAGACGCGCAGCCGAATCAGATGCTGATGAGCAACTTTGTGTCGATGTTGCAAGACAACTCGGCTGTGCAATTGAACTTTATCGTTGGCCGCAGGAACTCCAGGAAAAGCTCGAAAACGGCGAAAATTTCCAATCGCTGGCGCGCAAATGGCGGTATAAAACCACCGAAAAATTTGCCGTAAATCATTGCCAGCAATTCAATGAAACATGGTGGGCGATTGCAACCGCGCATCACCGCAGGGACCATGCTGAGAGCGTCTTGCACAACATCACTCGGGGCTGCGGGTTGAACGGCTTGCAAGGCATTGCGTGTTGGTCGGACGCCACTCATCGTTTCAGACCCTGCCTTTGGCTCGAATCTGCTGAGTTCGATGCTTATGTGGAAAGCAAAATGTTACCACACCGTGAAGACGGCTCGAATCAAAATCTCGACTATACCCGCAACCGCTTGCGGCATGTTGTGCTCAAAGAACTGGAAACTCTGAATCCCCAGATTATCGAACATTTGTGGAATCTTTCGCACGATCTCGACGGCATCAATTTCAGGCAGAATTTCGCTCAAAAGCTGATCAAGGAGCTAAATCCGAACGAAAGTTGTGCTGCTCGAGATCTGCAACCATCCGTGTTACGGATCGAGATTGAAATGATTCAAGACATCAGTGATCTACATGCATTTATTGCAGGCAGTTCGGCGCCACGAACCGTAGAGCTTTCGCGCGCTAAGCTTTCCAACTTGATGTCGCACGTTGACAAATGTTTGAAAAACCCGAAACAGGCGCACGAGTACAATTTTGCACTGTCCGAAATCCACTCTCTCTTGATTACAAGCAAATGGCTGGAAATTAAGGTAACTTCCTGAGAGTTTAGTAATACACCACGTTGCACCGTGAAGAGCTTTGACACAGGGAAGTCTCGGGACAAGGGCTGGTTAACTTTCGCAAGTTACGATACATATTGAGCGTTCATGTACGAAGTCGCCGCCCGCTTGGCTGCGGCATCTGAAGGAGTCAGCAATGAAAGAGTCTTGGCTGAAGGCTGTGATTGTTTGGGCTGGTGTGTTTGCGCTGGTCATTCTTGCCTTCAAATTTGTCAGCCGCGGTCACACTGAAGAAGCAGTCAGTTACTCAACATTTATCGAGTACCTTGATAAACCTGCGACCGACCCAATGAAAATTGTCGGCGATGTTGAAGTGCGTGGCGACCCTCTCCGCGGCGACGAATACTCGGCTCGCCAACGCAATGGAAATACCGTGACCACATTTGCTCAATTCGATGAGACATTGCGCAAGGAAATGCGTGAAAAGCTGACTCAACGGCAAATCAAAATTAATTACAAACGCACAGACGACGGACAGGCTTGGTGGGGTATTCTCAGCACATGGATTCCGTTGATTGTTGTCGTCGGCCTCATGTTCCTCTTTCTGCGCAACATGCAGGGTGCAGGTGGAAAGGCTCTGTCGTTTGGCAAAAGCCGTGCAAAGCTCATGCCAGAGAGCGCTCACCGCGTGACGTTTAAAGATGTTGCTGGTGTTGAAGAAGCCAAGCAGGAATGTTCGGAAATTGTCTCGTTTTTGAAAGACCACAAAAGATTCCAAGAAATTGGAGCGCGCATTCCAAAGGGCGTGCTCATGATGGGTTCGCCCGGAACAGGTAAAACACTTCTCGCTCGGGCGATTGCAGGAGAAGCCGGGGTTCCCTTTTTTCACATCAGTGGTTCTGATTTTGTAGAAATGTTCGTTGGCGTTGGAGCTTCGCGCGTTCGTGATTTGTTTGAAAACGCGAAAAAGAACGCGCCTTGCATCGTTTTCATCGACGAAATCGACGCGGTTGGTCGGCATCGTGGAGCTGGTGTTGGCGGCGGACATGATGAGCGTGAGCAAACGCTCAACCAATTGCTTGTCGAGATGGATGGTTTCGAGGCCAACGACGCAATTATTGTTATTGCGGCCACCAACCGTCCCGACGTTCTTGACCCAGCACTCTTGCGTCCCGGCCGCTTCGACCGCCGTGTTATTGTGAACCTACCCGACGTGCGCGGACGTAAAGAGATCCTCAGCGTTTACGTCAAACGGGTCAAAGCCGCCGATGATGTAAATATTGAAAAGCTTGCTTTAGGGACACCAGGATTCTCTGGCGCTGACCTAGAGAATCTTGTCAATGAAGCTGCGCTGATGGCCGCGCGCTCAAATGCCAAGCGGATTACCGCAACTCACTTTGAAGAAGCAAAAGATAAAATTCTGATGGGCCCCGAGCGCAAGAGTATGGTTATGAATAAAGATACTCTTGTAATGACCGCTTATCATGAAGCCGGCCATGCCCTTGTTGCATACTATTTAAAATCGCGTTCTGATGTTCACAAAGTAACAATCATTCCACGCGGCCCCGCGCTTGGCGTTACCGCTTTCCTACCAAAAGAAGACATCTACAGCTCCTCCAAAGAAGATCTTCTGACAGAAATAGCCAAGGGAATGGGCGGACGTGCGGCTGAAGAGATCAAGTTTTCGCGTTTCACAACCGGAGCATCGAATGACATCCAGCAGGCAACCAACTTAGCCCGAGCGATGGTCTGTCAGTATGGTATGAGTCGCCTTGGTCCAATCAATTTTGGTCACAAGAGCGAAAACCCATTCCTCGGCCGAGATTGGGGCGAAACTCGTAATTACTCCGAAACGCTTGCCCACGAAATCGATCAAGAAGTTTCGAAGATCATCAACAGTCAGTATGAGCTGGCCAAGCAAACTTTGGTTGACCACATGGACGTGTTTGAGCGCTGCGCGCAAATCCTGGTTGAGGCAGAAACTCTTGACGCGGATGAATTCCACGCCGTTGTCAACGGCGCCACCTTAGAGGATGTGCGCCGCATGCAACACGAAAAGGCTGCCGCTGCGCAACTCAGCAACGAAAACGCAGGTGCTCCTCCGGCTGGAACAACCAACACCACAACAGCATCCAGTTCGGCCGACACCACCCTTCATGCGGGTGGCCCAACTCCAGCCCCAAGCGCATGAGCTCAATTCACCACTTTCACCCGACAGGTGTGGAAAAGTGCAATGCCCTGATGAACCTAATCCACGTGGTTCAAATGGGCATTTTGAACATGTCTCCAGATAGCTTTTCTGATGGTGGCCTGCATTCAACCTTGGCAAAGGCCGTTGCTCACGCCCAATCTCTCGTGGCTCAGGGAGCCCATATCATCGACGTCGGAGGGGTGAGCACGCGACCTGGAAGTCGGGAACTTTCCGAAATCGAAGAGCTCGAAAGAGTGATTCCCGTTCTTCGTGAATTGCGCCAAGTTCTCCCGCAAAACATTCTCATCAGTCTCGACACCTCGAGTCCGGAAGTTGCTCGCTGCGCCGCATCAGATCAACTCATTGATCTCATCAACGACGTTTTTGCTGCCCGGAAAATTGCTGAGTCGCAGGTGAGAAAATTCACAACTGCGCATATTGCTGCCGAGTTCAAACTCGGACTTATTTTGATGCACATGCAAGGCACGCCCGAAACGATGCAAGACAAGCCTCAGTACTCTGACTGTGCCGAGGATGTGTGCGATTTTTTAAAGAAGAGAGTCGAATTTGCGAAATCCTGCGGCGTGGATTGGCTGGCAGTTGACCCAGGAATTGGCTTTGGGAAAACTCTCGAACATAATCTTTCTTTGCTCAGCTTAGATGGAATGACACAACTTGGTTCGCTTAATTTGCCGATTTTAATTGGCCTGTCGCGAAAAAGTTTGCTCAAAGCATTTGCTGAACGGAATGGAAATTTACCGAATTTCGACAACCCCGCGAGCGAGCTCCAATGGCGTGACGAACAAAGCAAGCTCTGGGAAAAATCCTGTATCCTGTGGGGTGCGAGAATGATTCGAACGCACGTCGTGACTTTGAGCTAAAGAGGAATAGATGGACTTAAAACAGTTTCTTCTCAATCTCGAAGATACCCTTGCCGAACACTCTCAAGCATTACTCGACATGTCTGGCGCCGAGAACGCCCGCGCAAAGGAGTATGTTCAAGGCTTTCAGGACGCATTGAGACTAGTTCACAGCCGTGCGCAGGATCTCCTCCATGAATGGACTGCCGCAGGAGTTTATGCGCACCCTCCTCACCCTCATCCTCGCAGCCGCACCTACCGGTCGGAACCACAGGATTGGTGGCTCGAAGACATCAACAGTTCAACTCTGAAAAGTTATATTGCGGCAAAAGCCAACGAGCTCAATGACTCAGGAAATGGCCGAAAGAACGCAATCATCTTTGACCTAGATGGCACTCTTTTTGACGTTGGTCATCGCACATTAGGAATTCTTAAAAAATGGCTTTCACTTCCGGAGAGTCAACATTTTCCAAAATCTCTCGTCAAACGCGTGGACGGAATCACCTTCAACCACATTGGCTACAGCTTGGCACATGCGTTTGAAAATGCGGGCATGGATATGCGCAATCCCGATGTTATGGAATTGCTTCTTGCAACAGAACGCTTTTGGCGGAAGAAGTTTTTCGACGGTGAATCTCTTGTTGAATACGATTGTGTGTATAGCGGGGCTGCCGAATTTGTTTGGTTCTGCAAAAAACTTGGCCTGAAAATCGTTTACCTGACCGGCAGAAGCCAAAAGGTCATGTCACAAGGAACATTGCGCCAACTCGAAAAGTTTGGCTTCCCACTTGAAGACGTTGAAATGCTCTTGAAAGTGAACACAGTCACCGACGACGCTGTATTTAAAGAAGAAGCGTTTCGTGCTGTCTGTAGTTCACACAACGTCGTCGGAAATTTCGAAAACGAATACGTCAACATTCGAGGAATGGTTCAATGCGAACCGCGGGCTCTCCACGTCATTGTCGATTCCCAGCATTCGGGCCGCCCCGTCTCCCCACTTTCAGAGAAAGTCTACCGAATTCAGTCGTTTGCAGACTAGCACCATTGACTTTTTCGTCTAACGATACAGATTAAGAGTTGTATGGCCCTCGAATCGTTTCAAAAGGGTCTGCCGGAGGTCTGAATATGCAATTCCTGAAACGCTTTTTTTGGTTTTTTGCAGTCAACATTCTCATCGTCGTGACAATTTCCGTGGCGACGAGCCTACTTGGCCTCAACCACTACATGACCGCTTATGGCATCAATTACCAAGCACTCGCCGGATTCTGCTTGTTGTGGGGTTTCGGTGGAGCTTTTATTTCACTGGCTTTGAGCCGAATCATCGCAAAATTCGCGATGGGCGTTCAAGTGATTGACCCTGAATCCGCGAGCGGCATGCAGAAAGAGCTTGTCACGACGGTTTATCAGCTCGCCCAGCGGGCAGGAATCAGCAAAATGCCCGAGGTTGGTATCTACGAAAGCCCCGATCTCAATGCTTTTGCAACCGGGCCAACACGCAATCGCTCTCTCGTTGCGGTAAGCACCGGCCTTTTGGGCCGCATGAATAAAAACGAAATTGAAGGTGTGCTGGCGCACGAGGTCGCTCACATTGCCAATGGCGACATGGTGACCATGACGCTCATCCAAGGAATCGTGAACGCCTTCGTTATGTTTGTTGCGCGGATTATTGGCTTCGCGATTGCACAGTCGGTCAAAGAAGAGAACCGTCGCCTGGTTAACATGATCGCGGTTATTGCTTGCGAAATTTTGCTTGGCATTCTTGGTTCTCTCGCAGTGGCGTGGTTCTCGCGCCTGCGTGAATACCGAGCGGACGCTGGGGGTGCGCAACTTGCAGGCCGAAACAAGATGGTTGCTGCGCTCGAAAGCTTGCAACGCTCGTTCGAATCACTTGAGCCCGACAACGCTCCTCAATCGGTCGCTGCATTCCGAATCTCCAACAAACGCGGTGGGTTACTTGCCGCCTTTAGTACTCATCCGCCACTCGAAGAGCGCATCGCTCGACTCCGTGAAATGCCCGGCCTCTGAGCCGGGTTTTTTATTATCTAGTGCTCCAGAGAGCCCCCCTCCCGTTCCCCCGGAAAACTCCCTTGCTCCCCCACAAATCTCCATCGCAGCGCGAGCCCACACAAACACAACAATAAATAACCAATCAAATTAATTTAGATTTTTTAAATTAATTCAATTTTTTCTAAAGTACCAAATTCCTTTTACGAAGAATGAAATGTGAGTCACGGAACACCCCAAGGGAATTGGGAAATGACTCACACATTCGGAAAGTCTCAAGGGTGAGGCCGACGGATGAGCTGGGTCTCAAGGGTTGAGTCGCGGCTGAAAACTTCAGGGAGGAGAGTATCATGGGACTTCGCATTAAAACCAACGTTGAATCACTTGTTGCTCAGCGTGGTCTTTCCAATAGCAATGCCGAACTCAGCAACAGCTTTGAGAAGCTGTCGTCAGGTTTGCGCATCAACCGTTCTGCAGACGACGCTGCAGGTCTTGCAATTTCTGAAAACTTACGCGCAAAAGTGCGCGGTTTAAACCAAGCCAAGCGCAATGCAAATGATGGTGTGTCGCTTGTCCAAGTGGCGGAATCAGGCCTCAGCGAAATGGGCAACATCATGGTCCGTATGCGTGAACTTACGCTGCAAGCGGGTTCAGACACGGTTGGTGATCGCGAAAAGGGCTACATCCAAAAGGAATTTGATCAGCTGAGCCAAGAAATCGACCGTATTTCAGACACAACTGAATTCAACGGCCTGCAATTGTTGCGCCCGAACGACAAACCAGACGGAATCAAGGTTCAGGTTGGTTACAACGGAACCGAAAGCGACCAGTTGACTCTCAAATTTGGTGATAGTTCCGATGGGATTAGCGCCGAAACACTCGGAGTCAAGAGTACAAATCTGGTTTCCTCAGATCGTGAAGTGGTGGCAAAGAACCTCGAATCAATTGACAAAGGTCTTGAAACAATCGCCTCTTCTCGCGCAGTACTCGGCTCGCTCCAATCACGTCTCGGGGCCGCAATTAACAACATCAGCCAAGGTACAGAAACCATGGCTGCAGCATCCAGCCGAATCCGCGACGTCGACTTCGCAGAAGAAACTGCACGCATGACCCAGAACCGCATCCTCAGCCAAGCAGGCTTGGCAGTGTTGTCGCAAGCCAACACTCGTCCAGAAATGGCTCTCTCACTGCTCCGCAGTTGAAAGATGAAAACTGAACCGTGAATTCGATTTGAGAAATATTCGGCTGCTCAATGGCTGAGCAGTGGAAGAAACAGGGAGGAATGTATCATGGGTCTGCGAATTAAAACGAACGTCGAAAGCCTTGTGGCTCAGAGACAAATGGAACAGAATAGATCGGAAATGAGTGACAGCCTTGAGAAGTTATCGTCGGGTTTGCGCATCAACAAATCAGCAGACGATGCAGCTGGCTTGGCAATCAGTGAAAGCATGCGCGCCCGCATCCGCGGTCTTGCTCAAGCAAAACGCAACGCCAATGACGGTGTTTCGTTCCTGCAAGTTGCCGAAGGCGGCCTGGGAGAACTGAACAACATCTTGACTCGCATGCGTGAACTTACCACGCAAGCAGCATCAGACACAGTGGGTGAAAAAGAACGTAGCTTTTTGAACCGTGAGTTTGAACAACTCGGTGAAGAATTGACACGTATCAAGGACAGTACTGAATTCAATGGCAAGAAAATTCTTTCCGGTGAACAAGAGTCCGACCTCACGATCCAAGTAGGCGCGAGTGCACCAAAAAATTCAGACGACACCTCGGGAGTCGTTCGAATTAAGTTCGACAACCTGTCGGACCTGAATCAAGCTCTCGCCGATTTACCAAAGGAAATCACTGGTGAGTCGGGCCAAACTTTGGGAGGTGGTGACACATCTGACATCTTCGCGGCAATTGATGGAGCGATGGAGAAGGTCACAGACTTCCGTGCCTCTCTGGGTGCAATGCAAAGCCGTATGAACTCAACGATTACCGCAATTGATGTGAGTAGCGAGAACCTAAGTGCGGCATCTTCGCGAATCAGAGATGTTGACTACGCTTCGGAAACCGCTCGCTTGGCACAGTCCAAGATTCTCACAGCGGCAAGCACATCAGTTCTGACTCAAGCAAATCAGCTGCCTGAATCGGTCTTGACCCTGCTTCGCGGATAACGTAACTGAGCGGGATGTAAAAATCATCCCGCTCTTTTTTCATTGCTACATGGTGACCAACAATCTCAATTTTTGAATGTGGATATCGAGGAACGACATCATGGCTTTCGAACTAAAACAGGGTCTGAAACAAGCCCAGCAACTCGTTCTTTCTCCGCAAATTCAGCAAGCAATCAAAATTCTCACACTCGGCAGACAAGACTTAGAGGAGCTTGTCGCTGAGGAACTTCGGCAAAACCCTTGCCTTGAAGAAGGTGACGCAAATTCGGAAAATTCCAACCCCACCGATTTCGAACCGCAAAACACCAACCAAGCAAATGAAAATCAAGAATCACAAAAAGAAGAAATTCCGGATCTAGACGACATTCTTTCGCGCTTTCGCGAGATGCCCGGCGAGGAAAGTCTACAACGTGAAACGTCCGAATCTGAGTTTGATTCACCAAGCTATGACCGAGTCAACGTCAGTGATTCAGATCTTTATGACTCACTCGAAGAACAACTTCGACTCATGCATCTCACCGAGTACGAGTTGAATTGTGCGATCATGCTTCTGCAATTCTTCGATGACAACGGATTCTTAACAGCTGATTTAGGCGACTTAGCCCAAGAGCAAAATATCCCAAAAGACGACCTTGAATACGCATTAAAATCTATTCAAAAATGTGAGCCTGCGGGAGTCGGAGCACGCTCTTTGCAGGAATCTCTTCTCCTCCAGCTCAAGCAAAAAGAGGATGCCCCAAGTTTAGCTGAACGCATCCTGAAAGACTGCTGGAAAGAATTCGAAAAACAAGATCTCGCGAAAATCATCCGTACGCTTGGTCGCCCTTCCGATGCCGTGAAGGAAGCTCTTGTGTACATCCGAGAAAACCTTGACCCAAGGCCCGCGCGCCAGTACGGCGGAACTCAACAACAGGTCATTTCCCCCGATGTTTTTGTCTTTCGCCGCGAGGATGAATGGGTCGTGAGTCTCAATGAAGACGGCCTACCTCGTCTAAAGATTTCTGCTAAATACGAACACCTCATTGAATCGATACTGAGTCAAAAGAAAAAATCTGGAGAATCAGCACCCGCATCGCCCGATTCCGACAAATCTCTTAAAGAGTTTGTCAATGACAACATAAAGAACGCCCGGGCCTTCGTTAAAGCGCTTGCAGACCGGAACAAAACTATATTGCGCGTGACTGAGGTGATTCTCGACAAACAAAAAAACTTCTTTGAACATGGTCCTGAACATCTAAAACCACTCACACTCAAGTCCGTAGCAGAAGAGCTTGGTCTGCATGAAAGCACAATTTCGCGCACAACCAACAACAAGTACATGGACACTCCACAGGGATTGTTTGAACTCAAACATTTCTTCAACTCTGGCATGAGCACCGATGCAGGTGGCGAACTCGCAAATGAAGTGGTCAAGGCTTGGGTTGCGGAATGCATCAAGGTCGAGAGCGAACAGAAGCCATTTTCGGACCAAGATATTGCCGAGTGGATCCAAGAAAACAAAAGCGTCAAAGTTGCCCGACGTACGGTGGCGAAATACCGTGAGTCGTTGGGTATTCTTCCTTCGTCGAAAAGGGCTCGGAAGTTCTGAAAGAGTCTGAAAATTCGAGGCTGCTTCGAATTGACAGTACTTGACAAATCTCTTATCCCGACTGGACTTTTGTAGATACGGAAACTCTCACGCGAGAGGTCAACGGATGGTCTGCCGGATTACGGACTACATGCGCACTGAGTGGATTGAGCCAAATCTCAAAGCCACCGACAAGCCATCATTGTTGCTTGAAGTGTCAACACTTGTCTGCGCGAATCAAAGCCAAATCGAGCTCAGCGAGCTCCACAGCAAACTGCTTGAAAGAGAGCAGAAAGCCAGCACCGGTGCCGATCACGGAGTTGCTATACCACATGCAACTATTGAGAGTGCTCGCGGCCTAATGGTTGCATTCGGAAAATCTCAAACAGGAATCCCCTTTGCCGCACTCGACAACGCTCATTCACAACTCTTTTTTGCTGTCATCGCACCTTCTGTGCCGCGCCCAAATGAAGCTAGTTACCTTCAGCTCATCTCAACAATCTGCAGATTGATGCGCTCGGTCTCTCTGCGCGAGAAACTCTTAAACGCGCAAACACCATTGGAAATTCTCGACACATTGCGGAAAGAAGAGGACTCAAAACTCTCCGCCCCGCCCTCAATAGCCCCATAGGAGCATGGCGAGTCATGACGGATTCACAACAAAGTCAGAGAAAAATTATTGTTGTGACTGGTATGGCGGGCTCAGGTAAAAGCGTTGCTCTGCGCGCACTCGAAGACCTGGGTTTTCATTGTGTCGACAACCTGCCTGCACTTCTTCTTCCTCAATTCATCGCTGCCTGCGCCACCCAACAATTTCACGCCCCCTACTTAGCGTTGGCCGTTGATGCGCGCGACCGTTCTATGCCAAAGGCTTTGTTAAGTTGTTGGGAGTCGCTCAATAAAATCGCCCAAGTTGAAATGCTCTTTGTGGAAGCTTCACAGGAGATCATCCTCAATCGATTTCGTGAGACTCGCCGCACTCATCCTCTTGCAATGACCCTCGACGAAACCACCTCTGAGGGTGTCGAGACGCTCACCCGAGCGATTGCCCTTGATGAGAAAATTCTCGAGCCCGTCCGTGCTCTCGCGACCCGAGTGGTGGATACATCGCGAATTTCCTCACAGACACTCCGACAAACGATTCTTCACGACTACGCGCCAAGCGCCCGCCACCTTGAACTTGGAGTGCTGCTGGTTTCATTTGGTTTCAAACACGGAACCCCTGCCGACCTGGACACTCTGTTTGATGTCAGATGTTTTCCGAACCCTCATTACATCGCCGAGTTGCGTCCCCTGACTGGTCTTGACGACAAAGTTGCAAAATTTGTTTTAAACGACACACAAGTCACAACTTTTATCGAAAAAACTGCGGATCTCATGAATTTCCTCGTCCCCCTCTATCGCAGCGAAGGCAAGCGGTATTTGGCGGTTGGTATTGGCTGCACGGGCGGAAAACATCGGAGTGTTGCGATAGTTGAAGCTTTGGGCGAAAGATTGCGCGCGATCATTCCGAATCTCAAGATTGAACACAGGCACTTCGATAGGGAGTGAACATTGATTGAATATAAGACACGTGTGAGGGTCCTGAACCCGTTGGGCCTGCACGCCAGACCAGGTGTGAGTATCGTTAAATGCGCGCAAGCACACAAGCCAAGCGAGCTTGAACTCCGATGTTTATCTACAAATTCCAGAGCCTTGGGACACTCACTTCTCGCAATCCTAAGTTTGGGCGCAGGCCGAGACAGCGAAATTGAGCTCATAACCCGAGGACCGCGTGCCGATGAGCTTCTCAAGGCGGTGAAACTCCTTTTTGATTCGGGTTTTGCCACCTCCGAGGAGGCCAATGAAGGGGACGTCGAGGAAATGGCTTCAAGGACTCGCGATTTCGCGCGGGCTCGTGGTCGGTAAAATTGCGAAAGCAAGCCGAACGCCTGAATTTGCGCGTTCACCCCTCATTGTAAACTCTGCTGATACGGAATGGCAGAAGTACCTGGGCGCACAAGAGAACGCCCTACGTTTGATCGAGTCTCTCAGTGTCGAGGCTTGTCCCAGAAAGCCCACAACATCTCCTGCCGAACAATCGGACTTGAACCCAGATCAAAGGTCGAAAGATGACTCAGATTCCATGCCGGTGGTGATGACCAGCTACGGCATGATACTGAGTGATGAATTGCTAATGGAAAAAATTCGGACCTTCGTTTTTCATGAATCAAACGACGCAACAACCGCGATTCTTCGCGCCTTTAAAGACATTCGATCGGTTGTGGAATCTATGCAAGATCAATATCTCAGAGACAAGAGCTTAGATCTTGATGCGTGCGAGGAACTTCTCTTAAGTGCAATGAGCGATTCGAAGAGTTTGAACGAAAAAAAATCGGAACATCTCAAAGCACGTATTGTTGTCATTAACCATCCAACACCGCAAGACATCATCCGATTCCATCAAGTTGGAGTCGCCGGGATTATTGCAGAACAGGGTGCGCAGTTGAGTCATGCGGCAATTCTTGCGCGCAGTTTCAACATTCCAACGATATTCTCTGCAACAAATATCAATCGCCTTTGTAGCGATGGACAAATGGCAATCCTTGATGCCTCGGAAGGCAAAATCATCGTGAATCCGAGTCGCAGTGAGCTGCGCAAAGCGGAAGCTCGACGAGCCGTTGAACTCTTGATGAACCAAAAACTTCGCGCGGGCGCACAATCGGTGGCACGAACAATCGACGGCCATCGAGTCATTGTTTTTGCAAATGCAGATGGACCCGTAGATGCGCGTCAGTTGTTGGAATCAGGCGCAGAGGGCGTTGGACTTCTAAGAACCGAATTTCTTCACCTGAATTCAGATTCAATTCCTCATGAAGACCATCTTGAGGTCTTCTTCAGGCTCACAAGCGAATCAATATCGCCACGCTGGCTGACAATTCGTTTGCTCGATGCAGGTGGCGACAAACCATATCCGAGGAATACTAATTTCTCTAAAAATAATCAGTTAAGTCTGAGTCACGTCAGTGATAAAAAATCCCAGAATAGCCCTTTCGGCTTGCGTGGAATAAGATTTCTGCTCAGTGAAAAATTAATTCTAGGGCAGCAGCTCCGAGCACTCGTTAAAGCAAATAGTTCAGGAAATATCAAAATCCTTATTCCGTTTGTTACACGCATTGACGAAATCCGTCAGGTTAAGCAGCTTGTTCAAGACATCTGGTCGAATCTTCCAGAATTTGAAAAGAGTTCTCTCAAATATCCCCAAGTCGGGGCCATGGTTGAAACCCCAGCCGCCGTGCACATGATCGATCTCATTTGCGCGGAATGCGACTTTGTCAGCGTTGGAAGCAATGATCTCACGCAGCACATTCTTTGTGTGGAGCGAGACGATCCTATAACATCGAAAATGTTCAATTCATTCCATCCAGCCTTACTGCGCTCACTCAAAACTGTGTTCGATTATCAGCGTTACACAGACACAGCGATAAGTCTTTGTGGAGAAATCGCATCGAACCCAATTGCAACCGAGCTACTCATTGGGTTGGGATGTCGACATTTTTCGTGCCGAACAGCCGCTATTCCATTAATCAAAGACTTGATTAGGAATCTTGATTTTGAATCGGCAAAAAAATTTGCTGAGAAAATTCTTCCCCTCAATGACGGAGATGAAATTCAAAATATCTTGCAAGAACGATACGATGAACTTCACAATCTTTTTACATCCACAAATCTGCATCGCAATCGCGCCAGTTAATGCAAATTCAGTTGTAAAAGAGTGCACGAATGCTTTCGTTTGCAAGCAAGGGCAACCACACGGGCCCCATTGCATTGGCTATCATGTGAAAAATAATTGCCGCGCGCAGATTCCCCGACCACATGGTTAGACCCGCAACGATGAATCCGAGAAAAAAGGGTCCGGGCGACAAAGGCATTTGCCCATGCCTTAAGGCCAAGTGCCATTGCCCCAGACTCACTGGTGCATGAAAAATCCAAAACACCAATGCATTGATATAACAAATCCAAACAGCCTGCAGTCCGCTCGCATGTTCTGCCGAACCACGTCTCTCTTGCTGAGCCCGCAGGAGCCAACCGCGGAAGAAAAATTCCTCTGATAAGGGAGCGAGAACGATTGCGGCCATTCCAGGCTCGCTCAAGATCCATTGTTGCCATTCTAGACGTGTTCGAAACCACTCCTGCGGCTGAACAAAACTGTGCAGGATTAAGGGCAAGATAAAATAAGCAAGACAAACCCATTGCGCGTGCGGATTTTTTTTTGCAGCAAAGATTTTTCTCAAGATGCTTCGATTATTGCCACGGCTCAGAACCGGTATTGCAAAGAGAGCCAGAGCGACCAAAACATGCTTAAGCCAATCTTGAAGGGCCGCAGCCAAGACAATTTTGAGCACGACGAAAGCAATTCCTAGGCAGGCGAATGTCCTCAGCGGGCTCAATTTTTCTGACTGACTCTCCTGCATTCGCAGTCTGGCCTCCGACGCTTATCCTTTGGTTCGCGGTCAAATTTGAACTTCCGCCCGCTCCGCGCTAGGGTGCGATTCAGAAGGTCGCCTTATTCCATACTGAGGAGTATGCCCGATGTCAGAGCTCGTTTTGCATGTCACAGAGAAAAATTTTCAAACTGAAGTCCTCGAAAGCAACGTTCCTGTGCTAGTCGACTTCTGGGCAGACTGGTGCGGACCTTGCGTTGCATTGGCTCCGACCCTTGAAGAAATTGCCAAAGAACGTCAAGGCAAAGTCAAAATCTGCAAAGTCAATGTTGAAGAAGAGCCGCAACTCGCAGCTCAATTTAATATTCGTAACATCCCATTCTTGGCTTTCATTAAGAACGGGCAGAAGGTTGGCGACCTCGTTGGCAATCAACCCAAGCAAACAATTCTTAAGGCAATTGACGCAGTTTCCGATGCCTAACGCCGCCGAGTTGAACCCAGCCATTGTATTCGCTGCAGAATCCGAACTCCTACAGCTCGCTGCGGCAGATACATTATTTGGCCCTGAGCATTCTCCGGCCTTCGCTGCAAACGCAGATTCGAAATCGTTTTTGGCAATTGATGAAGTGGGGCGCGGCTGTTTGGCAGGGCCGGTGGTGGTTTGCATCACTTTGTGGAGCGAAAGTTCAGCCAGCGCCGCAAACACACGCTGGAGTTCGGCCCTGCGCGACAGCAAAAAACTTTCTCTTGCACAGCGAGAAGCCCTTTTTCGAACTGCTGTTGAAGCCGAATGGATTGCCGGCCGATGGGAGACGCTTCCCCCAATCATCACGCAAATGCAATCGACACAAGAGCCCTGCGAATTTCTCTCAAACCGCATCAGCCTGAGCTCACTGAAATCGCCGCATCAAGTTGTGAAAAAATCATTTGCTGAACTTTCTGAATCGCTCAGCAAAATGCACGCCATCCGCGCAAAAAAATCAAAGCAAAAACCCAGTTCATTGAAAGTGTGCTCAGGCAACTTCGGTTTGGTTGCGGCTTATTTGGGTTGTGCAACTGCTGGCGAAATTGACGCGCACGGGATTATTCCCTCACTAGGTCTGGCAGCCAGTCGTGCCCTTGCGCAGCTTCCTCGCCAGTGCGAACCTGCCGTGGTTTTCTTTGATGGCAACAGGCCAATCAAACTTGCCGAACCCTGGAATGAACTCCGACAAATCCTCGTGACCAAGGGAGACAACTTACTAAAGTCAATTTCCGCGAGTTCGGTGATCGCAAAAGTTGTCCGCGACCAATGGATGCAGAAATATTCGGAAATGTTTCCTAATTATGCCTTCGAGGAAAATCGCGGCTACGGCACCGAAAAGCATCGAAATGCCATTGAAAAGCATGGGCCAACCCCCCTCCATCGGCGCAGTTTTCTGAAAAATCTTTGCCCACAGTTACATCCTTGACGACGCCTTTCTCAACAAAATCCCGCGAATTCCGATTGTCTTTAAAGACGATGAGAAGCTTCAAAAAGTTTTATCCGGGAATGGGAGGGCTGCATTATGTCCATGGGACCTGCAGAGCAGAAAACATCAGGGCTCTCGTATGAGCTCTATCGCGAACTCGTCGATGAACTTCTCGCGCCCATCGAACATTCGCTCGATTGCAATGTGCGTTATGAACTTTATCTCAGTAAGCTGGTGTATCTTGAAAACCTTCAAGAGCAATGCTTCAGAAGTGTAAATTCAAATCACGTGAATTCAAGTGACTCTCTGATGAATTCATTCACGCACGAAGATTTGCAAACAATTCAGGATGCAATCATCTCGACCCACAATTTCTTGCGTTCAACTATTTTGGAAGCGCTTGAACAACGACTTTCGCAGATTGCCTATCAAGGACAGAGCGTATGAATTTTACGCTTCAAGTCATGGTCGACGCATTTGAACGAACGTCGCTTGACGATCGACTTCATATTATAATGCGCTCAGACGAAGATCTTGAAGTGTGCATCGAGTTCAATCGCGATGATCAATTTCGTTGCTGGACATTTTATTTCCGCGACGCTCGCGAAGAATCGAAACAAAATTGTTCGCGCACACACGCTGTTGAAGTCGCTCGTGCGTTTAATCTTTCAGAAAGCGGACTCGCCAAAGAGCTCGCAGGTCATCTGCTAACGCAAGCAGCCTTCGCCGATCAGTTCGTGAGAGAGATGCAAGAGCTTCTCGGGTTGGACGCGGTGCGTGAGAGCATTATGCGCACTCAGCTCTTCATGGACGCTCTTAAGGAGGCCGTTTCTTCTGCACTTTCCGACAATGATGAGCTCAGTAACGAAGACGAAAGTCTCGAAAACACACCCCCGGCCGAGAGCTTTCCACCCCCCGCCGACCAGCCCTTGAAGCTGCGAGTTATCAAAGGATCCTAAAAAGATTCATAATTAAAGGTATTTACAAAGACATTTTCGTGTTTGACCACCCTTGGACCTGAGGCTATATCTGCGCGTGCCGTCACGTGCAGAGCAAAGGTAGCCCATATGTTTGATATTGTTTCGCAAGGTTTCAAAGACGCCGCCCTCAAACTCAAAGGCCAAACACGTCTCACAGGAGAAAACATTTCTCCCGCTCTAGACACCGTGCGGCGCAGCCTCCTTGATGCTGACGTTGACTTTGGGGTGGTAAAAAACTTCCTCGAAAGTGTCCGCGAAAAAGCCCTCGGTTCGGTTGTTCAAACAAAAGCAAAAGTCGCAGATTTGAAAGTTTCTGCGGGCGACCATTTCATCAAGTTGTGCCACGATGAATTGCTTCAATTGCTGGGTGGTGAACAAGTTCAAATAATTCGCAATCCAAAAGGCCCAACAGTTGTTCTTTTGGTCGGCTTACAAGGCGCCGGCAAAACAACTCACGCTGCAAAATTAGCGCGTCTGCTCAAAGAGTCCCAAAGCATGCGACCGCTGCTTGTGGCGGCCGACGTCTATCGCCCTGCAGCCCGCGAGCAGCTCAAGGTTCTTGGCGAACGCATTGGAGTCCCTGTCTTTACGCTCGACACAAATGATGCTGTTGAAATAGCCCGCAAAGGACTTGAACACGCCCGACAGGAATGGCTTGACCTGGTGATTATCGACACTGCAGGTCGACTGGCGATTGATGAAACTCTGATGTCGGAAATTGAGAACATCAAGGTTGCGGTTGCGCCTCAAAATGTCTTGCTTGTCATTGATGCGATGATTGGTCAGGATGCCGTCCGCACGGCAAGCGCATTTGATACACGTGTGAATCTTACCGGCGTCATTCTCACAAAACTTGATGGCGATACCCGTGGTGGTGCAGCACTTTCAATTAAAAAAGTGACAGGCAAAAGTATTCTTTTTACAGGCGTTGGCGAAGCGCTCGACCGCCTCGAAGAATTCCGTCCTGATGGCATGGCAACTCGTATCCTTGGCATGGGAGACGTGGTTGGGCTGATGCAAGATTTCAGCAAAGCCATCGACGAAGAGCAAGCGGCGCGCAGCGCCAGCCGAATGATGGAAGGTCAATTCAACTTCGACGACTTTCTTGGAATGCTGCAAGGCATTCAGAAAATGGGCCCTCTCAAGGACATCATCTCAAAGACTCCGCTTGCGGGTCAGCTGAACCAGCAGGATCTTGAAAAAGTGGATGACCGAGAAATGGTGCGCGTGGCGGCGATGGTTCATTCGATGACTCGCAATGAGCGCAACAATCCAGACTTGCTTTTACCCAAGACCCCCGAGGGACGCTCTCGCCTCCAACGTATTGCACGCGGCTCAGGCCGAACGGAAAAAGACGTTAAAGATCTCGTTGAACGCTTCATGCAAATGAAGCAGATGATGAGCCTCTTTTCGGGTGGTTTGGGCGGCGGACTGCTTGGCAAGATTCCCGGCATGGGAGGTCTGAATCAGCTTGCAAACATGGCTAAAATGATGCGAGGGGGCGGCCTCGGTGGCCTGGGTGGTTTGCCCGGCATGGGCGGAATTCCCGGAATGGGCGGCTTCCCTGGTGCTGCAGGCGGACGCATGGGTGGCTTATCCACTCAAGACCTGGCTGAAATCAACCGGCAAAGAAAAAAGAAAAAAGAAGAAAAGAAAGCACGTGCGAAAAACCGCAGATAAGAGCTTTGTTGAGTGAAAAGGAAACCCTTCCATGTTTAGACAAGCATTACTCCCGCAACACTTTGACGAACCTGCGGGCGGGACCAACGAAAATCCGTTGGCTAAGTACATGCCAAAACCGCAAGTCACATATCCAAACGTGGGTGAGGAAAACAAAGCGTTTCTGAAGAAAGTCTATGTTCAAACATGGGGCTGCCAGATGAACGTCGCCGACACCGAGCGCATGCTTGGCCTGTTAGGCCGCTGCAATTACCGTCCAACAGATTCAACAGAAGACGCAGACCTCATTCTCCTCAACACTTGTCATATCCGCGAAAAAGCGCGCCACAAGCTGGTTAGCCGTCTTGGTGAATTGCGCCCTTTAAAACAAAAAAATCCAGATTTGCTGTTGGCGGTTTCAGGCTGCGTTGCGCAGGCAGAAGCTAAACAACTTGCAAAAGAAGTTCCATTTGTAGATTTGATTATTGGCCCAGACCAAATCGAACAGCTTGCAAATCTTCTTGAGGATGTCGTCACGCGCGCAGATGAAAAGAAAGAACAGCGCGCATTTAATGTGCATCAGCCGATTGTTAACGCAAAGTTTAACAAGGAAGAAGCCTACAGCATTCCCATCGACGTCATTCCTCCGTATATTGACGAAAAGAAAAACGAAGTCAGTAAATACGTAAACATTATCAAGGGCTGCAACAACTTCTGCACCTTCTGTGTTGTTCCCTATACGCGTGGACGCGAGAAAAGCCGCCAAGCAAACGAAGTGCTCGACGAAGTTAAGTTCTTTGTGGACAAGGGCATCAAAGAAATCATTCTGCTCGGACAGAACGTCAATTCTTACGGGCTCGACTTCCTTCCCGATCAACCACCCACTGCGGCTCAATTACCAGCAGACATGTCTCTGCCATTTGCTGATCTGCTCTATAAAGTTTCTGAAGTTGAGGGTGTCAATCGCATTCGCTTTACGACCTCAAACCCGCATGACTTCACTCCCTCGCTCGCCAAAGCGTTTGCTGATCTCCCCAAGCTTTGCAACGCATTTCATCTGCCTGTGCAAGCGGGTTCGAATCGCATTTTAGATCGCATGAATCGCCAGTACACGCGTGAAGAATATTTGGAGCGAGTCAATTGGATTCGCGCAGTGCGACCCAATATTGCTTTCAGCACCGACATTATCGTCGGCTTTCCGGGTGAAACAGAGGAAGACTTCGCGCAGACTCTCGAACTTGTTCGCGAAATGAAATACGCTTTCATTTACGCCTTCAAATATTCACCACGCAAAGGAACACCGGCAACTCGGTTCCACGATCAAGTTCCTGAACGCGAAAAAGACGTTCGCCTTCAGGCTCTTCTTGCACTGCAACGAGCTGAAACCGAGCGTCAGAACAACGCCGAAATTGGTCATACACGTGAGGTTTTGGTTCTGTATCGTAATCCAAAGGAAGAAAATTCTTGGTACGGCCGCACTTACGAAGGTCGCCTTGTCAAAGTTGCATCGGTGCGTGATCTTCTCGGCAAACTCGTGCAAGTGCAAATCACAGGTGCGAACCTGACCGCACTGGAAGGTTTGCCTGCTTGAATCCAGCGGCTCAGCTGGAATGAAAATGCGGGAGACTCCTTGCCAATTCTCCCGCATATTTTTTGCCCGAAAATTATGATGCTTCTTGGCTTTCTTCCTCGTCATCTTCGGATGAATCTTCGAGCAGTGTTGAGGTGGGTTGCAAAAGGCGACCCACGAGTGCGCGATACAAATCCGGATCTTTCCGCTCGTAGCGAGTCAAAAATCGTTTCACTTGAAGCGGATTGTCTCGACTCTTTAGAGTTATCAAGCGAGCAAGCTTAACCTCTTGTTTCTCACTGATCGCCTTGGCCTTCAGAGCAAAAGCATACGCCGCCAAGCGAACCCACAACTTGGGATATCGCAGGAACATCTTCAGGCGCATCTGGTTGTATCCTGATTCAATCGGACTCCAGGCTTCGATCTCGGCAAGTGCATCAAGTACCGCTTGGCCGCTGCGCACTCCGTCGCTGCGACTTCGCAAAATTCCTTCTTCCCAAAGCCTGTCTTCCATGAGCTCATCACCCAGCTGCTCGAGACCGCCCTCGACATCAAGATTCAGCGGCTCAACCGCGCTATCGAGTAGAGCCGCTTGTTTGAGCTTTGAAGAGGCACTTTTAGGTTTTTTTTGGAGGCCGAGGGAGGAATCATCTGGGCTGCTCACAGGATCTGAATTTTGCCAGAGGCTGTGCATCGACACTTCAAGCTGCTGCAGCGTTGCCGGATCCAACACTGTCAAAGCCAAAAAAGTGACCGATGCAACCGCAGCGAAAATCGCCAACACAGGTTTCAGCTTATTTTCCTTGGCCAAATTCATAGGCATTCCTTATCGCGTCTTAACCTCTGGTATCGGACGACATGCTGCGATTCTCACTGTGTATTTTTTGACTGAGGTGGGAAAATATGTAGACTTCAGTGAACCATAAGCAGTGAAGTCAAACGGAGGAACACGTGAAAATTCTTGTCCTTGTGAAACATGTTCCGGACACCGAGACCAAGGTTAAACTCGCCGCAGGCGGCAAAGGCTTGGATGATTCGGAATTCAAATACATGGTGAACCCATACGACGAATTCGCAATTGAAGAGGCAGTTCGCACGCAAGAGAAGCAAGGCGGCGAAAGCGTCGTTGTGAGTCTTGGACCAACCCGCGTTCAAGAAGGAATGCGCAAAGCGATGGCCATGGGAATCGACCGCGGCGTTTGGATCAACACCGAAGGCCATTCGGGTGAATTGGACTCATTCTCCGTTGCAACCGCTCTTTCAAAAGTCATAGCAGAAGAAAAACCTGATGTTGTTTATCTCGGCCAAAAGGCGATTGATGACGACTCAGCTCACATTGGTCCAATGCTCGCAGAATTGTCCGGAATGCCGCACGTCCAGGTTGTGACTAAGGTTGAGTGGCAGGATGGCGCCCAAATTGCACGTGTCGAGCGTGAAGTTGAGGGAGGCATGATGGAAGTATACGAAGTCAAAGCTCCAATGGTGCTTGGCGCTCACAAAAGTCTCAACGAGCCTCGCTTCCCTCCTTTGCCCGGAATTATGAAAGCTAAGAAAAAGCCGCTGGCTGAAAAGAAGCTCGCTGAAGTGTTGAGCGAAACAGCCCTGGTCACTGTTCGTTCCTATGCTCTTCCTGCTGACAAAGCTCCTGGCAAAGTCTTTAAAGGTGAGGCGTTGCCTGACATGGTCAAGAAGGTCGTTGGCTTGCTTCGCAGTGAAGCCAAGGTCATTTGAGTCACATTCGGAACACGGAGATAAGCACCATGAAAGTTCTCGTCTATGCAGAAGTCCGCAACGGAAAACTCAAATCCACCGCGGGCGAGCTTCTTACAGAAGCGCGCCGGCTCTTGGCCGGAAAAACTGAAAATATTCACGCCGTGCTGATGGGTGAAGGTTGCGCAGCTCATGCCAAAACGCTCGCAACTTTTGGCGCAAGCAAAGTGTTTGTCGTTGACTCACCAACAACAAACACCTACCAATGCGAGCCTCACATCCAAACAATCACTCAACTCATCCAAAAGAATGGTTACACGCTCGTGATGGGGCCAGCATCCCCAACCGGCCGCGACTTCTTTCCTCGCCTTGCCGTTCGCAACAAGTCGGCCATGCTCACTGACGTGATTTCTGTTTCCCTTGAGGGCGAAAAAGTGATTGCCCGACGCCCCATGTATGCAGGGAAATGTATTGCCGAGGTTGCAAGCCAAAGCAGCCTGACTTTTGTAACACTGCGGCCAAATGTGATCCCAAGCGAAGTTCTTAACGCGTCTGCCGAAGCGGCAGTTGAAAATTTTGCTCCAACACTAAACGAAGATGCAATCAAAGCGAAAATTATTGAAGTTCGCAAAGGCAAGTCTGAAAAACCCGACTTAACTGAAGCCAACTTGATCATCTCAGGTGGTCGTGCCATGGGTAACGCAGACAACTTCAAGATTCTCCATGATCTTGCTGATGTGGTTGGAGCAACAGTGGGTGCATCACGCGCGGCAGTTGATTCCGGTTATGCACCACACGACATGCAGGTCGGACAAACGGGCAAAACAGTGAACCCCAATCTGTATATTGCATTTGGAATTTCAGGTTCAATTCAGCACTTGGCTGGAATGCGCACATCTAAAGTGATTGTTGCCATCAATACCGACCCTGATGCGCCAATTTTCCAAAAAGCAGACTATGGAATTGTTGCGGATCTTTTCCAAGCCGTTCCATTGTTTAAAGATGAACTTAAACAATTGGTAGAACATTCCTAAGAACCGCGGGTGAGTGCTGCGTGCGACCCACCTCAAACAGAACAGCCCCGGCAGCAGATCGCTTCCGGGGCTGTTCTGTTTATGAATTTCTTCATACCATTAAATGAAACTCTGATGGATTACTTTCCCGAGCACTTGGCCAAGTCAACGTCGGTGACAAGCGTGCACTGAACGCCACCCAAATCAATTTTTTCTGGACCGACAAATTGAACAAAGAGATCTGATGAGTCAAAACTCTTATTCAGAGTCAGAGCATCTCCATCTTCGTAACACAGAGTATGAACAAACGCTTTTGTGACCTTGTCTTGTTTTGAAATACAGCGCCAGCGCCAAGCATTATCGCCAAGGTTATTGCTCGCACTGCTCAGCTTATTACCGGCCTTATCTGTTGTTTCGATAGTCACAATAGGCTTAAATGCCGAAGTTCCAGAAAAGGCCACATTGCTATCAATCCATTGCGGTGTTGTGCGTCCATCTCCAGAACATGGAGAGCTGATTGGAGCGAGGTTATTGGGTGGCTGAATGATAACGCAATTGCTATTGACGGTTGCGTTTAACCAATAACTAACCTTAACACTTCCGGCTTCAGTCACGGGCACTGGCACAACCGCAGGAGCAGGTCTTATGGAGCCGTCTCCAGCTCTTGGAGGCTGAACGCCATCAGGCGGCGGCGGATTATCAGGCTTGCCACCATCGCCTGGATTCGCCGGGTTTGGATTCACACCCGATGCCCGTTGCGGTGGATTGACGCAAGCAGCGAGCAAAGAAAAAGTTAAAAACAAAGTAGGTAATACCAAAATATTTTTTCTATTTTGCATTGCTTTGTGCTCCTTTTTTATCTTTATTTGTCATTTTGAAAATTCGTTGCCGTCTGGATACGTCTTCGAGCAGGTTCACCAGGCAATCGTTTTGCATTGGGGTGAGATGTTCAATCGAACACCCCAGGTTATCGCCTCTAATAGAGACTCTTCTGACCCGCATCGAAAGCTTGAGAAAGTCTCCATACTGCGGATGAAAAAATCCAAAAGGATGGAGTGGAATCTGCACTCGAAGTTGCTCATTTCGCCGAATGCCAAGATTTGCATCTACATCAAGGCCGCATCCCACCAGACTGAGATCCACGAGCGATGCATCAACTTCTTCTAAACTGTCGACGCGTCTAATTTTAACTTCAGAGTCAATCGAAAATCTTTTTGCCGCGCGCGCTTCAACGGCACCACACTTTTGCAGTTTGCGAAAAAGTTCCGCCGGATCAGGAGGTGCCGTGACAAAGTCATCCATCTCCTCATATAAAGACATTTTTTCGCGATAAGCATTGATCAGCGAACTCTCATCTTTCGCGATAAATAGAACAGTGACTTTTTTGCGCTCTTTCAGTCTCTTCGCGAGCTCAACCAGCTCTGTTTCTGAACTCATTAATGAATGATGAATAATCACCACTTCAACATTTTTCACCATCAGTATCTTGAGGCCTTCACCGGGATCATCGAGACGGATAATCGTGTGGCCAGTGAGTCCATGCTCACAGGCCTTAACGATCATTTTGCTTTCTTGCTCGGCTACAAGTCGAGATTTCTGCAACAACAAAACATAGCGTTTTGTTCGCACAGATCCTGCAACTTTTTGCAAATAGCGTGAAACGTCCATCGAATAGCACCCCTCGCAAGGGCGATTATAGTGGAGTTTCTCGCTCACTGGGGCGAGCAAATATTGCCGAGTGTTAATTCGTAACCCGCCCAAGAGTAATTCCAATTGAGGTGCGAGCTGGGTCTGTCAAAGCGCGTGCCACCTCAAGCCCAAACGCCTGGTCTTTGGCACCAAACAGAGCACCTAAAAAGCGAACTCCGGAAACAAGTGATTGAGCAACACGGGCATCAACACTTCCTTGTCGTGCAGCTTGAACATCATCAAACGCAACCACGTGAGCTGCATACAGAACGGAATGCTGAAAGAGAATCGAGCGCGCGATTGAAACATTGAGGTTTTGAGTCAAGGTTTGTCTGACTTCACTGCGCAACCATGCATACTCGCGCGTGACAAACTCGCGGGCTGGCCAGCCGGGAACTGAGCGCAAGCCTACGTCCACCCCCACATCACTCAAGCCATAGGAAAAAAATTCACACCATGTGAGGCGCGGAGCCAACGCAGCGGCCATGTTCACAATCCACTCTTGATTGGGGTCTGGCATTACACTGTTTAGTGCAGAAAGCGATAAAGGGCGTCTCAACCACAATCTAAAACCCAGTCCATCAGGATACAAATAGCTCCCTGCGCCCTTTTCAACACCATAAGAGACTGCGAGAAAAGTTGGTGGCACCTTCACAAATCGAGAACTTATACCAAGTGTAATAGTAGTATTTGTCTCGGGCAGCAAAGAGGGTATTCGGCTGGAAAACTGAAAATCAACATTGTTTTCTGCAAACTCTCTGCGAAATCCAAGAGTGAGTGCGCGTAACCAAGGATCACCTGTTTGAGTGGTTTGGATCTGACTCCTCAACAACAAATCCGATCGTCGCGAATCGTAATTTAACGAGAGAGCCTGTAAAACCGTCCGCAAGGGTCTTGGCCAAATCAGCCGCTCTGCTGCCACTGCGCGATGGGGTGGCAACACTCTGGCTTCCACAACACTCTGCGCAAGTTCGGCACTTTGAGATGATTTTGTTAAAGCTGCAAAACTTGCTTTTCCAATCTCACCAGTGGCATTGACCACTTGCAAATTAAGTGGCTCACGCGGCAACTCAATGTTGTTAGGAAAAAGAAATCGATGCGTTTGTGGTGGCGCGATAACACTTCGTTCGACTTTAATTCGCCTTCGTCCCTCAATCACCTCAATTTGTTCTTCGGGCAGCCAGTTTGGTAATACGCCAAATTTCATTGGAGTTTGGCACGTTTCATTTGGTCGTGCCTCCCGAAGGAATTTACTAAACTCTCCTATTGCTTTCTCTCCTCGACCCACTTCGCCAGCAATGTTCTCTAGAGCTTTCGCATCTGTTGACGACAAGCATGCAACAATCCTGTCAACCAACTCCGCTCCTTGCAGAGGTGCAAAAAACTCATGCAGAGTGCTGAAATCAAGCATTCCCAAACGTTCTTCAGCGCCAACAAAAACAGAATTATTGATGAAGGCATTCCCTTGCTGAACGGCTCTGAAAAAAGGAAGAAATGCGAGATCATCAGAGATTTTTTTCAACCATGTGAGCTTCTGAAAGGATTGCCGCAACCAAATTTCAGCTAAAATTCTGGAAACAACTTCATCTTCGCGCATGTCTTCCCAAGAGGGCAAGCGACGCTGCGATGTCAGCATGTTTCGAGCAATAGAGCGAGCCAGTGCGCGAAAAAGTGCAGCACGATGATAACTATTGAGTAATGGTGAGACTTGCCCAAACGATGGATGAAGCTGAATTTCACTGACTTGCTCAACGATCAGCTGCTCAAGCAAAGCGTTTTCCTGAAGCTCAACCCGCCACGGACGGCCTCCCGCGTTCTCGAAGAGATCAAGTGCTTGACCAAGTGCAGCTTGCAAGATGACTAACGTTTCGGAGATCTCGCCCGGTCTATCGGGACGCTTGGTTTTAAGTTCCAAGCGATCGATTGTCAGTGGTTGTTCCGGCCACGCGCGAGGAGCACGCGCCGTCTGATTTTTTCTCAACTGTAAAACCGGTGGTAGCCCCAAGAAATCAGTCTCGACGCTGCCATCCGCAAGAGTCGTACAAGACAAACAATGGACTAACCATTGCGGCTTGGTGTCACGAACGAGCATGCGAGTTGCCAAGGGCTGATTCCGAAAAACCGGGAAAATAGGCCCTGAAAAAACTGCTTTTCCTGAGCTGGTGATCGAAAAATTTCCTTCCCCAACATGCGGTTGAAAAACAAAATCAATTTTGAGAAAAAGGCATTGCGCTTTGGCGCTCACTTGAGTTGGAATTTTCAACACCCGCTCCTGATCAGCCCTTTCAAATGAAACCACCTCCCAAGACAAGATTTGGCTTTGATTTTGAATCTGTTGAAAATCGTCTGGGCAAGGTTTTGCGCTTTCGGCCGTCTGGGTTTGCTTCACGAGAAGAGCGCCGAGTCCGAGCTCGGAAAAGGGCCACTCAACGTCGGCAACGGATGTTCGGAATTCTCGCTGCTCACGGGATAAGTTCAGCTGAGTGGATGCCTCGAGGTCGCGGTTGGGCATCAGCCAGAATTCGGCCGCACTGTTGAAAGCTGATTTATGATCTGAATTTAACTGCCGGGTCTGACCCGTCAGAGTCTGCGGAGGAAGCGCGACAAACTGTGTCCCATAGAACGTCTGGGTCTGGGGGTTCCATACCAGGCTCACGGCAGCTCGCGGCTCCCCCTCACTCTGTGCCGCGAGCACAGCTAAGCTCGGACACAGTGTGCTCAAAAAAAAGACCTGTAAAATTCGCGCTGCGAACAACCAGGCGGGCTTGCAATTTGACCACACACGAAGCAATCGCGTATCCATAGTCCAGTTCTTTCGACATCGAGGGGCCATATGGAATTTCTCAACGAGAATGAAGTGTCTCGTACCCTTGAGGGAGCATCAAGCCTCTCTCCGTTCGAGCAGCTAAAAAAACAGGTTGAGGCGATTCTCTTTGCCGCAGAACACGCTATGGAAGTGAGCGAAATCCGAAACATCATCGGTGAAGTCTCGCTTTCTGACGTGCGCCTCGCGCTTCGCGACTTGATTGCAGACTACGAACCCCGCTCGTTTTTTCTTTTTGAATGTGGTGGAAAGTACCAGCTGCGCACGCGGCCTGAGTATGCCGACCTGGTCAAAAAGCAATTTGCCTGCAAACCACGCTCCCTTTCTAAGTCTGCTCTGGAAACTCTGGCGATTGTTGCTTACCGCCAACCGGTGACTCGAACCGAAGTCAACACCATACGTCAGGTCGATTCTTCCTCAATCATGACCGCCTTGAAGGAAAAGGATCTGATTGCCGTCGCAGGAACGCGAAAAGAAGTGGGAAGTCCGATGGAATACAAGACGACCCAAAGATTTCTGGAAACTTTTGGTCTTAAGACCCTCAATAATCTTCCAACCTTGCGCTCTTTACAGATGAAAGCCGAAGATCAGGAGCAAATGGCGCAGGCATTGGCGAGCCTCAATGGTGAAGCACCAGACGAACCGGAACTCACCGCGCAAGACCTGTCCTTCCAGGATCTCGCGGTCGAGCCAGCGGCAAAGGGCGAGATTCTCGGCGCAACCGCACATCCCTCCGAGTTAGATTCCACTGAATTCGCAGAACTTACGGAAGACTTTCCTGAGCCTGTTTGACTCCGCTGCGCAGGCTTGCCTTTTCCCGCAAACTTTGATTTAGCGACATTTCTAGTTTTTAAGCTCTCAGCAGGGCTATTGCCGGTGGCGGCTTTTGCAGCCTGGCCTTGCTTGGGGTTAATCCACGTAACCGGCAAGGAGATTCTCTCATGGCAGTTGACGTTCAACTGAAAGACCTGCTCGACGCAGGCGTACACTTTGGTCACCAAGTTCGCCGCTGGAACCCAAAAATGCGTCCTTATATTTACGGCGAGCGCAACGGCATCCACATCATCGACCTCCAGAAAACCCAAAAACTCTTCAAAAACGCACTCACTGCAATTGAAAATACAGTTGCTGAAGGCGGCAATGTCCTCTTCGTTGCAACCAAGAAGCAAGCTCAAGACATCATCAAAGAAGAAGCTGAGCGCGCGGGAATCTTCCATGTGCATCACCGCTGGCTCGGTGGCATGCTCACCAACTTCACAACCGTGAAGACGAGCATCACCAAGCTGAAGAAGATCGAGAAAATGTCCACAGACGGAACATACGACTCCATCACTAAAAAAGAAGTCGCATTGAAAGAGCGTCTGCGCATTAAGCTCGACCGCTCGCTCGGCGGCATCAAAAACATGAACGGCTTGCCTTCTATCATGGTTGTCATCGACGCTAAGAAAGAAGAAACAGCGATTGCTGAAGCGAATCGTTTGGGCATTCCGGTTGTTGCAGTCACTGACACCAACTCCGATCCTTCGGCTGTTGATTTCGTCATTCCTGGCAACGACGACAGCCTCAAGGCTATTAAGCTGTACGCGAGCCTCATCGCGGAAGCGACAATTGCTGGCAAGCAGCGCCGCAAGAGCGACCTCGTGCGCGAAGACGCTGGCATGAGCAGCGACTCTGCACGCGGTCCAAAAGTGAAGCGTTTGCGCTCACGTGACGATGAAGACGAAGGAGAAGGCGCTGCAAAATAAGCAGCTCCTTCTTTATCCTCGAAATAGATTAAACTCCGAACGATTCGAACCAGGAGATAAAAAAATGGCAGCAGTCACCGCACAAATGGTCAAAGAACTCCGCGAAGCAACTGGCGCCGGAATGACCGATTGTAAAAAAGCTCTCGATGAAGCTTCTGGCGACATGGATGCAGCGCTCAAGGTATTGCGCGAACGCGGACTCGCCGCAGCAGCAAAAAAGTCTTCGCGCGCTGCAAGTGAAGGCGTCGTTGCCGCAGTGATCGCAAACGATCTTGGCACGGGTTACCTTGTTGAAGTCAATTGCGAAACCGACTTCGTAACACGCAATGAGGAATTCCAAGCTTTTGTTGCAAACCTGCAGAACATTATCCTGAAGAACAATCCCGCAAGCCTCGAAGCTCTCACCTCTGCCGGCTACACAACAGGCGGAACTGTTGCAGAAGCAACAACCAACCTGGTTGCCAAAATTGGTGAAAACATCACTGTGCGCCGCTACGCAGCTCTTGGCGCAGGCAGCAACTTGGTTGCTTCCTATGTTCATGGCGGCGGCAAGGTCGGCGTGCTTGTTGAGCTCACTGCTGATGGCTTGACTGCACAGCGCAGCAACCCTGCCCTCAGCGAAATTGCAAAAGACGTTGCTCTGCAAGTGGCTGCTATGAAACCTTTGTACACCAACCGCGACACAGTTCCTGCTGACATCGTGAAGTCGGAAAGCGAAGTGTTCTGGACCCAGTACAAGAACCAAGGCAAGCCAGAAGCTGCGCTGCCCAAGATTGTCTCAAGCCGCATGGACACCTGGCACAAAGAAAACTGCCTGACCGAGCAAATGTTTGTGAAAGACGACAGCAAAACTGTTTCAGCTTATGTTGCAGACGCGGGCAAACAAGCTGGCGTTGCAGGCCTAAAGATTGCGAACTTTGTTCGTCTTGAACTTGGCCAAGGCGTTGAGAAGAAGTCTGGAGACTTTGCAGCCGAAGTTGCTCAGCAAATCGCGGCAAGCAGCAAAAACTGAGGTCACTCGGTTCTTCGCTTTCCGAAGCCAATAAACCCCGGGAGAATTAATCTCCTGGGGTTTTGTTTTAGGATTAAGCTCGTCATCCTCCTTTTCTATCCACCTAACTCGCTTATTATTCGTTATTTTTTCCCTCGCAAGGTCAAGTTCCGGGGCAAATCTTCCGAAACCCTGCCGTCGAACGGCTCTCAGCGAGGTTAGTTGAACGAATGAAGTCAAAGGTTTTCTCGCTCGCTTTTCTTGCTGTCGCGACTTTGATCGGTTGCAAAAAAGACGCGGGCTCGCAGTGGTCGGAAGCAGACGTTGAATCGCTCTTTGCAGGCGAAAACAACAGCACACGCCCGCCGCAAAATATTCTTGCCCAAGTGCTTATTCACGAACGTGAGTTCGCTCTTAAAATCTTCGACACATGGGCGAAGAAGTTTCTTGCCAACCAAAAATCGAACAGATCCTCGCCGCTCAATCAGCTTCGATTAATCTTTAATCCTGATTATTTAAATCCGCTTGGCTACGAAGAAGCTCTTTCGCAGGTGCGAAACGAAGGCTCTGGCAGACATGGAATTCTTGCACGAGAACTTAAACCGCAAGACAGAATTTATCATGCTGTTTGGAGTCGAATTGCCGATGCTGCGGGGCTTGCTCGTTATCCTCTCTCGTCTCGGCACATGAAGCATTATTTGCAAAATTCAGGAAAGGAAATACGTTACGAAGCTGCTGAATCAAACCGGATTTTTACTGCTGCCGAAGGTCTACAAGACACTCCACCTGATCCAGTTGGAATTCAAGTGACTCGTTCGCAACTGCAAGAAGATCTAAAAAAGCGTGGTTTTCAGCTCTCTCTCTCAGAGGCAACTCATGTTGCGGAAATGAATCGCAACGAACGTGGTTTTTTTGTGGCACGCATGAGAGTGCGCATTGCACTCGCCAAATTTGTGCAAAGTCAAAACATCAGCACGGGTGACGAGCTTGAGATTCGCCTGGGGAATCTGAAAAACAAAACTTTTCCGCAGCGAAACAAGCTCGATTCAAATGCATGGAAAGAATATCGACCTGTAGGTGAAGAATTCAGATTGGTGAGCTCGGTACCACAATCCGATCTCTATTTTGCGCTTGGCTCATTTACCGCCACCCACCAAGCCATTCCTGTTGAACTGAGGGCAGAAGGTGAGCAAATAAAGATGCGATTCGCTCAATCAAAATCTTTGTATGACAGGTACAATTGGGACAATGGAAAATTTGTAACCTTGTTGAGCGGGTGGTGTTGGAACCTGCAATCAAATCATTGCGCAAATATTGAAGAGCTCATCAGTTTACAGGTAAGTGACAAATCGTTGGGGCGCCTGCATAAATTGGGAATTGCCCGTGAGTATGAAATTTTTGGACAATCTTCAGTGAGCACAGTTTGGGATGGATTCTCTTTTGCAGACTTGAGAAGCGCTCAAAAAGAAAAACTGTGGGAAGCTTTAACCAGCGTGGTCTCGGCACCTCTCACAGCTTCACCAGCACTCATCCCAGACTAATTACATGGAAAGAATTTCTTTTTCTTTCGTTGCGCAAAGCTCATCAATCTTCTTTGTGTATGAATCAGTGAGTTTTTGAATTTCATCGCCGCTGCGCTTCACTTCATCTTCCGACCAACCGTGCTCCTTTTGAGCAGCCTTTGCTTTGGTATTGCCTTCTTGGCGATGATGACGCACAGCAACCTTCGCCTCTTCGCCAATTTTCTTAACCTGCTTGGCGATATCTTTACGGCGCTCCTCAGATAAAGCTGGAATTGGGACGCGGATGATTTTGCCATCGTTGTTTGGAGTGTAACCAAGTCCAGAGGTCAGAATTGCCTTCTCAATTGCCGTCAATTGAGATTTGTCGAAGGGGTTCACAGTGATTAAGCGTGGTTCGGGAGTTGCGAGGGTTGCAACCTGATTCAATGGAACGCGCGAGCCGTAGGATTCAACTCGAACATCGTCGAGAAGGTTTGTCGAGGCACGACCCGTCCGGATTTTAGTCAAATCGTCTTGCAGAGACTTGATAGATTTTTCCATGCCTTCTTTGACTTTTGCAGTGAGTGCGTTTTTATCCATTTTGATTGACCTCGAACGAAATATTTTCAGTCAGTTGTCCCACACCAATCGCGCCCAGCGCGGGATCCCCGTCAAGGTGCATTACATAATTGCAGCGCGCCAGGCTGTCCAGCTCAGAGGCCGAACTTGCTGCGACGGAACTGTTTCTTAAGTTTCTTCACCTCTGTCCAAACAATTTCAGAGGTTTCAATGTTGGTCATTCGCATTTCAACCTGGTAAGTCACCGTCTTGTAGCCATCTGCCTCGGCAACGATGCTTGAAAGTGCACCGACAAGGAAGAAATCAGCGGAGTGCTGTTTACCAGGACCTTTGGCATTGCCCTGTTTCACAACTCCAGACTGTTGATACTTGTACTCATCAAGAATCTTCTGCCGTTGCGCACCATCCAAGAAGCGCACGCGTCCGCTGTTGATAAGCTCGTTGCGTACGGACTCAAAAATTGCCTTGGTATCAATTTGCTCAGAGGTGCGATTTTCAAAATCGTCGACCAACACAAACGGACGTTTGCCTTGATTCTCGCGGGAAAATTCAGGCAACCAACGCTTTGCAAGACACGAGCGAATCATCTCCTCACCGGTCAGGCGGGCATCAGATTCGTTCCATTTATCATCAACAATTTCGAGTTTGTTTGGGTCTGCGTAATTCCCTTGGGTGGTCTGGCAGGCAGAAACAAGGCCAGCCGATACCAAGACGAGTGCTGGAAGCATGCGCTTAACTGAATTTTGTGTCATAGAAGTCGACCTCTCCCCGTTTAAGACAAAGAACGCCGGGGGAGTATATCCGGTTGGATTCCGCAGGAGCAAGGCCGGACGGTTATTTCGAGGAGTGCACATGCAAGGTGAAAAATTTCTGTCGGTCGGCGAAGACCTTTCTTTTGACTTCTTGATCATTGGCAGCGGTATCGCGGGCGCCTCATTGGCACTGAAATTAGCTCGCTTGGGTCGAGTGGCAATTGCATGCAAGGAAACTCTCGGCGAAACCAACACACGATATGCACAGGGCGGTATAGCCAGTGTTTTTCTGGAGCAGGACAGCTACGAATCGCACACCCAGGACACAATCGTCGCAGGAGCTGGCCTCTGCCACGAAGAGGTGGTGCGAAAGGTGGTAGGAGCGGGTCCACAATGCATTGAGCAACTCATTAAAATGGGAGTTCAGTTTACCCCCTCGGATGAGAAGAGTCCGGATTTTGAATATCACCTCACCCGCGAAGGCGGACACAGTGCGCGGCGAATTATCCATGCCGACGACATGACCGGCATGGCTGTGCAAAAGGCACTCACAGAAATGCTCCGACAGAACCCAAACATCAGCATTTTTGAATTTCACACTTGCATTGATCTCATTGTGACCGACAAAGCCTGCCCAGATTTCTCTCGCAATCGCGCCCTCGGGGCCTACATCTTGGATGAGCAGCAACGGGAAGTGCGTTCGTTTTTGGCGAAGGGCACCTTCTTAGCCACCGGCGGGCATGGCAAGCTTTATCTTTATACTTCGAATCCGGATATCGCCTCAGGCGACGGGGTTGCAATGGCTTGGCGCGCCGGGGCTCGGGTGGCAAACCTAGAGTTCATGCAATTCCATCCAACATGTCTCTACAGCGCCAAAGAAAAAAACTTCCTCATCACTGAAGCTATCCGCGGCGAAGGCGGAATTCTACTTTCGCGCAAAGGCGAGCGCTTTATGGAGCGTGTCGATCCGCGCAAGGAATTGGCCCCTCGCGACATTGTTGCGCGTGCGATCGATGCCGAAATCAAACGCACCGGCGAACCTTATGTACTGCTCGATATCTCGCATAAGCCTGCGGATTTTGTCCGTCAGCACTTTCCAAACATCTATGCAACTTGCTTGGACCTTGGGATCGACATCACCAAAGAAGCCATTCCCGTTGTTCCTGCCGCTCACTACAGCTGTGGCGGTGTTGTCACTGATTCACGGGGTCGGACAGGAATCAAAGCGCTTTGGGCACTCGGTGAAGTCGCATGCACAGGCCTCCATGGCGCAAACCGCCTTGCCTCAAATTCTTTGCTCGAAGGCTTGGCTTTTGCGGAATTTATCTCTCAAGACGTCGAAGGACTTTGGAACAACATCAAGGAGAACCCCCACCCGCGCGTGCCTAAGTGGCAACTTGGCAAGGCTGCAGAACCCGACGAAATGGTTGTGGTCAGTCAGCTTTGGGACGAAATCCGCCGCACGATGTGGAACTATGTTGGTATCGTGCGTTCAGACAAACGGCTTGCTCGCGCTGCGGCGCGGATTAGGCAAATCTCAGAGGAAATTGAGAACTACTACTGGGATGTCGTTCCTAGCCGCCCACTTATTGAAGTGCGCAATCTTGCAGCAGTCGCGTCTCTGACCATCCAATGCGCTCGCTCTCGAAAAGAAAGTCGGGGCATCCATTTTTCATTAGATTACCCGCAATTTGACGAAAGCAACTTCCGCAAAGACACGGTCCTTTGCTGAGCCCTCACTTGACACCACTTTGAAGCCGCTTAGCCTTTCGCGCATCACGAGATTGGGGTATGAGCCCCATTCATAAAAGCATCTCTGAATTGTCCATAGAGGGAGGCCACATGGCAAAGTCGATCCGTCCTTTGAATGACCGCATTCTTGTTCAACGCATTGAAGCCGAGCAAAAAACCGCTGGTGGGATTCTTATTCCCGACAACGCCAAAGAAAAGCCTGCAGAAGGCCGCGTGATTGCGGTTGGCAACGGCAAGATTCTTGAAAACGGCACCCGCCGTCCACTCGAAGTTAAAGTCGGTGACCGCGTTCTTTTCGGAAAGTGGAGTGGAACCGAAGTAAAGATCGACGGCGTCGAGCAACTTCTTGTCAAAGAAGAAGAAGTTCTTGCGGTGATGGAAGGCTAAGTCAAAACATTTTTTAATAAGGAGCGTGCTACATGGCAGCTAAAATGATCAGTTTCAGCGAAACCGCGCAAAAGAAAATTCTCAACGGCGTAAACACGCTTGCCAACGCGGTCAAAGTGACTCTCGGACCAAAGGGCCGCAACGTTTTGATTGAAAAATCCTTCGGTGCACCGCTCATCACCAAAGATGGTGTTACGGTTGCAAAGGAAATCGAACTTGAAGACAAGTTCGAAAATATGGGCGCACAGATGGTGAAGGAAGTTGCTTCCAAAACCAACGACGACAGCGGCGACGGCACAACCACAGCCACGGTACTTGCACAAGCCATCTACCGTGAAGGCTTCAAGATGCTCGCAGCTGGCCACAACCCAATGGAACTCAAGCGCGGCATCGACAAAGCGGTTGTGGTTGTCACCGAAAATCTCCGCAAAGTGGCTCGCCCAGTCAAGAACAACAACGAGATCGCTCAAGTGGCAACCATCTCGGCGAACAACGACGCAACCATCGGCAAGATGATTGCTGAAGCTATGGATCGTGTTGGTAAAGACGGTGTGATTACCGTTGAAGAAGCCAAGGGTATTGAGACTTACGTTGACGTTGTTGAAGGTATGCAATTTGATCGCGGCTACTTGTCACCTTATTTCGTCACCGACCAAGAGCGTCTTGAGGCTGTCTTGGAAAATCCATTCATTCTGCTCTTCGAAAAGAAGATCACCAGCATGAAAGACATGATCCCACTTCTTGAGCAAGTCGCACGCAGTGGCCGTCCATTGCTCATCATCGCCGAAGATGTTGAAGGCGAAGCACTTGCAACTCTTGTGCTCAACCGTTTGTCGGGCAATCTTAAAGTTTGCGCCGTGAAGGCACCGGGCTTCGGTGATCGTCGCAAGGCGATGCTTGAAGACATTGCTATTCTCACTGGCGGTACTGTTATTTCTGAAGATCTCGGCATGAAGCTTGAAACCACGGGTGTGGCTGAGCTCGGCCAAGCTGCCAAGATTGTTGTCGACAAAGACAACTCGGTGATCACCGGCGGCAAAGGCAAAGACACCAGCATCAAAGCTCGCGTTGCAGAAATCCGCGGTCAAATTGA
>Ga0214923_10000588_pt1 | contig 54412 bp, 66 predicted proteins | sample LL1510_MetaG_FD_177993 | JGI IMG/M metagenome (GOLD analysis project Ga0214923, IMG submission 177993) | Freshwater microbial communities from Lake Lanier, Atlanta, Georgia, United States - LL-1510 | ecosystem: Environmental > Aquatic > Freshwater > Lake | place: USA: Georgia | collected...
ACTTGTTCGTCCGGGGATTACATGGTGCTTGTTCGGTATGTATGCAGCCGTTAAAGCTTGCGCTATCTATATGGCGTTCTTATCGGATGCACCGTGGTACGAAGTTTTAAAAGCCAATTGGAATGAAGACGATTTTAGTTTGTTTATGATGGTGGTGAGTTTCTACTTCGTTGGTAGGCCCTTGGAAAAATATAGAACAGTATAAAAGTGTGAATGAAGAGGCAAAAGCGCTAGCTAGAGATGTATTAATAAAGCCCTTTGAAGGGCTGGCTAGGCTTCTGCCTGATGGAAACGTAACCTCTTATCCCGATCCGGGAACCAAGGGAAATCCTTGGACAATTGGCTATGGGTCTACTGGCCCAGACATCCAGCCGGGAACTATTTGGACGATGAAGCAATGTGAGGACGCCTTGGATCATCACATTGAGTATTTCGTTCGTGGGTTATTAAAGATGTCGCCAAGGATTGCTAACGCTTCGCCTCGACGCATTGCTGCAACAGTAAGCTGGGCGTACAATTGCGGACTAGGAAACTACAGGATTTCCACGTTTAAACGACGTGTTGACGCGGGAGATTGGGATGGTGCAGCTACCGAATGCGTTAAATGGAATAAAGCAAACGGCAGAATCCTCCCCGGACTTACCCGCCGCCGTGCGGCTGAAGCTGCATTGATGAGGTAAATCGTGCCTTTATCCAAGATCTTATATAAGCCCGGAGTGAATCGTGAAAACACACGCTACACCTCGGAAGGTGGTTGGTATGTCTCCGATAAAGTGAGGTTTCGTCAGGGTACGCCGGAAAAAATTGGCGGGTGGGTGAGGATTTCAGCTTTCACCTTTTTAGGCGTGTGCCGGTCTTTATGGAATTGGGTTACGCTTCAATCCCAAAATTTAATGGGAGTAGGTACTAACCTAAAGTTCTATATTGAACAAGGAGGTGCATACAACGATATCACCCCAATTAGAACCAGAAACTACACCGCAACATTAACAAACCCGTTTGATACAACCAGTACCTCAACAACGGTGACGGTTAATGACACAGCACATGGCGCCCAAGTTGGTGACCTTGTTTACTTCTCCGGCGCTTCAGCAGTTGGTGGCGTCCCCGCAGCAGAGTTAAATACACGTCACGTTATTGCTACGTTAGTAAGCGCAAATGCTTATACCATCGTAGTAACAACAGCCGCGACATCGACAGTAACAGGCGGTGGCGGTACGGTATCAGCAGAGTATTTTATTGACACGTTCTTATTAGGTACAGATCCGTTTACAGCGAATGGGACAACAACGGTTGTTGTCACAGCAAACTCTCATGGCGCATTAAATAATGACTTTGTGACCTTTAGCGGTGCAACAGGTACTTATGCGTCTACCTTCAATAATGAGTTTCAACTCACTTACCTGACCGCCAATACATTCAGTATTACAGTGCCGTCTGCATTAACAGCGGGATCGTATGGTGGATCAGCAGTATTGGCCGAATATCAAGTCAATACGGGGCCGTCGATACAGGCGCCGTTGGTTGGATGGGGTGCTGGCGGCTGGGGTTTAGGGGCTTATGGTGTAGGCGTAAGCTCTACGGATTCATTAAGAATCTGGTCTGCTAATAACTTTGGTGAAGATCTGGTGTATGGCCCAAGAGGCGGGAATATTTACTACTGGGATGCCTCTACGACAGTAACAACCCGAGGCGTAGCGATTCAAACACTTCCCGGCGCTTTAGATCCTCCCATCGTACAAAACTTTATCTTTGTTTCAGACACTTACCGGTTTGTGATTTGCTTTGGTTGTAACGACGTAGGTTCTGCCACACAAGATCCGATGTTAATTAGATGGTCGGATCAGGAGTCTGTGACAGATTGGTCGCCTACTGCCGCAAACCAAGCGGGGTCCATACGCCTATCCCACGGATCAGAAATCATTACAGCAATTCAAGCACGACAGGAAATTGTTGTGTTTACTAACTCATCCTTGTATTCACTTCAATATCTCGGCGCTCCTTTGGTATGGGGTACTCAATTACTCGGCGACAATGTATCTATCATGGGTCCAAATGCTTTAGCCATTGGCTCAGGCGTTGTGTATTGGATGGGCAAAGATAAGTTCTACGCTTACTCAGGGCGCATTGAAACATTGAATTGCGACCTTAGAAAATATATCTTTAATGATATTAATCTGCTACAAAACGAACAAGTGTTTGCAGGTACAAACGAAGCTTTTAATGAGGTTTGGTGGTTTTATTGCTCACAAAATTCAAACACAATTGATAAATACGTTGTTTACAATTATCAAGAAAAAATTTGGCACTACGGCACCATGGCAAGGACAGCATGGATTGATGTAGGCTTGAGAGATTACCCGCAAGCAGCGACTTATAGTTATAACTTGGTCAATCATGAACTTGGTAATGACGATAATGAAACAGGGACTCCTATAGCCATTAATGCTTATATTGAATCAGCCGAGTTTGATATTCAGGATGGTCATAATTTAGGGTTTGTTTATCGGATTCTGCCAGACATTACTTTTTCTGGGTCTGATACAGCCAACCCATCAGTAACAATGACACTTATCCCGATGATGAACTCAGGATCTGGGTATAACAATCCGCAGTCTTTGGCTGGGTCTAGTTCTGCGTCTGTGACCCGTACTTCAACAACAGTGATTGAACAATTCACAGGTCAAATATATGTCAGGGTGCGCGGAAGACAGATGATCTTTAAGGTTGAAAGCACAGATCTTGGTAATGCTTGGCAGTTAGGCGCACCAAGGATTGATATTCGTGCAGATGGACGGGCAACAGGACAAGGCGCATGAGGCTAGATAATCCAGCGCCTCCTAATCTGCCTTATGCTCCGGAGGCATACGACAAGATCTATGTTGAAGCATTGACGAATGTGCTGCGCTTGTATTTTAATCGGCTGGAAAACATTACACGGAACCTATTAGGTCGGGATGGGGGTAGGTTTCTTAGTAACCCTTTTGGGGCTTTTTCTAGTGAAGTGGATCAAACCGCAGCAAGTACGACAGTGGCTTATGCGGTGACCTATAGCAATACAGATATAAGTGATAGTGTTTTTCTTAGCAATAGTTCGCGTTTAAACACAACCTATCCCGGCATTTACAACTTACAATTCAGTATTCAGTTTGTAAATACGGATACACAGATTCACGACGTAGATGTATGGGCTGCAATTAACGGTACCAATGTAGCAAATAGCAATTCAAGATTCTCTGTTCCCAATAGCCATGGTGGTGTTGATGGGCATTTGATTGCAGCCCTTAATTTGTTTTTGAGCATGGAAGCTGGGGATTATGTTGAGTTGTATTGGCATACGACAAACACAGCAGTTAGTGTTGAGTATCTTTCATCAGGCTCATCTCCAACCAGACCGGCTACACCTTCGGTTATTGCGACCATGGCTTTTGTATCTTCTATCCCGGAGTAGATAATGGACGAAGAACTTTATTATCAATACGCGCCTGTTGAGACCGATGAGGTTGATCCTGAAATTGCAAAACTTTTAAGACAACAAGAGCTAGCTCAGTCTGGTCAAAATCCCGTCGCAAATATTGGACCACAAGGCGATACGGGTGTTCCATCGTTAGATCTTTCTTCATCAAACAGTATGTCAAATTACCTATCCCGGCTTTTCTCTGGGACTATGACATCCGGCGATAAAGCTGGGACTATGTTAGGTCTTGGTGCCTTAGCTATTGCTCAGGCATTAGCTAATAAGCCGCCAGCGATCAAACAACCTGTTTATAAACAAGCGCCTGTGTATAACAGAGCGCTTACTGCACCGATGTATGGTATGGGTTACCTTAACCAAGGCAAACAGGTTGGGATGGGGATGCCTTTGTTCTTTAATCCTAATCCCTTCCAGTTTGATCCTACTGAAGCTGCAAAGAAATACGGACCTACCCCGGCTGAAATTGCTGCGGGGCAACAAGCTTATAGCCAGCGTATTGCTGAGTTGTATACGCCAAGATCAGTACCTGATGTTCAGATGACAGGGACAACAAACGCAGCGACACCTGTCGGTGCGACAACAGGGGCAACAGCCGCACCTGTTACTATGCAACCGGCTCAACAGCAAACCGAGGATTATAAAACATCTGCCAATCAAGCAGCGCAAACAGGTTTTCTTGATGCTGTAAAAGCAGCGAATCCTCAGCTGGATTGGGCTAATTACAACCCCAACAAGATAGCTATGGTTACAAATCCATATCAAGAAGCAATAAATTATTACGATCAATACGGCAAAGGAATGCCAGCTACTCCGAACGACGTAAGTAGCTTTATAAATTTTTACCAAGGGCAGTCTTCACCAACAGCAGCGAAAACGACTACACAATCAGATTCCGGCGCCATAGTTACCGGGAAGTCTGGCGGTTTCTTACAAGGCCGTGGAGATGGGATGTCTGACAGTATCCCAGCCACGATTAATGATAAACAACCGGCGAGATTAGCTGACGGTGAGTTCGTGGTTCCTGCTGATGTTGTGGCTCATTTAGGAAACGGCTCTTCTAAAGCTGGCGCTCAACGTCTTTATGAAATGATGGCGCGGGTTAGGAAGGCACGAACAGGAACGACTAAACAAGCGCCTGAAATCAAAGCTGACAAGTTTGTATGAAGCAAGAACTTCAATTCCATTGGGAACGGTGCAAGCCTTTTATTCAAGAGGCTTTAGATCATGCCGGCAACCTATGTGAATTGGAAGAAGTATGGACGTTAGTTAGGTTAGGTGAAGCCCAATTCTGGCCCGGTCATGAGTGTGCCGTGGTTACTGAGATCAAAGAATATCCTTTAAAGCGTGTCTTGAATGTCTGGCTGGGTGGTGGGAAACTAGAAGAAATAAAAGGTATGGAACCGCATATCCGTGAGTTTGCTGAAAATGCGGGATGCAGTTTGATCTTAATCCAAGGACGCCCCGGTTGGAAAAAGATCTTTGGTATGAAACAACTGGGCGTCATCCTCTCAAGTGAGGTTTAAACATGAGTCTCGGTGGCCCAGCCCAAACAATCACACAAAGTCAGCCAGAGTATGCGCTGCCTTATGTGTCCGATCTTTATCGTATGGCGCAACAAAACGCCTATACGCCATATACACCGTTTGCTTATAACCGCGTAGCGGAAACATCTCCTCTGTTTCAACAGGGCGCTAATTTAATTTCCCAGCAAGCAGCCGCTCCCGGGATTTTAGGGACGATGAATGTTGGTGGTCAGCAAATGGGTACGCTACAAGCGTACATGAATCCTTACCAACAAGCCGTTACTGATGTAGCTAAACAAGCGGCGGTCAGAGAATACGGCACAGGGCTACAAAATCTAAAGGCTCAAGCTGCACAGCGTGGTGCTTTTGGTGGGTCAAGGCAAGCCATCCTTGAATCTGAACTTACCCGGAATTTGGGATCTCAGCTCGGTAATATCCAGATGCAAGGTTCAGCAGCAGCTTTTGATAAAGCCGGTCAACTCTATGGAGCGGATGTTGCGCGTCAGCAGCAAGCTGCACAAATGGCAATGTCCACAGGATTAGCCGAACAGGCACAAAGACAGGCTCAGTTAGATGCTTTATATGGTGAATACGAAAGACAAAGACTCTACCCACAGCAACAGGCAGAGGCGTACAAAAGTATTATCTTTGGTCAGCAAATGCCAACCTCTCGTTCTGTCTATGAAGCCCCAGCGAATCCCTTGTCTCAAATCGTCGGGATAGGTTCCTTGTTGTACGGAGGCATGAGATGAATATCATTAAGGTTCAACAGACGTTTAAACGCTTGCCTGATGAAAAGGTGGCTGAGTACGTCAGAGATCCTGCGTTAGGCTTTATTGCGTTGATGGAATTAAACGAGCGTAAAAAAGAACGTGATCGTTATCAGGCGCAATCTCAGCAACCAGACATTCCTCTTTCAGAGCGTATCCCGCAAGAGCTTGGGATTATGTCGCCCATGCAGCAGCCCATGCAACAACCGATGCAACAACTGATGCAACAACCGGTGCAACAACCGGTGCAGCCGCAGATGGGACCTGCACAGCCGGTGATGATGGCTGGCGGCGGTATTGTTGCTTTTCAAAATGGTGGCGACATAGAAGCTGAAAACGAACGTCTCCGTCGATTAGCTGCGGCGCGACAAGCGCCACAAGAATACATGGACACGGATCGCTTTAGAAAACTTGCCGCTGCCAGACAGCAAATGCCGGCAAGAACTACAACCGCTTCTCCTTCAGGAGCGGCGCCGGCAGGAGTAGATGTTGTGGCAGGTTTGGAAAGCCTCATACAAAATAGCCCACTGTTTAAACAACCTACTCCAGAAGAACAAGCAGCGTCACAAGCAGCGTTTATTAAAGCCCGGGAGGCGCAGCTTCCAGATGAAATTTCGCCGATGGTTAAGGAGTACATCAAAAGCTTAGAAGGAAGAAAGACCGGCGAAGAAGAAGCAAGAAGACAGATGTTCCGCGATTTTGGTATCGCGGCGCTCAAAGGCGGCTCAAGAGACTTTTTCCAAAATATTGGTGGCGCAGCAGAGTCTGCCATGTCTGGTCAGGCAGCTATCAAGAAAGCCAACTTGCAGCTTGAAGACATGGCGCAACAACAGCGCATGGACATGGTCAAGTTTCAAATGGCTCGCAAAGAAGGAAACCTTAAAGCTGCCGAAGAAGCTCAGAATCGAATGCAAGATCGCAAAGACAAGATGCTTGCCCAAGCTAGTGGCATTATGGGTCTTCAAGATCAACTGTCTACTGGCGATGTACAGCGTAGAAAATATCTTTCTGACATCGCCGCCAATCAAGCACAAGCCGGCATTCTCCCGCTTAAGACAGAACTTCTCCGCGCACAGATTGAAGCTGCTAAACGCGATCCCTCAGCCATGGCCGGGGTTCCTGCGGCCAACTATGCCAACGTCTATGGCAAAGTTATTGAAACGGATCGTATGCCGGTTGAGGCTGCATTAAGAAAGACTTTTGAATCTCAGTACGGCAAGAAGTTTATGGATGATCCAACCGCTGCTGCGAATTTCAAAGCGTTGGTTGAGAAAGAATTAAGAGAGCGTACCTTTGCTCGATTCGGCATCACAGATCCTAGCCAAATGCGTATCATTCAAGATATTCCAAAACGGGCGGCGGTACTTGGAGAAGGTTAAGCATGGCGATCATCAATATCCCCGGGGTAGGCCAACGTCAGATACCAGATAATCTATCGACTGAAGAGACTCTGCGTCTGATGACGCAGTTGCAGGCCGAAGCTGGTATTCAAATTAAACCGCAGTTTGGCCTTGGGGAGTTGTTTACACGCAGTCTAGAACGTGGCACAGAGCGCCTTAAAAGCACAGCATTTGATGTGCTCCCTGCTATGGGCGCGTCTTTATTTGGGTTTGATGAATACGCCAAGAAACAAATGGAAGAAGTTCGGCAGAGCCAAGAAGAACTTGAGCGCCGTCTTCCAGCCATGTACAAGTCTTACAAAGATATTGGTGGCGCTAAAGACTTTCTGGGTTATGCCGTTGAGACATTAGGTGAAACAACCCCGGATATCCTCACCTCGCTTGTCCCGGGCGGGATAGGCGCCACAGTTGGAAGAGGCGTAGCCACACAAGCAGCAAGACAGGCTTTAGCCGGTGCAGCAAGACAAGGCGCAGCTCGTGAAGTGGCCGTTGAAGCGGCTGAAAAAGCCGCAGAGAAAGCAGCAACCCGTGGGATGCTAGGTGGCACCTTTTTAGGTTCTTATGCACAGAACGCCCCCGAAGTCTTCCAAAACATTTACCAAGAAACAGGGCAATTCAACCCTGCGGTTGCTGCGCTTTATGGTGGCTTATCCGCTGCGCTGGATTCAATCCTACCCGCGAAAGTACTTGATCAGTTAGGGTCCACGGGTAAGGGTGCGCTTATCCGCGAGATGGTCAAAGAGTCTGGCGCCGATCCAAAGGTTTGGAAAACCATAGGCACGGGGGTTGCCAAAGGCTTCGCCACAGAAGGTGTTACTGAATCAGCCCAAGAACTTATCAATAACCTCGCCGTTAAAACACTCAAGGAAAACTATGACCTTTTCAGCCCTGAGAATGTTGATCGGTATATTGATTCATTTCTTCGCGGCGCTATTGTTGGCGGCGGCGTCAGTCTTCCTACTTCTGCTGTGGAAGCTGTTCGTGAACGTAGTGTCTTTCAGCAACAGAAGGCAGCAGAACAAGCAAAGGTTGCCGAACAAGAGCGCATTGAATCCGAACGCTTGGCATCACAGGAAGCTCTAGCTCAAAGACAACAGATCCTTGGATCTATCCCGCAAGGGGTTCAGCCGATTGAAATCGGAGATAAGATCTTTACGATCGAACAAACCGGCGCAGCAACAGATCAAGTACCTCGCGGTTATGTGGTGAGTGGTGCTCAGTTTTCCCGGGAAGTTGGAACCCTAGAAGAAGCTGAGAAACTTAAGGCATCGATTGAAGGTACAAAAGACCAAGACATCCAGCTTTATGAAAAGAAGCTTCAGGCTACAACCGAGAAGATTGCAAAGCTGGATGAAGAGTTAGAGCGCCAACAGCGCGATGTTATTAATATCCCGCAGCAAGACTTTGCTAAATTCCAAAACGAAACTTACCCCAAAGAACGGACCAAGCTCGTTGAACAGTCTGCTCAAGAAGCTCAGATTCTTGAGAACCTACAAAAGCCTGTCACGATTTCACCCAAGACATACGAAGGCGCAGAAACAACGGCGCGAGGAAAACCTATCGTCGGACCTCGCGGACAAGACGAATTCACTGCTTTTGAATACGGACCCGAAGGTAAAAAGCCGGTCGCTAAAGCGCCGACACAACAAGATGCACAGGTTGCACTAAAGCGTTTAAACGCTCCAGCAGGAGAAACTGTCGAAAGTTCTAGTTCCACGGACGGTTCCACACCAACGGATCAAGTTAGAGAAGAAGCGTTTAAACCTTCTGAGCTGGGCGGGGAAGAAGTCCAAGGTCCTGAGTTAGATGAGTTACGCCAAGAGTTGGATCGTCTTGGTTTACCTGAAGTTGGTTTAAAGCTTATCCGTGGATTGACGGGGCAAGGATCTCCTGTTGATGGCGCCTTTGGGGCGCAGACTATTTATGTGTCTATGACCCCTGCGGGTAGGACAAGAAAGCAAACCCTTCATCACGAAGTGATTCATGCTTTAAAAGAAGCAGGACTATTCACAGCTAGTGAATGGAAAGCTTTATCCACAGCAGCCAGAAGCGATTGGATGAAGCGTAAGTGGCCGAACCTTGGGGGTAAGACAATCCCTGAGACTTACGGCGACCTATCCCTCGATGAACAAATCGAAGAAGCTATTGCCGTTGCCTTTGAGCATTACACCCAAAAGCAGTTTTCACCGGCGGGATTAGTTGCGAAGGCTTTCCAAAAAATTGCCAACTTCTTTGGACGTGTGAAGAACTACTTTACCGGTAAGGGATACCAAACAGCAGAAGACGTTTTCGACTTCGTTGAATCCGGCGCGATGCGCTACAAGGTCAGGCCGGGAGAAGAAGGCCAAGCAGGAGTGAGATATGCAAAGATTCGTAAAGACTCAGGTAAGTCCCCGGAAAACCCGATTGTCTCCAGAGATGATGCAATTGCTTACAGCGAACGCTTCCCCGCCCCTGAATCAAGAAAGGGCCGGTGTCATGAACTTAGCGTCAAAGAAATCATCTTCAACTTCCGAGGCAACTACGAACAAATTCTTGGGGCCGCGTTAAGCGATCCTGATACTTATGTCTGGCACTCGGTGGTGGTGGATAAAAACACTGGCAACATCATGGAACCTACCAGCGGTCGCTGGTATACCCCGGATGCCATGGAAGCCTTTGGTTTTGTACCGGTGGTACGAAAGTCTTACGCTGAAGTAAAACGCGCCGCCAAAGAAAGCGGCGTATACCCTGATGAGACGGTGTATAAACCTCGCGGCTACGAAAAGACTTACTTAAAACGTGGCGACTTTGATGAGTCTAAGGGCCAAGTCAAGTTTGCACGAAGTGTCCGCACGACATTGTTTGGCCGTGTCGTTATGGTCGGAGATATCAGGGACTACAACGCCAAACAAGATAACTTCAACAACCAAGTGAACTTGCGGGAAGTGCTGCATAGCAGCATTCCTCAGCCTCTTATCCGGCAAGCGGATGAGTATGTCGAACAATTCTTTGCGGCGAAACCTGAAGTCACGCTTGACCCTGAAACGAGACTCAGGGCTGAAGACATGCTGCGTCCCAAGATGCAGTTGGCACAAGACGCCAAGAACACTTATGACCAGATGATCCTCAACATCGTCAATACGACAGATGCTATTGGTCAGATGCTTGCCCCGATCAAAGGTCTCAAGAGGGCCGCTGAGAAACTAGCCCTTGAAGAAAAGTTTCAAATCGACAACATGAAGGATCTGCTTAGATCCACGATTGTTGTGACAGACTATTCCCAACTTCAAGATGTCGTTGATGCGGTTAACAAAAACTTCAATATTCTCAGGATTAAGAACCGATCCGAGAACCCCGTGGTCGGTCCTAATCTTTCAACTGAACCGCGTAAGAAGTTTGGTGGCTACTCTGATGTCTTGATCAATATTGTGATGCCTAATGGCATCATCGCCGAGATTCAAATTAACTCGCCCATCATGCTTGCGGCCAAGGATGAACAAGGCCACAAGCTTTACGAAGCAGCGCGGGAACAGCCTAAAGATTCAGAGCTGTATCAACAGATCTATCAATCGATGGAGTCTTTTTACGACGCTGCTTTCTTTGCGTTAAATGCTCTTAGGTCTGAAGCACAGACTAAGAAGGCTCGTTCACTCATGGGCGCTGCTCCCTTATCAGGGATCGGTGCTGGAGAGAGAGTCTCCCCGCTATCGTCAAGTTTGAAAGAAGAGCCATCAGGTAGAACCACGATCTCATCTCCTGAGAAAGTGGCGATGAACTTGGTCCCGTCAGGGAAAGAATCAGGTACTCGCATCATTGTTCCTCCTAGCTCTAAGATTAAATATGCTTTGTCATTCCCGCAAGATGTAACCGACAAACGGTCGGATCTTAAGCTTAAACGTCTTAGATTAACCGCAGCCGGAAAAGCTTATCCCGGCGCACCTAAGAACGAAAGAACTGTATTAACTGCAAAAGGTAAGCCAGACTTTGTGATTGGTGATATTACCTTTGATGACTGGAAAAAACGTGTCGAGACAGTATTGTCTTCTGAAGAGATCATGTCGTTCTCAAAGTGGTACGAAGAAATTCGTGATCTGTTTAAACAGTACTTCCCTCCGAACGATCCTGATGTAGATCGATACATGGCAGCTTGGTTGGTAGCCAACCAAAACACTGACGTAGCTTCAGCGATGAAAAATGCTTTGCTTCAAGCAGAGCAAGTCGGAAGAAAGATCCCAGAAGCTGAAATGAGACTCGGCGGTCTTGAGACCGCATCGATTGCTGCACGAAATGCAATTCGGGGATTGCCCATCACCGAAGGTGTGGGGGTGAAGATCTCTGACTTTGTAGACAGCGCCATCGGAAAGAAGACCCGAACCTTCTACGGGGATAAACCTGTTGGCGCAGAACCCTTCGTGGTTGATATTCACTCAGCCCGGGATACGGGTCTTGTTGACCCGATCCTCTTGAATCATTTGCGCCGGTTGGGATATGAGATCCCCGACAGTATCGAAGTTGATTTCCCCATGGGTCCTGCTGAGACACAGTACGAAAACCGTGCTGACTTTGGCCGAAAGCTGACAAAGCATTTAAACAGCATCAAGTGGATGGGCAAGTCCGACTGGAAGCCTGCTGAGGTTCAAGCAGTTGGTTGGATGACCATGACTCGTCTCACGGCTGACGCCGCAGAGAATACCCGTACAGCCTTGGAAAGGAACCTCCAGCGCATTTCAATGGAAGCTGCGCCCGGAGATGGCTCACCGTTTGCTGAGAAGTATGGCGAGGCTTTTAGCCAGCTTCCCGGGGATCAACAAGCCAATCTCACACAAGCCATGACCAACGTGGCAATTCAAGCGGCGCAAGAAGTTTCCGGGATTAAGTTGTCATCCATCGTCCATGGCATGGGAGGTTGGCAGCACTTCCAGAATCCCGCGACGGTTGCCCAAACCTTGGCGACACCTAAAGGCGCAGAGATTGCATCGAATGTCATTGGTTACTTGTTGCAACAGACTGAAGTCTGGAGCAATGCAGTTAAACCCATGACCAAAAACCCCAAAGGGTTTGCTATTGACTTTATTGAGAAGGGTACGCAGACCTTGTCCACTGATGAAGGGCTAAGAAACTTTTGGTCAACGATCATGGAGGTCGATCCAACCAAACTTTTCGTTGGTTACCAACCCATCAGGACTGTCGAAGGTGACGTAGGCATCCGTGTCTTGGTGAAAAAAGGTGGTGAAAAAACAGCGGAAAAGATTAAAGAAGCTATTACTGCAAGAAAAACAAAGCCGGAAGACCCACAAACAATCATTAGTGCTATAGAATCCTCTGGATTAAAAATGGAGGTGTTAGGACATGAAGCAGAAATCATCACAGCAAGAAACGACTGGACCCAAGAAAGAGAAGGGCGAGCTTATCTGGAAAGGTTGGTCAACCTCGGCATCGCAGATCCCGCAACCCGTCTCGATCGTGTACGGGGCGAACTTGAGGGAATCCTCAAAGAGGGAACAAAAGTCCGATTTGCTCGATCTCCAGAATCTGCCGCAGGACCCAGCGGAAGCGGCAGTGTTGTACTCGGACGAACTCGTAAGGAAGATGCGTCAGAAGTAAGGGGCGTTCACTACGGCAACAAACTCGTCAATACGCTTCTCGGTTCCATGTACGGAACCGGGATTCGTGGAGCCGAGCGCCAGCGACTGGCTCAATCAAACGATCCAAGGATCAAGAAGCGCGTCTACTTCTACATCGAAAAACCAGACGGCAAGATGCCTCAGCCTGAATCCGGGCTAGGATCTTTTGTGTACACCCAGAATTTCGGGAACATCCTCTCTGCTGGCGAGAAGATGTCAGACATGTATGCCAAGTCAAACCGTGACTTCAACACTTTTGAAAGCGCGATAGTTAACGCAGGGTATGACGGCTACGCCGTTCCATCGATGGGCATGATGGTGATCCTGAATCACGACGTGCCAGTGAACTATGAAGGCACCCGGGATAAGGTTAAGTTTGCTCGTGAAGCTAAGGATGGACTACCACCTAACGTGTTAAAAGCTGAGGCCATGGCACGTTTAAACGAAGTGCGTCCACCATCGGAACCTAACGGATTCAATCTTGCACGTTCACCAGTGACGGCAAAAGCCGGGATGAATGTGATGAATCAATTCGTCCAACAGGCGCCGAGCTTCGGGAAAGATGTCGTACAGCGCATCTTGGATATGCCCAAGAACAACCGCGCCATGGTTTACAAGTTCCTCACGCTGGAGCAACTGGCTGATGTCGGCAAGGAGATCCTGCCCGAACTCCAGCAGTACTACGATACCTTTCAGGACATGGCAGGGTATCGGGAAAAACAGATCTACTACGCCCAAAAGATCGCCGAGAAACTGTCCGCTCTGAGAAACAAATCCCCCGAGATGGTAGATCGTCTGGCTGATGTATGTCATGACGCAACGCTCCTTAGCTTTGATCCTGATCGCCCCGGCGCTGGTATGTCCCTTGCCATCATGAAACTGAAGGGGGACTGGAACAAGTTAAGCCCGGAGGCCAAGGCGCTTTATGTTGAGATGCGCGACTTCTATGAGAAGCGTTTCAACGCTTATCGGGCCATGCTTGAAGATCGTGTAAACAGGACCGTGACTGATCCCACTGCAAGGCAAAACATCAATGAGAAGTTTCGCCAGATGTTTGAAACGGCTAGGACAAAAGGACCTTATTTCCCTTTGTCCCGCTTTGGACAGTATTGGGTTTCCTTCGAAGAAAGCGGGATCAAGAACTTCCGCATGTTCGAAACCTTAGCGGATTCCCAGCGATTCCAAAAAGAGCTGGATGCCAAAGGCATCCCCCACAACCAAGGTGTTCGCGGGGATACGATGATCCCCGACGGCATTCCTTCGTCAGCCATCAAAGACATTATTGGTTTGGTTGATACCGCAGGAAACCCAAGCGAGTTAAAGCAACAGATCTGGAATACCTACTTGTCAATGCTTCCTGAAGTGTCGATGAGGAAACACTTCCTTCCTCGTAAAGGAACACCCGGGTATAGCAACGATATTGTCAGAGCTTTCTCTGAGAACACCTTCCATGGTGCTTATGCCTTATCCCGGCTTAAGTTTGCGCCTGATTTTGAAGGTGCGATTGATGCGATGAAGAAGCGGGAGAAGGACTTATCCGGCGAGAAAGATGCTGAAAAGCGCAGTGAATTACTGCGAGAAGTTGAAAGCCGGCAGACCTATATTGATAATCCCACCGACACAAATTTCTTTACCAACATGGCAGGGACCATTGGTTTTACTTGGTTCCTTACAGCACCCGCATCAGCCATTACAAACTTGGCGCAGAACGTCACGGTTGCTTTCCCGATTCTGTCTGCAAAATTCGGGACAGGCGCAGCGATGAAAGAGATGTCGGTTGCGTATAAACAGTTCATATCAAGCGCCAAGAGGGGCGAAGAAACCATCTTCGATATCCAAAGGTCCCTTGAGCAACTCTATCAAGACACCAAGTCACCCGCTCATAAGCGGGAGTTGAAAGCAATCACTGCTTTACTTGACAACGGAACCCTGTCCCGCACCCAGACGATGGATCTGGCTCAGTTGGCTGATAAACCCAGCATGACCGGGACAAGATTCCATAGCACCATGAAGTTTGTTGGCGCCTTATTCCATGGCGCCGAGGTGATGAACAGAACCACAACGGCTTTAGCAGCCTTTAGACTTTCGTATGATAAGCACAAGTCTTTAGGAGAAAGCGAAGCGTTTGATCGCGCCGTTAAGGATGCGAGAGATATTGTTCGCAAGGCCCACTTCGATTACACCGCATCGAACAAGCCCCCGATCATGCAAGGCAAAGCAGCCCGGGTTCTCTTTATGTTTAAACAGTACGGCCAGCACATGGCCTACATGATGTTGAGGGAGACCCAGCTTTACGGGAAGTATTTGATCAACAAGTATCGCGGCACACCCATGCAGAAAGAAGCCATTGAAAGGGCCAAGGAAGCGCGGGATACGATGATCGGAATACTTTGCACCACCGGGATGTTCTCTGGTGTCTTTGGGCTTCCTTACCCCTTGTATGTCATGACCATCACCATCGCTAATGCAATGTTTGGTGATGATGAGGATGAACAGTTTGATGCAGAGACAAGGTTTAAACTGTGGCTCACAGATACGTTAGGCGCTGGGCCTGCCGATATCATTGCTAAAGGTCCCATCTCCTACCTAACCGGCGCTGATGTTTCTGACAGGATCAGTACCAATGGTTTGATCTTCAGAGACTTTGGAAGACTAGGTCCACGACAAGCTAAGGATCAAGATCAAATTGCTGCAACGCAGCAGTTCTTGGTGGAAGTCACTGGACCTATGGGTTCCTTGGCGATGAACATCGGGCAAGGGATTGAATCGTTTAACAACGGTCAGGTGTATCGCGGGATAGAACGAATGGTTCCGGCGCCGCTAAGAGACCTGATGGAAACATACCGATACAACACGGAGGGAGTCTTGACCCTCAAGGGTGATCCGATCATGGATGAAGTATCGAGTCTTCAATTGTTCATCAATCTGATCGGTTTCTCGCCCGTTGATCTGGCTCGGCAGTATGAGGAAAACGCAGCCATCAAGGCTGTCGAGTCTCAGGCGAACATGGAGCGCAAGCGGATCTTGAACAAGTTTGCTTTGGCGACCCATAACTTTGACTATGATGCGATGGAAGATATTGAAGAAGCGATTGGTAGGTTTAATGAAAAGTTCCCGACCTACGCTATCACAGGCAGCACCTTAGCCCGGTCGCTCAAAGCAAGAGAAGCAGCAGCAGCCGAGAACGAACATGGGATCAGGGTTACGAAGAAGCTTCAGGGAATCGCTGAACGCGGCGGTCAATTAACCGGGACAGAGTGACGTTTAAAGCATCGATCTCTTCCATCTTCCTGATCTTCCACGCTCTCTTCTGTCCATGCCAACCAAGGATTGATCCTTGGTGGCAGTCTTTGCATAAAGCCACGCAAGTGTATTGAAGACCTTGCTTGATGTGATGGGCGTCAGAAGGCGGTGGCGCATCACATACCGAACAAGGAAGCGACTTCACCTCACTTAGGTGTTTCTTTTCTTTGTTTGTTAGCTGATTCAGCATAAATTTTTATTTCAGCAAGGGACAGCCTGATGGCTACGATGGCGTTGGTCAGCTCGTTTAAACATCTTTCAAACTGTTTTGTTTCGCCGTAGTGGTAAGCCTTTCGGATATGGTTGTCTGCTTCCAGTAAATAAAATGAGTAATCAAATGCTTTCATCAATGCATCCTATTGTCTTCTTGAAGACGAAGTGATTCAAAAAGGGCTTCCCTCATCATGTCGCATAGACGGTGCGCCTGAGACATGGGAAGTGTTGTTTGAATGATTAGGTTATTCGACTGATCCAGACCGATCAGCAAAAACTCTTGCAAATCCGGGAGCATCGCCACGCATTGCTCGACGCCTTTCAATCTCTCGTCTGACATACCAGATGGCTTTCTCAAGATCTTCGATCTCATCACTTCCTTCCTTTTCTCCGGCTCGCCAAATGTATTTGACGGCGTTGCCCAAACAAAATCCCATGTGCTCGGTGATCTGAATACACTCTACACCTGAAGGATGTTTTTTGTAATGCGGTGGATGGTTAACTAAGTCTGGCATCGTTTAAATTAAATGGGTTGTGGTATTGGAATTTGGGTCCTCTGGTTTTCTTTACTTTCTTTTCTGCGGCGTAGTAAACATACGCCCATCCCAGCTTGTTGCAGATAACGGACTGACGTAATTCCCACTCGCGGATGATCTTCCCTTCATCCAGTAGCGGTTCAAGAGAAGTTGATACGCACTTGGGCGTTACGCCCAGCTTTGCTGCAAGTTCTTTGAGTGTTACGGGCGAGGTTCTTGTTTGTAGATATTGAAGGCAAACTTGACCCCTGTCTTTCTTGGCTTGCACTCGTAGTTTGTGAATACTCATGCTTGTGGTCATTGCTCACCCCTTGCTCTGATGGCTGCGGCTATTTCGCGGTAGTCATACGCCCATACCTCACCGTCAAACAACTTTGCACACGCCTCACGTTCGGCGTGTACACCATTCACCATGCCCCTTGTCCAGTGCTCCGCAATCTGCCACTCCAGTTCTTGGAGCAAGTCCTCCATGCTGTCGGCGTGGCCTGTTGCGTAGCCGCTTCGAATCATCCATTGCGCTAGTTTTTCTTTGTCACTCATGTGTTTTGCTCACTCGTCAGATATGCCTACCCATCCGCGTTTTTTAGCCTCTTCGTATGCCTGCATTCCCCGTTCGCCGATGCCTACATTCGTCTGTGTGAGCACGAACTCTTGCGGTTGTGGGGTGGTGTAGCATGTGTTCTTCTCTTTTAGTTTGGCTTCAATGGCGCGGGCAAAAGATTCTTCTGGCCCAAAGCAAGAATTAAAACCAATCTCTTTACGAATAATCTCGCTCACTTCTTCATCCGTCAGCCCAACCCATTCACGCTGTTGCGCCTCGTCCCAAGCTTTTTCAAGCCAGTTCATCCATTCAGTTTTTGTCATCGGTTTAGCCATGGTTCTTCTCCTTTAGCTTGGCTTCGATTTGATCGAATAGTTTGCGGGTGTAGCCTTTAATCGGAGTGTCGCCCCACGGACCCACTATTTCTTTGATCTCCTCATCCGTCAGCCCAAACCACCCTGTCGGTTCGCGGTACAGGGCCATGCCAACAGGCAAAACAACAGCAGGATCTAATGGTTGGATGACGCAATAACCGCCATAAGACCCTGATACATACCCCACAGGCTCACTCGTTGAATTTTTTACCATGACTTCACCTTTTACTTTGAATGGTCCGAGTAGTTGAGCTACCGATACACCTAGTGCGCGACTTATGCTTTCTAAAGCTCTTATCCTTGGCATGTGGACACCCTGCTCATAACGACAGAGATTGGCTGACGTTGCCTCGCAGATAAGAGAAAGTGCACGCAATGTGAGTCCTTGTTCTTTTCTTATCCGCCGCAAGTTTCCCGGGAATGATGGGAAGTCTAGGCTTGGTCGTTTGTATGTTTCTTCCATTCATCTTCTCCTGTTTTGTTTCTTGCATCCCATCCAGATCTAAAGGCTTGTCCGTGGGAGGATCTTGTGAATACGAATCTGTTTAAACCTATCCCGGCGCTGGTTTTTTTAGCCCATTCCACCCAACTTTCATAGGCTGGATGGTTCTCAGCGGGGCAACGTCTTCCTTGGCTACAGTCGCCATGGCACGGAGGGCATTTCATAGCTGCTCCGCTATTTGCTTAGATATTATTTTTAATTGCGGCGTGCTCATACAATATCCAGTGAGGGTTGAATACAGACTTCCTGTCACCACGTCAGCGAGGTATCGTTTCTTGTCTAGAACCACAAAACAAAACGCTCTCAGCTTGATATTGAGCGGCGTTTTGACGTAGACGTTAAAGGTCTTTGCTTTTTTAAGTTCTTCCATGTTGGTAATGTAGAACTCGCCTTTAGATTTGATCTTCATTTTTCCCTCTGCTTCATCATGAGGTCAGCCATTTCATAAGCCATCTCAGCGATGGCTTTCATGGTGTACTCACAGTTGTCTGTGTCGATGTTGTTATCAGCATAAAACATCAACTCTTTCATGGCCTCGACGGCAATATGATCTCTTAGCTCCATGGCTTGATCACCGTGAATTCTTGGACTAACCATTTCTGCCAACCCTTGGTCCATGACCGATCCCAAATCTGTTCTTCAATAAGATCGGCGCCCATACGAATCAGTTCCCCGGATGTTAGGCGCTGGCTCTGATCCTCTTTGAACTCCATCATCTCAGCTATACTGTTATAGGTTTCAACAAAAGCTCCCGGCCGAACCCAGCAAGGATTTGTGAAGTGTGGGTAGTAGGGGATACCGTTTAAACGAAACACGGGCTGGGCAGACCGTGCTTCCATCGGTTCAAACTTTGTTGGTCGGATCATGACTTTCCTTTCTTCTCTTTAACATTTCATCGGCTACTAAGTAAGCAATATCTGCGAAAGCCTCTTCGGGCTTTCGGTGGGGCATTTGGCCCCACTTACCCGCAAATAGTCCCGTGATCACTGCCGCAGCAAACCTATCCCGCAAAGTAAATTCTTCAGGCATATCACTTCCGATATAAATTAGAACGCCATAGGGTGACGGTTGGCATATGGTTGTGCATGGCTTCGGGTTCAACTTTGCCCATCTCACTGATCCATCCGATAAGTTTCAAGGTTCTTACCCCGGAAACCCAGACGTTGTGATGTAGCTCAGATGGTCTAAACACATGCGCTTTCCGGCAAGCCTCCCGAAATTCATCGCCTCGTATCAAGGACTTATGATGCAGCAAATCTTCAGCCACAAACAAGTATTGCTCAACAAATTCCGGGCATGTAGATCGGGCTTTGGCCCAGCACTTGTCGGCCAGTTCAAGCGCCTCAACCATGCGCTCTGAGAAAAACATTTTGGTTTGCATCATGCTTCCTTTGCAAAAAGTGATTTCCAATAAAGCCATTTCTTTTGATAGAAAGAGTCCTCAGACGGAGGTACCCATGTCTCGGGGACTTGTTCGCGGTGGTTGGTTAACGGTTCGTTATCAATCACCTGATCGCCATGAACATCCCACTTGTTAAGTGTTTTGGGATAAGGACGCTTGCGCCATACCCCCACCACGTCACTCCCGCTTTTCCAGATCTTCTCTTCCATACTGAATCCCCACTTTGATTTCCATCATTTGATCTGCAATGTCGTAGGCATCTTGGGCGATGTTTAAACCGCCTATCCCGGGCTGCTTACCATGTGCGCTGAGTAGGCCCATAAGAGCAAACGCAGCAAACACATCTTTAAGCTCTTCGTTGTTCATTGCCATAACGACTCAAAAAAGACACGACTTTGTAGTGATGATTGCCTTTTAAGAAAGGCTCCACTTCTTGTAGCAAAGCCACAGCCATCTGAAAGATGGGGTTGTATTCAACGTCATGAAATGCTTTAGCTTCCTCTTGTGGGTCCATGTTTCCATTCCTCGTATTGATTGATTAAATCCTTGAACAAATCCCTCGCCGTCTCGTCACTCATAAGTTCACGGCGCGATTTGATGTTGCAAATATCTCGGACAGCCTGCTCCGCTGCGGTCAAAGTTTTTTCAAAAACCAAGTTGTTCTCAAACAAAAAGGTTTGGAACGATTCGTTTTTACATAACCTTCCCGCAACCGATACAAGATTTGGTGTTGATGGTTGGTCATCAACATCCAACCTGACCATCACAACCTGATACCTTGCGCCGACAAAATGCCGGACAAGTTCATCCGGTATCTCGTCAGGGTGGATGGCAAGGTGTAAAGCAAAGCCCTTGCTGTCCTGCTTCAACGAAAGCTTAACTGCTTCGAACTGTATCGTTTCCACACAAAGCCTTTCCAAGAGCGATCAGTGCAGCACCGACTGATTGCCAGTCGGGAGCCTGAGACTCTTGTCCTCTATCATTGGCGTGGGCAGCAAGCTTCCTTTTGTTCCATTCAGCGTAATGCCGATACAGCGTAGAGACGGCGCGACCCGTCTCTCGTGATATCTCGGAGGGTTTTTTGCCTGCGTCAAAAGCTTCTATAAGAGATCGATATTCTTTCTTCGTAAATTCCCTGCGCTTACTGCGGTAGACGTATTTGATGTTCATTCCCACTCTTCCTTTTGTTTGGTTGGGGCCATAGGTTTACTGGCTTGAACAGACAGAAAGTTGCCTTTGGCCCCTTGCTTTTTCCAAGCTGCGATGCGTATAACAATCAGACCGTTCTCGTCTTTGGTGCAAGACTTAAGAAGATCTGATGATAGTTTCAGGGTGCCTGTCATCTCAGGGGCGCCAGCTGTACTGCTGTCGTTGGGGAACAAAGCGCCTGAGTCTGGGTATGATTTCTGTTTAAACATTCTTGGTCCTTTCGTAGGTGTTGATAAGGTATTGAATAACATCGGCGATAGATGCTTTGAATCCTATGGCTTGCGAAACTTCCATTTGGATTTCTCGCAGCCTCTTCAAAACATCCGGCCTTACTGATATGTTTTTTTGCTGTGTACTCATTGCTCAGGTTTCGTGAGTTGTTTAGAACGCTCGGTGAACTTCTTGGTCATGATCCCCAACCGTGCAGCGTCTAGTTTCTCCAGCTTCTGCCACGTCTCTTTGTTCAAAGAGTAGAACGCTCGCAGTGATTCGATCGTTGTACAGTCTTCAAGATAGGCTTCGGCTAGTTCGCAGATCTGATCAGCCAAGGCGTTGGGAACTTCCTTCAAGATCGAGAAGGGCTTGACCTCATCGGAAGGCTCCTTGACCTCGACTTTGGGTTCGACCTTCGGTTCAGGCTTGGGTTTGCGGTAAGCTTGCGGCGGTTCCTCCTTCTTGTCATCGATTTGGTTAGCTACCTCGGGGTCATCGCCCGTGGCGAGTTGCATTAACCGGAGCAGCGCATACTTGTTTGCTCCGGTGAGTGCCTTGTAAATCCCTTTATCACCGATCCCTTTGGAGTTCCTGTCATTACCTGAACCGGCGCAGATGAAAGAGAGTGAGTCGCCTGACTCGTGGTACAGGTCATAGCGCACGGTGATATGCGTGTTTCCTTGTTCGTCATGCTGCATCGATTCAACGGATGGGATCAGCATCAATCCGTTTTCAAGTAATGCCGGTCGGACCTCGTTAAGGACATCGGCTTCGGTAAAATAAGCGTACTTCTGAAAGTCATTGAACCCCTTCTTCTGAACGTACTTCACCGTTTTCGCCGCGCTGATCAATGCTGCTAATACTTGTTTCATAATTTCTCCACTGGTTGCAAAAGTTTTTGACGTCACAAAAATTGGCGCATCTCGTGCGCTCTTCCGGTCTTTTCTCGATGTAATGTCCTTTCCCAAGTTGCAGAACATGGTCTTCTGCTTCTGGTTGAGAGACGTGTAAACGTATCGCAGTCTTCCGGCCTTCCTTTTTCACGGCGTAAACCGCAGGCTTGACCCACATATCCTCTGGGGTACAAGGCGCTAGATCTTCGCCGAGAGACAGCGAAGTGAACGCTTCTTGATGAAGCTTCATTCGGTGTTCGATGTAGGACTGAGCTTCTTCATGGGTCCACATCGGGATATCTAAGGTGACTACAGGGGCCTTGGGGTAGTTCTCGCGGCTTTCATGCCTTGACCAATCCCGGATGATCGCCACGACCTGAAGCTTCGATACAGGCGCCTTCTTGACGGTTTCGACCAGCCATTTGTAGATGTTGAGTTGCTGTTCCCATTCCACTTTGTCTTGCATGACTGACCATGCTTTGGTCACCTTGTAGTCTTGGATGGTACGGGTGCCGTTGGCGTGGCAGATCTGGCTATCAATCGCCCCGCTGAAAACCCATCCGTTGACTTCGGTGAAGATCCTCTCTTCGGTGAGATGTTTTTCATCGGCGCCTTGTTCAAGGATCTGATGAACCGCCGATCCAAACAGAGACCAGAGAAGGTCTGTTGCATCGACCGTGATTTCTTTATCGTACTTATCCCGCAGCGCAACGATGCGCGGCGAGTTGATCGCCTGCGTCACGCTGATATGAGCATTCCCTTTGCTGTAGGTAGGGCGATGCAAAGCATTCATGATCGCTTGCGGAAGGTTGTATAGATTGGTAATTTGTGCCATAGTTTCCTCGTCAATAGGTACAATCGTACCTGTTTCAATAGGTTTGTCAAGGGGTAAAGATGGGAAAAATGCAGCGAAATAAAGGTGCTCGTGGTGAACGTGAATTGTTTGCTTTGCTCAGTGATGGACTAGGTTTAAACATCACTCGCAATCTGGTGCAGACTCGTTCTGGTGGCGCCGATACCATGGACATCCCGGGCTTTGCAATCGAGGTCAAGAGACAGGAAGTCTTAAAGATGAGTGAATGGTGGACACAGACTTTGTCTCAGGCCGGGGATAAGATCCCGGTGCTGGCTTATCGCCAGTCACGCAAGCCTTGGCATTTCCTGATCAGCTTGTACGACATCAATCCAGAGTGGTTTCCCTACCGGGATAGGGAGCCTGAGTTCTGCGCGACCATGACCACTCAAGGGTTCATTGCTTTTGCTAGAAGAAGGGTTTAAACTATACCCACTCTGCCTCCCTGTAGGGTTATGACGTTTAAGCCCCGTGCGATGCGGGGCTTTTTTTTGTTGACTTGACACGGCTTGAGTTGATCTATATATTCCCATCCCAGTCGGACTGGCACTCCGGTGAAGCAAGAGAAGGAACTAACCCCAGATGTTTTAGGTTGGGGCGTTTAAGATGATGGTCGTTTCCCTTCGGGGGAATTCCTTCTTTTGCAACGCCAGAGTCTGCCTTCGCCAAAGGTAACGCTCCAACCTAAGATCTCTGGGGTTTTTCTTTTGTCCCGACTCGGACCCCATCCGAAGCAAGAGCCTCAGCCGTGGCTGCGTGGGACAAAAGCGGCAAGACCGTATGCGAAAGCTAGGGTGCAAATCCTGAATAACCGGTCCGGCTGGCTGAATCCACAAGCCGAGGGGTGCTGAAAAGCACATGTGGATGGCGCTTTAGGCGCCCAAGGAGCCTCCCCCCTGTACCCATGGGAATATCCAGTGGGGGTAGGGGGGCTTTCTCAAGGAGCCTAGTATGTTCTTGGAATTGCTACAGGGAAGGGATCATTCCCGGACACAATGCCCCGTTTGCAGTCATCAGAGGGCGAAGAAAAAAGAGTTGTGCCTGAGCTTGGATCGGGTGCATGATGGTGTTGTCTACCAATGTCATCACTGTGGACACAGTGGAAAGGAATGGTTTGTGGAGAAAGCATTTGACCCCCCGAAAAAAATTCGGGGGCTGCTTACCCGGGAATTGGACTGGCTGAAGACCCGTGGCTTATCCCTCGCCAGTCAATATGTCAAAGGCGCAGACGTCTTCTTCCCAAAGACCGGGACGCAGACAGCAGCCGTGGCCTTCACTTACAAGCAGGGCTTGCATGAAGTCGGTACGAAGTACCGTAGCATTGAAAGCAAAGCATTCATTCAGGAGACCGGGTCAAGCCAGATCTTTTATCAGCCTTGTGACCTAGACTTAACCAAACCTCTGATCATCACCGAAGGTGAGGTGGACGCACTCAGTTGTGTGGAGGCAGGTTTAAACAACGTGGTCAGTGTTCCGGGAGGTGCGCCGATTAAATTTTCTGAGGGGCGCGTCGATCCATCGGAAGACAAAAAGTTTTCTTTCATTTGGGAGGCAAAAGCTATCCTTGACAAGGTACCGTCAGTGATCTTGGCAGTCGATGCCGACATACCCGGGACTGCGCTCAGAGAAGAGCTTGCCCGGAGAATCGGGAAGTCCAAATGCAAGACGGTGACCTATCCCGAAGGGTGCAAAGATCTCAATGACGTACTGATCAAGTACGGCGAGCTTGAAGTCGTGGCAAGCATCGAAGCCGCGCAGCCTTGGCCGATTGAAGGTCTCTTCAACACGAAGCACTTTGAGTCTCAGGTTTTGGACCTGTACGACAAAGGCTTAGGTTCCGGCGAATCAACAGGATTCGCTGAACTCGACGAGCTTTACACGGTGGTGCCGGGGCAACTCACGGTGGTCACGGGTTACCCGTCATCGGGTAAATCAAACTTCGTGGATCAGTTGATGGTGAACCTCGCCCGGGATAAGGACTGGAAGTTCGCCGTCTGTAGCTTTGAAAACCCTCCATCGCTTCATATCCCGAAGTTGTGCGAGATGTACCTGAAGAAACCTTTCTACGAAGGACCTACCCCGCGCATGGAAAAGTTTGAGCTTGCTCAAGCTATGCAGTGGGTAAGCGAACACTTCATCATGTTCGATACCTTGGTGGAATCAACCATTGATTCCATCCTCGACCGCGCCCAATCGGCAGTGGCGCAATTAGGGGTCCGGGGATTGGTGATCGATCCCTATAACTTCATCGACTTACAAAACACCACGACAGAGACAGACGCCATTTCCCGGATGTTGACCAAGGTGCAGGCGTTTGCAAAGGCTGCGGGGATTCATGTTTGGTTTGTGGCGCATCCTGCGAAGCAGCTTAGGCAAGGTGAATCCTTACCTGTCCCGGACGGCATGTCGATCTCAGGATCGATGGCATGGTGGGCCAAAGCTGACGTGGGGATGACGGTCCATCGGAAAGAGGGGCCGGATGTTCTGATCCGGATCTGGAAGTGTCGTTGGCGATGGACCGGGAGGACCGGGGATGTTACGTTGGTTTACGACAGAACTTGCGGGGCGTACCGCCCAGACTTTTCGTTTTAATACGGCGCATCTTCAATCGGAGGGAGTTCAATCTCCTTCCTTTCGAGGACAAACACTTCAGGGAAAGGCCAAGGACTTCGCGGAACGCGAACGTAATACTTGCCGTGCTCGATCTTGAAGACCTTCCCTTCGCCGTGCTTGGTGATTACGGTATCGGTTTCACTCACCTTCATGCTTTTCCCCCGCGACAAAATATGTCGCCCCCTCCGGCTGTTTAGGATCATCATCGGCGGTCAAGCCAAAGTCTGACATTTTGAGCACAGGTCGATCTCTGATGTCGTCGATGATCCGCATCAAATTCATCACAACATCCTCCCTTGTTTCAGCATTGATGTAGGGTTCAGTAAACCCTTTCAAGCTTCCATCAGGATGATAGAAAGCCTCGACGATTTCAACCCACGGGCCATCAGCGAGGTGGCTACGGTCAAGCAAACGAAAATTCCAGCTCATGATACATCTCCTATAACAGTGCAAATAGAAAATAGAACAGTGCAAATCGCAAGCATTTAGTGCAGAAGTAAAAATAAATGTGGTCTGCAAGTCGCGTTTAAACGCATCGTATTAGCTGCTAACCCGACGATGCTTTGGTTTAAACGCTTCCGATAAGCTCAAAAGCCGGCTTTTGTAAAACCGTCGAGATGTTTTGCAAGTGCCACACTCATAGTCATCAGGTACTTTTTGTAGGTGGCTTTCTTTTCATCAGTCCAGTCGGCCCTCTCAAGATCCGCGAGATTGTGCAGGACGTCATGCGTCTTAATGATCGTCGCCCACTCCGAAAGTGTCGGGACCTTGGCGATGGCGAACGCTCTTCTGTTTGGCGTGTCAGGCATGACCGTCAACTCATCAACCAGTGCGGCGACGTTGTCGCCAAACGTGGTTCTGATGTCATCGAGCGTAAAGTCTGTATCCTCGACCACGTCATGCAAAATCGCGGCAGCTACGACATAGTCGGGCGCCGAGGCAGGAAGCATGGCCGCAACCTTCAGGGGATGCATAAGGTACGGTGTTTCCCCATCGGCTCTGGTCACGCCGTGATGGGCTTTAGCGGCGAGTATCGCCGCCTTGATGATGATGTTCATGGCAAATCCTTTACGTTAAAAGTACGAGGGGTTGCCCCCTCAAGCTGCAAGCTTGATCTGATTGAGGGCAACCGTGGACAGGTCATCGACCGAATCAACCCGGACACAATTCGGTCCGTACACTCTTGACACGTCATACCCAATGCCGACACCGATCATGTCGATGCCCATGCGAACACCGGTCTTGACTTGTGCAGCGGCACCGGCAGGGTCCTTGCCGCAACCGTCAGTGATGGCGAAGATCAGGCGGCGCGACTCCGAGCGCGAGCGAAGCAGCTTCTGAGCAAGCGCAATCGCATCGATGTCGTAAGTAAGGCCCGATAGCATCAGGTTTTTCAGGTTGCCACGGAAGCGTTTCCACGGCTCACCGAAGGTCTTGACTACGGCCTTGGTACCTCTGAAGCAGACGATAGCGAAAGGCACGTTTGCAGCAGCCAGCGCATCGCCAACCGCAGCGACTGCGTTGACCAGCGCAATGCCGCGCTTGTTCATCGACCCGGAACAGTCGATCAGGATCACAACAGAAGAGTCGATGCCCTCTTCTTCGAATCGACGTTTAAACACGTTGGTCGAAGTCCGGTACAACCCGAGGCGATTTGGGTTGATGGCGCCACTGCGATATCCAGCTTGCCAACCGTAGTGATCCGACTTTTCCAACAGTCGCCTGACGTCATAGCGCAGGCGACCGTTCGCCGTGTTGACAATCGGCCAATGGTTGTTGTCGGTGAAGAACGAATTCGGCAGGCCGACTTCATCATCACGCGTACCCGAGGCGCAACTACCTTCCCCGGGCTTGAAGGACGGCTCGATGGGTTTACCTTCGACAAACTCATCATTGCCCGGGAGGGGTGACTTGCCGGGTTTGTCCCCGGGCTTGTCTCCGGGACCTCCGGGCTTGTCCCCGGGCTTACCGCTCGGCTCGCCTCCGGTCTGGTCACTGGTCTGATCGGTAGTCTGGTCAGACTGATCACCAGAATCGCCAGACTGATCCGAAGAATCATCAGACTGTCCATCTGATGGACTGTCGTTCTGACTGCGAAGCTGATCGATGATCCACTGCGCGATCTTGGCGTTTTCATAGGTACCGGATGAACGCTCGATCATTGGCATCGCCTGCGCGAAGATCGGGTTCAGGGCAGGATTCCATTCACCGAGCAGGCCGCGACCGTAGGTGACCAGCGCGAAGGCGATGTTGCCGGGGAGGTTCCAGTCAACAAAGCCTTCGTGTAAACAGTGCTCCGCTAACTCTTGAAACAAGACGGCAGCGCCGGGGATAAGTCCGGACTTGACAACCTCATTCTCCATCCAAAGGTCTTCAACCGCATTGTGCATACGCTTGAAGAAGGTCTCGCCTTGGAAAGCATCGAATTTCGAAAAGATGACGTGTCCGATCTCATGCAGGGCGAAAGCCTGCAAGCGGCGAAACTCATCATGCGGAATAAGCGCATCATCAACGAAGTTGGGAAGGTTGATGATCCTGCCATCCGTGAAGGCACCGGAACCCGAAAAGACTACCGGGTTCCAGTCAGAGTCATAGGGGCGCCAGAGCGACCGAGCACGGCGAATTGTGTGGTCGATGGCATCGCGGACTTCAAAGCCACGAAAGTGCTTCATGCTGTTGCTCCAAAAAGAAGGGACGCCCAATCGAGGGGCGCCACGTATTGATCGAAGATCGTCTGCAACTGCGCGGACGATTCATCGGGCTGCTTGTTGACCACGGTGGACCTCCACGCGGTGCGAAGCGGGAGACCAGCGGTCAGGACCTCAACGAAGGCGAAGGCGTTGCGAAGCGTAGGCGCATCGACCAGCAGGCCCTTGCCTGTATCGATCCGGGCGATGTTCCAAATCTTCACAATCGCATCAGCCATGGCCTTGGAGCAACCGGTGTTGCCCATGATGACCCGGGCCTCGGAGACTGGGTCAAGCCACGTCACGGTCTCCATGAAGGCATAGCGGTCGATCAGCGCAGCGTTCTGGCCCGTGGTGCCAATGAATCGGCCCGAAGGGTCAGACTGGCCTGTTGTGTTGTCGCACGCGACGATCATCACGCCCGGGGCGCGGGAGTAGACGTTGGGACCCGAAGTCACTGAACAGTTAGGCTCAAGCCAAGCGTTTAACTGCGCGATCAACTCGGGGCGACCGTTGGTCGGTTCGTCGAGCAGGATCACCGCACCGGGATGTTTAAACCCTGTCGTGAAGGCCGTCTCCATCCAGACGTTGTTGCCCCCATCCAAACCCCAAGCGCCGAAGAGTTCCGACGAGTCGGTGCCACGGTGGAAGTTAACCCGGAACAGGCGGCGACCGGTCTTCGCAGCGAACTGCGCGACAGCGGAGGTTTTGCCCGTCGAACGATCACCGACCAGCCAGCCGTTTAAACCGGCCTTCTGAGCGACGATCAGATGATGTAGAACATTCTCCTGCCAAACGTAGTTCGGATCGATTCTAGGGGCCTCCGGATCGCTGTAAACGTCAACGCGCAGCGTTCTTCCGGCGGCGTCACGAAGGTCGATGCCGAAGACCTCGGTGACAGGCTTTGAAACACAAGGCGCGATCATCGAGCGGACAACCTCGGGCTTGGCCTTGATCGCATCTTCGATGGGACCGATCAGCGCAGCGACTGCCTTGGCGATCTCATCGCGGATGATTGCGGGATCGGCAGCAGGAACCGAGGCCGGGGGAACCAACGGCGCAGCCGTAGGGTCAGAGTCTGCGAGGAACTTCAGCAGTCCAGCTTCATCAGAGATACCAGAGAGAGCCAAAGCAGCAACAGCATCAGCCTTGGCGTTGGGACCGCCAACGGTGATACCGAGGCGCGAGCAAGCCGTGGAAAGCTTGCCCATGGAAACAAGCATCATTGTGTTCATGTTCACTCCATGATCATAGGAACGGCGTGGCCGTTGTTGCAGGTCGGAAGACCGAGAGCCGCCCACTTCGCCGTCAGGCGAATCGAGTAACCGCAGTCGGGGCATTTGGCCTTGAGCATCCTCGTCGTCTGCTTCTTGAAGCCGAGCGTCAGGGAAGCGTGGGGATAGGGGCCAAGGTCATTGATCCAAGGGCGCACCGTGGCCTTGAAGGCGTCTGAACCAACGGTGGATCGCATAGGACCGGTCAGGCCGATCGCATTGGCGATGGCCTTGAACTTGGGACCGTGACCCGCTTCGAGACCCACGGCAGCATGGCAAAGCTCATGGGCCAAGACCTCCATGACCTTCATGGGGTCAGAAAGCTCAGGGTGGATGTAAATTTCGACGTGAGCATCAGCCGAGTTCGAAGCGGCGTGGCACTCACCGACACGCATCGATTGCTTGTTGCGGGAGCGGGTACCCCCGGTCGAGGGGAAGCCGCAGGAAACCCGGTAGGACGGCAGCGGCAGGGAATTGAGAGCGAACAAACCGCCGAGTTCAGTAGCGGCGGCATTGAGCCAAGCTTCGCGTAGGGCAAGTGACATGATCAACCTCCGATTGAGATAAAGCCAAACAGGACGGCAGCACCGAGGCAACCGATTGCCATTGGGTAGTTGCCAACGATTGCAGCCGGGATCGCGGCAGCGAAACAGGCCATGGCGTAAAGGCCAAGGATTTTCTTAAGTGTTTTCATGAAACCTCCAAGGTAGGGCCGGGGAAGCCCCCGGCAGGGGATCAGTCAAGGCGCGAATCGCAATAGGCATAAATACCCGCCTCGGTCAGGACCTTGGCAAAGGCATAGCCCCAAGCTTCCTTCCGGGCAATCGACTGCGTCATGAGAGGACACCAGATCATCAAGCCGCCGCCGTAGGCGGGACGGGCATAGCCCATCTTTTTGGCGAACCGACCGAAGGGCGTGTTGCCCTTGATCTTGACCCAAGCAAAGCCGCAGGCGCCTTCATCGACGCGATGGGAAGGGCCGGTAGGGGCGCCGGTCAACGGGTTGCAAGCAGTGACAAACATGGGGGTCGGGACCGCGTTAGCGGCAGCGTTTAAACCGGCCTCAGAAGCAGCAGCAAAGAGGGAGTGAAAAGACATGGTGAATCTCCAAGTGGTTGAAAAAGTTGAGCCGGGGGAAAAGCCCCCGGCAGGGTAGGCTTACTTGCTAGCAGCCTTGTAAAGGAAGGCAAGAGCAAGATCGACAAAGTCGCCGCAATCATCGCTAAACAGCGCGATTTTCTTTTCGGCGATGAACTTGCCGTCCAGCAGGACCCGGTAGAGGTAGAGGGCGACAAGGCCTTCTTCAGCAGGGGTATCGAGTTCGATCAGGTTCACGGTGTAGCCGGGGACGTTTTTCTTGAAGTGGAATGCAGCGTAAACAGCAGGGTTTTTGATGGCAGGGTTCATGGCGTATCTCCTAAGTAAAGGTCAAAAAGTTGGGCGCGGGGGAAAGCCCCCCGCAGGGGGTCAGGCGTTGTAGGCGTCATTCAACATCAAGAGAGCATCAACATGATCAACACCAAGAGCGGTTAGCTTGGCGACATAAGCGCCAGTCAAAGCCTTCACGGCATTGATCCGAAGTGCCTCCTTCCGAATCGCTTTAGCGTCAGCGACAGCGATCTTGAACAGCTTGATAAGTGCAGCAGCATTCATGGTTTGTCTCCGGTTAAACATCCGAAAGCCCAAAGGCTTTCGGATGCCCTCTCAAGCAGCAGGCGCGAACAACGCGCCCGAGCCAACAAGAAAGGGAGACCCGAAACGGTTAGGTTGAGAACCCCAAAGAGGGGAAGTTCTTTTTCAAAGTGATAGCGGTGTTTTGGTCACCGCATCCTCTAGGCAGGGAACCCCTACCACCCCATCGCCAACGTATCAACTCCGGAGTCCGACGATTACTTGCGCCGTTCAAGTACTACGACTCAACTGTAGTCTTCTGGTGTAAAAAGTGTTGAAAAACCTGCTACTTCCCGACGAACGGCATGTTTAAACCGACGAACGGTAGTCCAAAGCGTTGTTTAAACCCATCTTGCGGACTGCAAAACAACAAGGCATGATCCGCAGCGTTACAAAAATTCTTGAAACGTACCCATGGGAAAGATGACGCGATCAGACGCCCGGAAGGCGCTCGACTTTATGCCGGTCGAGGTCGCACTGATGGGCAGTGCTCATAGGGAACTGACCCACAAACAACGCACCTTTGCCCGAGAGTTGGCGCTGGGTTCAACCGGGGCAGACGCGTACCGAAAAGCGTACAACACCAAGGCCAAAGTTAAGACCCAAGGTGATCAGGCAAGCAGGATGAAACGAAACCCCCGAATTGAGGCTGAAACGAACCGCCAGAGGGCATTGATAGAAGCGAGGAAACAGCGCACCCCCGAGGAACTCAGGGATTGGGTCATTACCCAACTCCGGGCAGAGGCCGAGGACATGGACAACCCTCCATCAGTGCGTGTAAACGCTCTCCATCTTCTGGGCAAGGTCACCGAGGTTGCGGCGTTCACCGACCGCAAAGAGCGCGTGGTGCTGCACTCCAGTCTGGACCTGAGGGCGAGAATCGAGCAGTCGATCAAGGAACTGACCCTTGATGCGGAGGATGTCGAGGTTGTTTCACTGGAGCAAGAACTGCGTTTAAACAGCCCCATCGAATCCCCAGACGATGAGCAGCGTTTAAACGACACGCAGCGTTTAAACAGCCCAAATGATGCTCAGGATGGGCAAGAGCGTTTAAACACCATCGACTCGGAGCCAGAGCGTTTAAACAACCCGGAGGATGCAGACCCCGAGACCCCCTGTTTAAACGCCGTGGACCTCGACCCCACCGGCCCCGGGACCCCCCAAAGTGGCAGGGTGCAGGGGGGCGGGCTACTGCACAATATTCCACCCAAACAATCAGATCCATTTTTCCAAACCCACCCCCCTACAAATTGGGTCCCTTCCATGCCCCGGTGATATCTATGCAAAATTCGGCTCAGTTGACGGAAGAGATGTTTAAACTCATTGAGCAGCACATGAAAAAAGCTGAGGCTGGTTTAACGACTTATCAGGCCAAAGCTTTAAAAGTCATCCTGCCGACAATTATTTTTAGGTTAATGAAATGACGCCAAGGCAGTTAGAAGTCTTTTTGGTTATTGATGAGTGGTGGAAGAAGTATGGGTTCTCGCCCAGTATTGATGACATCATGTACGTCTTGGGTGTAACAGGCCGGGGGAATATCCACCGTATTTGCAATCGGCTGGTTGAGATCGGCGCATTAAGGAAGATGAACAGGAAGCAGCGGACTTTACGTCCGCAGGGTGTGAAGTTCAGGAAGATCCAAACATGAATTTGGATTTGGTTCTTAAAAAGCTGCCACACTTGCCGATAGAAAAACAGGAAGAAGTCTTACGACTTCTGGATGAATATAAAGGCGCAAGAGACCGAGAGAAAAGCCAGAACCAGTTCTTGCATTATGTAAGAAGGATGTGGCCCGGTTTTATCGCTGGGAGACATCACAAGTTAATGGCGGACAAGTTTGAAAGGATTGCCCGTGGGGAAAGTAAGCGGGTGATTATCAATATGCCACCAAGGCATACAAAAAGTGAGTTTGCAAGCTTCTTGTTACCCAGTTGGTTTTTGGGTAAATATCCTGAAAAGAAAGTGATCCAGACTTCTCACACCGCCGAATTGGCGGTTGGATTTGGAAGAAAGGTCAGGAACCTTGTTGGGTCAGATGTCTATAAGGATGTATTTCCTAATGTCGGACTTCAGGCTGATAGTAAGGCTGCTGGCCGTTGGAGTACTAATCGCGGCGGGGAGTATTTTGCGATTGGCGTGGGCGGTGCAGTAACAGGTAAAGGTGCGGATTTATTAATTATTGACGATCCGCATTCGGAACAAGAAGCCAAGTTGGCGATGACCGATCCCACAATCTTTGATTCGGTCTACGAATGGTATACGTCGGGGCCACGTCAACGTCTGCAACCCGGGGGATCTATCGTCATTGTCATGACGAGGTGGTCCACCAAGGATTTAACAGGGCGAATCTTAAAAAGCTCGGTTGAAGATGAGAAAGTCAATGAGTGGGAAGTGATTGAACTTCCGGCGCTACTTCCTTCGGGTAACCCGTTATGGCCTGAGTTCTGGCCTATAGAAGAACTAGAGGCTTTAAAGGCTGAACTTCCTCTTCCCAAGTGGAACGCCCAGTACCAACAAAAACCCACTTCAGAAGAAGGCGCGATTATTAAAAGGGAATGGTGGCGCCGTTGGGAAGGTGATAGGCCACCGCCTTGTGAATTTATGATCCAGTCATGGGATACGGCTTTTACAAAGAATAATCGGTCTGACTATTCGGCTTGTACGACATGGGGTGTATTTCATCCTGATGAGGGACCGGATGCTCACGTCATTCTCCTAGACGCGTTCAAAGAACGCTTAGAGTTCCCCGAATTAAAAAGAAAAGCCTTTGAAATGTATAAGGACTGGGAACCGGATGCGTTTGTGGTGGAAGCTAAAGCTGCCGGTGCGCCGTTGATTTATGAGCTAAGACAGATGGGCATACCGGTCCAAGAGTTCACGCCTTCCCGGGGTAATGATAAAGTAGTGCGTGTAAACGCTGTCTCGGATTTGTTTTCGTCCGGGAAAGTCTGGGCGCCAAGAAAACGCTGGGCTGATGAAGTGATTGAAGAGATCGCGGGATTTCCTTATTCGGATAACGATGACTTAACCGACTCATCAACACAGGCGCTTATTCGATTTCGTAAAGGCGGTTTTGTACGCCTTCAATCTGATGAACCGGATGAACCCGTCTACTTTAGAAGAAAGGTGGGGTATTACTGATGATGGACAAAGCTTTGTATCAAGCCCCGACAGGGATTATGGACGGCATTTCAATTGAGATTGAAGACCCTGAATCAGTAACGATTGAGTCAGAAGACTTTGCCTTAACTATTGAAAAAGACGAAGACACCGAAGATTTTGATTCAAATCTTGCGGAGTTTATGGATGACAGAGAACTTCAGTCCATAGCTTCAGATTTGACCAGCGATATTGACGAAGACGAATCTGCAAGAAAAGAATGGATCAGGGCGTATGTTGATGGTTTAAGTCTTTTGGGACTTAAGTATGAGGAAAGAACAGAACCTTGGCCCGGGGCTTGTGGTGTGTTTTATCCGATTCTTTCAGAAGCGGCGGTTAGGTTTCAGTCTGAATCCATCATGGAACAATTTCCTTCCGCAGGCCCGGTTAAGACGCAGATCGTAGGAAAGATAACCGCAGAGAAGACATCTGCTGCGGATAGGGTCGCGGAGGATATGAACTGGCGTTTAACTGAACAAATGCCGGAATACAGACCAGAGCATGAGAAGTTGTTATGGTCATTGGCTTTGGCGGGATCGGCCTTTAAAAAGATCTATTTTGATCCGGCGCTAGGAAGACAGGTCGCTGTTTTTGTCCCGGCTGAAGACATTATCGTGCCTTATGGCGTTTCCTCTTTGGAAAACGCCCCGAGAGTTACGCATGTGATGCGTAAAACAGAGAACGATGTTAAGAAATTACAAGCGTCAGGTCTGTATCGGGACGTAGACCTACCCGAACCTCAAAATGTTTTAGACGATATTGAGAAGAAAAAGGCCGAAGAAATGGGTATGACGGCCACGATGGACCACCGATACAAGATATTGGAAGTGCATTGTGACCTAGATCTGCCGGGATATGAGGATAAAGATAAAGACGGCGAACCAACAGGCATAGCTTTGCCTTATGTAATCACCATTGAAAAACAATCCAACACCATTTTGGCTATACGGCGCAACTATTACGAGGAAGATCCGCTCAAATTAAAGCGCCAACACTTTGTTCACTACATCTACGTCCCCGGTTTTGGCTTTTATGGCTTTGGTTTGATCCATTTGGTAGGTGCTTTTGCTAAATCGGGTACCTCTTTGATCAGACAATTGGTCGATGCGGGTACGTTAAGCAACCTTCCGGGTGGTTTAAAGACCCGAGGACTCCGGGTTAAGGGTGATGACACCCCGATTTCCCCGGGGGAGTTTCGTGATGTAGACGTTCCATCGGGTGCAATCAAGGACAACATCCTTCCTTTACCTTACAAAGAGCCAAGTCAGGTTCTTTACACCCTGTTACAGACGATTGTTCAGGAAGGAAGACGGTTTGCCGCTACGGCAGACATGCAAATCTCTGATTTATCGGCGAATACCCCGGTCGGAACGACCTTAGCGGTCCTAGAAAGGACGTTAAAGGTTATGTCTGCTGTTCAGGCGCGACTTCATTACTCCATGCGCCAAGAATTTAAGCTTTTGGCTGCGATTATTCGGGATTACGCGCCGGAAGAGTATAACTATGACGTGGATTCTCCCTACGGGAGGATGATTAAACAGGCTGACTACGACATGGTGGACGTTATCCCCGTGTCAGACCCCAACGCTACAACGATGGCGCAACGGATTGTCCAGTATCAGGCTGTTTTACAACTAGCTTCTCAGGCGCCTCAGATCTATGACATGCCAAAACTCCACGCAAGGATGTTAGATGTCATAGGGATCAAGGATGTGGGGGATATTATCCCTGCGGCAAAGGAAGAAAAGCCGCAAGATCCTATTTCAGAGAACATGGCCGTGCTGAATATGAAGCCGGTCAAGGCTTTTGTTTATCAGGACCACGAAGCACATATCATGGTCCATATGTCTGCCATGCAAGACCCCATGTTAAGGGCTGCACTAGGACAAAACCCGCAGGCACAAGCCATGTTTGGCGCCATGATGGCGCATATCAATGAGCATCTAGGGTTTCAGTACCGTCGGCAGATGGAAGAAACCATCGGGGTTCCCCTACCCCCGCCGGGAGAGTCTCTACCGGAAAGCATGGAGGTGGAATTGTCGCGTCTGGTGGCTGCTGCATCGCAGCAATTACTCCAGAAACACATGGCGCAATTCCAACAGCAACAGGCCCAGCAGCAAATGCAAGATCCCATCGTTCAACAGCAACAGATGGAGTTACAGATTAAGCAGGGTGAGTTACAGCTTAAACAGCAGAAGACTCAAGCAGACCTTCAGCTTCGCGCTCAGGCTGAACAAAGCAAAGATGAAAGAGAACGTGAACGTATCGCCGCGCAGGAACGTATTGCATCGGCGCAAATCCAATCACGGCTTTTAGAAAAAGCCGCAGACATCCAACGAGGTAATGAATGACCTTCGCAGAAGCGGTTTCGCTAGAAATCCTTAAGCAAGTCAAGTATTTATCAGAGACGCTTTCGCAAGGAAGCATCAAGTCATTTGATGAATACAAACACGTTTGTGGTCAGATTCAAGGTCTTTTGACTGCAAACGAAATCCTTAAAGACCTTGCAGAAAGGATTGACGATGACTGAAGAAAAAGCCACGCAACTGCCAGAACCTTCGGGTTACAGGATGTTGTGCTTTATTCCAGAGATTGAAGACAAGTTTGAAAACGGGCTACTCAAACCAGACAGCCTGCAAAAGATTGAAGAGTTCAGCACGGTTGTTTTGTTTGTAGCAAAAATGGGTCCGGATTGTTTTAAAGACAAAACCCGATTCCCTAATGGTCCATGGTGTAAAGAGGGCGACTTTATTTTAGTTCGCGCTTATTCAGGCACCCGATTCAAGATTCACAACAGGGAGTTTCGTTTGATTAACGATGACTCGGTAGAAGCTGTTGTGCAAGACCCACGCGGTATTACCCGTGTATAAGGAGTAGTTATGAGTGAAGAAAAGATTACCGTTGAGATTGAGGACGATACACCGCCTCAAGATCAAAACCGAACGCCAATTAAAAATCCGGATATCCCGGATGACGAGATTGAAAAGTATTCTAGCGATGTTCAGCAGCGTTTAAAGCATCTTAAACACGGTTATCACGATGAACGTCGGGCTAAGGAAGCTGCTGTAAGAGAAAAAGAAGAGGCTATTGCTTTTGCCCAGAAACTCGCCGAAGAAAATAAAAAGCTTCAGGAAAGAGTTTCAACCGGCGAATCCACTTTGATTAAAACACTCCAAACAGCGAGTGACGGAGAGATTGCTTCGGCAAAACGTGCGCTTAAAGAGGCTCTTGAATCAGGCGACTCAGACAAGATTGTTGAGGCCCAAGAGAAATTAAATGCGGTGCAATTGCGCCACGAAAGGCTTAAATCGTTTAAACCACCTGAAAAGGATTTGACTAAACAGGAAAAGCCTGTTTACACTGCGCCTGTAGCTCGGGATACCCGAGCCGAATCATGGAAAGAAACAAACCCATGGTTTGGTGATCCAGAGCATGAAGAAATGACAGCTTTAGCAGTAGCCGTTCACAACAAGCTCACCCGTGAGTATGGAAACGAATACGCTAAGACTGACGAGTATTACGAGAAAATCAATCGCCGAGTACGGCAGGTTTTCCCGGAATACTTCGGTGAGACTCAGGATGACACCGAAGAAACTCCTAAAAAGCGTCCTGCAACGGTGGTTGCACCCGTGCAACGAAGCTCGCCACCGAAACAAATAAAGCTTCGCAAGTCGCAAGCTGAGATTGCCAAAAGGCTTGGTGTCCCCCTTGAAGAATACTATCGGAAGATGGTTGAACTGGAGCAACGAAATGGTTAATAAAGTACCCCGTGAGCATGAGACCCGTGAAGAAGCACAACGGCCTATGACATGGCGTCCTCCTTCTTTGTTGCCCGATCCTGACCCTCGTCCGGGCTGGCGTCATCGCTGGGTAAGAGTAACGCTTCTGGGACAGGCCGATGACCGAAATGTCAGCGTCCGCTACCAAGATGGATTTGAAGCCTGTAAATGGGAAGATTATCCAGAGATGGAAGCGAAAATGCCAACGGTTAGAAACAAAACCGGCAACATTGAAACAGGTGGTGTGATGTTATGTAGGGCGCCGCAAGAGATGGTTAATCAGCGTAACGCTTATTATCAAAAGCAAGGGTCTGATTACATGAGTTCGGTGAACAGTAACTTCATGCGTGAAAGCGATCCGAGAATGCCTCTGTTTAATCAGAGTCGCTCGGAAATTAAAAACTTCCGTTAATTTTTAGGAGTTAAGCATGGCTTACCCGACGATTGATGGCCCTTATGGGCTGCGTCCGGTCAATTTGATCGGCGGTCAGGTATTTGCCGGAGCCACTCGCCAGCGTCGGATCGTAAACTCCAGCGCAAGCTCAATTGGCTTTGGTGATCCTGTGAAGTTTGACAGCAACGGATGCGTTGTTGTTTGTACAGAAACGACTTCTGCCCCGACCACTGGTTTTGCTGGTGTGTTTATGGGCGTGACGTTTGTTTCATCCGTAACAGGTCAACCAACCTTTTCACAAGCTTGGATTTCCGGCACAGCAGTTGCAAGCAATACCAACATCATTGCCTACATCTGCGAAGATCCGGATCAGTTGTTCCAAGTTTGCGGGGTAAGTGCAACGACGGTTGTTTCAACAACCTCTGGTTTCACCTATACCGATGTTGGTTTAAACGTGTCCATGGTGGCAAACACTTTGAATACGACAACTCGTGATTCGCGTTATGCAGTGGACATTGCTTCTGGTGCAGTAACGGCCACGCTGCCTTTGCGAGTCATTGACGTGGTGCCTGATACGGCATTTACCTATAGCGGTACGATTTACTACCCAGAAATCATTGTTAAGTTCAATGCACCGTATGTTTCATCTAGCGGCGGCATTACCTCAACAGTAACGGGTGGTCATGCGTACAACAACCCAGTCGGACTGTAAGGGGAAAACTAAATGGCTATTTCACGCGCACAACTATTGAAAGAGCTGCTCCCCGGCTTGAACGCATTGTTCGGCATGGAGTACGCTCGTTATGGCGAAGAACACAAAGAGATCTACGAAACCGAGACCTCTGAGCGTTCGTTTGAAGAGGAAACCAAGCTGTCTGGCTTTAGTGCCGCCCCAGTTAAAAACGAAGGCGCCGCGATAGCTTATGACAACGCGCAAGAAGCTTGGACCGCCCGTTACCAGCACGAAACGATTGCTATGGGCTTTTCAATCACTGAAGAGGCGATTGAAGATAATTTGTATGACAGCCTCTCTGGCCGTTATACAAAGGCTCTGGCACGTTCCATGGCTTACACCAAACAGGTAAAAGCAGCAGCCGTGCTGAACAACGGATGGGCATCTACCGTAACTTACGGTGATGGACAGCCTCTGTTCTCTACTGCACATCCGCTGGTATCTGGTGGCACCAACAGCAACACGCCTTCCACCCAAGCTGACTTGAATGAGACTTCTCTTGAGAATGCCGTCATTCAAATCGCAGCATGGACGGATGAACGTGGTCTGTTGATCGCAGCCCGTCCTCGCAAGTTGATTGTCCCTTCTAACCTTCAGTTCGTGGCAACGCGTCTGTTGGAAACCGAACTCCGTGTCGGTACCAACAACAACGACATCAACGCACTGAAGAACAACGGGTCTATCCCCGAGGGTTATACGATCAACCACTGGTTGACGGACACCAACGGCTGGTTCCTCACGACGGACGTGCCAAATGGTCTGAAGCACTTTGTTCGTGTGCCGATGGCTACTGGAATGGATGGAGACTTTGACACGGGAAACGTACGCTACAAAGCCCGTGAAAGGTACTCGTTTGGAGTGAGCGACCCCCTTGGTATCTTTGGCTCCCAAGGCGCTTAAGCCTTATATATCAAGCACTTAGCTTGAGAAGCCCGCCCTAAAAAGCGGGCTTTTTCTTTGCGTGTTGACATTGTTGGTTCCTTGCGGTACATTACCTGTTACTAAGGCACAGGAGATGAAATGGATACCACAAACCTACCCAAAACCCGCAAAGAAGCGCAAGACAAAGGCGTCAAGTATTACTTCACAGGAGAACCCTGCAAACACGGCCACATAGCCCCGCGCAAAACAAAGGGTGCATGTGTGGAGTGTTTAAAGCTTGAGTGGCAGCAATCTGCTGAAAAACGCGCTGATTATTTCCGCGAGTACAACAAACGCGAAGATGTTAAAGACCGCAAGAATGAGTGGTATGAAGCAAATAAAGATCAGGTAATTCAAGCTGCTGCAACCAGACCTTTAGAGGTAAAGCGTGTTTATCAAAAAGCTTGGAAAGAAAGAAATACGGTTTGGGTTAGGGCTGATACAAAAGCAAGAAGAAGAAAGCACAGGCAAGCAACGCCAAAATGGTTAACGCGCGAACAAAAGGGCGCTATCCGAGAGCTTTATAAAATAGCTATAACCATGACCAAAACGACCGGCGAACAATATGTGGTTGATCATATAGTTCCTTTACGATCAGAGGTAGTTTGTGGCTTACATGTTCCATGGAATCTTCGTGTTATACCAAGAGATGAGAACTTATTAAAATCCAATAAGCTCATTGACACCTAGCGTTTAAACTGATACAAAGAGGCACTAGGATTTTTACCTGTACCGACTGACCTAGCAGACTTAGTAGAGACGGTATGGGGATGCGCTACTACGCGGAGTTATTATGGCAATTACTACCTTTGACGGTCCTATCCGTTCACTGGGCGGCATTTATCAGCAAGGCCCGTCCACCATTGTAGAAATCACAGCAAGCACCACACTGAATCCAGTGGCCCATGGCGGCAGGATTATTTCTGTTGGTGGCTCACTTGCAGCTAACGTGGTTCTTACACTTCCGACAATTAACACTTCAGCTAACGTATCTTCTTCCGGGCCGGGCAATGACCCCAATACGGCCAATAACGAAGGTGTTGTTTACACGATCTGGGTTCCAACCACGATCTCCACATCATCGTTGAAGATTGGTACGAACGGCACTGATAAGTACATTGGCACAATTCTTGGTGTAGATACAGATTCTTCCAATGCGCTTGTAGCTTATACGGCTGCTGCATCAAATGACTTCATCAACTTCAACGGTACAACGACCGGTGGTGTTGCAGGATCATGGGTCCAGATTGTTGCAATCGCAGCAAACAAGTACATGGTCAACGGCATTGCTCTTGGCTCTGGTTCGGTTGCTACGCCCTTTGCTGATTCCTAATAGGAGCGCATCATGGGGATGCAAACCGATGTTAAACAGGCGCACCTCAATGGATCGGGCTTCTTAGTTAAGAGTCCGGTCCGCGTCAAGGGTGTTTCGTTTTATGGTGCAGGATCTGCGGATGGTACTTTAGTTCTTTTTGATACCGCCGCCACTCCAGTATCTGCAAGCGTAACTTATGCACGATCAGGGACCACGGTGACGGTAACCAAAACCGCTCATGGTCTTACATCAGGAACGGTAATTGGTATCCACTTTGCGACAGGCACAGGCGGCACAGCAACGGATGGCACTTACACGATTACTCGGGTAGATGCTAATACGTTTACACTGACAGACATTAACACTGGAACCATCACTGGTACGCCAGCAGCGGTATATGCTGTAGGGCGTTGGTTACTAACCTATGAATGTGATGATACAGATGTGTTTCAAAATGCTCCGCTTATCCCCGGCGAAGGTGTAAAGGCCCAAACGGGCGTCTATGCCTACACCAGTAACATTGCTGCGACGCAGATCTATTATGGCTAAAACTCCTGCTTGGCAGCGCAAGGAAGGTAAGTCAGAAAAGGGCGGTCTTAACGCTAAAGGGCGCGCCTCTTACAATGCTGCAAATCCCGGTAAGCCGGGATTAAAACCTCCACAACCAGAAGGCGGGTCTCGCCGGGATTCTTTTTGCGCCCGAATGAAAGGCATGAAAAAGAAACTGACTTCAGCCAAAACCGCTAATGATCCAAACAGTCGTATCAATAAAAGCTTAAGGGCATGGAAGTGCTAAATGGAAACCAGTACGCTTGTTTGGAATTTAGTCACATCATTCTTTGTGGGTCTGGTGATGTTCATGCTTAAACAAGCTTCAGATGAACAGAGGCGCATTCAGATTCTATTGAACAGAACCCGGGAGGAAATTGCCCGTGACCACATCACTCGCGCAGAAGTTCGTGCAGACCTTGAAAAAATTATGGAACGGTTTGATACAGGCTTTGAAAGGCTTGAAGCAAAAATTGATGCCCTCGCAAAGAAAGGATGATCATGAAACATAAAGTTAAACGCTTTAATGAAGGCGAGTTTATTGAAGATAACTACGCCCGGAATGAAAACCGTGAAGGTCGGATGAGTACGCTTGATCCTAGTGATATTGAAGATGCTATTCGCGGTCGGATGATGACTGGGAAGCTAGGAGAAGTTGAATATCCTGCTAACAAAGAACCGGCGCGAGTTATATCTGAATACGATACTCAGGCTGGTCTTGATTATGCGCCGGGGATGGGTTCGCGTATATCTGTTGCAAAGCCACCGGTAAGGCCTGTGTCTAAATCGCCTATGCCCGCCCGTCCGACTTCTAAGCCCCCTATGTCAGTGGGCCGCGCACCAATGCCCCCTATGTCAGCAGGCCCAGCGCCTAAGCCCCCCATGTCAGCGGGTCCCGCCCCGGAGGCAAAGCCTGCAAAAAAGGCAAATGTTTATGAAGACCGTGCAGAAATGATGCGCGGGGCAGGTAAAAAAGTCAGAGATTTTTTCTCAAGGATGTCCCAAGGTCATGAGTTTACTGGCGGCGGCAGAGAGTTTGGCCGTAAAAAGGGCGGGGCCATCGGAATGAAAACAGGCGGTTCTGTATCAAGCGCGTCTAAACGCGCTGATGGAATTGCACAACGTGGTAAAACTCGCGGGAAGATGGTGTGATGGATAAAGTCGGAAAAGTCATGAGAGAGTTCAAGGAAGGCAAGCTAAAGTCTTCCTCTGGACAAAAAGTTACTAACCCCAAGCAAGCAATTGCAATCGGAATAGCGGAGCAAAAAGCCATGAAAGGTTATAAAGCAGGCGGCGAGCCAATGGGCATGATGAAGAAAGAAGTTGAATTCATGAAAGCCAAGAAAGCCCCTAAAGCCATGATCAAGCATGAAATGGCTGAGATGAAGGGCATGAAGAAAGGTGGATCGGTTATGCAGTCCAAGATGGGCGCTGTTAAGACTGCTGCTCCATCCATCAATGGCATTGCCATGAAAGGCAAAACCAAGGGCAAGATGGTTAAGATGAACAAGGGCGGCATGTATTGCTAGGTGATATGTGGCGCTCCCTACCCTTGACGATGAATGGTTTAGTCTTACCGGGCCAGAAGGGGCTGCGGAAAAGATACGTCGGTTTAATGCCGCCGGAACAACCATTGATGAATTGCGGGGTGCTGGAGTACGGCAATCCGATATTGATTGGATGCTGGCTAATGACTATTCGCCACCAACACAGCGAGAACCCGAGCGCGTCTCAAGACTAGCGGCTGAAGAGTCAGAGCCTTCTCAAGAAGGTATTGACGTTACATCGCTCGCCCAAAACTTGGGTATACCAAGCTGGTTGGTAAGAGATCTTGTCAATGCAGGATACAGCGCGAATGACATTCGCGGAATGTATTCCTATCAACCAGAACCCCCTTCCGAACCAGCCACTGTTTATGTTGGCGGGCAAGCGCTGCCACCCAACTGGAGTTCTTTTTCTTCTGGTCAAAAAATCAATTGGTATAACCAAAACAACATCAAGCCATCTGATCTTGAAGCTGCGGGGGTTTCTAAAGCTGATATTAACTGGATGAGATCAAATGGTTATGGAGTCCTCGACGAATCTGAAAGACAAGAGGCCGAAAGACAGCGTCTTGCAGTAGAAGCCGCTAGACAAGAAGCGGCAAGAATTGCCGAAGAAAACGAATCAAGACAAAAGGCCGCAAGCGTTGGTGTTGAGTTACCGCCTAATTGGTTCCAATTGGGCACTCAGGACAAAGTTAATTGGCTTGTCGGAGCAAAGGTATCAGAAGAACAGCTTAGGGGTTATGGAACTCCACGATCAGATATTGAGGCCATCAAACAGTATGGCTATTACGACGTTAGGGCAAAAGAAGAGGCAGACAGACTAGCTGCTGAAGCATTTAAATCAAGATCAGAAACCGGGATAGGTGCTCTTTACCAAGAAATCTTAGGAAGAGCACCAACACCATCCGAATTAAGTCAATACGCATCACAGTTTGGCGATGTGATATCACCAGAAGAAAGAGCGTCATTTTCTACGTCATATCAAAAAGAAATTGCCGACAGAGAGTTTGCCCAAAAAGCGGATGCATTCAGAGAAAGAGTCGCCTCTGATAACCCAGATGCAAAGACATTAGACAATCGCGTCATCATGGAGGCCATCAATAATAAATGGTCGCCGGAAGAAACGCTGAGTCTTGTTAACAAAGCGTTTGGGGTTAATAAAACCATGGATGACTATGAGTCAGCCATGAAGGGGTTTTTTCAGAATAAGGTTACTAATTTACTTTCCAACGGCGCAACGATTGAAGATCTGAAGGCTATTGCCGCCGAGCAGGGTATTCGCCCAGACGTTGCTGACGTTATTATTAGTCAAACAGTAAATGAGCTTAAAGCTGAAGATATAAGAAACCAGACCAAAGGTTTCATTAATACAACCACGGCTGATGGAAAAACAACCAGCACCTTAGACGTTGGCAAGCTTATCAATTGGGCAGACACAAACAATCTTTCGTACACCGACGTAGCTAACGCACTCAAAACAACCTTTCCTTCCCTGACCACAGACAACTTGGTCTTTGAGAAGGATCGGTCCATCTTTGTTGGGCTAATAGATCCAAAGACCAATCAGGTCGATTTCCCGAAAGCTATTTCAACGGCTATTGATCGCGGGATTGAACTGGATAATCTTGCAAAGTTTTACGGTAAAACTGAAGCCGAATTTAAAAATTTGGTTCAAAGCAATCTTGGAGTGATTGCTAATAGTTTACGGACACAAGGCATTAATCCTGAAGCAGGTTTAAACGATCTCTTAGGGTTGAAAGAAGCTGACACGACAGCCGCACTTAAGTCATTTGATCAGGATGTTTCTATCCGGTCATCGTTAACCAATAAACAAAAAGACGGCTTAACCTTAAATGAAATCTTGGATGAAGTAGGTACATCTGGGATGAGCATTGGTGATTTTGTCAACAAATACTTTGGCAAAGATCAATCTGATTTAGTCACAAGCCTTACCAACGAAAGTAAATTTACGCCAGAACAACGAGATTTGCGTGAAGATTATGGCAAGTTTACAAGTCAGTTTACAAAAGAAAACCCGCTGACTTATGAAGACATCGCGGATTTTATTACCACAAACAAGCTAACAGACCAACAAGCAGTAAGCGCATTAGGCATTCCATCAGAAGATTTGGCAAATTACAGAACGGATGTGCGGTTAACAGGTGAGCTACGCCAAGCAAACGCAGATAAAAAATTAACACTGAATGAAATACTGGATGTCGTTGATGGCTCAAACATGACCATTGACGATTTTGTCAAACGATATTTTGGTAAAGACAAAGGCGACTTAGTTACATCACTCAAAGCAGAGGAAAAATTCACGCCACAAGAACGTCAATGGCGGGAGGCAGCTTCAGGGCTTACAAATCTAACGCCACAACAAGTGGTGGATTTCCAAGCAGAAGCCAAGCTATCAGATGCTGACATGGACCGCATCTTTGGTATTAAGTCAACCGATTTAAATACATATCGGTTGCAAACAGCTTTGCCCAAATATGCCGGGGAAGACAAACAACTAAGTTATAGCGAGATTATTGATTTTGCAAATGACAACAACATAAGTTTGTCAAAGGCGGTTGATTTAATTGGCACAAAAGAAACGCAAGCAGAACTACTAAGCAAAGTAGAAGCTTACAGTCAAGCCTCGCCTACAGAAAGGCTGGCCGATCAGTTAAGAGGATATATAGATCCAAACTCATCAGGTGGTGCTTGGACAACAAAGTCGGGTAAAAGTAGTGGCGCTGGCTTTGGAACTGAGGGAATGCTTCAGCAAATAGCGACACGACTTATAGAGCGAACAGGCATTCAGGATTTAAATGACTTAGGGCAAAGAACGGTCAATGTAACGACCAATGCGCCAGTGTATGCATTTGGTACGGATCAAGGCAATGTATTAAAAGTTGTGACAGGCGTGAATGCAAATGGGGATACAGAATTTAGAGACCTGAGCGCTGATGAAACGCAAAAGTTGAATTTTGGGACAGATTATGAAGGCAATTTAATTTATACATTGCCTATCACAAATCAAGTACAACAAACATACAACAAAAAGACGGGCGAAGAAGTTACAGTGGATCTTGGTGGATGGGGTCAAGGTCCGGGAGTAACGTATGCAAGTCTAAATTTTGACGCCTCCGGCAAGCCAGTAATCAGCACGTTTGGCGAAGACTCAACAAACGGATTTATCAAAATGTTGGCTCAGGCTGGGCCAGTATTGAATATTTTGAATGTGGTAACAGGCGGCGCATTAACGCCAATAACGATGGCAGTCAATGCAGTCAATGCAATTGCAAGCAAAAACCCATTAGCTATCGCCGCAAGTGTTGCAGGGATAGGAGGCTATACAGGGTTAATTGACGCGGCAACGGCATCTATGGTGCAAACCGGCGTCAATGTGGCAAATGCTGTACAACAAGGCAATATTCTTGGAGCAATTACAACAATTGCGGGAAGTACGGTAGGTACAGATATAGGCAAGATAGATCTGGGCGACGGGTTCACCATGCTAGATGCACTTAATACGGCATCAGCTATTGATAGGTTAGCCCAAGGTGATTACGCGGGAGCATTAACAGCAGCAGGTGCTTTAACAAGGAGTTCGGAGTTACAAACTGCGGGATCGGCATTGCGCCTTGTAAAAGCTATAGAAAGCGGAAACATGAATGCAGTCGCCAACGCGGCTCAAGGTTTATATACCGGCGTAAATCAATTAGTGAATGAGTCGCAAGTAGGGAACTTGCTGGTGAATAGCGCAAACATCGGCGCTATTGATGCAGATCGGGTGGATTACAACATTGGTATGCCAGTTGATTTAGGTGCATTCAATGAATCAGTACAGGTCACGCCAGCTTTAGGGAATGCAACGCTGGGGCAGACAGGGCTGGATGCAATGTCTTTCTTAGAAGCAAACAATATTTACAATTTAGGTCAGGGTCAATATGCATCAGTCGGTCCCGGCACGATGTATAGCTTATCTGATATATATGGATACGGCGATGGGACTATGGCAGATGTTAGACCCTACGGAGATGCTAGTGTTGCCGAGTTAATGGCTGGCTTTACAAGGCCGACAATAGGAACCGGTGACGCCAGAATTGCAGAAATTATGGCAAGTGTTAATAGGCCAAACCAATATCAAATGGATTTAGTAGGCGCGGAATACGGGACTCCGTATTCAGTAGATTGGGACAATATCCAAAAAACAATTACAAAAACATCATACAAGTTATCAGATAGTCAAGGCAATTCATTTGACATACCTGCTGGAGCAACCTTAGTAAAAAATGCGCGTGGCGATATCACGGGGTATAACAGCAAAGGGATGACCTATGAATATGTTGATGGGAAAATGATCCCGCGAATAGATGTTTCTGGTGTGGGAATAACGCAAGAGACTCCTACTACGGTGACACAAAACATTACAAATTTTGGTTCGCGTGTTATGGATGCGGTCACAAACACTATAAGAGAAATGGAGTCTTCAGATAGCAAAGCCGTGCTTGATGTTGCAAACACATTAAAAACAAACATCAATTTGCTTGGAGAACTGTTCAAGGGAACCGCAACAACCGTATCAAGTCCTGCGGAATTGTTTGCGACGTTATATAACGGAAACCCAAATAACCCTATATCAGAATGGGCGTCAAATCTTAAACAAGGAATATCTGCCGCTCAGGCAGCGGCAGACCCAAAATGGGCAGAAACTAAACAGGCCATAGAAAAACAACTGACAGCAATAGGCGCAGATAAAGGACAAATTGCACAGGCGATGGCAACTGTGGACGCCTATGCAAATAATCCAAGAATGCTTGCTGAACGGATTGTGGCAACAGTACCGTCATTGATCCCCGGCGTGGCAGCATTCAAAGGGGCGCAAATGTTAGGCGCTTCAACGGGCGCGGCGTATGTTATTGGGGCTGGGGCAGCTTCAACGGTGGCGCAGTCAGATCTAAAAGATATGGCAAATGCCACCTATACATCCATCCGCAACACATTAAAAGCCCAAAACCCAAGTTTAAGTTCAGAAGAATTAGATATCAAAGCAGCCGCAGGTACAGCGATGTCGATGCGTCAAGCTGGTGCGCTATCTCTTGGAACGGCTTTCAGTTTGCAAATGTTACCAATCCCAAATATTGGTAAATTGAATGCAGTAGTAGCAAATGTTGCAAGGGAAACAACACAAGAAGTTTTAGAAGAGCCAGCAATGAAAGTGTTGTCAAACGTATGGCAAGGAAAGCCATTAAATGCCGATCTTGGCAGAACGGCTGTAGAGGCAATCTTTACAACTGGGCCGATTGCTGCGGCGACATCAGCCCTCGGAGCAGACCCAAGCAAAACATCAAAGAATGTAATGTGGGAATTATTAGATGCCGCTCCAAGTACGCAATTGCAATTGCTAACGAATCAACAAAATCAAATAGTAACCAACAGCAAAGGCCAGCCAATTTTAATTGAATACAGGATAGGCCCCGGATTGCAATTAACAGGCCCATCTAATTTGCCCGTAACACCAAGCGAAAGTTATACATCAGATTCGGTGCAATCGGTATTTGATGTAATTTTAAACAACGAAAGTAAGTTTGGTTATACAGTAAATGGTGTAAGTTTGGATGGTCAGACGTTTTCGCTGACGGGAGCTGATGGTAAGCCAATAACACTATCAAGCAATGATTTGCTCAATAACGCGCTTAATGTTGTAACGCAACAAGACCCAACAGCCGCTAGAACAACCGTAAATGGTGCCGATATAGCAAGCAGATTGGCAGTCAATATTGCCCAAGGTATTGATCTAAATGGCGTGGCAGGGGATCTCAGTTCAGGAACCGTATTGGCAAGCAACGACAGAGGTGTATTTATTACGACACCGTCTGGAGATTTAATGTTTGCTCCAAATTACGGAAACGATACTGCAACTCAAGGCGTAGCGACAGCGCAATTAAATGTTGGTGATCAAGTAATTCTTGGAAAAGGTTTTGTATCTCCGAGCATTACAGTATTGGATGACAGTGGAAGACCTGTAACAACAATAGATCAATTGAAAGTAGATCCTCTGGCTGGGTTAGGCACGGTGATTGGCCTCAACGATAGCCAAGCATTAGTGGTTATGCCAAATCAACAAATAGCAACCGTAGATCGGGCTAATCTGTCCACGACTCAAAATAATACGTTGAGCCAAGGGTCTAAGATACCTGTTAATCAACAAATTTTGAGTGGCATAAATATACCTGTATCAACAATCCAAAATGACTTTGGTTTAACACAAGCAGATTTGCTAAAAAGCGTAGTTCCTCCAAAATTGACGGCATCACAATTACCTGTATTAGTGCCAATCATTAATCCATCTGGGGCGCAACAGTTTATAAACACAAAGCAACAGAATGTTGGTGTTGGTACTGTAATTAGCGTAGACCCCACAGCAGGCACGGCTTTGATTGGCACATCAACAGGGATACCGCAAGTAATTAACCTGCAAGGGTCATCCGTCAGCACAGGGACAAATGTGTTGTTTGACCCATCAACAGGCACTGTATTGGGGACTCCAGTAGTGCCAACTTTAACCACGCAAACTCAAACAGGGGTGCAAACATATACTCCAATAGGAACGCCGGTAACGACGCAGGACAAAGGACCGTCCATACCAACGCCGACAAACATTACAACAATAGCCCCCGAAGGCCCTCCGCCAATTAATGTAGAAGTTCCTGAACCTGTTAAAACAGAAAACCCTTTAACGTCAATTGTTCCCGAGGGTGAATTTGTTTTTACGCCGTTTGAGCAAAATGTAATTAGATCAATTTTTGGATTTCCAGAACTTCCTGTAACAACACCACTCTCAACTACGACAACAACAAAACCAACGACAATCAAACCGTCTGTGCCTAGCGCTCCTTTTTTTCCTTTGTTACCCGTATCAGAACAAAAGCCTACTGAATACATTGACTATGGTTACCCAGATGTCCCTCCGCCAGAAATAGGTGGATTTTTCTACATACCTCCGCCAGAATACACTCGGTCTTACGGTCCAATAGCGGATGTAGGAATCATGTCAGGAGCAACGAAATGATGCCATCCCGTGGAATGGGTGCAATCAGCCCAAGCAAAATGCCCAAGGCAAAAAAGATGAAGCGCCGGGATAATACGGACTTTCTTCAATTCAAAGAAGGTGGCTCTGTTAATGAAGCGGGTAACTATACGAAGCCTGAGCTTCGTAAGCGTATTGTTGCTCAAGTAAAAGCCGCAGCTACACATGGCACAGGCGCAGGACAATGGTCCGCGAGGAAGGCACAACTTGTAGCTAAGAAATATAAAGAAGCCGGTGGAGGTTATCGTGACTAACCCTTATGAGACCGACGAAGAAAAGAAGAATCGTCTTTCAGCGCAATTAACTAATGTTGATATTGGTCAGGGCGGCGCGGGTGCTTCAGGGCGGGTAAGTTATAAGATGCCTCTTGATAAAGAGTCAGATATTGAAGCTTATGCCGATCTTGAAGCGCGAAAGCGCAAGGGCGAAAAAATGTCTTTTGCTTCGCCAATGATTGGATTAGGCTACACCAGAAGATTTAAACAAGGCGGCAAGGTGAAGTCTGCATCATCCAGAGCGGATGGTATTGCAAAGCGTGGAAAGACCAGAGGAAAGTTCGTCTGATGAAAGCTCCGCAACAATCCCTCAAAGCTTGGGGTGACCAGAAATGGAGGACTAAGAGTGGCAAAAAGTCATCTGATACTGGGGAACGCTATCTTCCAGAGGCGGCGATCAAATCTCTTTCAAGTGCAGAATATGCAGCCACCACTAGAGCTAAACGAGCGGGAAAGTCAAAAGGGCATCAGTTTGTTGCCCAACCCAAAGCAATTGCCAAAAAGGTGGCCCCATTTCGGGAGGTAGGTAAATGAGTACTACAGGAACTACCACATTCAACCCTAACCTAAATGAGTTAGTGGAAGAGGCGTTTGAACGCTGCGGCACAGAACTTAGGTCTGGTTATGACTTAAGAACGGCGCGGAGAAGTTTAAACCTCATGCTTACTGAATGGGCCAATCGCGGCATCAATATGTGGACCTTAGAACAAGGTTCTATTATGTTGATGGCGAATCAGATTACTTACCCGCTTCCTATTAACACGGTAGATCTGGTGGAAACCATCATCAGAACCGGGACAGGTACCAATCAGGTTGACATTAACATCAGCCGTATATCAGTAAGCACTTACTCCACGATACCCAATAAGCTAGCAACAGGCAGACCTATCCAGATCTACATTGACCGCCAAGGCGGTCAGACCTACACCTTTACAGGAACCTTGGCCGCAACCATCAACTCGTCAGTCACAACCATCCCCATGACGAGTTTAAACGGCATCCCATATGCCGGTTACGCTAACATTGACTCTGAGACGGTGTACTACTATGGAACCTCTACGCAAGCTGAGAATGTGGCAACCGGGGTATCGGCGTATGCAACGCTTAATAATGTTGTCCGTGGGCAGAACAATACAACGGCTGCATCCCATAGTTCAGGCGCTGCCGTAACCAATACGAAGTTTCCTAATGTCACGGTCTGGCCTGCGCCTGATCAAGGGTCAATCACAACGCCTTACTATTATTTGATTTACTGGAGGCTTAGAAGACTCCAAGACGCGGGTAACGGTATTAACGTGGAAGATATTCCTTTCCGGTTCCAAGAAGCCTTAACGGCGGGATTGGCTTATAAGCTATCCATGAAAATCCCGCAGGCCATGGAAAGAATGCCCATGCTAAAAGCCATGTACGATGAAGCATGGCAATTAGCCGCTGATGAAGACCGGGAGAAGGCTCCTATTAGGTTTGTCCCCCGACAGTCATTCTTAGGAACAGGCGGTAATGCCTAATCAGTTTGCCAGTGGTAAGTATGCGATATCGCAATGTGATCGTTGCGGGTTTCGCTACAAGCTAAAGCAATTAAAACCGCTGACAATCAAGACAAAAAATGTCAATATACTGGTATGCCCAACTTGCTGGGAACCTGATCAACCGCAATTACAATTGGGGATGTATCCGGTCAATGACCCGCAAGCAGTCAGGAATCCACGTCCCGATTCCAACTCGTACTACCAATCAGGTCTTAATGGGATGCAGACCAACAACACGGTCGGTGTTGACCCCTTATATACCGGTGTCCCATTAGAAGGAAGCCGGGTGATTGAATGGGGATTTAATCCTGTCGGCGGCGCAAGAGCAAATGATTACGGCTTGACTCCTAACCATCTTGTAGGGCAAGCTCTTTTAAATAGTGTCACAGCCTCATAGGAGTTGATATGGACACGATGGAAGCACTTAAGAAGCACATGAAAAAGGGCAAGAACGCCCATCCTGATAAAGATGTGAAGAAACTACGCAAAGGCGGTCCAACTTCTGAAATGATGAAGAAGATGGGAAGAAACCTTGCCCGTGCAAAAAACCAAGGATAAGCCATGAAATACTCAATGAAGGTCAAAGGCAAAGAGATTGGACCTGCTGAGGTCTATGCGGAGCCGCATACGATGACGGGTAAAAAACTTGAGCCATCAATGAATTGCGGCAAAGAGATGCCTTACAACTTGCAACCAGATTGGCAACCAACGGCTGGCGTATCAATCAATCCTAATGTCGGAGTAAAGACTACAGGGATTAAGATGCGCGGCACAGGTTGCGCCACAAAAGGCGTGATGAGTCGGGGGCCGATGGCGTGAACTGGGGCGAACTCAAAACGCAGATCCAAGACTATCTTGAGACAACATTTTCAACGGATAGTCTGACTACGTTTGCAACCCAAGCGGAACAAAGGATTTTTAACACAATTCAGTTCCCAAGTTTGCGTAAAAACATGACTGGAGTATGCGCTCAAAATAACCCGTATGTAAGTTGCCCGGATGATTTCTTAGCGACATATAGTTTTGCAGTCATTGATATAGACGGATCTTATTATTATCTGCTGAATAAAGACGTAAACTTTATTCGCGAATCCTTCCCCATACCAACGGGTTCTGGTAATACCGGAAAGCCTTATTGTTATGCGTTATTTGGTCCCAAAGTGGTAGGCCAAACAATCACAAATGAATTAAGTTTTATTCTTGGGCCGACCCCGGATTATGGGTATAGCTTAGAGCTGCATTATTTTTATTATCCAAGTTCAATCTCCGTAGGCAATGTCGATGCAACCACAACATGGTTAAGCGATAATTTTGATTCGGTCCTGTTATACGGATCTTTGGTAGAAGCCTCAACATTCTTAAAGGCCGAGCCGGATCAGATTGCAAATATCACTGCAAAGTATAAAGAAGCACTAATCCTTGCCAAACGTCTTGGTGATGGTCTTGAAAGACAAGATGCCTATCGTTCAGGGCAGGTCAGAGATAAGGTTGTCTGATGGCAATCATTCAAACACTAACCACAAGCTTCAAGGTTGAAGTCGCGCAAGCTTTGCATAACTTCACGACGGGGACAGGTAATGTGTTTAAACTTGCCCTATACACCGCCAATGCGGATCTTGGTGCCTCAACGACTGCGTACACAGCAGCGGGTGAAGCCAGTGGAACCAATTACACCGCTGGAGGAATCGTCCTCACCAACATCACCCCCGCGTTTCAAGGAACTACTTCGTATTGGTCTTTTGAAACAGCGACATTCACTAACGTGACATTAACATGCAATGGCGCTTTGATATATAACTCAACAAACGGCAATCGCAGTGTGGCCGTGTTGAACTTTGGAGTGAATATCACAAAGACCGCGCAAAATCTGGTAATTACCTTCCCTGCTAATGATGCTACTAACGCCGTTTTAAGGATCGCATAATGGAACTCAAAGCCAAAATCTCTGACACAACTGAAAGCGGGTTGATGATGAACTCTCAATCCAATGAAGGTCTCAAAGCCACGGGTAAGTTTTTGATTGAGTGTTACGACAAAGACGGCAAGCTAAAGTGGACTGATGAGTCTAAGAA
>Ga0214923_10000589_pt1 | contig 54405 bp, 61 predicted proteins | sample LL1510_MetaG_FD_177993 | JGI IMG/M metagenome (GOLD analysis project Ga0214923, IMG submission 177993) | Freshwater microbial communities from Lake Lanier, Atlanta, Georgia, United States - LL-1510 | ecosystem: Environmental > Aquatic > Freshwater > Lake | place: USA: Georgia | collected...
TGGTCTAACTCAGAATGTTTACGTAGTAATCACTGCAAACATCTTTGCCCTTATGGGACTGCGACAGCTTTATTTCTTAATTGGCGGATTGATGTCACGCCTAATTTACCTGGGCAAAGGCTTGGCGTTAATTCTCGCTTTTATCGGCGTAAAGCTGCTTTTTGAAGCTTTTCATGGCGTATCAATTCATGAAATTGCGGGTGTCAAGATCCCGCATATTTCAATTGCAGTTAGCCTTTCCTTCATCGTTACAACTCTAATTGCGACGACAGTTATAAGCCTCATTGTTTCAGCGAAGAAAAAGGTGTAATGAATTGCTTTCAACAACTGACTGGGTATTAACAATTGGCTTCTTAGTTGCAGTTGTTGGACTTGATTTAGGCATAGCGATCTGGCGTCGCCACAAAGAAACCTCAATGCTGGAAGCATCGCTCTGGACTGGCTTCTATGTGCTGATGGCACTTGCCTTCGGTGCGCTTTTGCCACACTGGGCTTCGGCTCAAGGGCAGAAGGAATTCTTCGCTGGCTGGCTAACTGAATATGCGCTTTCAGTCGATAACATCTTCGTTTTCATTATTATTCTGGCCGCTCTTCGGATTGAGAAGAATAAACAACAACTAGTACTACTACTTGGAATCTTGTTAACGATCGCGATTCGAGCGCTGCTGATTCCGCTAGGTGCAGCGCTGATCTCAAGATTCTCCAGCATATTCTTCCTCTTTGGCATCTTCTTGATTTACACCGCTTATAAATTAGCTAAAGAGAGCGATGAAGAAGAGGATGAATGGAAAGAAGGCAAAGTAGTTCATGCGCTCAAAAAACGAGGCGTTGGTACTTTTGCTATTGCCTTGGTTTCCTTAGGTCTAACTAATCTAGTGTTCTCTTTAGACTCGATACCAGCAATCTTCGGCCTCACTAAAGATCCATATATCGTAACCACGGCAAATGTATTTGCATTGATGGGGCTACGCCAGCTCTACTTTCTATTAGAAGGACTACTAACTCGTCTAGTCTTTCTGTCGAAAGGACTATCCATAATTTTAGGTTTCATTGGCGTAAAGATGATTTTTGAAGCGCTTCATGGCATTGAGATTGATCAGGTTTTTGGACTTGTAATACCTGAAATATCTCTTGAAGTAAGCCTGGGTACGATCATTGCGATCTTGCTAATTACAACTGTGGCAAGTCTTACCGCTACCCGTAACGATGGGTCAGAGATTCTTTAAATCTATCGCTCGATCGCGCAAAGTGTCTCGGCCATGTTCTTTTGCACGTTCATGCGCTTTTCGTACCTGTAGTTCAAAGTTTTCGATTGCTTTATCAAAGGCTGCCACACCGTTGAATTCGGCTGCTTCTGCACGAAGAAGTGGGCCGGCACCTCGTGAGGTTATAACAACTTTATGATCATGTTTACCTTGCCGAGGATTTTTCTCTTCAATTAATTCTACTTCAACTCGATCTATCTTCACATTAAATCGTGTGAGTGCTTTTAATTTTTCACTAACTATGCCTTTGAAATCTTCGGCTACCTGGGCATTTCTCAACTGAATGATAATTTCCATAAGAGAACTTTGGCACTAATAGATATTTAATGGAAGAGTTAAAAAGGTAGTGCGAGTGCGATGAGCGTTAACCCAGCGGCAAGCAGCGCCGACTGACCCAAAATTACTAGTGCAGTTTTTTGATCTGCCTTTTTAGCAATTGGATCAGAAACTCGAGTTACCTGACCAATCCGATCGAAATTGAACGTTCCCATAAGTCCATAAGCTAGGCAGAATTTTTTTCGAGATTGGACAAATCCAATGGCAAAGATTAGGAGAGGGATGATCAGAGAAATTCTTGCACTTCGATTTGCGTTACTGCCAATTAAGCCAACCAGAGAAAGTATTGAAATTACCGCGCCAGCCGCAGCAACTAATTGGCGGCGGCGAATTTCACCTTTACCAATATTGCAGGTGCCGGGAATGTATTCCTGGCTCAATTAGGCTTCTTCTAATTCTTCTTCGTCAATCCAGGCATCTACTTCAGCTTCGTCTTGCTTATCAACCCAAGCGAGAAATGACCCGATTGCACGGAAAGCTAATAGGGCAATGCCGACAATGCCGACGAATCGCTTAATTGCTTTCAACATAAGGCAAAAATACTCCTATAACCTAAATTTTGCCTAATGAAGTGTTGATGTCATCCCACAAATCATCAACATCTTCGCAGCCAACTGAAAATCGAATTAAGGATTCGGAGATCTTATTGCTCTCAGTTGCCCAGCGGCGACGGCGTTCCCACATGGATTCAACGCCTCCTAAACTGGTGGTATTGGTGATGATTTGAGAGCTCTGGGTTACTAGGTCGGTGCCCGCCGCATCGCTATTTACTTCAAAGGAAATCATGGCACCAAAGCCGGGATAGCGAACTTTGCTAACTTTGGGATGACTGGCCAACCTCTTAGCGAGCTCTTTCGCATTCGCTTCAGCAGCACGAAAACGTAACGGAAATGTGCGGATGCCTCGTAAGGCTAGCCAAACTTCAAATGGTCCTGGTATGCCGCCACTTAGCTTGCGGATTTCCCCTAGTCGTCGATAAAGCGCTAAATCATTTGTCGATATCGATCCCAAGATAACATCGCTGTGACCAGCAAAATATTTGGTCACCGAATGCATGACGATATCTGCACCAATTTCGAGGGGCTTTTGCGTAAGCGGTGTTGCTAAGGTGTTGTCGACCGCCACGCCCACACCTAATTTTTTCGCACCGGCAATAATTGTTTTTAAGTCAACATTTTCTAGCGCCGGATTAGTGGGCGACTCTAGCCAAAGAAGGGCCGCACCTTTTGCGGCTTCTAAAACTGCTTCAGTATTTGTGGCTTCAACAAAGCGAACTTCAAGGCGGCCACTCTCGTGATAAGTCTTTAGCAATGCAGAAATGCCTTGATACCCCTCATCGGATAAAACAATTGGGGCACCTATCGGCAGTAAATTAAAAATCGCACTTGCTGCCGCTTGGCCGGATGCGAAAACTAAAGTATCGCCACCTTCGAGAGCTCCGATTGCACTTTCCAGCGCGCTCCAGGTTTCATTTCCATATCGACCATATCCAATTGGGCCACCAGCATGAAAAGTTGAATTAAGCGCAATCGGCGGATTCAGTTCGCCATCAGGTTGTGGGGTTGGGCGTCCGGCACTTATTGCAATTGTTTCTGGCTTTAATTTTTTATCAGAGCTCATAGCCGAAAGCCTATTACTTTTTACTTTCCGAGTACTGCCATTGCTGCATTATGGCCAGGGATTCCACTCACGCCCCCACCACGTTGCGCACCTGCCCCGCAGATGAATATGCGGGGATCATCAGTTTCTACTCCCCAGCGAGAATTTTCGCCTTCTTCTCGGAATGGAAAAGTTAAGTCGCTATGGAAGATATTTCCTCGGGGCAAGGAAATTGCTTCATCCAAATCAACTGGGCTCTTTGCCTCAATACATGGTGAACCATCGCTATTTCTGGCCACAATTTCAGAGACTGGATCTACCAAGTACTTATCTAGTTCAGCAATGTAACCATCTAGCGCTGTCGCTTTCGTTGCTTCATTATCAGCATCGAAGAGTTCAGCGGGAGTATGCAACCCAAAGAGAGTAAGCGTTTGGTATCCAGCAGCTTGTAGTTCGGGGCTCAGAATTGAAGGGTCAGACAAAGTGTGGCAATACATCTCTGACGGGAAACAACTGGGCAATTTTCCTGCTTTGCTCTCATTGAAAGAAGTTTCCAACTCTGAAAATTTTTCGCTAATGTGAAAAGTGCCCGCAAAAGCTAACTCAGGCGCAATGCCACTTTTTAAGCGAGGCATCTGCTTTAATAGAATATTAATTTTGAATTGTGCACCAGGCAGACTCTTGGGTTCTGGTTTATCTCGTAACTTAGCCAGAACTTGCGGTGCAGCATTAGAAAGTAAATGTGCGGCAATTATTTGCTCGCCGCTTTCAAGTGTGACTACTACCGAAGCAGCATCGCTACTTACCGCTGTGACTTTTGCATGGGTGCGAATTTCCACGCCAGCTGCTCTAGCAACTCGCTCAAGCTCTTTCACAAGAGCCCCCATGCCACCTTTAGGAACTTTCCATTCCCCAGTACCGTTACCAATTAAGTGGTAGAGAAAACAAATGTTCGCTTGTAGATCAAAAGCTGACACATGAGTTCCGATTAGGGCATCGGTAAGAATTACCCCTTTAACTAAATCACTCTTAAACCGAGCATTGATTACATCGCCGATTGGCTTCTCGATCAAGTAATCCCAAACGTCAGGCAAGCCGATTTCTGCTTTAAGTTCGCTGCGGCTCTTAAGGGGTTGCAACATAAACGGTGCAATCTTTTCTGCGAATTCTGCAATTTCGCCATAAAACTCCTGCCAAGCCTGCGCATCGGCAACCCCATCGGGAATTGAGGCGAATGAATCTTGGGTGGCTTTATCCCATTGTCGGGAAATATAGAGTCCCCCACCTGTTAAATCAGGGGTGTATGAAGAGACTTTGCGTGGCACCGTTTCAAAATTAAGACCCAAATCGCTCACGATTTGATCAGGTAGAAGTGAAACAAGATATGAATATCGAGACAGGCGCGCATCAAATTCTTCGAATGCTCTGACGCTGGCAGTTGCGCCACCAATCTCGTCATTAGCTTCCAGGATCAATACAGTTTTTCCGGCTTTAGCGAGATAAGTAGCAGCAACTAAACCGTTATGGCCACCACCAATAATTACTACATCTTGGTCTATAGAACTCATTGCTAATCCTCTAGACGTTTAGTGGAATTTCTTACAACTAAAGTGGTTGGTAGTACTAACGATGGCACTTCAGCAGTTGGTTTACGCAAGCGTTCCATAATTGACCAAGCCGCCATTTCGCCCATTAGTTGAACGGGTTGTTCGATTGTAGTGAGATCGGAATATTCCGACATCTCGTGGCCATCGAAACCAATTATCGAGATATCGTCAGGCACTTTTAAGCCATGACGTCGTGCCGCCTGCATCGCTCCAAATGCCATTTCATCGGATTCGCAGAAGATTGCTGTAGGACGATTAGGTCGCGCCAATAAATCATCCATCGCACGTGAGGCGGTATTCATTGTAAAGTCACCATGAACCTCGCGAGAAGGCAACCATTCCAATCCACTCTCAGCAAGTACCTGCATAAAACCGCGTCGACGATCCTGCGGTACCGAGAAATTGAAAGGATCATCTGGTCGACCAGACATTAAACCGATCTGTTTGTGGCCTTGATTTACTAAATGTTGCGTAGCGGTTCGCGCACCTGCAACATCGTCAATTTTGATGCTGGCACAATCTGGATGCGCCATTCCAACCAATGCGATCGGAATTCCTAAACTAAGCATCGATGCAAACTCTTCTTCTGTTGGCGGCAGACTAATAACGATTAGCGCATCAACGCGACCTCGAAGCAATTGGTGCTGGAAAAGTCGCTCGCGACCTTTCATCTGGCTAAAGTTGTAAAGCAAAAGATCTAAGCCAGCTTCTCGAAGGGCTTGCTCGGCGCCATTAATTACTTGGGCGAAATACCAGCGGGAAATATATGGAGCAACAACACCCACGCTGTTTGTGCGACCAGGTCGAGCACGATCGCTCTCCCCAGCTAATGAATAATTTAACTTTTCAGCTGCAGCAACAATTTTGGCGCGAGTCTGCGGGTTTACATGTTCAAGGCCACGAAGCGCACGAGAAACAGTTGCAGTAGAGACACCTGCCTCTGCCGCAACTTCCTTTATTCCGGCCATTGATTCTCCATAAATTAGTGGGCAATCTGTAAAAAACTGTAAAAATCTGTAACGGCTGTAAAAAATAGAGGGTCAAGGGTCAAAAAGCAATAGTTTTCAGAGAATTCGGGCTACCTTAGCCACATGAGTAATCAAGTCCAGACCATCATCGAAGTTGAACTCGAAGATCGCAATCGCCTTACCGCGTTCTTCCGAATCCTCATTGTTATGCCAGTTGCGATCTATTCCAGTTCTTTTGCGATTCAATCCGTGCAAACCGATAACTGGGGCTTAAGTCTGGGTGGACTAATTGTTTTGCCAACCTTGCTTGCCCTAGTTTTTCGTGGCATTTATCCAAGTTATGCGCTCTCTTTCAATCATGCCCTGATTTCGTTGGAAACTCGCGTCTGTGCTTACGCTCTCCTGTTAACAGATGAGTATCCATCGATTGAAGAGAACAGCATCGTCAAAATCACCTTTCCAGAAATTGGCACCGGTTCTGAGTTAAGTCGCGGTCTCCCACTAATTAAATGGGTACTTGCAATTCCACATTATGTAATGGCGATTATCTATGCGATTTTCGGCGCATTCCTCACCATCTTTGCTTGGTTCTCGATTTTGCTTAGCGGTAAATATCCAGTTTGGTGCGCTGATGCAATGGTAGGAATATTGGCGTACTTTAATCGTATTTACGGTTACGCATTTGTATTGGTCACAGACGAGTATCCATCTTTCTCGCTCTAAGAATCTGATTATTTAAATGGCGAAAGCTCCAATCCCGCGTGCAAAAATGCAGCGGATCGTCGCCGAAATTTCAGAAATGGATAAAAAATTTGCAAAGGTAATCAGTGAAAGTCCACTCTGCACCATTGGCAGCACGCCTTCGCCTGAGAGTAATTTTCAATCGTTGGTTTCATCTGTTATTTCTCAGCAACTTGCGGTAAGAGCTGCCGAGACCATTCATGGGCGACTAACTGATCTGACAAGAGGGGAAATTACGCCGAGGCGAGTTGCTAAATTAACAGATGCTCAGTTACGTGAAATCGGTATATCCGGCGCTAAAACCAAGACTATTCAAGGCTTGGCCCAAGCGGCTCTTACTGGCTCAGTGCCGATCGAAAACTTACAGAATATTCCCGACGCAGAAGTCTTTGAACTACTTACCTCGCTCTGGGGAATCGGTCCCTGGACCGTTGATATGTTTATGATGTTTCAATTGCATCGCTTAGATATCTGGCCCACCGGTGATTTAGGTGTCCGTCGTGGCTGGGAAAGTATCCACAAGTTAAGGGAAGAGATTGTGCCGAAAGTGCTAGATCATAAGGGTGAGAAATTTCGCCCGTATCGAAGTGTTGTTGCATGGTACTGCTGGCGACATCTACATAATCTAAAGCAGAGCAAGAAGAAGTAAATTAAATATCTTCCAAGATAAGTGAAACTGAGTTAATACACCAACGTTGGTCAGTCGGAACGTCATAGCCTTCACCCTCGAAAACATGGCCTAAATGTGAGCCACAGGATGCACATCGCACTTCGGTACGTATACGTGGAGCCAGCGAGCGATCTTCGATCAGTTCAACGGCATCATCGGCAGTTGGAGCGTAGAAAGAAGGCCAGCCACATCCGGAATGGAATTTTGTCTCGCTACGGAAAAGTTCAGCGGCACATGCTTTGCATTTATAGACGCCCACTTTGTCAGTATCGGTGTATTCACCAGTAAATGGTCGCTCTGTAGCAGCGTTTCGCAGTACATCATAAGAGAGCGGATCTAATTTCGCTTGTAACTCTGCTTCATTTATTTTAACGGGATAATTATTTTCACTCATTAAAGAAGCACCCCGTTAGGAAAAGCAATTCCAGTGCTTGAATGGCAATCATAGCCATTTGGATTTTTAGCCAAATAACGCTGGTGATATTCCTCTGCTAAATAATATTCGACGCCATCGGCAGAGAGAATTTCAGTCACGATTTGGTTGTATCCAGCTTTGTTAAGTTCGGCCTGATAAATATCACGTGACTTCATAGCTTGGGATAGTTGATCGGCAGTTGTGGCATAAATGGCACTGCGATATTGAGTTCCGATATCGCCGCCTTGTTGATTTAGTGAAGTTGGATCATGCATAGTCCAAAACTCTTCAAGTAAACGTTGATATAAAATTTGTGTTGGATCAAATAAAACGTGAACCATTTCGGCATGACCGGTAACTCCGGTGCAAACTTGTTCATAACTTGGGTTTGGCCGATTGCCACCCATGTAACCGACGCTAGTTTGGATAACGCCGGTTAATTGCCAAAAGCGACGCTCGGCTCCCCAAAAACAGCCAGTTGCAAAATACGCGCTCTGATTCATAGCGCTATTCTCGCAGTTAATGCTCAAAATTGTCATTTGAGAATTACTTGAGAATAGTTACTGCAATTTCAACTGCTAACCTTGCCATTGCGCCCCCGTAGCTCAGGGGATAGAGCACCGCCCTCCGGAGGCGGGTGCACAGGTTCGAATCCTGTCGGGGGCACTGTTAATTACTTAGCACTTCAAGTAAGCGAGATAAATCACGCTGAAGCGCAAAATCTCTTCCGATATATCCTTGTATTACAAGAGTCCACACGGGAGAATAAGGGCCTTACGACATTCGATCGTAGCAAGATCAAATTACTTAATTGGTGCGGAATTCGACTCTGTACGCGAGATTTCAGGGATAGGTGGTGGAAGTAATGGATTGGCGTCATCAATCTGCTTGCCGCGATCAAGATCCAGAGCTTTTCTTCCCGGTCGGAAATACTGGTCCTGCAATCACTCAGATCGAGGAAGCAAAAAAGGTTTGTAATCGCTGCACCGTGAAAGACGCCTGCCTAGCTTGGGCGCTTGAAAGTGGCCAAGATGCTGGCGTATGGGGCGGGTTATCTGAAGATGAACGTCGAGCGCTCAAACGCCGTGCTGCACGTAATCGTGCTCGTCTGCAAGAACAGCAAAACCAGTTCTAAAGCGGAAATTCCAAGGTTGCTTGGGTTCCAGACTCACCTGAAGTTAATTTAATCTGACCGCGTAACTCATTTTCAGTTAACGTTCTTACGATTTGCAACCCTAAGTTTGATGAATTAACTAAATCAAAATCAATCGGCAAGCCTGCACCGTCATCACTCACTGTCACCTTTGCTTTGCTTTCAAAGCGCTCACAATGAATTGCTAAGTTTGCGCCTTCTTCGGCTAACCCGTGTTCTAATGAATTGTGAATCAACTCGGTAACAATCAAGGCAAGTGGCGTCGCAACGCGCGGATCGATTTCCGCCAATGACCCACTGCGACGAATATTAATTTCACTCATGCGAGGGCTCAAATCAGCTGCATGAATTACCAGATTTTCTAAAACTTGGTCAAAAGCCACTTTCGCGTCAGCGCTATTCGAAAGGGTCTCATGGACAAGTGCAATTGAGGCTATTCGGCGAACTGCTTCTTGGAGCGCAGCACTTGCTTGCGGCTCGGCGATCCGACGAGCTTGAAGGCGCAATAGTGCCGAAACTGTTTGTAAATTATTTTTAACGCGATGATGAACTTCTCGAATTGTTACATCTTTAGTTACTAGTTCACGCTCGCGACGACGTAATTCAGTCACATTGTGAAGTAAAACAATGGCGCCAATTCGGTCACCGCCTTGCAGAAGTGGCATTACCATCAAGTCAATTGTGGCGCCTTGGTTTTCAATCTCAGCGCGACGCAATGATTTTCCACTCAAGGAACTCTTAATACCCTCATGATGTGATTCGTTTCGTTGCTGAGTTACCTGTGATGCAACTTCGCCCAAATTAAAGCCTTCTAGGTCATTTCCCCAGCCCATTCGATTAAATGCTGAACGAGCATTTGGGCTCGCGTAGGTAATCACTCCATTTAAATCGAGGCGAACTAAGCCATCACCCACACGAGCTGACGGATCAAAGATGGAAGAAGCATCTTGGTAAGGGAAGGTTCCTTCAACGACCATTCGATAAAGATTATTTGCTATCTCGCGATAATTAAGTTCGAGTCGGCTGGGTGAACGCATCAATTCAGCATTTCGATGGCGCGAGATTACTGCGATCACTTGTCCTTCATGAATAACCGGAATGGTTTCTTCTTTAATTAATAAATCGCCGATCAAATCTGGCTCGGTGTCACGCACCATATCTGCGCTAGAAAGAGCCTCATCTAATCGAGGCCTTTCTCCCCACGATATTTCAGATCCAATTAAATCGTTAGCAAATACTGTGGCCGAAGTTGTTGGGCGAATGTGAGCGATTGCAACATAACCGGTGGGCCAAGCAGTTGGATCAGTGCGAAGTGGAACCCAAAGAACGAGGTCTGCAAAAGAGAGGTCAGTTAATAGCTGCCAATCCGCCACTAAGTCTTGTAATCGATGGAGCTGCATCGCAGATAAAGTACTTCGACCATTTAATAAATTCTCGAAAGGACCCATTTACTTACCAATCCAATTGGGTAAATTCGCAGCGATCTCTTGCGCTGCATACCAAGTTAATTCACTATCTTCAGACTCTGCATCACCAACAAAAAGGCAATCAGCCTGGCTAAATTTTATTGGCGCAGTTAAATTAACTTCAACTTCAATCTCGCTGCCAATCTGGTTATCCGCTAGATCTACCGCCAATACAAAAGTGAACTTAGCGGAATCTCCTTGAAAAGAGTTTGAATCATCGGCAGCCAATAGTGAAAGGATGTACTCGGATTCCTCTTCGCCCAAGTCAGGATTAGCACGTTTAAATGAAAGGGTCGGCACGAACGCAGTATCGACACTAAGTTCACCATCAGTAATCAGCTGAGCTAATTCATCTGGAGTGACTGCCAAATATCCACGCATGAGGTAACTCTAATAGGAATGTGCAGAAGTTATTAAATTAAACCTCGCTGGCAATCTTGTAAATAGCCCTGCGCAACATAGATTTTGGACTAGCTTCGCTCAGCGATGCTGAACTAATTGCGGCGGCAGATACTGCTCGGTTGTCCCGCGGAAGAGTGAGGCGATTAATTGGATTTAATTGATCGATTTCGGCTGCTAGTTCATGCGCTCCATGATCAGAACGGCGTCTGGGCACCTCTAGATTTGCGATGAATTGTAATTGAGCCTTAATTTTCGTTTTTCCCAGTTCCTGAATTAATTTAGTTAATCTAAATCTACCTATTTCGTCTGGACGTGAATTTATCCAGATCTCATCGCAGTTATCGCAGCACCAAATTAGCGACTTTGAATTCCACCTGCGATCAGTTAATTTGTTAGCTAGATCGGAAATTGAACCCAGATCAATGAAAATCAAATCAAAATTTGAATATGCCGCCGCCATGAACTCGTTGAATTTGGCACTCTTTGATTCAGTTAGTTCATAGGCCCACAGGAGTGGCGAAATTAATCTAGAATTTGGGTCAGCACGCAGGTTACGTATCTCGAGGGCGATTGCGATTGCTGGCTCAACTGAATTAGCATCAATCAGAAGCGTTCGCTTTTCCAAAAGACTAGATTCCATCGCCAAGTTGAGGGCTAAGGTGGTGGCGCCGGTAGCAGAGCCAGCCGAAGCTATACCAATAACCTTGGCTCCGGTTGGATTATTGTCCTTATGGGTCGCTATCAATGGCTCCCGAAATTCTCGCCGCATTATTCCGCGTATTTGCGAAACTAATTCGATTGGATCAATTGGTCGAACCGATAATCCAATGAATGAACTTTGTTCATGTTCAGTTCCATACCCAATAGCCTGGCGAACCAAAGCTCTTAAATTCGCGATTCCATCATCGGAAAATCCAGGCAAATCTGGGGCGTAGATCAAGATTGAGCTCTTTGCTAATTCTGGTTCTTTCTGCAGGAATTGCTCTAACGCAGCAAAATCGACGGCCCGCGCAATAATATCCCAACCTTGCGAGTGAAGATTACTAGAAACAAAGCTTTCAAAGTTGCTATCAGCAATTGCTGTAATGATTGTGGGAGTCACAGTACTAACCATTTAATTTCACCAAGACTAATCGCCCATACGTGGTCGCTCGAAGAACATCCACAATCTCGGTTCGACCAATTGCAACGCTGATTGCAGCATCGGAACCAAAATTAGAACTTTTCCGTTCTATTGCTCCTAAATAAATATCGCTCAAAACTAACTCTGGTTCAGATGGGAATGCACCTGGCTCGGCATCTTCGACTAGATAGATACTGATCCGATCCCCTGCTGCAACGTTTTCGGGAAGATCAGCAGCGCGCAAAGTCAATGAGATTTCAGCACTATTAATTGCATCGGTTTGATCACTAATTGATTGACTAGCTATCAGTGAGGTACGAGGAATTCGATTAATAACGATTTTGCCGATTGGGTTTACCTCGGATGCCAAATAGGTTCCGGGCAGAGCTGAAATATTCACCCAAACCTTAGCCAGGTCGGTGGCTGCAATCTGCTGGCCCGGAGTTAACTCTCGCTTAGCGATCCAGAAACTCTCTTTCTGATTTGTGAGCGCTGATATCGCAACGCTTGAAAGAACCGATAGCAGAAGTAAGGCTGCAGCAATTAGCGCTCGAGTTTTAAAACTTGATTTCTTAGTAGACATGAAGGGCATCTAACGGTGATCAGTGACTTTACTAAGAAATCTGTCCACACTCATCCGAACGGATGAGACGCGATAGTCCGAAGGGATGAGCAACCCATAAAGCTCCGCGTCGATCCTTGCGCCATGACTACCTTCGATCTTTCAATAGAGCCAACTTTCAAAACCATTACTTTCGTGCATATCTCTAGTAGCCAAGAAGAAATACCAGGCCATCCATTTCTTGATCTATTCCGTTCCCCTAATACTGTGCCCGAGCCTCAAAAAGCGAAGTTGTATTTAGTTCCGACAAGTTATGGCGATGAATATGACCCCGACTTTGCACCTATGCCCACATCAGCAGTTGATCTTCCCGAACTAAGTAGTTGGGCGCTGAAATATGCAGTTAGCGTGCTAGAGATCTGGGCGGGTAAACGCCCCGCGGCGCAATTAGCGCGATGGACTCATCGAAACCTCTTTAATAAATTAACAGCAGATTCTGGATCGCTAAAAGAAATCGGGAGAATTAGAAAACTTCATTTGAGCGAACCGCTTGATGGGATCGCAGAATCAGTATTAACGGTGCGTTACGGTGATCGTTTGCGCTCACTGGTAATGAGATTTGAAGGAGTCGATCAAAAATGGTTGTGCACAGAACTTTTTTTAATCTAACTTTAGAAGTATTAAGCCCCGCCGTGGCACCGTTTGTACTTTTTACCTGATCCGCATGGGCAAGGAGAGTTTCGAGAAACTTGATTTCTGACTACATCTCCACTCTCATCAGCTGCGCTGTACTGCAAGCCAATTGGCGAAAGAGGTTTAGCTTCGATCCCCTTTGCTTGAACCTCTGAAGATTCCACACCGACTTCCACATTTACTTCCACATTAAATAAGAAGCCAGCGATTTCTTCTTTAATTCCATCCATCATGGCAGCGAAAAGTTCATAGCCTTCGCGTTGATATTCAACAAGTGGATCTCGTTGCGCCATGGCTCGAAGGCCAATACCTTCTTGCAAGTAATCCATCTCGTAAAGATGCTCACGCCACTTGCGGTCTAATACTGAAAGCAAGACTTTGCGCTCTAATTCGCGAGTTACTTCAGCACTCAGGCTTTCTTCACGAGCCGAGTAAGCCTTCTCTAAATCTTCAAGTATTCGGTGCTTGAGTAGGTCTGCATCTAGTCCCGCTCGTCCACCTAGCTCGGCATCAAGATCAGCTGGGGTAAATGAGATTGGGTAGATAACTTTGAGGTAATTCCAAAGGGTTTCGAGATCCCAATCTTCGGCATATCCCGAAGCAGTTGCTGCATCGACATAGGCGGCCAAGGTGTCTTGCATGAACTCAACTACTTGATCTTTGAGATCTTTTCCTTCGAGAACCAAGCGACGCTCACCGTAGATTACTTCACGCTGGCGGTTCATGACATCGTCATACTTCAAAACATTTTTGCGAATTTCAAAGTTCTGAGCTTCAACCTGAGTCTGTGCGGAGCGAATCGCATTACTAACCATCTTGGATTCGATCGGCTCATCTTCTGGAATACCTGCTGCAGATAAAACTCGCTCGACGATACCGGAATTAAACCGGCGCATTAAGTCATCTTGAAGTGAAAGATAGAAACGTGACTCACCCGGATCACCTTGACGACCAGAACGTCCACGCAACTGATTATCAATACGACGAGATTCGTGGCGCTCGGTACCGAGAACGTAAAGTCCACCTAGCGCAATTACTTCTTCATGCTCTTTAGTTACTGCTGCTTTTTGACGGGCAATCTCAGCTGGCCATGCTGCTTCATACTCCGGCGCATTATCTACTGGTGAAATACCGCGTCGTTGTAGTTCAAAGTCAGCCATAAATTCTGGGTTTCCGCCAAGCATGATGTCAGTGCCGCGGCCAGCCATATTGGTAGCGACGGTTACGGCACCTTTGATGCCGGCGCGAGCGATGATTGCTGCTTCGCGTTGATGATGCTTTGCATTTAGTACTTCATGCGGTACGCCTGATTTACGCAAGATCGCTGAGAGCTCTTCGGATTTTTCAACGCTAACTGTGCCAACCAAAACTGGTTGACCTTTGCGATGGCGTTCAACAATGTCTTTAGCGACGGCATTAAATTTTCCTAGTTCAGATTTATAGACTAAATCAGGCTGATCAATGCGAATCATTCCGCGGTTAGTTGGAATTGGCACAACGCCGAGCTTGTAAATCTGATGGAACTCAGAGGCTTCAGTCATCGCAGTACCGGTCATGCCTGAAATTTTCTTGTACAGGCGGAAATAGTTCTGCAAGGTGATTGTGGCCAGAGTCTGGTTTTCATCCTTAATTTCAATGCGTTCTTTGGCTTCTAGCGCTTGATGTAGGCCCTCGCTATAACGGCGACCGGCCAACATACGACCGGTGTGCTCGTCGACGATTAGAAGTTCGCCATTCATAACTACATAATCTTTATCGCGCTTAAAAAGTTCCTTGGCACGAACTGCATTGTTTAAGTAGCCAATCATTGGCGTATTTACTGCCTCATAGAGGTTTTCAATCTGCAGTAACTGTTCGACACGAGTAACGCCTTCTTCAAGAATGCCAACGGTCTTCTTCTTCTCGTCAATTTCGTAGTGAACATCGCGTTCGAGCTTAAGTGCAATATTGGCAAATTCGACATACCACTTGGTTGCTTTATCAGCGGGGCCAGAGATGATTAATGGAGTACGAGCCTCGTCAATCAGAATCGAGTCAACTTCGTCGACAACTGCAAAGAAATGTTCGCGTTGAACGCAGTCTTCAAGCGACCAGGCCATGTTGTCGCGCAGGTAATCAAAACCAAATTCATTATTTGTGCCATATGTAATATCACAGGAATATGCCTCACGACGCTCTGCCGGTGTCATGTTATTTAGAATTACACCAACTGTTAGACCAAGAAATCGATGAATACGACCCATCCATTCGCTATCGCGCTCAGCGAGATAGTCGTTAACAGTTACAACGTGAACGCCTTTGCCGGCGATGGCATTGAGATAAGAGGGAAGAGTCGCAACCAGAGTTTTACCTTCACCAGTGCGCATTTCAGCGATATTTCCAAGGTGGAGTGCGGCGCCACCCATTAACTGCACGTCATAGTGACGTTGCCCAAGTGTGCGCTTAGCTGCTTCACGAACAGTCGCAAATGCCTCAGGCAAGAGCTCATCTAGTGATTCGCCATTGGCGTATCGAACTTTGAATTCAGCCGTCTTGGCGCGTAACTGATCATCAGAAAGTGCAACAATGGCAGGCTCAAATGAATTAACCTTAGTGACGGTCTTGCTCAACTCTTTTAGGATGCGGCCTTCACCAGCACGCATGATCCGATCGAGAATTGCAGCCATTAAGCCACCCTGACCTTTCAAAAGCCTTTGGTCGGCGAAATCCAGTCCAAGATACTGGTGCCAACTTTCGAGATAACTCCCCAATCTTAGGGGTTATTCACGCCTACGCAGCGCCACGCATGCAGTCGCTGCCGCCTGCACCTGAAAGCCAGCCTTATTTAGGGCACGGTTGGCCTCCCTAATTGTGGCTCCAGTGGTAATTAGATCATCCAAAATAACCACTTTCTCAGTTGCATACTGCCCTTGAAATTTAGCTTTAACAGTCAAGGCCATTGCCAAGTTTTCACGTCGTCCAGCAATATTTAATTTGCTCTGATCTTGCACACGACGTCGATGCTCCAAAAGTGGTAATGCCGAAAGCCCACATTCCTTCGCCACCTCTGAGGTGATTTCAGCAATGAAGTCGCGCCCGCGACGACGATTTGCTGATGCTTGCGAAGGTATAGGCACTAAAGTGAAGGAGCCAAATTTTTTAAATAACTCTAGTACTGAAGATGTGAGTGCAGTTATTAAAAGCTTATCTGCAGACTTTAGATTTTCTTCTTTGGCAGCTAAGAGAATGCTCTTGGCAACTGGTGAATACGCAATTGCTGAAAAAACCAATAATTCTGAAGCCTGACTCTGATAACGATGTGGGTACCACAACTTGCGACATCTAGAACAAATTGGCTGCCCTAATTCTCGACAACCATAACAACGGACTGGAAAAAGTAATGTATTTAATTCAGAGAATAGTTTCACTCGCACAGATTAGAGAGAAGTAAATAAACCAAAATCAAATTTACTAAATTATGTGGTTAAACTTTTAGAGTTATTAACCGAGACTGCAACTGATCGCCGGCCCGACGCGGTAGGTAGAGTACAAAGTGCGCACCTTTACCAAGTTCACTCCATACTTCAAGTTCACCATTGTGCAGTCGAGCATCCTCAAGTGCAATCGATAAACCTAGGCCAGTACCGCCACGTGTACGGGCTCTAGATGGATCTGCACGCCAGAACCGATCAAATACACGGTTCAGGAATCTAGGTTCAATTCCGACGCCGTAATCGCGAACACCAAGCGCGACATCTTCGACTGAGGCCATGATGCGCACATCGATGGGTTTTGCTTGAGCATGGTCAATGGCATTACTCAATAGGTTACGAATAACTCGCTCAACTCTGCGAATATCGGCGCTAACCATGATTGGATCTCGCGGCCGATTTAAGTTAATTTCCACATTTCGCTCTTTGGCAACCAAAGATAAATCCGAAATGCAACGCTCTAGAGAGCCGCAGATGTCGAACTCAACCGCTTCCAGTACGGCCACTTCGGCATCAAATCGGCTGATTTCAAGTAGATCTTCCAAGAGACGTTCAAAACGATCGATCTGGCCTATTAATAGTTCTGAGCTGCGTGCGATTACCGGTTCGAAACTATCTCTGGCGTTTTGAATAACCTCAGAAGCCATTCGCAGTGTGGTTAGAGGTGTGCGAAGTTCGTGAGAAACATCAGATACAAAGCGTTGTTGTACGCGAGATAAATTCTCGAGGCGGGCAATCTGTTTCTCTAAGGATTCAGCCATCTCATTGAAGGCATCACCCAATGTGGCGAATTCATCTTTACTCTTAACCTGCATGCGCTGGCTGAAGTCTCCTTGCGTAAATTGCTCAGAAATTCGAACGGCTTCACGAACTGGACGCACCACTTGTCGGACTACGATCCAAATAATCAATGCAATTAAGATAATGAGAGCCAGTCCGGTTAGAAATAGCGAACTACTAATCAAGGTAAGAGTGGCTTCTTGATCGGCCAGACTGAAAAGTACATACATCTCATAGTCACCTGCATCTGGAATACTGATCCGCTGACCGACCGCATATCCAGCAACTGAACTTGTCCCGGCATAATCAATTCGAATATATGCAGATTCCACATTATCTGAGTTGCGAACTTTTTTACGGAGGTACTCAGGTATCGAACTTTTAGCAACTAAATTAGAAGTAATCTCATAATTAGTTTTGCCAATTGCTGAACCGGGTACTTGCAGGATTACCAATTCGCGGCCGCTCGCATTTGAACCCACAGTTGTTGCAGAAGAGATTACGCTGCTGAAAATGTCACGCACAGAATCAGCAGGCTTGCCTGAGGCAATTGCTAATCGATATTGGGCGCTAAATATGGTTGATCGAGCTTCGATCATTGAAGTATCTATATTTACCTGCTTGATACCATCTGAGAGGCGAGAATAAAGGGTCGAACCAGTTATGGTGATAACGACTAATGAGAGCAGAATCGTTGAGACGACAACTCGCAGAGCTAGAGAATGAGCACGTGGCACTCCACCAACTTTCATTTACTGGCCGCCGGCTTTGTAACCAACACCTCGCACAGTAACCACAATTTCTGGATGCTCAGGATCGTGTTCAACTTTTGCGCGAAGGCGCTGTACATGTACGTTTACTAAGCGAGTATCAGTTGAATGGCGATATCCCCAAACTTCGCTAAGTAAGGCATCGCGTGAAAATACTCGGCCTGGTTCGCGAGCGAGTGCAACCAATAAATCAAATTCCAGGCGAGTAAGTGCAATTTGCTTACCTGCTCGTGAAACTTGGTGAGCGACGACATCTATAACTAAGTCGGAAATTGTCAGCAAGCCAGAAATGTCGGTATTTGTACGACGCAAACGAGTGCGAATACGTGCGATTAACTCTGATGGATGCTTGAATGGTTTAACCATGTAATCATCGGCGCCAGCCTCAAGGCCGCGTACAACATCGTGAGTATCACCTTTCGCAGAGAGCATCACAATCGGAACCATGGACTCAGCGCGAATTAATTTACAAACTTCGATGCCATCTAGACCTGGCAACATAACATCAAGTAAAACTAAATCTGGTGGGTTATTACGAAAAACATCTAGGACTTCATCGCCCCGACTTACTAGATCCACGTCGATGCCGGCACCGGTTAAAACGATGCCGAGCATCTCCGCGAGATCCTGGTCGTCATCGACGACCATTACTAAAGTCATTTAGCTTCCGTGTTCCCAAGAGTTCAAGTACAAATCTTGTGCTGGGGTAAGAACATCAATCTTGCCGCCCATGCTGCTTAGTTTAAGGCTGGCAACTTCCTTGTCGATATAGGTCGGAACTGTATGAATGCCAGCTGGGAGGTTCTTCGCCTCTTTTACTAGGTATTCGGCAGTCAGAGCTTGATCTGAGAAGGACATATCCATTACTGAAGCCGGGTGGCCTTCTGCAGCGCCTAAGTTAACTAGTCGTCCTTCTGCGATGAGAAGTAAACGGCGACCATCGGCCATTACATATTCATCGGTTTGGTGACGCATCTTGGCATTCTTGCTCTTGGCATTCTTTTCCAACCAGGCCACATCAATTTCAATATCGAAGTGACCTGAGTTAGCCATGATTGCGCCATCCTTCATAACGGCAAAGTGCTCATCACGAAGTACATCGCGGTTACCGGTAACGGTAATGAAAACATCACCAACCTTCGCCGCTTCAGTCATTGGCATAACCCGGAAACCCTGCATCATTGCGTCTAGCGCTTTAGTTGGATCAATTTCGGTAACAATTACATCTGCACCCATTCCCTTTGCGCGCTCTGCTACACCTTTACCGCAGTATCCGAAGCCAGCAACAACCAAGATGCGGCCAGCCAATAAATAGTTAGTCGCACGGAAAACTGCATCAAGTGTTGATTGGCCAGTACCGTAGCGGTTATCAAACATGTGCTTTGTGTCAGTGTCATTAACGGCGATCATTGGGAACTTAAGAGCTCCATCTTTCGCCATTTGAGTTAAACGAATAACGCCGGTTGTAGTTTCTTCGCATCCACCAGTGATATTTGGAATTAACTCCTGGCGAGTTGTATGAAGCACATTTACCAAATCGCAACCATCATCAAAAACTTGGTGAGGTTCAATATCAAGAGCCATGTTCAAATGTGAGTAATAGCCATCGCGATCAACTGCATTCTTCGCAAAAACACTAATGCCATATTCATGGACAAGTGCGGCAGCTGTGTCATCTTGAGTTGAAAGCGGATTCGAAGCACAGAGTGAAATTTCAGCTCCGCCAGCTTTGAGAACTCGCATCAAGTTTGCAGTCTCAGTAGTGACGTGCATGCAAGCAGCGATGCGGATACCTGCGAATGGTTGTGACTTTTCGAAGCGAGTACGGATCTGGGCAAGAACTGGCATATTTCGCTCAGCCCATTCGATGCGCTTGCGACCTTGCTCAGCTAAAGCTGCATCGGCAATATCATTACGGGGAACTGTTTTTGTAGCAGGTGTGTTCACGGTAAAACTCCTAAATAGATAGAGAAAACGGCCAATTAGGCAGGGCCCCGCCAGAAGGCAAGAGTATCGGGAATGCCCTTCTCAGTTCTACTTAGACGCTACTTTGCCGCCGCAATCAGGCATTGATCAGCGCAAGAAGTTCATCGCGGTGGGCAGCCATATTCGCGGCAGTATCGGCTTCTACATTTAAGCGAAGTAACGGTTCGGTATTTGATGCCCGAACATTGAACCACCAAGAATTTGTTGAAACTGTTAAGCCATCTAATTCGTCAATTTCAAAGCCGGGTTGATTTATATATTTCGCTTTGATCGATGCTATAACGGATGCTGAGTCTGTGACCCGAGAGTTAACTTCACCGCTAGCCACATATCGTTTTAAGGGCATGAGTAACTGTGACAATGTTAGTTCGCTCTCACCCAAAGCCGCCAAAGCATGTAATGCAGCTAGTGCGCCCGAATCTGCTCGCCAAAAATCCTTGAAGTAAAAGTGACCAGAATGTTCGCCACCGAAGATTGCCCCAGTTTCGGCCATCTGTGCCTTGATATATGAATGACCAACTCGAGATCTAACTGGTACTCCACCTTTTTCAGAGATGATTTCAACTACAGCCCGGGAAGAAATCAAACTATGGATAATGGTTGAACCTGGGTGCTTGGCCAATTCTCTACTTGCAATTAGTGAAGTAAGCAAGGAGGGGTCTACAGTCTCACCCTTCTCATCCACTAAGAAACATCGATCGGCGTCGCCATCAAAAGCTAAGCCTATATCTGCTTTATTTTCCAAAACTGATTTCTGCAGGTCGCGTAGATTTTCCGGGTCAATTGGATTTGCTTCATGGTTAGGGAAATTCCCATCGAGCTCAAAATATAGCGGGGTTATCTGCGCACCTAAGCGATCAAATATGGCAGGTGCGGTATAGCCAGCCATGCCATTACCTGCGTCAATTACTATCTTTAGCATTCGATTGCCGACAAATGAGACTAGTTTGTGAAGATGATCGGCGTAAGCGCTTAATAAATTTTCGCTCGTCTCGCTACCTGCTGGTCGCAAGGCAACTGGCAAACCTTCACGTACAAATTTTTCAATTATTTGCAGACCGGTTTCTTTGCCGATCGGCCGCGCCCCGCTTAAACATAATTTGATGCCGTTATATGCAGCCGGGTTATGGCTTGCGGTAAACATAGCGCCAGGTAAATTCTTGGAACCAGCAGCGAAATACAGCATGTCAGTTGAGGCTAAGCCAATACGAATGACATTGGTGCCGTTGCTTGTGACACCAGCTGAAAAAGCATCAGCTAATTCCGGCGATGAAGGGCGCATATCTTCGCCAATTAATACCGTGCTTGGTTCGCGCTCAAGTTCAAGATATCTAGCGAAAGCTAACCCCACCGCAAATGCGAAATCAGGTGTGAGCTCGCCGTCTACTAAACCCCGAATGTCATACGCTTTAAAAATATCAGGAATTATGGAGGACATATGTAACGCGAAATTGATTACTGATTAGGAACGGCGCGTAGATGGCCGCGGCGACCAATATGTTCGATGCTCGCAGCAAGTGATGCTGCCGAAGAATCATTCTCAGTTAGCGGAGTTGCTGCGACTTCGCGAACCGCATCGGCAATAGCCATTAAGTCATCACTTGATGGTCCGCTTTGATTTTCAGATGTCCCTGCCCGAATAACTTCCCAACCATTCGGGACCGTTAATCGTTCGGCGTGATTTTCACATAGATCATACGCATGTGGTTCAGAGTAAGTAGCTAAAGGTCCAACGACAGCAGTTGATTCAGCATAAATATAGGTAAGGGTCATAGTTGCCATGCGGCGACAACTAGCGCGCGAACAAGCGCGACCTACTTTTAGCGAACTCATATGCCTCACATTAGTGGGCACTCCCCTAAAAACTTGGGATTTTACGGATTTAGCACCCGAATGTTTGATGATGGAATAGCTGCTTTTGTTAATTCAGAACCGGAGGCAATTGGAAAATAGGCATAGCCACTCTTGGCGGCGACCAGCGCTCCTGCATAATTATTCGCCCCGGCACGGATCACATTTAGCGCAACCACATTATTTGGAACCTGCCAGGAAACTAAATCTGATCCTGTGATGCTCTTCTCCTCTATCTTGCCCGATGAGTATTCGATTTTTAGGTCGACTGCAATTACATCGCCAGTAAAAATCAGCTTCGGCAAAATACCTCCTATCGCTATTCGTAAAGGCTTTAAAGCTGGCGCAGGAGTGCTCCAAACGAAATCACTATGTCCATTTGAAGTTGCTCGGGATCGAATAGCCGCAACTAGGGGTTGGTCTGAAGTTATTTTTAAGGCAAAAGCCCCCTTGGCAACTTCTGGCGTAAACTCTAATTCAACAACTTTGCCACTGGCCAACTTCCGCTCGTTATATCCAATTGGGATGAACCGACCATCATTGGAAAGCAGTTCTAGAGTGAAGTTTGCGTCTGCTACCCCCGGCACAAATAATCGTAAATAGTGATTGGGCGCATTCTTCCTCTCTAGCTGCTGTGGAATTCCAGGAATTACAATCGTTTTAGTTGTTGACCCGATGGCATTTACTGAATCTCCGCCTAGTTTCTCTAAACCCTTGCCACGCTCGTCAATCATGAAACTATTTACGCGTCCTGATCGAGCGAGAACTTTCACAACAATATATTTATCGCCAGGTGCTAAGGAATCTAATTTGACTGAGGTGGTGGAGTTTGCTTTTAAGGTTAGTGTTCTTACCGCTTGCTCACCATTTTCACTCCAGGTTAAAAGATCAACTATCGAGGCGCTAAGACCACTATTTACTAAGTAAATCTTTCCTTTACTGCTTACATCGGAGGTGCCGCCAGCAAACCATTGTTCTGTTCTCGGAGCGGTACAGGTAACAGAGCCAGCCCAGACTCCGGCCTGACTTTGGAAAGTAATTGGTGTAAGTCCTTCTGTTTGAATCAAGATTGGATCGGTAATACTTGAATATCGAAGTGACTTTATCTTTACCAGCTTGGTGCTCTTATTTCCGATTCGATAAAAGAGGGTTTTCTTATCGGCCACAGAGGAAACAGTTGTGGTTCCGGCAAGATTAGGAGGGCAGACAACAGCCGGATAAGAGTTTGAATAACTACTTGAATTAGTGTTTACATCAAATAGATTAGTAAATAGCAAGACCAACGTTATTGCTGCAATGAGTATCGCACCACGTTTTAATTTCATGCGAGCTCCCGTTCGGAAATCTCTCGCTTGCGTCGACCGCCCGGGAGGGCCAGGATAATAAGAATCGTCCAGATGATAAATTGCAGGCTAAGTACTCCACGCCGAATAGTCCCATCATGCAACAAAGTGAATTCGCCAGCCTCTAGAACTTTAAATTGCGGCAAGCCTGCAGCATTTTTAGTTCGCTCTAACTTGATACCGTTTCGGAGAATTTGCCAACCTCGATCGTAATTCTCAGTCAAAGTTATTACGCCTGGGCCGGGCGCACTAGTTGTGACTCCAACACCACCACTGGCTAGCAAGGTAACTTTGCCAGTCACATCTGTAAAGAATAATCGGCCAGTCGGGTCGGTAATTTTCCAGACGGTTCCATCGCCTGTGGCTGAAGTGCGCACGAAACCGCCAAGTGAATCTATTGTGCGCACCATATCTTTATCAATAGGATTCTTTGCAAAAAGGAATTTAATTCCGAAATCTGCGAATGTTTTGCTAGTTGTTAAACCACTGCCATTTGCTAATTCCATAACTGCCGTTGCAATTGCTGGATCCTGAGTTGGCGCTACATCTGGTTCGCCGAGAGCAATATCTGAACCGCGCGAGATATAGAAAGCCAATGAAGTTGCATTTCGGCCGGTGATCTCGCGCAAAACCAAAGTTTTCGAATCTGGTAGTACTCCCAAATACTCCGGCAAAATATTTACGCTTTTAGTATGCACTGGCGATGATGACGCTTGCGAAATATTCCAAGTCAATGCTGTAACTGAATATGCCAAAGTAACGAGCAGTAGTAGCGCTGATAAAATGTGTCGAGAATTAACATTGGTTGCAATTAAGTAATCGCGCAGATCATTCAGAATTATCGTTCCGACCGTAATCGCAGCCAAGGTTGCAGCAGATAGGAATATGCCAACCCAAAGTTGTGTTGGAGCACTTGTGCCATTTCCGGAAATAGATAAAGCGCTTGCAACAACCGAAACAAGCAAGAATGCCAATCCAATTAATGCAACTTCGCGCAATTTCGTGCTTGCGAAATATGCAACTATTAATACCAATGTAATTGGGCTTATAACCCACCACGGAAGTGCGCCAATTCCGCCTGGGTTGCCTAGCAAAGCAAGATTTGGGCCACCACCACTAAGCAATATTCCTGGCTCATAAAGAAGGCGTACCGGGTTAGTTATTGCAATTAAAGACCAAGGTGCCGTTGCAATGAGCGGTGCAATCAAAAGAGCAATTCGGCGCAACAATTTTTGATCAAATAATTCCTTATTTAGATCAGCATTAAAGGATTGCATATCCCGAGCTACTCCATAAATAGTTGCAATCAGGATCGCTAGCCATGCCATCAGGGTGAATGAAGTCGCGATTGAAGTGAGAACTGAAACCGCAAATATCCGCCGCCAAGTAATTTTCTCAAAATTGTCAAAAGTCGGGATACTTTTTACGATTAAGGGTAGAAGAATTAGAAAGACCAAAGTTCCGAGTCGACCGCTATTTACGCTAGCTATTGCTACCGGACTGATTGCGTACAGCATACTGGCCGAAACTCGCAGCCAAACATTCCAGCTTACTAACTTTAAAAACTTATATGCCGAAAGCGCCATCAGAACTGGGGCAATCAAGATGAAAGTAGATACCAGAGCTGCCGGTTTTCCAAAGAAGAAGATTGAAAGAATTGAAAGTACTGCAACCCAAGGTGGAGTTGGCGCAGAACTTCCCATGCCGACTTGATGCCAGGATTCCACATAACTTCGCCATAGCTCGCTGGTTCCATGTGGCGTAGTTGCTAATGATCCACCGATTAATGAGCCAAACCTTGATGTAGAAGAGAAGATAACAAATATAAATAGGCAGATTCCTAGAAGAACTTGGGGGCGTTTAAAAATACTCGCCCAATTGACAACTTTGGTGGGTGTAAGTAAATCTGCATCATCATTGAATTCTTCATCGAAATCGTTCTCTGTTGGAAGTTGGGCAAATATGCGGTTACGAATTGATTCCACAAACTTATTTATGCCGTTGCGATATTGAGTTAATCGAGGCGGAATAAAATCGGCGATTATTTGCGGAGGCAATAATTTGTGAATTCGACGCTCTCTTCGAGCAGCTCGCAATAAGGCAGGCCGGAAAATTAATGTAGCGATTGCCAAGACTTCATCGCTAGCATATCCAGGCAGTTTGGCAATCAAATAGCCGATAGAACGCATTGCAGCACCAGTAATTAACTGGAAAATTAACCAAGGCAATAACCAAGTCGATGAATTTGCCAATAAAACGAAGGCAGAATTCCGACGATCTAAGAGCAACGGGCGGTGAAGAAAAGCACCTTCCACATCGACAGATCTGCGCTCTGTAGCTGCAGCTTGAGCGTGAAATGCCATTGAATCTGTGACCACAATAACTGAATGGCCAGCCATGCGAATTCGCCAACCAAAATCTACATCGTCGCGGAATAACGCTAACTGCGGGTCATAGCCGCCCAGTTCATCGAATACATCTCGCCGAATCAGAGCTCCTGCGGTACTGACCGAAAGAACATCGCGAACTCCGTCATGTTGTCCTTGGTCATACTCTTGGGGCTCTAGACCAGTCCATCGAGCACCGTTACTTGTAATGCTTATTCCAACTTCGAGAAGATGAGTTCGGTCATGCCAACCCAATAATTTGGGACCGGCCATTGCAACGTTAGGACGGTCAATTAATTCTGCTAAGAGTTTTTCCAACGCATCTGATTTTGGCGCACAATCATCATGAATTACCCAGATCCATTCATTGCGTTCATTATTTGATTTAGGAAATTTCTCAACTGCCCGGTACACCGCATCGCCAAAGCCAGTATCTCGCGGCATCGAAAGCACTGGAATTTTTGCAGCTTTTAAAAGCGCTGCGGATTTATCTACCGAACCATTATCGACTGCAACAATATGATCAATTTTTCGAGTTTGTGATGATAGGGCGGCAACAACTTCTGGTAACCAAATTTCACCATCGTGAGCCACGATTACGGCTGTTACCTGAAATGGATCAGATATTTTTGAAGTCGCCATAATGTTTGGTGGCGTTGCTAATTGGATTCCTGTTTAATCGAAATAAATCGATTAAGCAGGGCGACGCTTAAGTCGACGGCGCTCTCGTTCGGAGAGTCCGCCCCAAATTCCGAACCGCTCATCATGCGCAAGTGCGTATTCAAGACATTCAGAACGAACATCGCAGGAAAGGCAGACGCGCTTTGCTTCGCGAGTTGAGCCACCCTTTTCTGGGAAAAATGCTTCGGGATCTGTTTGAGCGCATAGTGCACGCTCTTGCCAGGAAAGCTCGACGCTTTCACCGCTAGCTATCTGGATAACTGGACCTGAGGAGGAAGGGTTTTGTGCTGGACGAATCGGCATTAATAACTCTCCACATAAATAGTGGCCCCGCCCTGACGGCGTGTGGCCTTCTCTTAGGTGAATTACACGCGTGTAAGACCCGTAAGTCAAGCCCGCAAGCGAAGAAAAATGGGCAAATCGGACGGGATTTGAGCATAAAGCCTAAAGAATTAGTTGAGAGTTTTCAGAGATTAAGGGGAATTACTTCACCGTTAGCCAAGTATGCACCAATCGCATGGGTATTAGCAGCAACGGTTGAATTTGATTCAACGAAAACACTTTCTAATTTTGAACCGGTTGAAATAATTGCACCATCTCTAATGATTGAAGCAGTTATTTCCACATTTTCTTCAATGATTACGCTATTTCCAATCGCGCTAGAACCATAGATTTTTGCGCTTGCAGCTATCTGCGAATTCAAGCCAACTATGAAATCGCGATCACCGACATAGTCTCGCGAACCCATTAATAGCGCTTTTGGGGTTCCCATATCTAGCCAATATGAATTATCGACGAAAGCTTGAATTAAAATCTTTTCTCTCAAGAGGCTTGGGAATATTTCGCGCTCAACACTTACAACTTTACCTAACTCTATTTTTTGGATAACTTGCGGATCAAAAACGTAACATCCAGCATTTATCGTATTTGTTAATGGGCTTTCCATTTTCTCCAAGAAATCCGTAACTCGACCTGAGCTATCAAAAGGAACACAGCCATAAGGCCGAGCATCTTCTACAGAAACTAAATGTAGAGTTACAGCTGCGGCTGTTTCTAGATGTAATTTAATTTGCGCAGTTAAATCATGACGGCTTAGAACATCACCATTAAAAACAATAATCGGTTCATTTTCGCCGATCTCGGTATAAATTAATTCGGCAGCATTTCGAATTGCTCCGCCAGTACCGAGTGGTTCACTTTCGAAGGCGTATTTCAACTCAATCCCCCACTTTGATCCATCGCCAAAATATGGAGTGAAAGTTTCAGCTAAATAAGCAGTTGCCAGTACTACTTTGGTGATACCTGCTGCCTTGGCCACCATTAGTTGATGCTCAGTAACCGGCAGATTTGCAATTGGCAACATTGGTTTTGGAGTTTTGCTGGTGAGAGGCGCAAGTCGAGTTCCGAAACCACCAACTAGAAGTATTCCAACAGCCATAATTATCCTTCTAAAGCAGAGCTAATACGAGCCGCAGCATCAGCAATTTGGCTATCAGTTGCGGTCATTGCAATTCGAATATAAGAGCTACCAAGTGGGCCATAGAAATTTCCGGGGGTGGCTAAGATTCCTAACTTGGCCAGCCAGGCAACAGATTCCCAATCACTCTCATTTCGAGTGCACCAGATGTATAGCCCCGCATTTGAGAATTCAATATTAAAACCTGCTGCCTTGAGCGCTGGAACTAAAGTTGCACGGCGCGCGTTATAGCGCGCTCGCTGCTCGGCAACATGTACTTCATCACTTAGCGCAACCGTCATGGCCTTTTGAATCGGAAGTGGAACCATCATGCCCGCATGCTTTCGAACCTCTCGAATCCGAGCAATTAAATCTTTGTCACCAATTAGGAAAGCACCCCGATAGCCAGCCATAGAGGATCGCTTGGAAAGAGAATGCACTGCCAAGATATTTCGGTTGTCGCCATTGGTGTACTGCAAGATCGAAGTTGGATTTGCAGTATCACCAAATTCTAAATAGCACTCATCGGAAACTAAGATTGAGTTGCTTTTGCGAGCCCAATCAACAACTGCCTGGAATTCAGCATCGCTATGTACCCGGCCAGTTGGATTAGCTGGTGAATTTACCCAGGTTAAATCGGCCTGTGGCCAGTGTTCTGGGCTGATTTCCACCGCAGCTTCGGTTGCTCCTGCCAAGATAGCTCCAACTCGATAAGTCGGATAAGCGATCTCTGGAAAGTTAACTGATTTTGATTGCAATAACGTGGGTAACCAAGCAACTAACTCTTTTGAGCCAATCAGCGGTAAAACATCGAAATCACCTGAAGCTTTTAATTTCTCCTTGGCCCATTTCGTAATCGCGGCCCGAAGTTCAGGAGTACCCGCGGTTACCGGGTAACTTGGTGAATTAGCACTTTGGCGCAGAACACTTTGAATAAATTCTGGAGTTGGATCAACTGGCGTACCTTGCGAAAGATCGATAATTCCGCCGTCATGAGCTCGCGCTATTTCGCCATAGGGAGCGAGTGCATCCCATGGGAAATCTGGCAGCTTCAGGTTAGCTCTTTTCTACTCAGATTTTGCTGGCAAAGCGACCACTGATGCGTGATCGGTATTAGTTTGGCCAACTTTGCTGGCTCCGCCTGGCGAACCAATCTCAACGAAGAACTCTGTGTTGATCTTGGCAAATTCTTGCCACTGCCCTGGGACATCATCTTCGTAGTAGATGGCTTCAACTGGGCATACTGGCTCGCAAGCTCCGCAATCAACGCACTCATCAGGTTGGATGTAAAGCATTCGACTGCCTTCATAGATGCAGTCAACTGGGCACTCTTCGATACATGACTTATCTTTCACATCAACACATGGTTCGGCAATTACATAAGTCATGAGAAGTCCTCCATCTAGGTAGCTACTGACGGAATTGTAATGCCAACCTCCGTTTGAGGCCGCTTTTGGCAACTGTGGTTCCACTCGCACTGGTTATCGGCCAGCGTTTGGTTATCGGCCAGCATTTGGGGAGGCGGTTTCTAATGGCGCGATTATCGTTAAGCCATGGAAACCCAGCCACTACCGCAAGATCGCAAGGGTCATCGGTTTTCGATTCGGTTAAATGACCCTGATGGCGGATATCGCGATGTGGTTGGTATTTTGAAGTCTCCAAATACGATAATTAATCGCCATGGTAACGAGATTACCTTCGATTCAAACCAGATTTTTACCTGGCGCGAAATAATCGAGCACCCGACTAAAGCTGGGAAAGGGGCGCCACTAACACTTCGAGTGCTAGAACTTGATCAGATCTGCAATGCAACTTGGCCGGCGATTGAAAACCAAGAGGTAAATGGCTGGTTGCTTCGAGCATCTCATGGAGTAACTAAACGTGCCAATTCTATCTTGCCACTTTCGGCCGCCCTCGGTTCTAGCGGCAAAGAAAACTTCACCGAAAATTTAGCCGCTGCCAATAAGTTTTATCAGGATCGAAATTTGCCAATTATCTTTCAGCTTGCGCTTCCAATTTGGCAGGAGTTAGCCGAGCAATTGATTTCATTGGGTGCCGTCGAAACAATTCACGGGCACACCATGGTTGCAGATTTAACCGAGATGCAAACTTTGGTTCCGACTGGTTTCGAAATTACCGAAAGCAATGTGCCTAGCCCTGAATGGCTAAGTGTTACTTCAATGCCCGGTATCGAAAAAATATTATTGGGCTGTAGCGCAATTTATCTGGGATTTACCAAGAATGAAAAAATTGTCGCAACTGCTCGGATCGCGATCACTAACGATTGGGCTTCGATCACTCGTGTATATGTTGATCCGGAATTTCGCAGCCTTGGACTTGGAAAAGCGATTGTTACTGCCGCACTTGCGCAGAGTTTCAAAGCAGGTGCGACGAAAGCGGTATTGCAAGTAGAGGCAAATAACGAGGTAGCCATTGGAATTTATGAATCATTGGGATTTAATTTCCACCACGAATATCTCTATTTGGAGCTAAATAGCGATGCTTAAAATTTACGATACCCAGAGTCGAGCCCTGAAAGAAGTTAGCTCTGACAGCGATGAAGTTACCGTCTATTGCTGCGGTCCAACTGTCTACCGAGATTCGCATGTCGGGAATCTCCGTACTTTCCTGCTTTCGGATTTGATTCGCCGTACTATCGAATTACAAGGCAAGCAGGTAAACCTCGTCCAAAACATTACCGATGTTGGTCATTTGGCCGAAGATGTAAATCCGCAGGACAAGATGTTGGCTCAAGCTAAGCTCGAAGAGATTGACCCCTTTGAGATAGCGCGCAAGTATGAAGCTAACTTTCATACCGATCTAGCGCTTTTAAATATTCAAGCAGCTCGGCGATACCCTCGGGCGAGTGAATCTATTGAGTTAATGCATCGCATGATCGATAAATTAATTGAGGCCGAACATGCCTACATCGGCACAGATGGTTCAGTTTATTTTTCGGCAGAAAGTTTTCCAAGTTATGGTGCGATAAGCGGTAACCGACTCAGCGACCTAAAACCTGGTCATCGATATGAATATACCGACGAGGGCGGCAAGAGATTCCATGCCGATTGGGCACTATGGAAAGCTGCAGGTGAGCGAAGCGAGATGGTTTGGGACTCGCCTTGGGGGCGCGGATTTCCCGGTTGGCATATTGAATGCTCGGCAATGTCGTTGGAATTCCTGGGAAAAAATATTGATCTACACGTGGGTGGCATTGATCTGCGTTTCCCACATCATGAAAATGAGCGCGCTCAAACTAATTCTGTGACTGGGCTAGAGACGGTAAAAATTTGGGTTCATGGTGAACACTTATTATTCGAAGGTCGCAAAATGGCGAAAAGTAGCGGCAATGTGGTCTTACTTAGCGATATTGCCGCTCGAGGTTTTGATCCGCTTTCGCTGCGTTTTTGTTTGCTGGAAAATCGATACCGATCCCAAATGGATTTAACTTGGGATTCAATTGCAGCAGCAAATACAACACTTAAGCGATGGCGACGAAATGGGTTCGGCAATTCACCCAATATTCAAGTTGATCAAGTCGTAATTGATGCACTCAATAGCGATTTAGATACACCTAGAGTGATGCAGAGGTTGCGCAGTATTGAAAAAGATCAATCTTTAACCAACGCAGAAAAAGCAACGATCTTTACTTTCGCTGACCAAGTGCTCGGGCTTGATTTAGATCGAGAGCAAACAGTTCCCGAGCTTCCAACCGAACTCGCTCGCCTGCTGGGCGAACGAGAAGTTGCTAGAAGTGCTAAGAACTGGAGTGAGAGCGACCGGTTGAGAATTGAGTTGGAAAGCGCTGGCTTAATTATTAACGATACGCCAGGTGGTCAAGAATGGGAACTGCGCTAAAGCGGCAATAGGACCGCTAAAACTAGCAAGAGAGTTCCGACTAAGAGAAGAAGAGTTCCAGCAAGATCGCCTTGAACAAGCAGTTCACCACCAACTCCTATGGTCGCAGCTTGAACGACGACGTAGAGCCAAGCAATCGCAGCGATCAATTTGTATTTTCGATCTCGATAAACTCGGCCAATTGCCCAAATACCTAGGACCGTTCCGACTAAACCAATTGAGATGCCTAGTGGAAAAATCAAGATATGCAGCAAAGTGGCACTAGTACCTAACAAAAGACCAGAAAGAGCAGCAATTACTAGTTTCATGGCTACAAATTAATGCCAGCAAAAAGATCAGTCTCTCGGCCATCGTTATTAAATGGTTCGTGAGCTTGTCCTTGTACTAATGAATAGAACTCGAAACCCCATACTTGTAATCCCAATTGATTTGAGAGAGCAAAGAACGGGCCATCGAGCTCGATTTGAGTGGCATGCGCTTTCATGGCAGCCATTTTTGCCTCGACATAAGCATTTGCATCAACTACTGCTGTTACTAGTTCATCAGCTTTAGCAAATGGCAGATCATCAACACTCTCGGCACCAAAGAAATTAGAGCCAACTTCTTTCATAGCTTCAATGCCCTGTGCAAGAACAGATTTAGGCATGGCGTTCCAGTAAATTTTCGAAATCTTCCATTCGGTTGCCAGCTCGGCTGCACGCATCGATACTCGGTGGGCCTGAATATGATCTGGGTGGCCATAGCCACCAATCTCGTCGTAGGTAATTAAAATATGGGGTTTAACTTCATGGATTACATCAACTAATAACTTCGCCGCCTCGTCGAGATCCGCCTGCCAGAAACAATCAGCGCGAGCATTTGATTCCGTGCCCATCATTCCGCTATCACGAAATTTAACTTTACCTGCACCCAAGAATCGATGATCGCTAATTCCCAGCGCTTTCATGGCTTCGGCCAATTCAAGCTCTCGATGTTGGCCAAGTTGATCGGTTTCATGTGCGGCAAGGTGCGCTAAATCTGGAACTAAAACTTCACCTTCTTCACCACGAGTACAGGTAATTAAAGTTACTTCTGCACCAAGTGCCGCATACATCGCCATTGTTGCACCATTATTAATGGTTTCATCATCGGGATGTGCGTGAACTAATAGGGCGCGGTAGCCACCATATTTCTTGCTCATCAATACACCGGTAGCGAAGTATCGATCTGCTTCGCCCAAGCAATAACTCCACCACTTACGTGAGTTGCATCAGCAAATCCAGCTCCCTTTAAGATCGCCAAACATTCAGCCGATCTAACACCTGATTTACAGTGCAAAATAATCGGTTTATCTTGTGGCAAATTAGTTAACGCGGTGCCATCGAGGAATCCTTGTTTGGGGATCAAAGTTGAGCCTGGAATTCGAACAATTTCGAATTCACTTGGTTCGCGAACATCAATTAAGAAGAAGTTCTCGTGGTCATCAATCTTTTTCTTTAATTCCGAGACGGTAATAGTGGCATCCTTAACCGCAATTTCTGCTGCATCAGATAGCACACCGCAGAAAGCTTCATAGTCTGGCATTAGCACGGTCTGCTTCGGATTCTCAGAGCAGATCGGACAGTTCGGGTCTTTGCGCACTTTAATTTTGCGATAGCTCATTTCCAGACCGTCATAAATCATGAGCGAACCGATCAATGGTTCGCCAATGCCGGTGATAACTTTGATTGCTTCGGTAGTTTGAATTGAACCGATAGATGCGCAAAGTACGCCGAGCACGCCACCTTCAGCGCAGCTTGGCACCATTCCTGGTGGCGGTGGTTCTGGATATAGGCAGCGATAGCAAGGTCCATACTGAGCCCAGAACACACTTGCTTGTCCATCAAATCGGTAAATCGATCCCCAGACATAAGGTTTCTTAAGTAATACGCAAGCATCATTTACTAAGTACCGAGTGGCAAAGTTATCGGTGCCATCGACGATGATGTCGTATTGCGCGAAGATTTCCATGACATTTGAATTGTCAAGTCGAGTCTCATGCAGGATTACATTTACAAATGGATTAATTTCAGATATTTTTTCTTGAGCACTTTTTGCTTTACTTTTTCCAATATCTGATTGCCCATGGATAACTTGACGTTGTAAGTTAGATTCATCGACGGTATCGAATTCGGCAATGCCGATTGTGCCCACGCCCGCTGCGGCTAAATACATAAGAGTAGGCGAACCCAATCCACCAGCGCCAACACAAAGTACTTTGGCATTCATCAGCCTAGCTTGGCCAGCCATAGCTAGATCGGGAATAATTAAATGGCGGCTATATCGTCGAACTTCATCGACAGTTAGAGCGCCGCCCTGTTCTACCAATGGTGGAAACTTCATATCTATCGCCTTTTTGTTGCTCAAGTTGGTTACGACGTAACATGCCTATTCTGCCTTAGTATTCGCAGGGTTGCTAATTGCGAGAGGTTTGCGAAAATAATATAGGTGTATTTTAAAGGTTTTGCCTCTAACATTGGCGCAATGAGCACAGCAGATGCACGTGATAATAAGTCGCGCTTACCTAGAGACGAGCGGAGAGCACTGCTACTTGCAGCGGCTCTAGAAGTCTTTACTGCCGCGGGGTACCACAGCGCAGCTATGGATGAAATTGCCGATCGTGCCGGAGTCAGCAAACCAGTTCTGTATCAGCATTTTCCATCCAAGCTAGAACTTTACTTAGCCGTTCTAGATTTACATATCGATTCACTGGTTTTCCAAATTCAACGAGCAATTGCATCTAACAATGAAAATGCGGGCCGGGTCCGCGCGACCGTTGATGCATACTTCGATTTTATTGAGAGTGAAGGCGAAGCATTCCGTCTGCTATTTGAAAGCGATATGAATGTTGAACCAGCAGTACATGAACGTTTAATTCGGATGACTTATGACTGTGCCGCTGCGATTAGCGCTGTTATCTCGATTGAAACCGGATTGCCACAAGAAGCCTCAATGATGCTTGGTGTTTCACTAATTGGATCAATCCAAGTAGGTGCTCGTCATTGGCTCGATCGCGATAGTAAGTTATCGCGCGAACAAGCGGCTCGCTTAATTGAAAGCCTGATGTGGCGCGGCATTTCTGGTTTCCCGTTGGGCAACAACTGAGGTAATCCAATAGGATTGCCCCATGGCTACCAAGAAAACTGAATCTGCCCAAAAATCAGAGGTCCGTATCGCAGTTTCGAATGTAAGCAGCGACCTCGCATTTGAGAGCCCATCTTCACCGGCTGAAATCTCGGCTGCCGTCAGTGCTGCCATCAGCGCCGGCACTCCCTTAGTTTTAAGCGATGTCCGCGGTCGAACCATCATGGTTCCAGCCGATCGCATTGGTTTCGTAGAGATTGGCGAACAAACCGAGCGACGCGTCGGTTTCGGCTCACTCTAACGTGACGATAACTTTCGCAGATCTGCCGTTACGAAAATCAACTATTGATGCGCTTAATGCGCATGGCTTCATCTCACCTTTCCCAATTCAAGAAGCGGTACTTCCAATTGCCCTTGCCGATGGTGATGTAATTGGGCAGGCAAAAACCGGAACGGGTAAGACGCTTGGTTTTGGTATTCCAATTATTGAGCGCATTATCGCTCCCATTGACTCCGAATGGGATGCTCTAGAGTTTAAGGGTCAACCACAAGCTCTAGTAATTGTTCCCACTCGCGAACTATGTCTGCAGGTATCAAAGGATATTTCTGAATTAGTGGGCAACCGCGGAGTCCGTGTTCTAGCCGTTTATGGTGGTCGCGCATTTGAGCCGCAAATTGAGGCTCTGAATCAGGGCGTTGAGATTGTGGTTGGTACACCTGGACGTTTGCTTGACCTCTATCGCCAAGGCCAACTGAAGCTTAAAAATGTATCTAGGTTAGTTTTAGATGAAGCTGATGAAATGTTGGATTTGGGTTTCTTGCCCGATGTAGAGAAAATCTTCACCAGTACCCCTAATCGGCAACAGACAATGCTCTTCTCGGCAACTATGCCCGGAGACATCATCGCTCTTGCCCGTAGATTTATGAATCAGCCGATGCATATTCGCACGCAAGATAATGAAGATGAAGGCGCAGTAGTTTCTAAGATTGAGCAACATGTTATCCGCGCACATGCGTTAGATAAAATTGAGATGTTATCCCGCATTTTGCAGGCAGAAGGGCGCGGCCCAACGATTGTTTTCTGTCGAACTAAGCGAACCTGTCAAAAGACTGCTGATGAGTTACTAGAACGTGGCTTTCAATCGACAACTATTCACGGAGATCTCGGCCAAAGTGCACGCGAAAAAGCTCTAACTGACTTTAAAACAGGAAATTCGGATGTTTTGGTAGCTACCGATGTAGCTGCTCGTGGCATCGATATCGATGGCATTACGCACGTTGTTAATTTTCAGTGCCCAGAAGATGAGAAGACTTATGTACACCGAATTGGCCGGACTGCTCGTGCCGGTGCTTACGGAATTTCGGTCACCTTCGTTGACTGGGATGAATTAGCGCGCTGGAAAATGATTGATACCGCCTTGAATTTAAATCTTGGCGAACCTGAAGAAACTTATTCATCTTCAGATTCACTATTCACAAAATTTAAAATTCCTGCAGGTTCAAATGGTCGCATTAACGTGGCTAAGAATGTCACTATGGCCAAGAGCGAAAAGCCGATCAGAAAAGGTAAACCACCAGCTGCTAAGAGTTCGCCGACTGAAAAGCCAAAAGCGCAACGAGTAAAGCGCGAGCGGGTTCGTACTAAGCGGATCTCTGACTAGAAAATACCTAGTTCTTCAAGTAACGAATAAGTCGCTTCGCGATATTGCTGTGCCACATCAGAATTCTTAGAATCAGTTAATACACTTACAGTTTTAGCCTCCGCTATTAAAACTTCATTAGCAATCGAAATCTCACCATCTAGTAAATCTAATTCAGCGGCAATTAAAGCTGATAATTCCGAACTTGATTTTGAAAAAAATGGCAGGGCTTTACATGGTGCGGAAGTTACTTTAATCACCGAAAGAGCGCCTCGTAGAGAGTGAATACTTTCCCGAACCGGAAGTACTACTAGTTGGGCAGCTCTTAATACTTGATCTGTCTCCGAAGTTAAAAGTGCTGGGGTGTCCACAATAACTAAGTCGTATTTAACTGGGACTTCAGCCAAAAGTGTCGAGAGCGAATCAGTTGCGGTGTGCGGTCTTAAATCAAAGCGCTCGGTGCAGGTAATTAAATTTTCACGAGTTCGCTCAAAACCTAATTTGAAAGTTAACGCGCCTCTATCGTCAAGATCAACAAGAAGCGATTTCTTACCGTATTCAGCCGATGCTACGGCGAGTGCATGAGCTAGCGTACTTTTCCCGGTGCCACCAGCAAAGTTTGCAACTGCAACGATAGGAGTACTCATGTCACCGATACTCCCCAGCGAATTTTCGCCTCGATCAAAGTTGGGGGCATTAGACCATCAAAAGGCAGAACTAATAGGCTTTTACGTAATCCAATCAGGGCGAGATCGGTTGCAATTCCGTGGCCCGGCAACGTTGGCCACCCATAAAGAGAGCGCGCCCAATTGGGAAGCGAGGCACCAGCCAAAGCTGCAATTGATGCCCATGCCGGCGCTGCCGGAGTTGCAAAACGAAGAGCGGTTGGAAGTGGTGGCAAAGTTAAGAATATGGCAGCCCGCTTTGCATCATCGCTTGCCCTTAATTCAGGTGCAATCTCTTCAAAATAAAATTTCATTTTTGCCGTTGAATCTGGCACCTCAGATTTGTTTAGTCCAACTAGTTCAGCAAATAAAACCATCTCAGATAGATACTGGTCCCGCTCGACTTCGGTTAATTGCAAACCAGATCTAATCGCGACATCTAGAAATGAATCTACCATTGACATGTGAACCCAGAGCAATAACTTTGGCTCATCGAGACCTAGATGAGAATGAATCTTGCGCACCCTAGCTGCCAATACATTAGCTTCGGCTGGGGTGCCAAATGTCAAAGTTGAAACGTAATCACCAGTACGTTGTAAGCGACCCCAAGCATCTTCGCGAAAATTAGAGTGCTCGGCTACTCCTGCCATAGCTTCAGGGTGAAGTGCTTGTTGAAAGAGCGCACGAATTCCTCCGATCAGCATGGCTGGATCTGAATGAATTCGCCAAGTCATCGAACTCGGTGAAAATAGTCCTAATTCGGAGTTACTCATTGTGCGATGAATGCCTTAATTGCATCGACCAGCATTTGAACTGAGATTGCTGCAAGCAGTAGGCCGGCAATCCGAGCTACTAGATTTACGCCAGCCTCCTTAATTACTTTCAAAATCGTAGTTGAAGAAATCAAGACGAGCGCAATCACAACATGCACTGCTAATACTGCCGCCATAAGACCAACTGCATGCGCAGGGTCATGAACTTGTTGAACGAAAATCATGGTTGCAACAATCGCACCTGGACCAGCCAGTAGTGGAGTTCCAAGCGGAACAAGCGCGATGTTTTTATCTCGGGCGTCAGTTGACCCGGAATCCTTGCCAGTCAACAATTCTAAAGAGACTAATAGCAACAACAAACCACCGGCTGCTTGTAGTGAAGCAATTGAGATATGAAGGTAATCCAAAATGAATTGCCCAAAGATTGCAAAAATCGAGATCACTAGGAGCGAGACTCCCGCTGCCTGAATTGCTAACTTGCGTCGCTCTTTTGAGGTGCGATCGGCGACCAATCCAAGAAATATTGGCGTAGCACCTGGTGGATCAAAGATTACAAATAGAGTCACAAAACTCTGGATTGCAAAAGTAATCGCACTGACTTGAGTAACGTTCATGCGGTCACCACCCTTCGGTCATTGGCCATTGATTCTAAGCGATCCCATTCTTCTGGATGGGTGACATTTTCGCCCAACGAATTAAGTTTCCCAGTGCCGTGATAGTCGCTTGAACCAGTTATTACTAGATCTAGATCACGGGCAATTGATAACAAATTTTCGCGTTCCTCATTGCTCTGATCGCGATGGTTAACTTCAATTCCATTTAAGCCAGCGTTCTTAAGTTCAATGAAATCGTTGCTTTGCAAAATCCGACCGCGTAGCGATGCAAATGGGTGGGCAATAACTGCGACTCCCCCGGCTGCCCTAATAATTTTGATAGCTTCAACAGGAGTAGGAGCTAAATGAGCAACGTAGTATTTAGATTCATTGTTTAGTAGTTCTTGAAAAGCTTCGTCACGACTTTTAATTAGCTTCTTTGCGACGAGAGCATCAGCTAAATGTGGCCGCCCCATTGTCGCCCCCACTGGCATTACAGATTCGACATCGCCAAGCGAAATATCAATGCCATCGGCACGCATAAGTTCGATCATTTTGCGCATGCGTGGTAATCGTTCGTCGCGAGTATTTTCCAGCATTTCAAGTAAGGTTGAGTTGGTGCCATCAAATAGCAAGCCCAACATGTGAACACTGATTCCATCTTCAGTTAGGCAGGATATTTCCGCGCCTAACACTAATTTCAGATTTCCGCGCAGAGTTTGGATTGCGCTCTGCCATCCAGCGATTGCATCATGATCGGTAATCGCTAAAGTTTCTAATCCTTGGGCCAGAGCCTTGTTTACTAGTTGTGCGGGCGAATCGGTGCCGTCGCTAACGATTGTGTGAGTATGTAAATCAATCATTGGAATCGCGACCTCTAATTACCACAAGCGCACAGCCAACCAAGATCAGCAGAATACCAGGAATGATTCCGACTGGCGGCTTTTGTCCCATCCACCAAACAGCTAGTAGTGAACTTACAGGCACTTCAAAGAAAACAATTAGAGAGACGATGGCTGGTGAAACTCGCTTGAGTGCGGAGTTAAACATCGTGTGTCCAAGTATCTGAGCTCCAGCAATTAAGCCAAGTAGCAGTAACCATTCCCGTGCCGAGTAATTAATAATCTGATTTCCGCTAAATAGCGCGATTGGCAAAGCAGTAATCGCGCAAACAAAGTAGCAAACTGTTGTGTAGGTTGTTGTCTCAAGTGTTCTTTGTGCACGAGAGCCAGCCATCATGTAACCAGCTGCAAGAGCAGCTGATATCAAAGCTGCAAGATCTCCCGTGAAGGAGCGAATAGAAATTTGTAAATCAACGCCAGAAATTAATAACACTCCAAGGAAAGCAACTAGCATTCCAAGCCATGCTTTAGATGGAATATGTTGACCAGTTATTTTTACAAAGATTGCGGCAAAGATTGGTTGTAGCGCCACAATCGCAGTGCCAGATGCAACGCTGGTATATCGCATCGCTAAGAAGAAGCCACCAAAATGAAGAGCTAATACAAACCCGGCAATTAGCGCCCATTTGATTCCATTGCGGTCACGATGATGTTTGATTGCAAATGGTGCAGTAAGTATCGAGCCACCTAAATTCCGCCAAAAAATAAGAACCCAGATCGGCATCACACTCATGGCTATCAAAGGACCAGAAGTGCCGATCCCGAAAATTCCAATGGCCATGCGGATTTGATCACCGCGGGCAGGCATTGTTGTGGCGCTTTCACGACTCATTGGCTAAAGGTAGCGCGCATCACGAAGTAATAAGCAGTTACCCTTATCCCATGAGCGGGAACACTTTGAATCGAATCTTCCTCGCCCGATTAGCTGGTACTGCGGTATTTGATCCAAATGGAGATCCAGTCGGTAAGGTGCGAGATGCTGTGGCGACCCTTCGTACAAATAACGCGCAACCTAGAGTACTGGGATTAGTTGTTGAAGTGCCATTACGTCGGCGAGTTTTTGTGCCCATCACTCGAGTTACTTCTATCGAGAGTGGCACAGTAATCATCACTGGACTAGTAAACATGCGACGCTTTGAAGTTCGCGCTGGTGAGACTTTAGTACTTGGCGAAATGCTCGACCGATCAATTATCTTAATCGAATCAAATGAAAAAGTTCTAGTTGAAGATATGGCGATGGAGCAAAATCGCAACGGCGATTGGTTGATAAGTAAAGTTCATATCATGCGCAAAGCAAGTGGCTTACGCCGTAAAGGTCCAACCTCGACAGTATCCTGGGAAGAGGTAACAGGTTTCGCAAGCGTTGAACCAAATCAAGGCGTCACAAACTTGCTTCATACCTTGAGCACTTTGCGTCCAGCTGACTTAGCAACAGTCTTACAAGATCTCGCACCAAAGCGGCGTGTGGAAGTTGCGCGTGCTTTAGATGATGAGCGTCTTGCTGATGTCCTCGAAGAGATGGACGAAGTACATCGTGTTGAACTTCTGACCGAACTTGAGGGTGAACGCGCTGCAGATGTTTTGGGCGAAATGGATCCAGATGATGCCGCTGACTTGCTGCGCGAAATTGGGCAAGAGCGCGCTGATGCACTTCTTGAATTGATGGAACCAGAAGATGCCGAAGATGTTTTGCGTCTAATGAATTATGAAGATTATTCTGCTGGTGGAATGATGACAACCGAACCATTGGTGATGTCGGCCGATGCAACAGTTGCCGAAGCCCTCGCAGCCGTTCGCAAGAGTGAAATTTCGCCAGCTTTAGCTTCGCAGATCTTCGTCTGCCGCCAACCGCTAGAAACTCCAACGGGCCGCTTTATTGGAATCGTTCATTACCAACGTTTATTGCGCGAACCACCAGCGACTCTGCTTGGTTCAATTGTTGATACCAATACCCAAGGACTTAATCCAGAAGCGAGTTTGAATGAAGTTTCGTCATACTTAGCTAGTTATAACTTGCTATCTCTGCCAGTTATTGATCCAAATGAGCGACTTCTGGGAGCTGTAACTGTTGATGACGTGCTCGACCACTTATTGCCAGAGAACTGGCGACATGATCATCGAGATCTTTCGCGGAGTTCGATTAATGTAAATACAGAATTGGAGGGCTAACCATGGCACGTCGCAATGGTTTAGATACCCCGCGTAGCAAAGGCCGCACTCTTCGCCCTAACTATGATCCAGAGACTTTTGGTCGCATGTCTGAACGTTTTGCACGCTTCCTCGGAACTGCTCGCTTCTTAGTTTACATGACTGTTTTTGTTGCCTTCTGGGTAATTTGGAATACCACTGCACCAATAAATATGCGCTGGGATGATTACCCATTTATTTTCTTAACGTTGATACTTTCGTTGCAAGCTTCATATGCAGCCCCACTTATTTTATTAGCTCAGAATCGCCAGGCTGACCGTGATCGCATTCAAACCAATGAGGATCGTGCACAGAATGATCGGAATATTGCTGATACTGAATATTTAACTCGTGAGCTCGCAAGTTTGCGTAGCGCGCTAGGTGATTTGGCTACCCGAGACTTCATGCGAAGCGAACTGTCTGATTTAGTTGACGAGCTCGAAAAAAAATTAAGTACTCAACCCAAGTCGAACACCGACTAAGGATTTCGGGCGCACAATAATGCGCGCTACCACTTCTTCAAATGCTTGGGCTGCAGAGCTATCCGGATTAGAAATTACCACTGGCGTACCTGCGTCGCCACCTTCGCGAAGTGCCGGGCTAAACGGAATCTGACCAAGTACCGGAACATCAATGCCAACTAGTTGAGATAAGCGTTTAGCAGTTTCTATTCCGCCACCTTCGCCAAATAGTGAAATCGTCTCATTGCAGCAAGGGCAAGGAAATGCCGACATATTTTCAATTACCCCGATAACTTGTTGTTTCATCTGATGCGCTATTCGTCCGGCCCGCTCAGCAACCTCTGCTGCTGCAATTTGTGGAGTTGTGACCACGATAATTTCAGAGGACGGGATCAACTGACCCAAGGAGATCGCTAAATCGCCAGTTCCGGGTGGAAGATCTAGTAGTAACAGGTCCAAATCGCCCCAATATGCATCAGAGAGTAGTTGTTCTAGTACTCGGTGAAGCAACGGGCCTCGGTAAGCAACAGCATCGGATCGCTCCGGTTTAAACATCTCCATCGAAACTGTCTTAACACCGTAAGACTCAAGTGGAATAAACATTTGGTCGATAGCAGTTGGCCGCTGACCCATCAAACCCATCAACCTTGGAATTGAGTGGCCATAAACATCAGCATCAAGAATGCCAACTCGCAATCCCTTATTGGCGGCGGCGATCGCTAAGTTTGCAGTTACTGAAGATTTACCAACGCCACCTTTACCTGATGAAATTCCGAGTACTCGCGTTAACGAATCGGGTTGAGCAAATGGAATGAACTTTTCTCGGCCATTTCGCAGAAGCGATTTAACGAAATCGCGTTGTTTCTCATTCATCACGCCAAAAGTTAATTCAACTTCCGAAACTCCATCAATCGAATCCACTGCAGCAGTGATATCACTGCGTAAGCGATCTTGCATAGGACAGCCCGAGATAGTTAGCAATACGTGGAGTTCAAGTCGACCATTTAATAACTCAACCCGATCGACCATACCTAAATCGGTTATCGAGCGACGTAGCTCGGGATCTTGAACCTTTGATAAGGCTTCAGACACCTGGTCAACTGTGCTCATATTAAGTCCGGATCTATTTTACTCTCGAATGCAGCTCTACTTTTCTTAGTATTATTCGATGCCGAATCATCTTCTTCGGCCAATACATCATTTATTTGCTTCTTAATAAAAGCCTTTGGATTTAAATCGGCTGGCTGTAGATCCTCAAAGCCGGGTCCTAGATTCTCGCGCAACTCATTTGTAGCAGTATTTGCGATTTTTCGTAATCGTTTAACCAATTTGGCAGCATCACTTGCTAATCGAGGTAATCGGTCGGGGCCAACCAAAATCATTCCTAAAACGGCGAGGCCAAGTATTTCACCAGCACCCAGATCGAATATCATGTCGATAGCCTATCGGTTGAACTATTTGCCAGCGATCAGAATTAACTTTGCAGTTGCACTCTTGTTTCCGCGTAAATATGTGATAGTGACCTCTTCGCCAACGTTGTGAGTTCTAATTTCGACAATTAGCTCTTCAGGTGTGTGAATCTTGAGGTCATCAATTTTGATAATTACATCTCCTGGACGCAATCCAGCTTTCGCGGCCGGCCCGCCAGCCAAAATTGCCGAAGATTTATCTGCAATTAAGGCACCGTCACCGGAATAATTCATATCGACTGAAACACCGATTACTGGATAGGTAGCTTTTCCATTTTTAATCAACTGATCGGCAGTTTTACGGGCCTGATTAATTGGAATTGCAAAACCTAAACCAATGGAGCCAGATTGCGAACCAAGCGAACTACCCAATGAAGCAATGGCGGAATTAACACCGATTACTGAACCTGTCGCATCTACCAATGGGCCACCAGAATTTCCTGGATTAATTGCAGCATCAGTTTGCAAGGCGCTAATAAACGAGGTTGAGCTAGTGCTGTCGCCGGCAGTCACCGGACGCTCTTTGGCGCTAATAATTCCTTGAGTTACAGTGCCCGATAATCCCAGTGGCGATCCAATTGCGATTACCGAATCGCCCACTGATACTTTGTCGCTATCACCAAATTGCAACGCCTTTAACCCTGAAGCTTGAATTTTTAAGACTGCTAGGTCATATGACTCATCGCGACCGAGGACTTTGGCAGCAAATTCACGTCAATCATTTAATAAAACTTTTATCGTAAGTGCGTCAGCGACAACGTGATTGTTGGTTAATAAATAACCATTAGCCGAAATCACGAATCCAGATCCGGTTGCACCGCCATCTGCTGAGGTAGTTTCGATAGAGACAACTGACGGGAGCACTCGTGATGCGATGCCAGCTACTGAATCTGGGGCACGCTCTATTGTAGAAGTTGATGAAACTAAATTAGCTCCTGCAGTAATCAATCCTTTAGTTGCATCTCCACCCAGTACCCCACCTAACAATCCAGCAACCACGGCCAGAACAACTAAAGTTGCCGTCGGAAGTGAGCGCTTTTTACTAGCGATTTCTTCTAGATCTTCCAGAAAGATTAATTGATTTGGTTTACGGCGAAATATCCGAGCAGGTTTGCGAACTAACATGAGGCTATCTTGCTATAACTTTGTAGCGATCAACAAACCATCACCGACTGGTAATAGTGAACTCTGCCAATGATCTCGGTTGTTTTTAATTCTTTTCCCAGCCTCACGAAGCGCAATGGTCTTGGGGTCACGTTGCGCCGGATCTGGAACTTTACCGCCGCCGAAAAAGGAGTCAATCACCAAGACTCCGCCACTACGCAAAATCCGATGCGCTTCATCAATTGTGTAAGTTAAATCGATTGGGTCATGGCGCAACACAACTAGATCATATGCGCGATCCGTTAGCTTGCTTAAAACATCCATCACTGGATTAGTAATCAACCGGAAGCGAGCCGCTTCTACCTCTTCTTCATACAAAGCCATCTTGGCAATTCGAGCATGTTCAATTTCATCATCGATCGAAGTAAGTGTTCCGTTGGTAATCATTCCGCGCAGCAAATAAAGGCTTCCCACGCCTGAGCCCGTGCCCACTTCAACCACAGATTGCGCTGAAAGCAGATGCGCTAACTGCTGAAGAAATACGCCGGTACCAACGGAGATGTCATTTGCGCCAACTTCAACTCCGCGCGCGCGAGCATGTTCTAGAACTACATCTTCTGGATTGAAGTTCTCTGAGTAGGCAAAGAGATCTTTATTCATAAAGATGAAATCCAGGCGGTGAGGAGTCGAACACCGAACCCGGTACCGCCTTTAGGGTTTTCTCCGGCATCAACTTCGCTACGGCCAGTACCGGCAATATCAAAGTGCACCCATTTACGATCGCCAACAAATTTCTCTAGAAACAAGGCAGCAGTGACAGAACCTGCGTTGTAATTACCCTTATCTGCCGTGTTATTAATATCTGCGATGTCGCTCTCGAGTGAATCGACATAGTCATCGACAAGCGGCATCCGCCAAACGCGATCACCCGAGTTATTTCCTAGTTCGTGAAACGTGGCAGCCAATTTGTCATCGCGCGAATACATAGCTGCATATTGGCGGCCTAATCCCAAAGTTGCGGATCCAGTTAGAGTAGCAATATCAATTAAGTAATCTGGTTTTAATTTTAAGTTGGCATATGCCAAGCCATCGGCCAGAACCAAGCGCCCTTCGGCATCGGTGTTTAATACTTCAGTTGTAGTTCCCCCGAAATGCGTAATTACATCGCTGGGGCGCTGCGCAGTGCCTGATACGGCATTTTCAGCACACATCAGTAGTGCGGTAACTCGCACCCGAGGTGCAAGTTGCGGCAAAGCGCTAACCACGGAAAGAACTGCAGCAGCTCCAGCCATATCGGTTTTCATCGCCATCATCATGTCGTAAGGGCGTTTCATGGAATAGCCACCAGTATCGAAGGTAATTCCTTTACCAACTAGAACTACGTGTGGCCAATTGCTGGAACCTTTTGGTGCGTAAGTAATTTCAATAAATCGTGGTGGCGATTTACGAGAGGAATTTCCAACAGCGCTTAAACCTCCAAATGGAGCTAACTCTTTTCCAGCTAAAACTTTGAGCGTGACATTGCTTTCCTTCGCAACTCTCTTTGCATTGGCAGCCATCCAGGCTGGATTCTTGATATTTGCAGGCGTGTGAACCATGTCGCGAGCACGCCAGACTGCGGCGGCAACAGCTAAGGTGCGTTTTAACGCCAACGTTGAAATAGAGAGATAAATTGTTGGCTTAAGTGGTTTTGGCCCACTCTTCAAATTCCAAAGATATGCACCCATGGTTGCTGAAATCGCATGCGCTGTTACATGCGAATCAGAGGTCGCACAGAAAGTGGTAATACTTTGCGCCTTACCTTTTACTTTACGGCCAACTGTGGCACCCGCTGCACGAACAGCCGCGATTGATTGGTCGCCAACTCCGACAAGGAGTAAACGTTCAGTCTTGGCATCGGGGGCACTTACTGGAAGTTCAAATGATTCGCCGGCTTTTCCAGTTGGCGCAAAAAATTTAAGTTCATCAAGCAAATCAATTTCAAAGGTTTCTGAGATGCTCTTGAGTAAAAGGGTCGAACCGATGATCTTAAATTCTTTTTCGGCTTTGGGATCGGAATTTTCTACCGCAGCGAAACCAAGTGCAATTATTTCAGTGGAAAGCGCGGGCTTTAGATCCGCTGAGATCGCCTTGAGCTCTGGAAAATGTGCTGGTAAGGACATGAACGAGAGGCTATCTGATTACTACTTCTTAATCAGCCCAACTGCAGCGTGTAGAGCCGCACTTAAATTTGTTGCTTCTTCGGCATTCATCTCAACTACCAGGCGGCCGCCACCTTCTAGCGGGATTCGCATAACGAGCGAACGGGCTTCCTTGGTGACTTCCATTGGGCCATCGCCAGTACGAGGTTTCATGGCAGCCATTGGAACTCCTTTAAAGATCTTAAGAGGGTATGAGGGAGAAGTATCTCGCATCAAGGGGGTGAAACTGAAATCAAGAAAGGCGGCTATAAGCCGAGCAATGCGCTCAATCTGGACTTTCCACTGGCGATTAGCGAGGAAACCGCCCGCTCAGGAACCCCAATCAACTCACCGATTTCAAAGGCCGAAAGCCCACGCAAGAGATGCATGGTCAGAATTATGCGTTCCTCTTCGGGCAATTCAGAGAGCACTTCGGCCAAGGTTTTGGCTGGCTGGGCGGGGCTCATAGGGGTACAGGCTACTAGCGTTTGGATAGAGATCTCCGAAAGCGAATAAGTGAGATTCGTACGCCTAAATATGTCGGTAGAAAGATCAAGAAGAATATTGCTCTCGGCGCTTTGATCGTTTCTGACCAATGAAAAATGGTTGCTACCTCACCACCTTTGGAAATATCAGTGAGCTGAAATGTGCCGGAACCTTTGATGACTTTGCCGACATGATCAACTTCGCATAAGAAAGGCGGTTGCCATTTAGTAACCACCATTTTATCTAGCAAGCCATAATTGAAACCTGATTTAACTAATGGTCCAGTAAGTGCGCTGATTGAGGTTCCAACACCACTGCGAATTTCAGAGGTTACCCAAACCCGAGTTTGCAACATCCATTCGCCTTGAGTTTCCCACTCGGCAATTGCTGCCCAGACTTTTTCAATTGGTGCAGCAATTTTGATGCGGATATTTATTTGATTAGCCGACAACTTAGTACCTTGATTTTTTAAGAGTTTCTATTACCTGCTCAACACTAGTGCACCAAGTAACTAACTCCCGCTGTCCCGGCTTAACGAATCCTTCAGCTTCAAGATGATCGAGCAAGGTAACGAGCGGCGCAAATGCACCATGCGGGTCTAGAACAAGTACCGGCTTGTCGTGAAACTTTAAGAACCGACCAACCCAAATTTCGAAAAATTCTTCCAGAGTTCCGGGGCCACCTGGCAAAGTTATAAATGCATCAGCTAAATCTTCAATCTTCGCTTTACGTTCGCGCATTGAATTAACTACATGAAGTTCGTGGCTATCGTGGTCGGCAAATTCAATATCAACGAGTGATTGTGGAATTACTCCTATGGTATGACCGCCAACTTCGCGAACCGCACGGCCAATCGCACCCATCGTGGAGATGTGGCCACCGCCGGAAACTAAGCCCCAACCAGCATAGCCAATGGCGTTTCCAAGTTCGGTTGCAACTACTTGATACTTCGCATCAATGGTCGGCGAAGAAGAACAGAAGACGGCAATACGCATGTCGGTAAGGATAGGGGCTAGGCTTCTCTCATGTCGCAACGAGCAGCTGGATATGGAATTGCAACCGTAATTAATGGTGGCGAAAAAGATGGCACGGTCCTCGATACTTGGTATCCCGCACCACTCTTAGGCGCTTTACCAGAGTCAGCACCTGCCGAATATGCTGCTTTTGTAATATCCGATAATGCACGCGGCGTACGTAGCGAAATAGTTGGCGTAGAGATTGATTTAGCAACTCCCCCAGCATCAGTAAGTGATGCATATCTGCGCTTACATTTACTTTCACACCGATTAGTAAAGCCGCATGGTCAATCACTAGATGGCATTTTTGGAATTCTAAATAATGTGGTCTGGACTTCCTTTGGTCCCTGTGCCATTGATGACTTTGAAAATACTCGCGCGCGAATGCGTGCGGCAACTGGACAACAAATAGTTGTATATGGCGTAGATAAATTCCCACGCATGGTCGACTACGTCGTCCCAAGTGGCGTCCGCATTGCAGATGCTGATCGAGTTCGCCTTGGCGCTCATTTGGCGAGCGGAACAACTGTGATGCATGAAGGTTTCGTTAATTTTAACGCCGGAACTCTTGGCACCTCAATGGTTGAAGGTCGCATTTCCGCTGGTGTTGTAGTCGGAAACGGCAGCGACATTGGTGGTGGAGCATCCATCATGGGCACTCTCAGCGGTGGTGGCAAGGAGGTAATTTCAATTGGTGAAGGTTGTTTACTTGGTGCAAATGCCGGATGTGGAATTTCACTTGGCAATAACTGCGTAATCGAATCTGGTACCTATGTAACAGCAGCAGCAAAAGTTCTCTTACCTGATGGCGAAGTAGTTAAGGCGGCAACCCTTTCGGGCGCGAGCAATCTACTTTTCCGACGTAATTCGCAGAGCGGCGCCCTTGAAGCGGTAATGCGCACCGGAACTTGGGGTGGCCTTAACTCAGTTCTGCACGCTAACTAATTCTTCAACACTTAACGCAAACCAAGCCGATGGCAGTTTGCATCTGCTGCGGAAAGTCTCACCAGTCAATTTAACTTTCTTGCCGAGACTTGATTTACCTTCAACTTGTTTTACCGTGCCAGTCTGATTCAACGAGAGTATCTTTAACGAAACTATATCTGGCAGGCCAAAAGCGGCGGCTAATAAGGCTTGCGAGACATCCCGCTTCCACTTGAAGTAACTTGGGTTCAATTTCGGATCAAGCGACCAAGGATCTGGGACTGAAAAGGTGAAACCGGCATCACTTCCCCAAGCATTTATCGATGTTTCAGTTACGCCGCCGGTAGAAGAGCCAAAGTATGTGCGAATCGGAAGTAAATTGCGTGTAACAGTTAATCCGCTGGTCTCGGTTATAGAAGTACGCGAAACTGCCGCTTTCCAGACCAACCCCCATTTCGGTTCAGCTTCTTTGGCATACCCAGCAAAGTTCTGATCAGTAATTGAAGAATATAATTCGCAATCACAGCTATTTTGGACTTTACCAACTTTGCTCATGGCAAAACTTCGAGATGCAATCGCTTGCGCTTCTAGCGCCGCCGCTGGCCAAGATGACGGAACTTCGCTAATTCCCCATAAGTACTCATCATGCAATCTAACCTGGTTAACCAGCTCTAGACGGTTTCCTAGTTTGGCGTCTTTCACAACTTTAACTTGTAATTGACCATAGCGATATATTTTTGTTTTGCTCGTATGAGTCAATGATATAACCGAATCAATTCCTGGTAAGTATCTAGTGCCACTCCAACGTATTGTCAATTGATCAACTGGGGTAAGTATCGTGGTAATTCCAACTTGCGTTGTTGTTATACCTACTTGTTTCCCGACTACTGAAAGTTTTACCGAATCATTGTCGGCGAGAACTGAGAGAAATTGAGGTTCTATGCCATCGCCAGCGATTAATTGCAAACTCATTCCTGGCGTATTACTTTTTATAGAAGCGGAAGTTAGCTGGTGCCCAACATTTACTCGCAGAATCTGGTCATCTGGAAGAGCGAGAACTTCACTACCCGGAAAGTAGTAATTCATAATGGCAGTTGCGGTATCTCCGCGAAGAGCCAACCCACGAGCACCGATCTGACTCATGCCAACTCCGTGACCAAATCCCTTGCCAGTAATCGAAATTTGAGCCGGGACTTCTGCATTAGCCGAGGGCAGATAAATAGCTAGCAGCATCGACACTAGAGCAAGCACAAACCTCTTTAATTGCCGATAATTCATAGTTAATCCTGCGGAACGAGTGATTTTGGAGAGGTGATAAACCCAGCGCCCCAAGCCATGTGCATAGTGAACAAGATTGCTGGCATGGTAATTTTTTCAAGCAGACCCTGGCCCAAAATTAACCCAGCAATCAATGTGAATCCGCCATAAATTCCGGCGGGCAGAAATAAGTAAGGCGAAATTAATAATCCAGAAACTATTGAAGCTAGTGAACCAATTAGTGCTAATGGCGGTGCTAAATATCGGTAATTGATCGTGCCAGCATGTTTGCGAGAAACTACTCGTCGCCATCGGCCATACTCAAAATATTGTTTTGCGAGAGCGGAAAGATTCGGCCGCGGTCGATAAGTCACTTCTAGTCTTGGATCAAAGAAGATTTTTCCGCCACGTTGGCGCAATCTATAATTTAATTCCCAATCTTGCGCACGAATAAATCTTTCATCAAATCCACCAATTGCGACAAGAGCTTCACGCAAAAAACAACCAAGATAGACCGTATCTACTTCTCCTGACCCACCACCAGTGTGAAATTTCGCAGCCCCCACACCTAAGGGGCTTCGCATTGCACGGGCAACACTTTTCTCAAATTTACTTTTACCAACCGCGCCCATTAAGCCGCCTACATTTACCGCACCAGTTTCTTGTAATAGCGAAACAGCTATTGAAACATAGTTGCTCGGGATTTCAGCATGGCCATCTACTCGAACAATAATTGGCGATTGCGATTTTCCAAGTGCCAGATTCAGTCCGGCTGCAGTTTTTCCAGTCGGGTTATAAACGATAACTACCCGAGAATCCTGCTTCGCTATCTCATTAGCAATTAAAAGAGTCGAATCCTTTGATGGCCCAATTGCCAAAATGACTTCCAACTTGCCTTGATAATCCTGTGAAAGAATCGCAGAAACTGCCGCCGGCAGATGATTTGCCTCATTTAGAACTGGCAAGATGATGGAAACATCCGGTGAGGTAGATAACTCACTTTTTCTCAGATCAGGTGCAGTTGCCATAGCCCCTAAACCGTATCGCCCAAGTACGCTTTCGCCATGTCTTCGACTCGTAAACACAGCCGTGCCATTCGAGCGATAACCTCTATTTCGATCGGAATTGTGGCTCTTTCGGCCATTGGCTGGTTAGGGCTCGGACGAGTTAGTGGATCGCTAAATCGTGTCGATGCCTTCGCAAATGTTAAAAATCGCCCGAATAAGCCAACTAGTGCTATCAATTTATTATTAGTTGGATCCGATAATCGTGCCGGGCTAACCAGGGCACAAATTCGCGAACTCTGGGTTGGTGGAACTGAAGTAGCCGCAGGCGCCCGATCTGACACCATGTTGCTAATTCATATTAGCAAGGCCCGCGATAGTGCTGTAATTGTTTCGCTACCACGTGATTCTCTCGTCACGATTCCTGAACACATTAGCAGTGCTGACTCAACCAAAACCGTACCGGCTCGACAGAATAAATTGAATGCGGCATTTAATTTTGGTGGTGCTCCACTTTTGATCTCCACGCTTGAAAATGCAACTGGACTTCGAATTGACCACTATATTGAAATTAATTTTTTAGGCTTTAAGAATATTATTGATGCGCTCGGTGGAATCGATGTCTGCATAAATAAGAGCATCAATGATAAGAAATCTAACTTGGTGCTAGATGCTGGTCTTCAGACTCTTGATGGTATTCAGGCGCTGAAATATGTACGTGCCCGATACTTTGACGGTTTGGGTGATATTGGCCGAATGAAGCGACAACAGGAGTTTATGTCGGCCGTGCTTCGCAAAGCGACCAGCACCGGCACCTTATTAAACCCGATCAAACTCGTTAACTTTTTTAACGCAGCAATTAAGACAGTTACAACTGATGAAGAGCTAAGTAAGAATGATTTATTGACCCTGGGCAAGCAGCTAAAGAATCTTTCCGCCAACAAAGTTCGTACCTTAACAGTGCCGCTCTCAAATGCGAATGGCAGAGTTGCAGGATTGGGTTCCGTTGTAATTTGGGATAATGCGCTTGCTCCCGAACTTTTTAACCGTTTGCTCAACGATCAGCCAATTATTGATGAAGTAACTGCCAGCCCTTCTGCGAGCCCCTCTGCCAGTGCTTCAGCAAGCGCATCACCAAGCACTACGATTGTTGATAAATTTAAAACCCAAACCGCTTCAGATAACACGTGCCCAAGCGCGAAGTAAGGGAAGAATTCATGAAGATGAAGTTATCGGTAATTGGTACCGGCTATTTAGGCGCTACACATGCCGCCTGTATGTCATCGCTTGGCTTTGAAGTGGTTGGTGTAGATACCGATGCGGCCAAGATTGCCCAATTGACCAAAGGTGAGCTTCCTTTTTATGAACCTGGCTTAGATACCTTATTGGCTGAGGAAATTAAATCCGGCCGGTTAACTTTTACGACTGACTTCTCGCAACTAGCTGATGCGGATGTGCACTTTGTCTGTGTCGGAACTCCGCAGAGGAAAGATGGTTTAGCAGCTGATTTAACTTATGTTCGATCTTCAATTGCAGCGATTACTCCTTATCTCAAAGCAGGCTCTTTGGTAGTCGGTAAATCCACTGTGCCAGTCGGAACCGCGCAATCTTTGCGGGAAGAATTACAGAAATCTGCGCCTCAGTCAGATTTAGCTTGGAATCCAGAATTTTTACGGGAAGGTTTTGCAGTTGAAGATACGCTGCGCCCAAATCGATTAGTAGTTGGCGTAACAAGTGACAAAGCTGAAGACATACTCAAGGAAGTTTATGAGCCAGTTCTTGCGCTCGGAACACCTTGGATTCGCGCCGATCTGCCAACTGCCGAATTAGTTAAAGTTGCTGCTAATTCATTCTTGGCAACGAAGATTTCTTTTATCAATGCGATGGCCGAAGTTTGTGAAGCAGCTGGTGGAGATGTAACAGTTCTGGCTAAAGCAATCGGTTACGACCCACGTATTGGCAACCGATTCCTGCAAGCTGGTATCGGTTTCGGTGGCGGCTGCTTGCCGAAAGATATTCGCGCATTTATGGCCCGCGCAGAAGAGTTGGGTGCAAAACAGGCGCTCGAATTTTTGACTGAGATCGATGCAATTAACTTGCGCGCTCGGCAACGGGTAATTGATGTAGTGAGATCAGATCTCTCCGAAGACTTAACGAAGTACAAAATTGCAGTCTTAGGCGCGGCATTTAAGCCCGATAGCGATGATGTGCGCGACTCCCCTGCGTTAGATATTGCTGCCCAGCTCCATGATGCGGGAGCTAATGTGGTTGTGCATGATCCGAAAGCTATTGAGAATGCTCGCAAAAGATTCCCAAACTTAGGCTTTGCTGAAAGCGTTGAAGAATGCGTTTCCGGTGCGGACTTAATTTTGCACTTAACTGAATGGAAGCAATATCGCGAGCTTGATCCGATTGCGGTAAAGGCGCTTACCAACGGTGCCATGATCATTGATGGTCGAAATATGCTCGATCGTGAACTTTGGCGTTCAGCGGGCTGGAAATTCCATGCTCTTGGTCGCACCGATTAATGAATACCACGGAAACGATTTCCCAAATTCTCGAAATGAAGAATTGGGCAGTAGTTGGGTTAGCCAATAATCCAGATCGACCGGCGTATGGCGTGGCCAAACTTTTGAAAGAGAAGGGCCATAAGATATTTCCAGTTCACCCTAAAGCTGAAAGCGTGCATGGTGAGATTGGATATAAGAAGTTGGCAGACATTCCCACGAGAATTGACGTCGTTGATTGCTTTGTTAATTCCAATTTAGTAGGCGAAGTTGTTGATCAAGCCATCGCAATTGGTGCCAAAGCAGTGTGGCTACAACTTGGAGTTATCGATGAGGCTGCGGTTGCCAGAGCACAAGCTGCTGGGCTATTAACAGTTATGGATCGTTGCCCGGCGATCGAGTATAAGCACTTTAATTAAAAGCCAGTTTTCTGGGAGCGGCGCGCGGTTAGATTGGCGCCTTTAGCTTTTGCTTCAGCTTCTAGTTCCTGCAAACTTTGTATGACTTTCTCGGAAATCTTTTCATCGCTAACTCCTAAAATGCGCGCGGCCAA
>Ga0214923_10000591_pt1 | contig 54230 bp, 70 predicted proteins | sample LL1510_MetaG_FD_177993 | JGI IMG/M metagenome (GOLD analysis project Ga0214923, IMG submission 177993) | Freshwater microbial communities from Lake Lanier, Atlanta, Georgia, United States - LL-1510 | ecosystem: Environmental > Aquatic > Freshwater > Lake | place: USA: Georgia | collected...
CCAGTATTAGTATTGGTATTAGTGTTGGTACCCGTATTAGGGTCTGTGGTAACAGTCTCGCCGGTATTAGTATTAGTAGTGGTTGTTTGACCTGTATTGGTATTTGTGGTGGTCGTTTCGCCAGTATTGGTATTGGTGTTTGTGCTGTTACCGGTATTTAGATCAGTAGTAACAGTATTACCAGTATTGGCGTCTGTGGTGGTGGTTACGCCAGTATTTGGGTTGGTGGTCGTGCTTGTATCAGTTGTGGTAGTTCCGCCAGTAGTGGTAGTTCCACCAGTGGTTGTGGTGCCCCCAGTTGTGGTTCCACCCGTGGTTGTAGTGGTCCCGCCGGTCGTTGTGGTGCCGCCAGTAGTTGTAGTGGTAACGGGCACCAGAGTGTTAGACACCCTAGCTGCATTGGCTTGATCAAATCCAATTCTGCGCAGCTGATCTTGCACCAATCGGTTGGTCGCGCTTGCATCGACGGTTCCAGTCGCGCCCGGAGTCGCGCCCCTGAAAACGGTATCAATTAGATCCGCACGTTGCTGCGGGGTGATATTTGTTGAACCAAGATTGGCATCAACGTCCGCACCAATAGCATTTTTGGCGTACTCGGTTGCAATTGCATCGGCGGTACTCGGGCTGTAGTTATAGGTCTCAACAAGCTGGTTGGCAAATCGCTGCTTTGCTTGGCCAACACCCAACCCGGTCTTAGCCGCATCCCGAACTTGGGCAGCAGCCTGTTCCGTATCTACACTACGCACCCCAGCGTTTTGCAGGATGTCTGTGACATTAGCGCCAAGGCTAATAGATCCGCCAGTGCCACCACCAACGATTGCGCCGTAGGTTGCGTTGGCTGTGATGTCCTTCCAGTTGATCGGCTTGTCAGAGTTAAGGGCCTGCACCAAGAAAGATATGCCGCCTTCTTCAAGGCCCTCGCTGGTAGCCTCCAACGCTCCAACCTTGCCAGTCACCCAGCCACGAGCCAGCAGCTCTTTTGCAAGATTGTCTTTAACTTGGTTCTGGACTGTTCCCATCTCGGGCGCCAGCACAGACTTGGTCAATGCCTTACCCGCCGGAGTAGTGCTAATAAACCCGGTAACGCCGCCAGCAATCAAACCAGACTTGACAGCGGTGTCGCGGGCCATCGCGTCGGCTTGATCTGCCGTTAGCTCACCGCTGTTAACTTTTGCCTGAAGAGCCTGCCGCGCTTGAGTAAATTCGCTGTTGTACTGCGAGCCCATTGACTCGCCAATCTCCATAACAGCATCAACGGTAATGCCAAGCTTCGAGGCAATCTGCGGCGCAAACTTCAACAGCTCGGCGCCTTTCATAAATGCACCGCCTACAAAGAGTTGCGGAATCTCTTGAAGGATTTCAGACGCAACATTGAAAGCAGTGAACTTTGGATGGTCAACAGCAAACTGACCAATGTAGGCAGCCACATCCGCCGGGGAGCCAGAGTCTTTTATAGCCTTCAAACCTTCGTAAAACTGCTTTGTCTCTGCATCAATTTCCCACGGCCTTGCATCGGCAGCGGCGGCACTGAGACTGTCAGCTTTCTTTGCCAGCCAACTGTTGTTATCAATGAGGCCAAACATCTTGGCAACACCGCTGGCATTGCCAACAAAGTTAGACAAGGCGTCCATGCCAACACCAAAAACAGCATCTCCAATAGAGGTTGGCGTGCCATCAGATTTGAACAACAATTTAGGATCAATGCCTGCCTCACCAGCAATATCAACCGCTAGCCAGCGGGGATCCCAAGCCCTTGTTGCCAAATCACCGGGCACAGCCTCCCCGGCATCTTCATATAATTTGCGAGCGCGGTTTAGTGTTGCTACCAAATCTTCTGGACCCAGAGCCGTTCCGCCGCCTAAAAGCTCATTAGCAATAGCAGTTGCATTTGGCTTAACTCGACTCAACCCGCTATCAAGACGGACAAACTCACCGTTGTCGTAGATGTACTTAACGCCAGTTGAGGAGTCCGTGATGATGTCCGACGGGGCAAAGTAGGTGGTCTTCCCTCCACCGTAAGAGTCGTCAAACGATGTGGTCTTTCCAATGACGCCACCGACCCCGGTGTCGTAGTAAGTTGTGCCCGGGGTAGCGGTAGAGGTGCTGGTCTTTGAGGCAAAATCCAGCCCAGTCATCTGCTTGATTTCGCCGCCGACGTACTTGAGACCAGACCTTACAAGAGCGCCGCCGAAGGCAGCTATAGGGTCTTGACCATTCCGAATAGCGTCTTGCGCGGCCTTGATTCCATCATCCACAGCAGCCGTTGTCTTGGCGTCCATAGGCGAACCCGGATCAATCCCAAGTTGCCTCTTCAGGTTGTCTGGCTTGAGCAGGTTTGATTCTTGAATCCTGTCGCCAACAACCTCAAACCCTGCGGCCAACAGGTTATTGACAAACGCTTGTTTTGGATCTTGGCCGTTAATTGACGCCATCACAGCATCAGTCGCGGCCTTTTCAAAGACCGACTTGGCTGTGTTACTTAAATTTTTAGGAACGCTAAGTCCATTGAACGATCCTGTATCAAAACCTTCTTTGCGAAGATTTTCTGGGCTCCACTTATCTACAAGGTCAGACTTGCCTCCGAAGATGGAGCTTTTTGCCGATGAAAGCCAGCGGTTCAGTTGTCCCTGAGCGCCGGCCGATAGGCCCTCAACAAACGACTGGCTCAGATCTCCAGTGCGCACCAAATTAACTGCAAAGGTACTTGCGCCACGAACTATGTCGCTGCGAAGGGCATCGCTAGGAAGATTCTTAAACCACTCTTGCTTGCTAAGCTCGCCGGCTATGGTATTGCCAAGATACGATGCCGCCCCGGCGGTTAAACCAGAAGTTGCAGCGCCGCTTAGAATTTGGCCAAGGTCAAACTCGCCGCCCATAACAGCGGTCTTGATGGTGTTAGTCACCACACTACCAACAGCAGCGTTGATTGCTGTGTTGATGGCAATCTGCGTAGCGGTCATGGTTGCACCGCTGGTTGCCAAGCCGGTAATGGCCCCACCAATGCCCGGCGCCAAGATGGCAGCGCCGATACCCAGAATGATGCCGCCTAAGCCGCCTAGGAACCCATCATCTTGCGGCGTGTACGACCAATTGGCCCCAGCAAAAGAATAAGTGCCGTTGTCATTCTTAATGAAGTAAGCGGTGTGCCCACCGGTGTCTTCCGACTTGGTTTTGGCGGAGAACATCTTGTCGCTGCCAAGCACCGGGGTCAGTTTGAAGCCAATCTCTTCTGGTGTCAGATCTTTGCGATCAAAGAATCCCCCAACCTTGTTGTACATGGTGGAGGCGACCTTGCCGGCCATCTGCCGTTCCCAGCCGGATAGGGTCTTGTCATTGATGGCATCGCTCAGCTTCGACAGAGAGTTCAAGTCAAAGCCAACAGTCGTGTCACCAGATTTGTATCGCTGCGTGAGGTTATATTTTTCGGCAAACTTTAACGCCTGCTCTACGTCCGCATTGACCTTCTGACCAGCCTCGTAATACGGGCTGTCCTTTGGGATAGATGTGACGTTAGAGTAAATCTGCCCCGACGGAGCCGAAGGTGGGGTATAGCCATCAGCAATCATCGACTGCCAATTTTTGGCAGTGAATCCCATTTCTTTTGAATAAGGCAGCTGCTCTAGTTCCTCTGGGGTCAAGGGGCGGCTGTTTGAAAGACGAAGATCTTGATAACCCGCGGCGGCCAATCGAGCCTTCTCGGTGTTGTACTCCGCTGCGTTTGCTTTCTTCTCACCAGTAACCACAAGACTGATGGTCTTGTTTTGATTCTCTAACAAGTCATCTCTTAGGCCAGAGATTGACTTTACGAGCTCTTTGCTCTGAGTCTGCAGTGGCTTTAGTTGATTGTTGAGTTCAGTCAGCTTGGCAGCAACCTCGGGCGTGTAACCGGCAGAGCCCTTCTTGGGCAATGCATTGATTTGCTCAACAATCGGATCAATTTGTTTTTGCAAATCAGTAGATTGTTTTATTTTGCTTTGATAGTCAGTTTGGCCAGTGATAAATTCAATCTGAGTGGTCAAATCACCAAGGGTTGTCTGTTTCTTTGTAATTTCCCCGGGCAACGCCGACAAACGATCCTTCTGCGCTTGAGTTCTTTTGCTCGACGGAATGGCCTTGATTGAGTTTTGTTCGGCAACAAGGGTGTTTAGTTCGTTTTGGGCGGCAGTTCTTGAGGTGTTGAGCGGATTGATGTCCGCCACATTGCTCAGGAAGTCTTCTTGCAGTTGAGTTGTGAGCAGCTTTAGCTCAGAAGCTTGAGCTTGGCTAAGCGTTGAAAGGTCAGTTTTTTCAACCTTTGAAATGGCACTATTTACGTCAGCTTGCTGTTTGAGCAAGGTTCCAAGGGTGCCGGTGTATGTGGTGCTGGGTCCTATAGACACACCACCAATTGTTTGTGATCCAGTGGCAGACCCGCCAATTGCGTCAATTTGTTTTTGCAGCGCGGCTTCTTGAGCTATTTGCGCTTTTGTGCCGGTGTAGCCTAAACCACCATAAATACTTACAGACTTTTTCATCTGCTTATGAAGCGCAGTAAGTTGGCTTTGCAACGAGGTTTTTTGCGCGTTTTGTGCGTCTATCTGTGACTGCAGATAATCGTTAACGGCGCCGTACTGGTTGGCCGAATATCCACTCGGGTAGTAGATTTTTCCATTGTCATTGATTGGCTTCTTAAGCGAATTAGCCAAATCTTGAGCTTTGCCTTTTGGCGAATTGGCGTCAGTTCGCGCTTGCGTCAAAGTGACAAGGGGCGGAGGAGTGGGCGCGGCAGCTATGCTGGCCGGAGTGGCCGGATTAGCAGTTAAATCAGGCAATGCAGAAGAGTTGGGGTACGTAGCCATCAGTTCACCTGCGGATTCATTGCGCCAAGAAGGGCGGTCGCCCAGTCTTCCCACTTCTCATACTGTGCGGGGTTTGGGACAGCTTCATTGGTGAAGATGTCGATAGCCAGAAGGCCCTGCCCCCAGAGCTTCCAATCGGTTTGGTTGTTGGGGATCTCTAGCTGTTGAGCGGCGTACTGCTCACCCATAAGGCATGCCCACGACTCGAAGGTGTGGTAGCGAGGATCATAGACAAGCTGCTGTACGGTATTAGTAACCACGCACATCTCCCAAATCTGCGCTGATGATGATGCGGCCTAGCTGGTAGTCGCCACCTTGTGAGTTTGAGATAAATCTCAATCGCAGCTCTCGGCGCTGCTCACGCATGTCAATTTTATGCGTGTCCGGCAGGAAGGTATACGGATCCGATTCGTAGTCGTCTGCCTGAGCGTATGGGCGCCCGGTGACAATTAGATCCATCGGCCCGCTCTGCAAGAAGTCGGGTTCTACACGCTCGACTCGCAACCAGTTATTGTCGGCGACCTGAGAGGGTTGCGCGGGACCGCCAGACACCCAGCCGAGGTCATTGGTCTCGAAGTAGGACTCAATAGCCAAAGCCTGATTGCCTTTGACGGCATCGGTGCCAATCTCATGTTGATACAAAGACACAAACGTCTTCACCGAGGTAAGGGTCATAGTGAAGCTGCTGCCGGCGGGCAGGCTGGCAGACAGTACATCTCCAACAACATAGTCAACGCCGTAGCCGGTGATGGTTACTGAAGTCACGGCTCCACCGCTTACCACAATTGTGGCAGTTGCCCCGGTGCCAGAGCCTCCGGTTAGGGCTTTGTTCAGATAGGTGCCATTGGTGTATCCAGACCCCGCGGTAAAGGTGAACAGATCCAGCCCACCCGTAGCGTTCGGCGTCCAGTCTGCATTGATTGGGTAGTGGAAGATTTGCGAGAAGTAGCCATCAGATCTGCGGGCGCCTAAAGCCTGCCCAGCGTCATACCAGCAGTTCTCGCGGATGTTGTAGATGACAGCGTCCGTACACTCGGTGGCGTCGCCTCGAGGGTAGAACCACCAAATCTCGCCAAACCGCGGAACCTTGGTTGCCCACACCTTCTGACGCTGGGCGTAGTTCAGGTTGTCAAAGAAGTAGTTCTGGTTAAACGAGTTTGGGATTTCTTTGACGGCGCCGTTGTATAGCAAAAATCTATCAACACCGCACCAGTAATAGATTCCGTCATACTCAATCACAGACTGTGAGGACATGATTGAGGACTGGCTAGAGATGATGTCATAACGCCAGTACTGGGTTGGGGTTCCTACGCCACCCACATAGCTCACGCGCACAAGACTGTCGAGGCTCCAGAAGAGCCCAGATGGCGCATTAGAGCCGCCTCTGACGGGTAGACCTTGCACAATTTTGCCGGTGGCCACGTTGACCTCGTTGGCGTCTGCAGACACCCAGTCATTTATGTTGGCGCCCCCGCAGTTCTTAATCAGGCCGTCGTTACCGTACACAAACACATACGGATGCAGCGACACAACACCACCAGAGACGGAGATGTTGTTGTTGAAGGTCAGAGTTGAGGCGCCTGTTGTTGTGGCCGCATTTGACAGGACTACCTGCTGGAACACGCCTAATGTAAAGATGAATCCAGTCGTGCTGGTGACTACCGTTGTCACCGCAGACCCACCGGCGGTGGCGGATAGCGTGAACGTGTTTAAGTTGTTTGTGGCAATGATGTAGTAGGTTAATCCGGCCGATAGGCCAATGCTGTTGTTTACCGTAAACACCAGATCATTCAGCCCCGTTACTACCGTTGTGATTGCCGACCCGCCGCTAGTAGCGGATAAGGTGAACGTGGAAGTCCCATTGGTCGCGGTGATGTAATAAGTAGTTCCGCTAGTTACCCCGGAGTACTGTTTTGTTTTGAAGGTCAAACCTGTGGTAGCTCCAAACGTATTCGTAATCGCCGGGCCATTGGGCAAAACAGATAGGGTAAAACTTGACGTTCCGTTGGTCGTAACGATGTAGTACGTCTGCCCCGAAGACACACCGATGCCAACAGGTCCTTTGAACACCAATCCACTTATTGACACTACGTTTGTGTTGATTGCTTGACCATTGATGGCATCGCTCAACGTAAACGTCGATGTGCCATTAGTGGCAATGATGTAGTACAGAGAATTAGACTGAACACCGCTGATTAAAACAGTCTGAAACGTCAAGCCGGTGGTTGTGCCAGCCGTAGTTGTAATAGCTGTGCCATCTTGTGTTGCCGACAAAGTAAAGGTTGATGTGCCGTTTGTGGCAATGATGTAATACGTCGCGTTGGTGCTGATGCCGGTCGCCGTACCAGTTAGTGTGCCCGTGACATTTATGGCTTGGCCTACATACAACCCGGTTGTGGCAGTGCAGGAGCACTGGCCAGCAGTCCCGGTGACCGCCACAGATGCCAATGTAGCAGCAGCTTGAGTGCCAGTTACATAAATAGGCTGCCCAACATACAAACCGGTTGTAGCAGTGCACGAAAACTCACCGCTTACGCTAGTGATGGCCACGCTTGATAGGGTGTTCACATTTATCGTGCCAGACACTGTTACCGGCTGGCCAACAGCCAGACCAGTTGTAGATGTGCACGAGAACGTACCGCTCGATCCCGTAATTGCCACGCTAGCCAAGGTGGTGTCAGCCACAGACCCAGAAACGACAACGGCTTGGCCGACATACAAACCGGTCGTGGATGTGCATGAGAAAGTGCCGCTAGTGCCTGTGACAGCAACCGAAGCAAGGTTTTTGCTGCCAAGAGATCCAGCAACTGAAACAGTCTGGCCTACATACAACCCGCTAGTGTTAGAACAAGAGAATGTACCGCTTGTCCCAGTCACAGCAACAGTGCTCAACGTGGGGCTAATCAAGTTAGTGCTCACAACACTTGTTGAGGCCGGAATGCCAGTTCCTGTAACCGTCTGTCCAGCACCAATCAACGCATCGGTCTCCGATATGGTGACGTTGACGGTTGAGTTTAGGTAGGCGTTTGAATCGGTGAACACGCCAATCTGGCTTAAAGACGTGCCAGTCAGAGCCCCACCCAGTACTGGGGTATTTGCATCGCTATCAGTCAACGCAAGGTTCTGCCCCGGGTGAGCCAACAACAGGTTGTCCCCAGATCCACTGACATCGGTGAAGGTATCAAACTGCCATAGATTGTTATCGTTAGGCGTAAACCCAGACAGGGTGAGGTTTGACACACCAGAGCCAACGCCATTGGCGTCGATTGGAAGCCTCTGCAGCCCGTTGTTATACCCGCTGAATACGTTGGTAAAGCCGTTCTGCGGGTTGACGTACAGTCCGCGAGACGGACCGGCGAGGATGTTTGTAATCTCTTGGTATCCGCCCACCTTCCGCGGGCGCCCACGCTGAAACCGCACCCAACGACCATTGGTGTAGAAGTTCTTGTCAAAGAACGTACCGTCTCGTTGAATGCCGGCAACGCTATCGAGGGCAAAGACCTTTTTGGTCATCAGAAAGCTCCGCCTTGCACCCCGGATGTGAAAGTTCCGGTTCCGGTAACAGTCAAACCTGTCGCGCTAAGAATTGCTCTGTTGGTGCCCAAGATGGATATACCAAACTGCCCAGCACCGGGCCTGTAAACGCCAGTGCTTGATTCACTAGAGAAGTTCAAAGACGGAGCTGCGGCAGATCCATTTACAAGACTTACCGATGTCGCACCGGCCTGAATGGTGTTGGCATTCAAGAAGTTAACGCCGTCGCAAATCAACGTAACCTGATTGCCAGCGGGGATAACCACAGATGCCCCGCCAACAGCGCCCGTAGTAATTGTGAGCGTGTACCCATTGGGCGTGGTTTGGTTTGAAATCACATATAGGTTCACAACCTGCGGATACACGGCGGTCACGTTGCCACTCAGAGATCCTGTGTACTCTTGAATGGTGTTTGAAATTTCCTGCGTGGTCAGGTTGTAGGTGCCCGATGTCACTGGTTTGACCAGAGCCGTAAACCCAAACAGGTTTGACTGGCCGTAGCCCACGGTTACATAGCTGGAACCAGTGCAAATCAAAAACGCTGACTCGTTCGGCGAGAAGTTCATAGAACTCACGCCATCAATCAAATCCCCACCCGTGGTTCCAACAGTCACTGTGCCTGTACCGTTGTTCTTGAATAGGGTGAACCAGTTGTTTCCTGCCGTTGCTGAAGACGGCAAGTACACGGTCCCCGATCCGCTTGACCAGATAACGGTCTGGGCGCGTTGCGATGTTGCAAAGGTTGCGCCCGAGCTGATACCAGATGTTGGGTGGCTTTGATTTAGCGTCGAACCAGAGGCCACCAAACCCAAACCTGCAAGAGCACTAGCATCTGGGCTCGAGGTTCCAACCCCGTAAGCAATGATGCCCCACACACCAGCCTCGGTGCTGGTGTTGGTCAGGTAAATGTACTTGGCCTGCCCCGGGGCAATCGAAACAATCGTTCCGGCAAACCCGTACGTCTTCACCGTGAAGGTGTACGCCCCGCTATTAAGAATCAGGGCATCCTGACCAACAGAGACCTGATTGCCCGGCGGCATGGCCAGAGACAGACTGCCTGCGCTCGGAGTGACCTCCATGATCCGCGCAGCGAAGTTATCTGTGGCGTTGCCGTTGACTGGCCAATCCAGCTGAGTGTCCGCGGATAGCGCGATAGCGCGATACGAAACATCAACCGGCTGGATGACGTTCCCCGTAAATGGGCTGTTGTAACTCATGATGCATCCCTCACAATGGCTTGACGATCCCCGATACGGGCTACGTTCTCAAGCTTGAGCATTTCAATGGCTTGTTGATACATGGCCTGCCACAACTGCACCCGCTCGTCGTTCTTCAGGAACGGCATAGCTTGAAGGAGCGATCCGTAGAGCATGGCCTGTGGTGCATACTCGGTGAACCAGTTGGTCTGGTTGGCAGAACTCAACGGCGGCACTCGCTGGTAGTACAGAACCTCAAAGGTGTAGTTGGTGTCCGGGGTCGGCGCTACCAGCCAGTGGGTGTAGTCGTAGTCGCTGTAGTACAGCGGGGTATCAGTCTGCGTAGGATCCGGCCAGTACTCTCGAAGGTACTCGTAGTCACGCAGCAGAACAGGCTGGCGCTTGCCATCCACGGTGATGTTCATAGAGACGGTCTTGCGCCACCGGGCGGGTTTATCCAGAACATCCTCATTGGCAACCATGTTGCTCTGGACGACATTCAGGTTGCCCAGAAACTTCAGATCCGCGGCGATGATCTGTTCCGCCAGCATGATGAATTGCGGAATCTTCTCCAGCGTGGCCGTGTCGGTACGCTCGAGGTAAGTCGAGATGTCATTGACCAGCGAGTCGTAAGTTTGCACAGCCGCTGCAGTCATCACCAGCTCCTATATTTGGCAGTCTTCTTCGCTATTTTCTCAGGTTGCGATACAAACTGCTTACCCTCAGCCTTGCCTTCTCGTTTAGCGCGACTGGTCGCCGCATATTCAGCAGACGACAGAGACTGGATTGCTTTCTTTGGCAGATACCGCTCGCCGGTGGCTTCAGAGCCCTGCGTCGACGGTTTGCCGGACTTGGTGCCCCAATCCTGCTTGGACCATTGAGACAGGCTGTTGTCGGCCTTCTTAGGGCCTTTGTAACCGCCACCAGATGATTTGTACTTCTGGGTGGCTAGTTGGGCCTTACGAGCACTCCATTGCCCCGGGGATCCCCCTTTGCCAGAAGCTTTAACGGAAGCAACGATGCGCTTCCATTTGCCCGGGTTGGTTTTTTCTGCTGTGCTCATGGCTCACCTATAAGGTCGCGTTCCCGATCGGTCAATAACCAATGCCTGCTTTCTCGGCGCTACTGTCGGGCTGTTAGGAATGCTGATATGCACCCATGAATCAAACTCTTTGATGAGTTGGTCGTATTTAATGTCGCTGCCAATAATCGACAGCATCAAGTCATCCGGCGACAATCCAACCGCTCTGATGTCTGCGGCACAACCAAGCATGTGCTGACTGTTCTTTGAACCACCGATTGCCGAATTGATATTCGGAGAGCGGTATCCAGAGGTCACAACAATCGGCTTGTTAACTTCAGATCTCACCTGCTCTAACAACATTGCCAACCTCTTCAGATTGGCAATTTCCTTCTCTTCTGGATTGTTGGGCCATCCTCGACGAGCCGCATACTCAGACTGCGTCATCTCTTCCAGAGTGAAGTGCGGAGATAGGTTCATTTTTTCCTTGAGTAGAACAGTGTGCGATCGCCAAACAGGTAGAACCCAATTGCAGCAGCAAAGTTGTCAACAGCAGGATTTGAGACATTAGACATGGTCATGTATGCCCAAGTCCCAAGAACAAGAATTGCTACAGACGGACGCATCAAGCGGACAACTGCCTCAACCCACGGATAGGATGGGTTAGCGCCGCCAGCGTCATTCATTGCCTTGAACATCTCAAGGTCAATTTCCTTCATCTTGGCATACTGCTCAATGGTTGCAGGTTTGAACTGGTCGGGCGCAACAAAACGGTTAATAAGAGACTTACCCAAATCAACTGCCAAAGGCCCAAGGGCCGCGAGGATAGTTATTGGATCCATTATTTGTCCACCTTCCCATCTAGTCTGTCAAAAATCTTGGCCAGCATTACTTTGATGTCCGCGATGTCGTCGCGGTAGTCGTCTTTGGTGACGTAAATCAAGGGCAGCTCAGAGAGCTTGTCTTCCACTCTTATGATGGACTTGGAGAGGCTGTTAATCATCCAGCCACCAAAGAATCCACAAGCACCCACAAGAATGTTGATCAGGCTCTGAGCATCCATTTCAGTCAAATCCTCGGAGTGTTTTCGCTAGTCTGGCGCGTTGCCCAAGTTTACCCGGAGCTTTCGCCGCCTTGTTCAGAATCTTCGCGGGAATCTTCTTATCAGTGGCAACACCCAGTTGCTTCTTCAGTGCACCGGGTTTGCTGATTGCTTCTTGGATCCATTTCTTGGACATGGTTACCCCTAGAACATAAAAAAGAAGTTGCCGGTGTTTGCTGCACCCGGCGTGTAGACAATGATGATTGCACCTTGCGAGCCACTGCTACCTGCGCGGTTTGTTCCGGCTACGTTTACTCCACCACCGCCGCCACCAGCGCCATAAATACCACCAGTAGAAGTTGCCAACGCCGGACCGCCACCACCCCCGCCGCCGCCAGAACCAATACCTAAAACATCAATACCATTACCACCCGTAATAGTAATTGTTGTGGCTACACCACCACCACCACCACCCCCAACGGCTCCGCTTACTTCACTAATACCGCCGCCCGCGCCAGAAGAGTTGTTGCCACCAGTACCGCCGGTAGCAGAAGACCCATTACCACCAGCCGTTCCTCCACCATTACCACCACCACCACCGCCAGACGCATTGGCGTTAATTGCGTTTGCAAAACCTATCCCGCCATTAGCCCCAGCGCCATTTGGGCCCGCTGCACCGCCACCGCCTCCGGCACCAACACCTTGTGTAGTTGTGGTTGTTGAGCCAACGCCACCAGCACCACCGTTAAACGTTGAGCCAGTTCCAGCAGTGCCGCCGGTAGATGTAGGTGTGGTAGTAGCTTGCCCACCGCCGCCACCACCAGCAGTCGATGCCCCTGAATTCCATGAAGTAGTGCCGCCAGCAGTACCATCTGAACCGCCAGAACCACCTCCACCAGCAGTGCCAGCCTGATAAGTGATTGAGCCACTCAGGGTTTGATTGATGAGTTTTGTGTAACCCGCACCGCCACCGCCCCCACCGCCAGCACGGTTAACTCCAGAAACACGACCACCGCCACCACCGCCACCACCACCAATTATGTGAATAGTGTTAGAAGAATTGTTCCAATCAGTAGGGACAGTCCACGAAGTAGAAGATGTAGAAGTAAGAACCACCACAGCGTTATTTGCACGCTGCGTGGTAAACATTGCATAACCGCTATTTGGCGCTGTCGTATTGATGACAGAGTTAGCACCGATGTACCAAGTATCTGAAATTGGACTGCCAACAGCATCACGCACGTTTAGGTAATCAATGCCTGTTAGGTATCCACCACCAGCTTTAGCCAACGTATATGGAGTTCCTGCAGTATCACTATTAAGCGTTACTACGTTTCCAGAGGTTCCAGTGATAGACCATGTGGTAACTGTAGTAGTAGTACTAGCAGCAAAAGTAATGGTATGCGCTACGGTTTTGGTGCTTGCTAGTTCGCTAAATGTATTTCCAATACCGGCACCAGTAATTGTTGTTGTTGAGGTGCTGGTGTTACCACCGATGGTCAGTTTGTTGTAACTAAGACCACCGCCTGTAAAACTTCTGGCGGTTGTTGTGTTGTTACTAAGAACGATGTTTGCTGTATCTTTGTTAAACGTTAGATTAGTGGTGGTTGTTAATTGCCATATAACGCCCGTGCCAGTTATAGTCCAAGTACCAGAACCCATAGTGAGAGTTCTGGTATTACTGTTGCTTGCCGAAAATATCGAGCAAGTAATGTTTTGATTATTTGCAGTTAAAGTGCCTTGTGTAAGCGTTAGGGTTCCACTTGATACAAATTCGTCACCAATAGTTACCGTAATGCCAGAACCACTAACAGTTACCGAGCCAAAAGTTTTTCCCGCACTAGTAATTGTTCCTGTAGCGTTAACAGTTAATGTGCCGCTATAAGTAAAAGTCATACCGGCAACTAATGCCACGCTGCCCGATACAGTAATTGCGGCCGTTCCTGCCAGAGTTCCTGTGAACCCAGTGCAAGTAATACTCTTGGCGCCGGTATTGCCAGCAGAGATTGTTACGATGTTTGCGCCGGAGTTTGCGTCAAAAAACACATCATCTGCAGACGTTGGAATAGCCTGACCACCGGTACCGTTAGACGTAAGCGCCCACTTAGTACCGGCAGTACCGTCCCAAGCAGCAGCTCCACCAACCCAATAACGGTTAGCCATTACGCCCCCGGATTAGCCATGTATTCACGCCACTTGGCGTATTGCTCTTGCTGGCGCTGCTCAATAACTTCAGGCGTGAGTGCGTCCCACTCTTCTTGAGTCATTTCCCAAGTGTCCATGTAGACGTACTCGTTATCACGCACTGTCCAAGCAAAACGGACAATAGGCTGTGGATTAGAATTAATGAGTTCCATAGTTATCCTTAAGCAGAGGCAACGCAGCGCCACTTTGATGTAGCCGCGTTCCACACAAAACCAACATCCAAACGGTTTGTGGTAACAGTAGTAGTCGGTAGCGTCACCGTCGATGATTCAAACGATGCACCCCATGTTATGAGTCTTGCTGCTGTGCCTACAATGTAAATCCACAGCTTCTGGCCGTTCGTAGGAGTGCCGGAAAGGTTGGTGCTGAATGACGTAATGTCTACAGCCTGAGCTGTCAAACCATACTGATCCACGTTATCCGTGTTGATGGTCGGCGTGGCGCTCGAGGTTGTCGTTGATACGCGGGGCGTGATGCGCTTGTTGGTAAGTGTTGCGGTGCCATCAATCGTCGGGAAACCACCGGTTGCGTTTGTGTTGTTGCCCAGAGCAGTTACTACACCCGCACCAGTGGTTGTAGAGGTGATTGCCGTTGCAGATCCACCACCGAGTAGCAACGCACTTGCTGCCAACACGCCTGATTGAGTCACCAGACCGCCAGAGGTGTTGACGTTGTTACCAATTGCAGTCACCACGCCAGTACCAGTAGTGGTTGTTGCGGGGGCTGCGCCGGCGCCGCCGCCTAGCACAATGGCGCTTGCGGCAAGAGCTGCAGAAGATGCCCAAGCTGAAGAGCTAGAGAAGTAGGGGATGCCACCAGAGGTACCGGCAACAGTAAGAGCCAATGTCCCGCTGGTAGTAATGGGCGACCCAGCAACCGAAATGATGCCGCCGGTGAATGTTTGAGCAACCGACGACACCGTGCCTGTAGCGCCCGCCTTCGTGGCGATTATCTGCACAACGCCGGCATTGTCCTTATAGAACAGTTTGCCATCAGTGATGTTGATGGCCAGCTCTCCATTAGCCAAATTGGCGGCCAGAGGCACATTGGTCGTTGTTGACGAGTAATAAAGCTGGATTGGTGTATAGCCATTTTGTGCCATTAGAATGTGCCTCCTGAGACGCCGCCTGTGATGGCCCCAGTTGATGGGTTGCAAGTTATTGAAGAGTTTACCAACTGCGGAAGGTTTCCAGTAGTGGCGCTAACAAACGTCAGATAATTTGCGGCGTTTGCAGAGTTACTGGTTACAGCAATATTGGTTGCATTTGTTGCGCTGGTTGCAGATCCAACACTAAGCGTTGATTGAGCCACATATTGCGGCGCAGAAGCTCCAGCGGTGAGCACATAATTGGTAGTGCCCAAAGCAAGGCTTGTGGTGGTGCTGGTTGCGCTCTGATATAGAAGTGAGCCCGTGGTACCACCAGAGACGTTTGTGGCCGTTGTGGCGGTTGTAGCGGAGCCGACCGAGAGAGACGATTGGTTTGCCCACGTCGGAGAGCCAGTGCCTCCAGACAGAAGCACCTGACTGGACGTTCCGGCAGAAGAAAAGGCAAAAGCGGTACCAGTACCATATGCCACAGCCCCTGCAGTTGCCGTTGCCGTGCTATTGGTGCCACCGTTAGCAATCGGCAGAGTCCCAGAGACCCCAGCGGTCAAACTAATCTGACTCCACGCAGCAGTAGTGCCGTTGCTTGTTAGAGCGTAGTTGGCAGCACCAATAGCCAGACGGCTGTTGCTAGATGCGCCACGGACAATCAGGTCACCTTGAGTCGTCGTCGGGGCCAGCGCATCAAACCCGGCAGATGCACTTGCTTGCCCGGTGCCACCATTGGCAATTGCCACAGCGCCAGACGTAATCTGACTACCGGAGATAGCAATCGACGTGTTGGATGCAGAGGTAATCTGTCCCTGCGCATTGACTGCAATGGTGGGCACGCTTGATGCGGTGCCATACGTTGCCGCCGATACCCCGGTATTGGCGATGTTGAACGTGTACGCCGGGGACTCACTTAGGCCGGTGCCAGCCGAATACACAATCGGCGCACCAAACTGCTGAAACACGATTGCAGTCGTTCCAATTGTGATTGGAAGAGGCGTCTGCTGCACCCACGATGTATTGGCCAGAGTAGCGCCAGCAGTAATCAAGAAGAAGTCACCAGCATCAATCTGATTAACACCAGAGCCTGCGGTATTGTAGTCAGTCGCCCGGGTCAAAATGTAAGGCGTGGAAACGCTGCCTACCTGAGTAACGGTATACACACCGTTGTGGGCTTGGTTGGCCTCATTCTTGACCAAAATACGGTTGGTCAACACCACCAGAGTCCCGTCTACAGACAATGCGCCATTTGCTGTTGCTGTTAGCGTTGCGCCAACACCCGATGAGCCATTGTTGTAAGTATTTGATGGCAGCGCGGTTGCCGTGGCCAGACGGCATGCTTGGTGAAAGTTGATTCCAGCTGAAATTGAATCAACATACGTCTTGTTAACAATGTCATTGCCGGTTGACGGTGCAGTTGTGATTGTTCCGGTGGTCATGGCCACCGAAGTGAACGTGCCGGCGGCTGGAGTAGAGGCACCAATGGTGGTGTTGTTGATAGAACCACCAGACACCGATGGGGTGTTGATGGTTGGGCTAGTCAACGTTTTGTTGGTCAGCGTCTGGCTGCCTGTCAACGTAGCCACGGTGCTATCAATAGCAATCGTTACCGGGGAAGACCCGTTGTAAGACGTGCCGCTTAACCCAGTCCCAATGGTCAAAGCATTGGTGGCAGTTGCCGTGACAGTAGTTGAACCCCCAAGACTTACCGATGACCCATTGATGGTCACAGAACTATTAATAAGGGCTGAGTTTGGCAAACCAGTTATGGTGTTGTTAGCGCCATTGATGGTCTTGTTAGTCAGCGTCTGAGATCCAGTCAAAGTCACGACGGTGCTATCAATTGCAATAGTGACCGGGGTAGACCCATCGTAAGAAGTACCAGACAGACCAGTGCTGATGGTTAACGGGTATGACACACCCGCCGTGATAGTCGTCGATCCACCCAAACTGACCGTTGATCCGTTGATGGTCACAGAGCTGTTGACCAACGAGGCGTTGGGAATGTTTGACAGCGAGTTTGTAGAGGCGGATATGGTCTTGTTGGTCAATGTCTGCGTGTCAGACAGGGTGACCACCACTCCGGTATCAATAGAAATGGTTCCAGAGGTGGTAATAGGTCCGCCAGACAGACCAGTTCCGGTATTTATCTGTGTGACAGTGCCCGCACCTGCCACGCCGCTGGATGCAGAAGTAATCCGACCCTGCGCATCCACAGTAATGTTTGCTAGCGTGTAGGCGCCCGGCGTCACAGCGGTATTAGTTAGTGCAATTTGCGGGCTTCCAAAGATTCCGTCGCCGTTTGTGACCTGAATCTGCCCGCTGGTACCCAAAATTAAACGCGGGGTGAGCACTCCCGGGCCCGTAACGGTCAAAAGACCCGTCCCAGATACCCCAGCAAGCGACAAAACGAGGCCATCAAGGGCCAAAGTTGGGTTGCCAGAGACGCCACTACCGTTAGTTACGGTCAAACCAGCGCCAGACACCGCAATAGAGCGTGAAGTAACGGTGCCAAGGGCGGTTTTGACTATCAAACCATTGCCAGCGCCCTCCAAACTGCCCGATGCGCCGCTAAGTTGCATCCGCAGATAGGACTGAGAGCCGCCATCGGTAAGGCTTAGACCAGTCCCGGTGGACATGTAACGGCTGTTGTTCAGCGTAGGCTCGTTGAACACCGTCACAAACGACTGGGTCTGGATTGGAGAGCCAGCCAAAGCCGCGGTCGTCGTCTGAACCGTCTGCCCATTCTGTACAATGGGGACAGATTCGGTGCCTTGAATCGGACCAGCTTGCGGGAGTTGAGTAATGGTTACGTTTGGCATGTCAGGGCTGTGGTTGGATGTTGATGCCGTCGAGGTTGCCGTCGTTTTCCGGCGTATTCGTGTTCTGTTCAGGCGACAAAACAGCCCCGCCATATGTACCTTGGGCTGCAAGACCGTTCGGATCTACTGCAACACTAAGGTCAGGCCGCGGGAACCGAATCGTAATCCGTTCAGTTTTTCTTGCCGGAAGCCGATACGGGTCAAACTGGTCGGCACAACCTTGGTTGCAGACCTGCAGGCCGGGGAAATTTGGATCTGAGCGCATCTCGGCGTGCGGGCGCTTCATCTTGCACCGATCGCATACCGCGATTGCTATGTCTGAGTAACCGCGGGTGTCCAAGAACTTGGGCATGGATCACCTCGAGTAGACGCTGATATTCGGTGCGAAGTAAATAGGCGACTTGTCCCGCTCTTCCTGCTCGGCCATGTTCAGATACTTCTCGGCCTGAGCTTCAAGATACTGCGTGCGTCCAATATCAACACCCGGCAGCTCTAGGCTCATCTGGTGAGCCAGCATGCTGACCACCGCCAGATACCACCGCTGCGGGATTTCCAGCTCACCGTACAGGTCGCCCACGTCCATGATTTGGCGCGAGTACCAGATGGTCATCTGGACAAACGGATCCGAAGGCACCGGCCACAGGTAAATCTTGGGCTGGGGAATCGTGCGGTCAAACCAGAACTGGAACGGCTGGTTGGCCGTGAAGTTCTTGTTGGGCAGGTTGGTGTAGTCATCACGATTCAGGCGAGCCATCGTGATCTCAGTGCTGTTGTTACCGAAGTACAGCTCGCGGACATTCAGCGTATTACCGCCAGTCTCGCGCATGCGGTAGTACTGGACAGTCTGGCCGGGCTCAATGTCATACCAGAGCCACTGGTTGTTCACCCATACCGTCTCACCCGGGGCATTCAACGTGCTCCAAGTGACGCCATCGGTGGAGTACTCAAACACCACATTGAACGTGCCAGAGACGTTAGGCAGGACACCAATCGAGCCAATGTAGACCGCGTTGTTGGTGCCAAAGTCAACACCGATATAGCCATTGATGGCGGACTGGGTACAGGCCGTGTTGATGTTGCCATCAAAGGCGTTCTGGGCGATGCCAGACGACGCCAGATAGCCTGCAGAAGTAGGCGGGGTAGGGCGGTTCATCCGGCGATACAGAGCATTCAGCACGTCTACAGCGCCCAGCGGCAGCTCATAGACATACTGGTCAGCCTTCAGGCCAAAGACCTTCTTGTCGATTGCCCAGTACTGGATGCCGATGTTGATGAGGTTGGACATCAAAAAGAACAGCGACTCACGCGAAGCAATGAGTTGTTCCGATGTCAGCTCTTCAGCAAGCTTCCCGCAACGACGCGCACCATGGTCAATCAATGATTGAACGGTGACAACAGTTGTGCCGACTGTTCCCGAGTAAGCCATCTCTCACCTCACCAGCCGGGGCAGTTCCAGCGCCGCATAGACGCTCGAGCACGACTCCCCTTGTCACTCTTCTCTGCGACCGGTCCCATGCGAGCACAGAACGAATCACGCCTCGGGCCACCCTGTGGCTGCGGAGCCTTTAGGTTTGATCCCGTCTCACGATTGTACTTTTCCCGGCCCTTTGCCGTAAGACCAGCGCCCTTATCTGCGGGCAGCTTTTCACCGCGGCCGATAGCCAGACTAGGGCCGCCCTTCTTCATCTTCTTATCTGCAGAGACAAACTCTTTGCCCACCGTCTGCGGAATACCAACCTTCTTCGCAAACTTAGGGCTGTGAGCCACCGCTTCCATCAGATTGTGCTGGGCTTTGGACTTAGATGGCATGATCAGTCCGGGTTCTTAATGAGAACACCACCGGCGTACATGCTGACCGTGAATGGGCTGCCAGTGTTGGCCTTCACACAGAATTGGATGTCAGTCTTCTCAATGTGATCAACCGGCACCGTGAAAGGCACCTCTTGCTTTTGCACAAAGGTTGACTGATTCAACAGCGTGATACGGCCGCTATTGGTGCCGGTGTTAACTTTGTTGTACTCGGCAGCAATCATGTAGTTGCTCGAAGTAAAGCCAATGCTTGCGTCGTACTGGACATACGACAGATAGAACGTATAGCCAGCCGGCACGGTGTAAATCGACATCTGAGTCTGACCAACGCCGGCGTTAATCTTGGCGTACACGGTAGAGCTAATGGATGCCGTGATGTTGCCCGTGTTGGTGCTGTTCAACATGGACATCTGATTAATGCGCAGGAACGAATTAGTCGTGGTGACATTCGTCGTGCCATTCAATGCGATGGTTTCGGTCAGGGGCGCAAAGCTTGCGTCCAAACCTTGAATCACCACCGAGCGGGTTGTGTTGTCAGTTGCCGAGTCGCTAACCAGCACCAAAGGCGCGGCAGCCGAAGGCGGCACATACAAACCACCAGAAAGCGTTTGACCTTCCCACATCGGGCCCTGAGCCGTGCTACCAATAGCCGTGCTGTACCCAAAGATTTCCAAGCCAATGTGGCCGTCAACTTGATTGCGGGCCACTTGCAGATCAAACGGCTCGTAGGCGCCCTGACGAGTGGCAGAAGAGTAGGTTCCCATCTAAATCTCCCAAAGAGGGAGGGGCCGAAGCCCCTCACCCATTACTTAACGCGGCCACCTTTTTTGTAGGTGCCAGACAACTGGTTGATTGACACAGGCGTCGGAACACGCGGCTTGGGCATCTTCACCGCACGGCCATCATCCTGAACAGAACCACCCGTTGCATAACCCACAGGCGTCGGCTGACCACCCGGTTGCTGCGCCAGCATCGAATTGTACGGATCATAAATCCGGCCAGATGCTGAAACCGGGGGCAGGCCAACTCGACCCATCGGCGACACGCTCGGGAGACCCATCGGGGCTCCTTGAACCATGCCACCATCGGCGTACTTGGTCTTACCACCCTTCTTGTAATGCGGGGTCTTCATGTACTCCTTCAAGAACTCCGGGCTAATCGGAGAATCCATCGGGGTTACATCATTCGACTGAACATTACGGCTGTCATACGGGTTGGGCTTCTTCGGGGTCATCTTGCGGACAATCTGGCGTTCCACTTCCGTGACGGTACCCATGCCAGACTTGGCACCGTCAACAGCTTTTTTTGAGGAACCGCCTTCGGCCATTTTCTTGGCTTTGCCACCCTTCTTAAAGCCACCAGCATTGCCAAGCTTCACGCCACCAGTGGTGGTGTTGGTCTTGCCAGCCGGGGTGCCAACCACGTTACCGTCAACGTAGTTCATCACCTTGCCGCCGTCGGCGTAGCAGCGACCGCCCTTCTTGTAGCCACCGCCGTTACCGTTTTTGACTTCACCGGTCTTGCCGCTGGTCTTGGTGGTGTACTCGGCGGTGTCCATCTTGGTGGTGCGGTATTCGCCGCCTTGGCCTTCGGTGTTGATGATGCCGCTCTTGGGAACGCCACCTTCAGCCATCTTGACCTTGCCGCCCTTCTTGTAGCCGCCTTGGCCCATGGCAACGCCACCAGTAGCGTAGCAATCGCCACCCTTCTTCAGGCCCTTGTGAGCTTTAGAGGCGGGCTTGTCGGCATGCTCTTGGATCATTTCTTCACAGCTGCCACCCTTCTTCATGATGCGGCCAGCCATGCCCACCGGGCCCGCAGGAGCGGCAGCAGAGGGCATAGCACGCATGGCCTTACGACGCATAGCCAGCGACGGCTTCATCGGAGCAGCAGCGGTCGGCAGACCACCACGAGCAGGCATGGCCATCGGGGGAACACCACCGTCCATCATTTTGTGACCGTCATGCTCTTTGACTTTCATCTTCGAGGTCTTGACGTGGCCACCCTTCTTGAGCTTCAACTCAACAGAGGGCTCAGTGGTGTACATCTTCACCATCGGTTTGAACTGTCCCATTACTGCCTCCTATTAGGCTTGGGTGACGCCAAGGGCGCCAAGACGGGTGGCATTAGCACCAACTGCAATTGCAGGCAGCGCAAGGGTCATCACCAGACGCTTCTGGCCGTCAGCAGCCGTGCTGGGAGCGAACGTGCCGCGCACATCACCAGTAGTAGTGGTAGCAGTGGCCATGTCAGCAACAGTCAGAACGCCGCTGGTGTCATCGGTCGTGGCATTGTTCCAGCCGTAACGGATCACATACGACTTGTCGTAGAAACGTACCGGGCAGCCAAACACGTCAGCAGTACCAACGCTACAGGCGGTAGTGGTGCCACCACCAGCAACAGTCACCGAGGTGATTTGGTAGAACGCCTTCTTGCCAGCAACAGTCGAGTTAACCGTCGAGGTGATCGCTTCCGACATCAGCTGACCGTAGTAGTCATAACCAGACACGGTGAAGGTGCGTTGCGTACCAGCAGCGGCTTGGGTGATGCTAACTGCACGCGGGACGTCCAGTTGGATCACGGTGGTGCCGGCGGTGTTAACCACAGACTTGGCCGAGGTGCCGGCGGTCAGGGTCAGCGAGCCAGCAGCAGCCGGGGTTTGCGATGCGGCAATGTTGGCGGCTTGCAGGGTCTGCGGAACCAAGTCCCACACGAACACGCGGCCGAGCGGGCCAACGCCAACATCCATCGGGGCCGGATTCTCAAACGGCACATTGGAGTGAGCGTACATCGTGGTGCTCGAGGCCGACACCGATTGGTTAATGGTGTAGGTGCCAGTGCCACCGGTTCCGGTCACGAAAGCGGTGATGTAGGTGCCATCGGTAACGCTAGAGCCGTCAACATACGAGCCCACGACCAGCGGCGAGCCGGACAACAGGGCAGTTACGGTCAACGTCGTGCTCGACATTGAACCAGTGAAAATGGTCGAGTACGGCCGAATGCCAGTACCCATAAAGGTCTGGGCCGAACCCAGAAAGAGATCATCACCAAAGCTAGGCATCGTCTTCTCCTTGAAAAGCTTGACGAATTAAAGGGAAACAGGGGGCCGAAGCCCCCCGTCTTTGCTACTTACACACCCGGGGTGCCGTACATGGCACGCGGGTCGGTGAAGCCAACGTCGTAACGCTCGGTTGCCTTGTAGCGCATCGAGTCAGTTTCGAAATCGCCTTCCATCGTCTTCTCGAGACGACGACGCATCAGAAGCTTCATGCCTTCCGGCGCATCGGTCTGCACCCACCAAGCGGTCGGCGAGGTCAGACGCGAGATAACGGCAGCACCTTCATCAAGCAGACCAATCGACTTGATCGGGTTGATGTCGTTGTTGGCGTTACCAGCACGCAGGACGCTCTTCAGCAGAACTTCAGCTTGGAAGATGTTGCCCGGGGCCACGACCAGTTGGCGCGGAACCAGACGAATCTTCTTGCCGTTGTTGTCCACAGCCTGACGGATCTGGATGAGCATTTGCTCAAGCGAGGTCTGCGACAGGTTTGCCGAGGTGGTCAGCAGATTGCTGAAGGTACCGTTGACGATCGGGTGCGAAGCCGAGTTCAGAGCCACGCCGTCACCGCCCGGGTACGCGCTGTTGAAGGCGCGGTTCAGGACGTTGGCACTCAGAGTTTCCTTGGTTTCGACCAGCGACTGGGCCAAGTGACGGGCATAGACTTGACCGATACGGATATGGTCGCCGTCTTCCACCAGCACCTTGGTCAGAGCGAATGCCAGACCGTACACGTTATAGACATAACGCTTCAGGAACAGCACGCCACCCTGTTGGTAGGTGACCGGGGTGCCGTCCGGCAATTGCGGAGCTGCACCAAAGCCGTAAAGGACCGGCTCTTCGTGATAGTTGCGGGGGATACCTTCTTGTTCGCGGAAAACACGCGACCATTCGTCGGTACGCTGATCGTAGACACCGTCGAAGCACTCGTTAAGAATGGGTTCGACAATGCTACGAAAGTCTGTACTGCGCATCGGGGCTGCCATTTTTTAGCCCTCCTTAGACGGCAACCGGCGTGTAGTTAGCGCCGGAGACGCGAACTTGGCCGAATTGGAATTGAGCAACCGTGGCGCGAACGATAACGTAAGCGTCACCCCAAGCATTGTCCGGGTACGGAGCAATATCAACGATGCGCATCGCAGCAACACTGTTGGCACCAGCGAGGCTGGACGACAGGGTGCATTGCGACAGGCCAGTGGTGGTCGAACCAGCAGTTGAGTTGGTGATGTTTGCTTCGTCACCAATCGACGACTGGGCAACCGAACCATCGGTTTGGATTTCGTAAACGATGTTGGGATCGTTATAGAAGTAAGCCACGCACGAACCAGCTTGGTAGGCGGTGTTAGCCGGCCAGTAGTTCGACACGCGACGGCGACCCGTGGTATCGGTCCACTCAACGCCGGCGAATGCGCCAACGAAAGCTTCCGAGCCCGAGGCCACGACGATGGTGCCAGCGGTGTCGTACTTGACCGGTTGGCCCTTCAGAATATCGGTGTTGTAAGCCGATGCGATACCGCCAGCAAGCGCCTGAGCGCGATCCAAGCCAGAAGGATGGAACGCAGGACGCAGGCCGAACGGAGCAGATGTTGCAGACATGACTGTCTCCTTTGTTTAGTTACCCATGAAAGATGGGCGTCTTAACGTCTCGGTCCAAATCGCCAAATCCGTCACCCTCAACCCGGCCCAGACTCTTACCTGAGCTGTCTCGCGCACCCTGCAGGTTCTCAATTTGAACGCGGATCTTGTCCGCCTCCTCGTTGGGAGCCTCGTGGTGCATCTGCAACATGAGGTCTTGATACACATCCATAGGGATCTTGTACAAGCGCATCTCGTTGCATGCGACGAAACCTACGTCTTCTCCAGCCTTTACGCGGTAGTTTTCAAAGTTTGGGAGTTCATCCGCCATTACAGGGACATACCCAAGCCGAATCCGCTTATCAATGCTGTCGTAAGCGTTAGTTGTCGAGAGCCAACAGATGTGCCAGCCCGGAATCTCCGGCACCTTTGGCAGCGCACTTTGTGTCCACTCATCGCTCCACATCTTTCGACGTTCCTGCGCTGACATGAACTGCTCTTCAGGAGCCTTGCGGGTAACGTCCTCGCTAGCACGAGTTTCGCGGCCGCCGGCCGTGAGAGTTTTCTTCAAACGAGAATCCATTGTTATCCCCTATTAGTTTTGTCGTACTGGATGAACTGCTTGATCATTCGGTTGCGTTTTTCTACGTCATCCCACATGCCCGCCTCTTTGATAGCTCGAACACGTTCAGGACTCAGTACATAACCGTTGCCGGAGCCACGGTTCCCAACCGACTCACGCACAGATCCCGTAACTACACTTCGGGGCCTACTATGACGACGCTCGTCTTGATGGTTATTGTAACGATGTGGCAAACGCTTTTGCAAGCGATTGTCAAGTTCTTCCCAATAATCTGCAGATGCAGGGTTCCAACCCTCTTGGGTCAGTTTTGCGTCAATGATTTTTGCAATTTGAGTGTCTTCGTCGTTTGAATCTGGGTCATACCACGAGTTTGCCTCAAGCCAATCATTTGCAAGGCGTTTTACCGTAGGGCTCACATTTTTTTCGGCACTTTCAGAGGCGTTAGCCCTAATAACCGATAGCTGTTTCAAACGATCAAGAGCCTCAGCTTCCATCTCTCGAGCGCGAACAAATGTGTTGCCGTCTGAGTTATCAGTAGCCTCACGCATTTTGGTCATTGCATATTGCAAACGAAGCTTCTCGTCTTCAATAGCTTTATCCAAACTTGCCAAATCAGAATGGCGAGTACGTTGCTCAATTGCCGATAGGCGTTGCATTAAATCTTGGTTTTGGCGCTGCAAAGACTCAAGACGTGCATCCTTTTCAGCATTGCGCTGACGCACATAGTCTTTTTTGGCGCGACGACGAGCCCGTTTTGCCGCACGGACATCCTCATCATCATCAGGGTGATCATCATCGGCAGAGCCGCCATCAGCGGCATTTTGCTCGGGTATTTCAATGTCCTCCGGCACGTCTACCACGGCTGAACCATCGGCGGCCTCTTCAACCACCTGCATCTCTACTTCTTTGTTCTCGCTCACAAGAAGGCCCTCATAGCTAGCGGATCACCGGTTACCTTTGCGATAACCTCGTGGTCGTTGAGAATCATGAACAACGCCGGCTCTTCCAAGTCGTCGTCTCCCGGCACCTTGACTTCCCATCTGTCGCCACCCCACTTCGGAACGCGCAGAAAGTCGCCAACCTCGCACCAAGAGCCCTCCGGCCACGATTGCATCGTGTCGCGGTGCTTGAACGCCAGCGGACCAATGTCAATGACCTTGGCCACCATGTTGTTCCACTTCTCGGTTTCCTTGGTCTCTTCAACCAAGATAATCCCCGCCTGCCCAACCTTCTTTTTTGCACGACGCAGCTGTACAAGAATGCGTCCGCCGAGAGGTTTAGCACCGGGGTCTACGCTCGGAAAAGCCCAAGCCAACTCAGCTTCGTTAGAAGCTTCCGGTTTACCTGTCGTCATCGTCTTCCTTAAGTAATGAATCAAGAATCTGCAGAGCCTCCTGTAGGCCTGCATGATGTCCAACCATGCGTTGATAGGTTTCCCAGTTCGACGCATTTCCTGCGGCCAAAGACAAGGCAATCTCAGACTGCCGAGTCTTCAACCCTCCAATCAAGTCCGAAAGAAGACTCACTTCTTCTTGACTTGACTCAGAGCACCTTGCGATTGACCCTTCGGCTGCATGCTGCTGCCGTCAAGCTTCTCGCCTTGAGCAATGCGCTTGTGCTGCGGCACATTGATGCTCTTCTGTTCCTTGTCACTCGTAGCCATATTGGCCTCCTTGTTTGATGGTTAGATCCAATGCAGCCTTCTCGCCGTCCTGCTTCAACTTGGCGGCATCGCGGGTCAACCGGGCTGTCTCGATGCGCTCCTTCAACTCCTGATCGCCTGTAGCAATGGCAAGCTTGAGCTGTAGTTCTTCCATGGCGTGCTGCTGATCTGCCTGTAGCTTCTGCACGTCCAACTGCAAGCGGGCGGCCAGCTCTTTGTCCTTGAGGCCCATCTCGGCTTGGTCTCGCTGGGTACGACGCTGGGTCTCGGCCATGCTGGTCTGCAGCAGGACCTGACCGTCCGGCGTCATCTCGGGCTTCGGCTTGAACTGCTCTATGGTCTGAACCATCTGCTGGATGACCGGCATGATGCCCGCAAGGGTTTGTTCGGCATCCATTTCCACATGTTGAGACGCAGCACCAAACAGCTTGTCAATGTCTTTTGGATCTTCCATCTCTTCGTACTCATCAACCTTGCGGCCCAGAGCCTGCTCAACGTAGCCATTCATGCGGTTCAGGTACCACAGGGTAATGTGCTGCTTGATGTGCTCCATGGCCTTCGGCAGGAATGACGGCGCCACCATTGGGTTACCACCGAATACGGGGTTCTTGGCGTAGTCCAGATGCACTTGAATGTGCCCAAGATGGTCTTGCTCGGGGAAGGCATAGGCAGACTGGCCAATAGTCATAGCGACGTTCTCATCGGCCGCATTTATTTTCTCCGGCGCAGGGGTATCGACCATCAATTCATTGACGCTCGGCACCTTAATCTGCTTCATGAAACGCTCAATCACCGCTTTCTGGTTAAAGAGCTGCGGGTAGTCCTTCATCACGGCCATAACGGCCTGCGTTTGGGCCATCCGCTGCGTTTCAGAGAAGATATGCGGGTCAGAGACCGGGATAACGTCCGTCACACGCGCAAAATCCTCGCGCTCAACGTCCAAATCCTCCACAACCTCGCCGCGGCGCATGTCATCGAGGTACCAACGGTTGATTCGGCTCAAAACCTTGAGCACGCGGCCCTGAGACTCATGCAATCGGGCGTGAATGGCCGAGAAAACAGCCGCGCCCTGCTCAATCATCGCCTGAGTGGTGCCTACAGGCGCATTTGAGGTGACATCAGCAATCTTTTCTTCAGCTGTGGTCACCACACCCTTGGCTGCTTCGGTCAACCAGCCCAAAAGGTCATACAGAACCGGGCTCGGCGGATTGAAAGGCATCGGCATCGCAATCTTGCGCACATCATCGACGCCCGGGGCACCTTCAATCTCGGCAACCTGCGTTACTTCAACCTGTTGAGACTGCCCGGAAATCTTTGCGCCCTTGAGCTTGAGCATTGTGGCGGCATTATTGATATGAGCACTATCAAGCAGAGCCCGCAGAGCGCCAGTAAGGGCAGCACTAAGGCCGCCAATAAGATGCGGAAGACCAACAGCATAGGCACCTCGCCATGGAATGAACTTGAACTCAATGATCCAGTCAAGTTTAGTGAAGGTTTCGTCGCCCTCTTCCCAGTTGCGATACAAACCCAGCACCTGAGAGTCCAGCTCGTCAATCATCAGGATGTACGGCGCTGATTCGCCTTTGGTGTACGGGTCGTCGTCCAGCTCTAACCATGTATAGACGTGGTACACACGCCGCAGGCCGTCCTCGTTGTCATTGGAGTTGCGCCCTTCAATCTTGTCCGTGGCCTTTTGCGGGCCAGTCGGGTCAGGATCCATAGTTGCGCGGATGTAAGACACGTCACGGTAGAGCCCGGCGTCGATTCGGCGCTTGAACTCGTAGTCGGAGATGTCATCCACCTCGGTAACGCGCTGTGCGGTGTAGAAGTTACCGGCCGAAAACGGCAGCAGGACGTTATCAATCGGCAGAAACTGCGCACAGGGACGGCGTTTCTTCTCGTCGTACCAAAGCTTGAGGTACTGAGAGCCACCGAGAGGCAGTTGGGTGAGCATTTGCTCCTGCTCGTCGCGGAACTCTTCAATTTGTTCCGTCAGCTGCCAGTTCATAAAGTCCGATTTGCGCTCGGCGATCGCCACTTTGTCCTTGTCTACGTCACCAAGGATCTTGGTGCGGGTAGGACCATCGGGCGGGAACAGCTCTTTGATGGCTCGAGAGGCAAAATCCACGCAAGCCTCGGCCATAACAGGGTGGACAACCTTGCTAGCACCGTTGAAGTTAGCGCCACCGGGGGCGTCATTACCCAAACCAGTGCGTCGGATGCCCTCTTCATACTGCTTGTCGCGCTGTTTGCGGGCCTCTTTGTCCTTCTCGGCGTACTCGATGTAGCGCAGAGCCAGACTATCGACTGACATGTAGTCCAGACGGTCTGAATCGGCGAGGTTTTCGTAGAAGTCAGGCTCATCAAGCGGGCCCTTGATGTCCATGTGGACCATTACCGAACCATCAGGCAGCTCTTCAAGCTCCGAATCGTCAATCGGCTCTTCTACTTCCATGCCTTGTTTGCCCTCGTCTTGGGCGTCAGCAGGCTGGCCACCAATGAATCGGCCGTATTCTTGGTCAATCGGGAACTCTTCAGCCATGACTACCTCTTTTTGCCTTTAGTAGGGCTCTTTGTTATGGCGCCACCGCGTTTCTTACCGAACCGGCCCTCGCCACGGATGATCATTGACAGGGCCTCTTCAGGAGAAACGCCCATTCTGTATGCAGCCATTGCGGCTTGATCTGCCAGCAGCTCCAGCTTCGGAGCACCAATTGGGGTTGTTACCCCGGTCTGCGGACTGAACAGGCCCCATGCTCGAGCCTGAGCGGGCACGGACTCTAGTCCAACTTCAGCAGCGACTTTGTCTCGCCACCACGGAGCCAGCAAAGACATCTCAGCGTTGCTAACGCTAGCGCCCGGGACAACCTCTTTGCCCTTTATAAACTTTGGATTGCGGGTGTCAGCCAGACCAACGGCTCGGCTCCAGTGCGCATCACCCACCGGGGTTCTGGTTTGGAAGCCAGTCTCAGGTACGCCAGATGCCTCGATGTACATAGGCACCTTGGGCGACTTCATCTGCATCTCGCCGGTCTCAATAAACTGCTGCATTGGCGTTGCTTGGGCGGTCTTGTGGTACGCATGCCCCGGCACCGTGAGCAGGTCTTCAGGGAAGTTTGGACCGCGCTTGTGAGCGGGCACACCGGCATACTTAACAAACTCTGGGAACCGATCTTGCTTGAGCAAGTAGTACGCGGCGGATCCACGCGGAATCTCGGTCATCACTTCAGAGCCCGGGCTTGCCATACCCATCAGGGTATTCATCAGCGGATACTCTTGTTGGGCTCGTTCTGGTCCAAGCTCTGCCACCATCTTTTGGTAGAACGGGTCCATGACGTACCAAGGATCCATGCCTTGCACCAAAGCCGGGTAGTTCTCCGCCTCTGACAAGGCATCAATCATTCGCTGGCGGTTGCGCGGGTTCATCACCTTTGCTGCAGAGGCGGCGCCTCTCGGTTTATTAGCAGCACCCGGCAACGCGCCGGGGAGGTTGCCCTCTCGGTCTTTGGCCATCTCGTACAAGTCTGCACGGGTAACGCCAAACAGGCGCTTGAGCATTGGGGACTCGGGGGCCACTTGCGCAGCAGCCTGTGCAGCCAATTCATCAGGGCGCTTGTAAATGCCCGGGAATGCGATGCGCTGCGGCTCTTTAACAGTCTGCAGGCGTTTGGCCAGCTTGGCCATTTCAGTTAACGGGCTAGCCATGATGGCTCCTAATGTGCGAGAGAGAGTGCGCCAAGTTTAACGCGGCCACCACGTTTCATGCCGCCCTCACCAAAGTGTTGGTCGGGCTTGAATTCGCCTGTACGTTTAATGCGATCTAATTCGCTTTGAGTGATGTAGCGCGGAGTATTGTCTGGCACAAATGCTGGCCTTGCGCCATACCCACCCCTTACATCAATCAATCCTGCGTTTGCCAAATCGCCCTCAACTTTATAGTTACCCTCGCGGATGAACCGCTGGATCATCGGCTGGTAGTCGTCTTTAGGTGCAGCATTCTGTTTGCCCTTGATTTGGGTGATTACTCCTTTTTGTGCTTTACGAGCCTCTTGAAACTCCGGCAAGTTACGAACAAAATTTGCAATCCTATCAAGACTTGCGCCAGTGGGCATTTGCGCAAGAATGTTTGTTGCTTGCTCTTCTGGCAAATTGAATAGCCAATCCCTTGGGTTTAAATCCGGCTTGCCTACCTCAATCGTCACATGCGGGTTGTTCTTGGCGTCACGCAACGAAAAGACCTGAGCATCACCGCCCTTAATAGCATCCCAGCCACCATGCCCATAGGTGCTGTGCCCAGAGTTACCGGAGACATCAATCCAGTCTTCAGAGCCCTTGCGGGGCTCGTAGCCACGCACCGAGTGACCCATGCGGTCAGACTCTTTGGCAAACTGACCGGGCTTGTCTAGCTGGACCATCTTGTAGCCGTCTTCAAATTCTTTGGCGATGGTCATGCCCTTCATCTCTTCGGCCGATGCCTTGGCCATAGCAGCAGCACGCTCGATGTCGTATTCAGACGTGCGGCGTACAGCCTGCTCCATTGACATCTTGGACAACTGTTCAGGACGAAGACGACCCGTAACCATGTCCTCTCTCAGCACGTCAATGATGTGATCAACGCCCAGCGTCTCGCCCAAATCTCCGCGGTTGCGCATGCGATACACCATCTCATCCGGGTTAAGTTTTTCAAGCCATGGGTTTTTCTCTCGGATAGATTGCACTATCGCAGGCGCCGAGCCCCAGTCCCATGCGCGTGACTTTTCTTCTAGCGTTTCTGGTTGACCCGGAACGCGGTTGCCACGAATGTTCTGATCCATTGCCATGCGCTGGTCAAAGATCTTTCGCATAGCCTCCGGGTCACGTAGCGTGCCGGCATTGATGCTAGCGATCTGCGCGTCAGTCAGATTCTCCCACATGCGCCCAAGGTCAGTGGTCGCAGTGCCAAGCGCCGGGAAGCCAGCAATTTCTCTGGCTCTAGATACATCACTCATAAGCGGCACATCACGATAAGGCATGTGCAGCACACCCTCTTCCGCCAACTTTAAGACCGGATCATCGGGAGTGCCCATTTGCTTGCGCAGGTAGTTCTGCAGGTTTGAGTCAATCCAGTTATTGACCGCGGCGTGCCGCTCTGCACCCTCTAACACTGCCCTTGATGTTTCCATAAGGCGTCGATTAGTCTCTGTCGGCTCCGCTTCATATGCCCGACGATGGGCATCTGTTATGTCACGCTTTCTCTGGATGCTTTCAGGATTCATATTGATTGCATCATCCCGAGCGCGGAATTCACCAACAGACTTGGGACCACGAGAACCACTTAGCCACTGCCCACCTACAGGCTTGATAGCATATGCAGGTCCTTGGATAAGGCCAGACTCCATTCCAGACTCCAGAGCCCCGCGCAAAGCCTCTTGTGCAGCCGGAGCCGTATCCTTTGCCAGTTGTCCAACCTTCTTTGCCGCAGATGGCGCAAAAGGTGACGCCAGAGCCAGACCAGTCTCCAACAGCGGGCGCTCTTGCTTAGTAAAGCCGTAGTCCTTCATCAGCTTCTGGACATGCGCAGAGCCACCGATGGGCATCTCTGACCCCAGACCGAAAGGCTCCAGCCCCATGTTGACCAGATCAATCGCACCGCTCACCGGGTTGTTGGCAATCAGCCCGCGGTTAACGAGGTCCGTTACGGCGTTGGGATCACCTAGGGTCTTTACTTCCTTCTTGCCCTGCTTAACGCCCTCCTGCAGCAGAGTGCGGAGCTTGTCTTTGGCGCTCATCTCGGGGGCAGGCGTTCTCATAGCACGCGCTACAGTCACCTCTTCCGGCGTGACCTTGTACGGTGCGGGAATGTCTACCTTGCCAAACTGGTTCTCTCGCATCCAGTTCTGCAGGGCGTCAGGATCTTTTTTGTCGTAGGCGAACGTCAGGGGCAGGCCGTTGGCTGCGTGGACTTCACCGCCGCGGGCGTAGGGCTGGTAATCCCTTTGCATAAGTTGCCGATCATACGGTACGTAGTTGTCGTAGTCCTGATCCTGCGGATGCGTAGCCAGTCTTTCTTCCGGCGTCATCTGGCGGCGGGCCTCAACAGCTCGAGCCTCTGCTTCCCCAGCCATGCGGCTATAAAGTTCGCCTGCGCGACCGGAGAATTCTTTGCTGGCTTCTGCTGTTGCATCTTTTGGCGACATGCCTTGAGCCTGCAATTCTCGGATTCTTGCTCCTACCATCAGATTCAAAGCATCTCGCGGACTGCTGCCGCCCTCAAAACCCTCAATGTCTTGAATGACGTGCTGCAGTTCATGGACCATCGTGTCTTCAGGCTTAATCTTGGCATTGGGGCTTTCAGACAGTCTGGAAAGGCCGATTGTGCGACCGCTGGGGCCCATAACCACTTCGCCATACACGCCCTTCCCAAGATCATTGCCACGGCGAACCATTACGTCATCCCCAATGTTTGGGTACGCCTTGTACAACTCCGGATGTTCCATAACCAATCGCAACGGATAGCCGGTATACGACGGGTCAGCCCGCAACAAATCAATATCCGTCTCCAATTCCAACCTTCGCGGCCGCAGTTCAGCCCGAGCTGCGCTCAACTCCCGCGGGAACAGATCGCGCTGGCCGGTTTTATTGAATCTCATCGCCGACTCGAGCGCAGACAATTCAATCCGCTTTTGTTGCGCCATCGCATCCAACTCTGCCTGACTACGCAAACGCATGTTTTTGTCGCTGATCTCTTGGCGAAGCGCGCTGTCCGCACCAAAGTGAGTTCCGGTTTTACCGTGCGCCTTATTCCAGTCCTCGCCCTCGTCAACCAAACGATTGAATTCATCCGCTGCAGCCTTATTCCAAGTCTTTGCCTTGGGGCCAATGAAGATGCCAGCCAATGCGGGAATAGCCTTCCCGCCCAGTGCAGCAGCACCCTTTAGTAGTGGGCCGCCGGCGACATCCATGCCTGCTTGCAGAGCAGCAGAGCCATAGTCGCCCTGCATCGCGGACTTACCGGCGCCGACAAAAGGGATGAAGTCAGCCGCAGTGCTCAGAGCCTCTTCAGCCTTCTTAGCGCCCGGGGCCTTGCGCATCTCCACCTTGCCGGTGTCAGCGGCAGCAAAGGCATCGCTCTTAGCGCGACCGCCACGTTTCATACGCTCTTCAATTAGCGCACGCAGCTCTGGGTTCTGAATCGCCGGCGGGCCACCTAGTAATTCATCGAGCTTTTTGCGTTTGTCGTCCACGTTAATGCCCCAGAGTTTTTCCGAATGATAAGGGATTAGACCGCATAGGGATTCTGCCGCTTGGGCATCCCTGAATCAGCATAATCGTCATCATCCCAATCATCTGCCGGCGGAGGATCTATATCAAGCCATCCTGCATCTCGTAAGAATCGCAGGGCCTGAGTACAGGCATCGACGTAGTCATCATGCGTGCAGTCAGGGAACGAACAGATCTGGCTGACAAACCCTTCCGCCCAGTCCCTGACGTAGCCGGGCCTCTGTGAGCTCTCAGGGATCCATACACGCCCTCGAGCGATGATGTTGGACACGATGTTCAGGCGCTGCATCTTGTCGGCTCTGCCGGGGTTGTAGGCCCTCACAGGCAGGTGCGCACGCTGCAAGTCTTGGATCAGCGAGATGCCAGCAGACTTGTCCTCGACCAGTATCAGGTCTACCCGCTTGCGCTCTTTGCCTTCACCGAAGACGGTCTCGTACTCGTCAATAACCTTGGGTCGCAGGTCAGGGTATTGCAGGCGGTCTTGCCAGCAGTCGATGACCATGGCGGACATTGGACCATCCAGCGGCTTGAACACGCCGAAGGTGATGCAGGCGGTCGGATCGTTCTGTACCTTTTCGCTGGTGGCCACGTCATAGGACTGGACGATGTACTCGAACTTGGGAAACTCTTTGCCCGAGGGCCAGAGCTTGAACATGTCACGCTTAACGATGCCCGACTCTTCGGGGTCAAGAATCTCAGCGTAGATTTCCTGCCGGCCAATCTTGGTGCCCTCATACTGCAGGATCTGCTTTTGAAAGCTAGGCGCTAGGTTGGCGATGTTGTCATAGGTCGATGCGGTGGTCAGGACTACATCGTCGCCCTCTCGAGACACCAGATCGACAATCAGGTCTTTCGGCCGCGGCGTGGTGGTGGCGACTATCCGCGTCTTGTTACCCAGACGCACGCCGAACATGATCTGGTCCCACGCGTCCTGCAGGTAGTCCCATGCGGCCAGCTCGTCTAGCCATGCACCGTGATACTGGCCACCCCGGAAACGCTCGGGCTCACTGGCGGGGATGCCCTTGATCAGGGATCCATTGGTGAGCTTCAGCTCGTGGTATGCGCGGTTGTAGTCGGCGACCAGCTCTTTGGGTATGACGTTGATCAGACCGGAGTCACCCTCATAGCAGGTGGCACGCACGTCAGCAGATGTAGGAGCCGCTACAAGCCAGCGGGTGCCGGGCTCTGTCCATGCCCACCAACCAACCTGTTCGGCCGCGGTTCTGGTCTTGCCTGCACCACGTCCAGCAAGCAGCAGCCAGATGGTCCACCAGTCACCGATTGGGACTACTTGGTGCTTGTGAGCCTTTGAGAGCCACTCAGCACGCCACGCCCATGCGGCCTGCTGCTCTGGTGTCAGAGCCTTGAACTTAGCCCGGACTTCTGGATCTCGAAGAAGCTCAACGCTCACTCAGGATCTTCTTCCGGTTCCGGCTTTGCTTGCGGCGGCATCTGGGCTTCAGCCTCCTGCTTGATGCGCATAGCCAGCGGCCAGACGTTATGCCCGGTGGGCAGAGCACTCAGGCCATTCAGGATTGCGTTAACTTCTTCGACGGTAAAGGTCAGGTTGATGCTCATGGGTTCTCCTCATTGGCGTTAACTTGTTTGGCCAGCTCCATATTTGTCAGGATCCGGTCAAACAGATCTTTGGCGTCTACGTCTACCTTCAGGGGGTTGTCGGCGTCACCAGCAAGAGTTGTGCGATCGCCGTACTTCTTGGGCTTCAGTTTTGATGCAACCCATTTGCGGGCGTCTACTCGGTTCTTCTGCCAAGTAACCCAGCCAGAATCAACTCGGGCAATACCCTTATCATCAACGATCTGAATCGGGTCTTGGTCGGCCAGAGCAATAATCTCATCGGCCAGAGTTTCAGCCTGCTCTTCCCTTGCTTTCGCGTATTGTTCCGAAAAAGTAGGGTCTTTCATCATCCACACATACACAGTACTGATAACAGGCATGTGGGCGTCTCTGGTGATTTGACGCAATGATTCACCACTAGAGATTCGCTCGAGGATTTCTGTTGCCAGCTCATTCGTAAACTTGGACGGGCGTCCAGCACGTTTCTTGGTAGGTTCCATTTGGCACCTCCGTGACAAGATAGCTGATTGTATCAGTTACACATAAACAACAAGAGCCCCGAAGGGCTCTGTCTAGATTGGCTAACTTATCAGACTGGGATCAGGCGGCCGGCATCTGAGTAGTTGCCGAGGATCTTCACCTCGTACTGCTTGCCATCGACGGTCACGGTATCGCCGCTACGGAGCACTTCTTCGCCGAAGTAAATACGGTTGGTGTAAACCCGGTCTTCTTCGGTGTAGTGAGCCTTGAGGCAGCTACCCTTCTGGAGGATGTAGATCACACCCTCTTGGGTGTCATTGAACAGGTAGCCAGCAGCGCGTTGCGGCTTACCCTTGTAGTCGTACTCGAAAGCGAAGCAGGCGTCGCGGTCGAAGGTGTTTGCGGGGTAGGTCAATGTCGTCATGTCAGTCTCCTAGGTTTATGTATTGGGGGCCGTAGCCCCTGTTGGGTTTATTTGATGAGACCCGCTTCGTACATCTTGCGGAGCATATCGCTGTGGATGATTGAGTAACCAAGCTTGGCTCCCTCAGTCCGCATCCATTCGGACTCTTGCTCGATGGTGGCCAGTCGATGCGCCCCGGCGTTCATACAGCACCAATGCAATGCAGTGATGTAGTTGGTGGACGAGTCAAACCAAAACCCGTCTTTGTCCACACAACCGTAGAAGGTGTCGTCGCCGTGCATCCGGTTGAACTTGTCCCACGATTTCTTACTCATCGTATTTCCTTTCAAGTATGGGGGCCGTAGCCCCCGGTGTTGTTAGCAGTACTTGTTGCGGAGCAGGAAGCTGATCAACTCAGCCTTATCGCCTTCACGGTACTTGCCACCAGTCGGCCAGACGTAGAACTTGCCATTGCTCAACTCACCAATCATTTCTTCTGCGGCGGTTTCACGCTTTTCGATGCGGCCCAGATAGCGATCTTGGGCGGCCATCCGGCTGTTTTGCTTTGCGTTGAGTTGTTGGTCAATGTTCATGTCGATCTCCTTAGTCATGTCCGGCTGGATGCCGTGATGTAACTTTAGGATATACAACCCAGAGCTTCCAGTGAATCTTTTGTTACAAAACTGGTTGCAGGGCCGGGACTCGAACCCGGGTCTCTAGCGCATGAAGCTAGCGTGGCACCTCTCCACTACCCTGCTCCTCAATTATATCAAGTTGTTGATTCGTTTACCAATCCAATGCATGACTGGTACGGCCATTGAATTGCCCAAAGCCTTGTAGCGCGGGCCATCCGGTGCCTCCGGCTTGTTGCGCCACGGGATGTTGGTATAGCCATCAGGGAAACCCTGCAGCCGTTCGCACTCAGTTGGAGTCAGGCGGCGCACTTGCATGGCGGTCATCACGCCCATGCCCTTGTTGGTTCGCATCTGCGCCCCCGCTAGGATGTTCCCCGTGCAGTCGCCGGTCAGGTTGCAGTTGTCGATGTCCACGGCCACCGGCTGCGCGACGGCAAGATGGGCTGAGTAGTTGCTCCCGCACCGCATCGTAGGAGTTCCGTCTACAACGGCATCACCGCCATAATCACAACGAGTGAACGCCACCGGCTGCGCGACACCCTGCGTGGCGTGCGTGTCCACCGTGTAGGCCGTGCCATCGTCATTCCATCCGCGCCCGTTCTGGTTCTTCTCAACGTCTCGCACATCCTGCAATGCAATGGGCTGCGCGACGGCCATCGGGTTCTTGGCCTGCAACGTCTGCACCAGATTGACATCGGTCTGCGGCGTAGACATCTGTGCGCCAAACGTGATGGGCTGCGCGATATGCTGGTCCTGATGTGTTGAGAGGGTAGACGCCAGCTCGTCGCTACCCAGATAACCTTTGCCGCCACCCTCGCAACCTTGGCGAACCTTGAAGGCGTGTGTGACTAAGTCGGTCGCGTCTTTCCAGTCCAGCGCCTTCATCGCACTCGCCGTGCCGTCATCGACGTACTCGCCGAACGCGACCATCCGCGCTGCGGTTATGGCTGCGGGTGGTGTTCCTGCTCCGCGACTGCGGCCAAGGCTTGCCTCAATGGTTCCGGCAACGCTTTGCCTCTTTTCTCGGCGCGGCGCAGAATCCCAGTACACGCTTTCGCCGACAGAAAAAAGCGCTCTGGCAGCGGACCAGTTTCCAGAACCTCGGACAGCGCACACAAAGACACGTCTGCGTCGTTGGGCCACTCCGAAGAATTGAGCATCGAGAACGCGCCATGCAACCGTGCGTCTCGGGCCAGAGACCAGACCCGCGTTGTCCCATCGTCCGTCTGGAACGAGGGGCTCACTTGCTCCGACAAGGCCTGCCAGAAAGCATCCAAAGGCGTTGTCTTTTGACGAGAGGACGCCCGGCACGTTTTCCCAGACAACCCAGTTGGGGTCAAAGTAGTCTGCCATTTCGACAAAGGTGAGGGTGAGGTTTCCTCTGGAATCTGAAAGTCCTCCCCGAAGTCCAGCAACAGAGAAGGCTTGGCAGGGCGTTCCGCCGACGAGCAAGTCAACGTCTTCAACATTCCACTCCTTGAATTTGGTCATATCGCCCAAGTTAGGCACACCGGGGTAGTGGTGAGCCAGAACAGCACTTGGGAATGGCTCTATCTCGGCGAAACCTACTGGCGTCCAGCCCAGCGGGTGCCAAGCCACAGAGGCGGCTTCAATGCCAGAGCAAATTGATAAATATCGCATAAATCCTCGCATACGGTTACAAGACCGTACTAAGAATTTAACCCACGGTTACATCGGCGTCAACGTGTTTAACAATCCAAACGCGGGCCATGCGGCCGTGGTGCAGGGAATCACTGAGCTGCTCGTCTGCCTTCTCAAAGTCACCGCGGTTTAGGCTCTCTGAGGCGTCACGCAGGTTCTGTTCAGCGCGGATCAGGTGATACGACCAGTCATAGTCCATTTGGAATCCTTGTCAAATTAGTAGGAAAAATGCAACATCCGTCCGCGACTATGTCGAAATCCTTTAAGGGACAGGACGTTATGAAACACTTGAGAGAGTTTGCTACGGTACGAGATCATGAGATCTTAGATACGATTGAAGAGCACGGCACCCAAGTTTTGGCGGCTAAGGCTCTTGGGATCTCCACACGGTCTGTCGAGCGTTGTATTCAGCGGCTCAAGATTCGTGCGGCCCGCCGGGGGATGAGCCCAGAGCATGACATGGTGCATATGGTCCCTGATGGCTTCATCGTCAAAGGCGTGAGTACGTATTATAACCGAGACGGTCGCCCGTCCGGTCAGTGGGTCAAGTCCACACAGGACAAACGCAACGCCCGCGACATTCAAGAAGCTTTCCTCGACGCCTTCAAAGACGACATCGTCCGAGTAGCCCCAACTAACCCCGGAACGCAAGAACCAGACGAACGCCTACTGAACACTTTTGTGTACGGTGACCCGCACATTGGCCAAAGGTCATGGTGGGAGGAAACGGGGCACGACCATGATCTCCATAACGCCGAGCAGCTGTTCACCAAAGCTCACGACGATCTGGTCGAGCGATCGCCGGCCGCGACCACAGCTCTCATCCTAAACCTTGGGGACTACTTCCACGCAGACGATGGCCAGAACCGCACCATGCGCAGCGGGCACCATCTAGATGTCGATGGCAGATACCAGAAGGTCCGCCGGGTTGGATTTAGGATCCTGCGCTCCATGATCCAGATGTGCCTGCGCCGGCATCACAAGGTTGTCGTCTGGAACATCATTGGGAACCACGACGACTACTCGGCGGTAGATCTGTCCCTCTGGCTGCAGGTTGCCTATGAGAATGAGCCGAGGGTTCACATTGAGACTTCGGCCAACAAGTTTTACTACCTGCAGTTTGGCAAGGTGATGCTGGCCGCTACCCATGGCGACACGGTCCGGCAGGAACAGATGCTAGGCATCATGGCGGCCGACCAGCCTGCTATGTGGGGACAGTGCCAGTACAGATACGCCCACATGGGCCATGTCCACCACAAGTCGCTTAGGGATCTTCCCGGCGTCTCGGTCGAGACCCACCGGGTTCTGCAGCCCTCGGATCTCTGGGCTCACAATGCCGGCTATCGCAGCCAGCGTGACGCACAATGCATCACTTACCACTGGGATCACGGCGAGTACGCCCGGACCATCGTCAACCCCAGCATGATATGAAACGGGCGGTCTAGCCGCCCGGTCCATCACTCTTCGTCTTCTTCGTCTTCGTCATCAATCTCAACTTCAAGCGACGAGACAACCCAGCTTTCGTCCTTGTCGTCGGCCTCTTCGGTAGCAGCAGCTTGAAGAGCATCGCCGGCGGTTTCGGCGTCGATGAAGTACTCAAACTTCACCATGTTGACAATGTGGAACAGCATAAGAACCCCCTGTTGGTTAGCGCGGCTGCGCAATCAAATGGTAACGCCACTGTATGACTGATTGGTTGCACTCAATTGGTTGCATTGGTGTCACCAATTCCAGCAACTTGGCGGCATTTTGTTATATGAACCAGATCATCACCATGATGGCGCAAATGGCGATCGAGCCCAAGATCTTCTCAACCAGCGTCTCCTCATTCACAGTTGAACTCCTTCCTGATGTACTCCTCGGTGCCTCCGGTGTAGAAGCTTAGAACTGCAATCAGGTGAGGCAGCAGCTCTTTGTCTTCCGGATCCTCGGAATCTACTGAGAACCGGATGTCCTGTTCCAACATCTCAACCATCAGCTCTTGGACCGCGTCCCATCCAACCTCAATCGTCAGCTTCATGGACATCTCCGTCTCGGAACTCCACCTCGCCCATGTACTTGCAGCAGCGGTGTACGTTTTTGGGTGACATGTACATCGAGCCCTCTTGGCGCTCAAGTTCAGTAGAGCCAAGGTAGGTCATAAGCACCTCTTGGTTCTTGTAGCTGCAACGAAGGACATAAGCCTTGCGGCCGCTGGGCATCTCATACAGCTGGCGCTTCGAGATAGTTCTGACGATGTTTCTCATTTCTCTCCCCTTGCTCTGATTGCTCCGGCAATCTCAAAATTTTCGCCATCCCAAGTGCCGCCTTGAGTCTCAAGTGCTACGGCGCAAGCTTCACGCTCCGCAGCAGCGACCAGCTCGGCAAAGCGTTCAAGTGCTTTCATATAAATACCGTCACGGTTTGTTGTAGTTACTAACTGGCACTCAACAGCCATGCGGATGATGTCATCTCGATTCATTGTTGTTCTCCACGCCTTCGCGCATTCCTCACGCTCCGCTTCCACACAATCCATAACTAACTTCATAACCCACGGCGGTACATCTCTGTGCCCCGCCATTCGGATGATGTCCTCTCGAGTCATTGCTCCTCCACGGTAACGGTGTACTTCTTGCCATTGATGTCGGTCACTTCAAACTTCTTGGCGGTGCTGCGGAAGGCTCCGCTCTCGTCAAGATCCAGCCGCACCGGACCGGCGGCGTAGATGAGGTTCTGGGCGTCGTTGTTCTGCAGCGTGGTGCGGCAGAGGTGGGCGATGTAGTCACAGTAAGCAAGCATGTCATTCTCCTCAGAAGGGGCCGTGCAGGCTATCGGGTGCGTTGAGTTCTTCGTTGCGGACTGCGGCGTAGGCCGCCTGCTTCACTTCTTCGTCGCACTCACCAAAGTCGGGCGCGTCGATGATGGTCTGCAGGGCATGCCAGTACTCCTCGTCCACGCCAAAACCACGCCAGAGTGTGTCAGTGACGATGTCATGGGCGTGTGCAGTGCGCGGGCTCATGCTGACACCTTCAGGGCCTTCTGGGCCTGCTTGTACAGGGCACGGTACACCTCGATGCTGATGGCTTGGCTGTAGTAGCCGCCGGTTAGGTGTTCTCGGACAAATTGGGCGCTAGGTCCGCAGATGCTGCGGTCGGCGGACAGGCTGTCGTACAGCCGCTGTGCGTAATCCGGGTGCATCTGCTTGACGTTGCGGCTAAGGTGGCGCTTCCATGCGGGCGTGGTCATGTCGTTCTCCATATCCGGTTAAGTACCGTAGATGTAACTTTAAGTTAGACAACACAATCAGCACAGTGAATCTTTTGTTACACGTTCGCCACGGCTTGCAATCGACGGCTCCGCATAGGTGTCGTCAGATCGGTAGTAGTTACGCTTCACCGTGCTCCCGGCCGGAACCATCTCCGGGGCGTCGATGCAGTAGGCGTAGGCCATCACAGCTAGGCACATTGGATGCCGCATATCGACTTCATCCATGGCGTTAAAGCTGGCGCCGGTGCGGGCATCCTTGTGATCTCGATACTTCATTTCAAACCCTTCAGGTAGTCGTCAATCTTTGAGTCGCTCCAGCCAAGCTTCTTGAGAGCCTTGACCAGAGCTTCGTGGAAAGAGGTCATGATGTCTCTCACCGCTTGTCGAGTTGGATTTCATAGACAACATCGTCGTAATCACTGGTGTTAGCCAGCGCCTCGAGGTCATCCTCATTGAGCATCGTTCCGTCTTCAAACTCGGCGTATGAGATGTACGCATCTGCAATCCCACGCGGGTGGTAGATGCCAGACAGCTCGATGGTGCTCCACTTAATCTTGCGGCCGTTGAGTTCCATGTCAGCCTCCCAAAATGGTAATCACGAACGGCGATTGATCAAGCTCATGTTGCTGCATCCCGTATATAAAGCCCAGCTCGAACACAGAGATCTCAGGATCGTCCGTCACAACCTCGGGGCCAATCTGCTCATAGGTCTCGGGATCCCTCATGTGAGCAGCCCACATACCCTCTTCGTTCTTGTAGCAGTGCAATTTCATGTCAGTCTCCAAATAAAACCCCCGGTAGGGGGTTCTCCGATTTATTTGCTGGTGGTCTTGATGCTGAACACGGCGGTCGTCTTGGTGTAACGAGCGATCGCATCAGCCGGGATGTTGAACTCGGAGGCAAGAGCCTTCCAATCAACCGAAGAGCGGTTGGCTTCAACGTAGGTGGACTTGAAGAGGTTGCCCTCGAACACGGTGGGGCCACCGGCGCTAGCAACATCCTTGAGCTGGTCCTTGATTGCATCTGCCTGAGCGGTCAGGTCAGCAATCTGAGCCAGCAAAACGCCCAGCTCGTCAACTTGGGTGAGGGTACGGTCCATGTCAGTCTCCTTAAGTTATGTCCGGCGTCGCTGCCGTAGGTGTAACTCTAAGTAAGACTGTCCAAAGAATACAGTGAATCTTTTGTTACAAAAGAAAACCGCCCAACAAGGGCGGCAGGTACTCGAGGAACGGTTACGCCATCAACATGAAGCACCAACCACACACGGTCACGGACCACCAACCCACAGTACGCTCGAAGTTCAACCAGAACTTAGGGTTGCGCATACCGTGCGGTACATCTTCCCAAAGGTTCAGCACAGTCACTTTCATTTCATCACCATAAAAAGGATAGGAATGGAAACAACAGCAGCCAGACAGATCTTCGACCAGATCGGGTTCTCACTCTCTTCCACATACAGAGGAGCATCCCACCCATAAGCTTCCTTCATCGACCGGGCAATCCGGTAGTCACTTGCTCTGTACTCAGTAAACTTATTCATCATTACCCCCTTATTAGTTATTAGTAACCTACCCATGCTGGTGGAACGCACCTAGCCTAATCCCTAAGTGCCTTCAACTGTCTACCCACGCCGGAGCCAACAGCACCCGCCAGACGTTCGATCAGGGGCTCTGGCTTCGCCACCCCCCGCGCATCTCAGACCTAACCCCACAGTGCGCGTATCCCTAGACCCCTGCCGTATCTCGCCGACAAGCCTAGCGGTCCTCCAAAAGCAAAACCCCGATACATTGATAGAGGCTTGGCCCTTGGCTTGGGCAACTCTGGACACGGAATCTCGGTAACGTGTTGCAGAGCCACACAAGCCCCTATCAATACACCGGGGTCTTCCGAGATTCGGTGTCTAGGTGCCACCCCAGACAGGTCGGACGTTATACAACCCGAGAGAGCGTGTCAAGCACCTTGGCAATCGTATCGTTCAGCACAGACATCTCTGTGGCCTTCATGACCGACCAGATGCGCTTCTGCCCATGGATCCCATTGTGGGACCCCTGATGGCAGTCCTTGCATAGAGGGATGCACAGGTACTGCTTGTGCTGCTCTATGTGGTGCGCATCGCTAGGACCAGCTGCCCCGCATACTCCGCAGGGCATCTCCTTGATCCGTTGCATGTAACGCCTCTCGGCCGCGTTCAGCTTGTTGTTCATAGCTTGCTGATGATCTTGCGCCGGGTGGATGAAAAGCAGTGCCCATCTTGTGCGTACAGAGACCCGGTGACGATGTCTGCCCAGACCTTCTCTACGCGGCCCACCCACGCAATCAGCGGGGCCACCTTGATCTTCGACTCACCACATATACCCTTCACTGTGGCGTTCTTAATCTTCGGCTCAGTCCGCAAGAACCCCAGCAGGTTCTCATACGTCAGGCACAGACCGTCCTCAGACGTTGGCCAAATCTTTACCCCAGTGCTCGTGCTTCTCGGCGATTGGACGCCTCGATACTTCTCCAAACATCTACGCGTGCTTGCGCCGCTACGAGATCCCATCTCAGCTTCTCCTCGATTTCAATGGCCTCTCTGAGGCCCTTCAACAACTCTCTGTAATCCGGGTGGGCATAAGCCTCACGCTCTTGGGCTCCGACCGTCTCCTCAAAAGACTCCTTCATCAGGATGGCCTTCTTAGACTTGCGGAACTCCTCAAGGTAAATGCGCTCGGCCTTAGCCTTAGCGAACATCTCGGCGTGCTTGATGATGTAGTCAATCGCCTGATTCGGATCTATGTCTCTCATGTGCTCTCCATCTTTACCGGCAGACAGTAGTAGTTGCCGGGGGCAGTCTGCTCATACTCAGCTCGTGCGCTCTGGCACTCTTCTAGCGTGTCCAGCGTTTCAATCAGTGACCAGTGACCGCTACTCAACAACAGCAGGTTGAACCAGATGATCATCTCGGACCTCTCTTGCGACGGTTGCCCAAGCCTCCAGACTGCATTCGACGGTGTAGTCAAAGTCAGTCCACCAATCTGCACGCTGAGTGTGTACGTGTACACACAATGGATATACAGCCCTCCACTCACCCCTCTGGCGCTTGTAGATCAGCAGCGGGATCAGTCCCTTTGATTGGTCGCAGGCTTGTGCCCACCAGCCCTTCAGATCGCCCATAGTCGCTTTGGCGTGGTCCTTGACCTCTACGGCCCAGCCGGGCACGCCAATCAAGTCCGTGTCGCCGTGGTCGTTCCTAACGCGTCTGTGCGCATCCCAGCCGGTCAGCTCGAAGATTATGTTGGCGACCGCACGCTCACCGCGCTTGCCTTTGTCTCGAGAGAACTTACTCATCGTTCTGTCCGAAAAGCTTCTGAGCCTTCTTGCGGCGATCCTCATGAATGCGAGCCATGAAGTCCTTCAGCATCTCGCTGGCGGTCTTACCGCGGATCTTCTCGCGCTCTGCCAAACCCTCCCGGCGCTGCGGCATGGGATAGGTCAGCAGGCGTTTAGCTTCGCACTCGAGCGCCCATAGGTGGCAGTTACTACAGACCTTGCAGCCGTCCTGCAGCGTGACCATGCTGGGCGCGTACTCGCACTTGTTAGAGCCTAGGCAAGGCATCCCCGCCTCCTTGGGTTCTTGGCCGATCGCCGATTCATCTCGGACTGGTGGCGGTGGCGTTTGATTTGAGACTCCGCGACCGCATGCACGTAACCCCCGGCGGTCAGCTCAAAGAACTCCTCGAGCACCGGCTGCACGCAATCCAGATCCAGCTTGACGTGCCTCGCCAGAGCCTCCGGGTTTGCAATCAGCGGGGCCTCGCTCAGGTAGTACAGATCTAACAGCCTGCGATACGCGAGATCTTCCGCGTCTGGCAGGTGATGGGTGTCTTGGATGTAGTCAGCGACGTAGAACTTGTACCACTTCATAGATATAAATCCGGTCGCAAGTCTGCACGAGTCACGGCGCTGTTGGTCAGGCGCTCAATGGCCACCGCCATCTCTGCGCTTGGCGTGCCGCGACCATAGATAACTTGAGACAGCCACGTCCGGGTAATCCCAAGAGCAGTGGCCATGTTTGCCTTGCTGCCGTGTGGCTGTGTGAGGAAGTACTTCGCAAGCTTCGTTGGTTCCATGGTGCCTCCTTGAACTCCATGTTACACCGTATGTCTACTATGGCATAGATGTTGTAAGTGTGAAAATGATGTGTTATGGTGGTGTTGTCGTACCAAACGACACGGAGAAATTATGGACATTGACGACGCATACGAGGCTGCCCATCAGGCAGAGCTTGAGCTGCAACAGATGCTTGAAGAAGCTTTACAGCGTGTTGAGCGCAAAGAGGCGACTAAAGAAGACATATCTATTTTGAGATACGCGTGTGGACTAGGGAGAAAGACATGATCGTTGCAAAAGGCACAGATAGCGGCAAAAAATTTAAGTTAGTTCCGGCGGGTTTACATCTTGCGCGGTGCTACAGAGCCATTGATCTTGGAACGCAGATTTTTCTCACAAAAGGCGAAGAGAAAAAAAATCGCAAGGTGCTCATTCAGTTTGAGGTGCACGGCGAAGACGAGTTTGGCAACCCGATGGTCACCGATAACGGCGACCCCATGATAATTGGCAAAAACTACACCCTGAGCCTCGGCGAGATGGCCGCTCTGCGGAAACATCTACAGGTTTGGCGGGGCCGAGAGTTTACGCCAAAAGAGTTGGAAGGTTTCCAGCTCTCCAACATCCTCGATCAGTGGGCGATGTTGGCCGTCATCCATACCACCGGTAACGATGGCCGCACCTACGCAAACATTGATTCGGTGATGCCTGTACCGGCAAACATCAAAAAGGCTGGTCTGCCTGTTGGTCACAACAAGCCGGTCATCTTCTCGATTGACAGCCCGGACATGGAGATCTTTGAGAGTTTTTCGGATGGCCTCAAAGCAAGAATTGAGAAGTCACCGGAGTGGCGGTCGCGTATGTCTTATGCACCAGCCCCTGTTAGGGATTCACGCCCGGTGGCTCAACAGCATTCACGACCGGCAGCGCCGGCTGTGGAGTTTGAAGAAGACGACGTACCTTTCTGAGGAGAAAAGCATGATTTTGAAGATTAAGCACAACGGCGTTGAGATTGAGTTCAGCGCGAACGATTTGCAACAGGTTGCCCAAAAGGTGTCCGAGGTTGCAAAGCCCGCAGTAGCGAAGTCCGTGGTTACCAAGGTCGTGCGCGGCCGCGGTCGCCCGAAAGGTAGTAAGAGCAAACCCTCGGTCAAGGTTGTCCCGCCTATTGAATTGGCGGCTTGATCTAAAGCCGATGGGTTGTCCACGAGTTAATTGGGAGAGCAAAAATGCAAAGCGATTTCATGCAACGGCAGTACGAGGTGGCACAGCAACTCATCGGCTGCATGACCACCGACATTGAGTATCAGCGTCAACTGGCTGACCTGTCTCATCACTATGAGCACAAGCTGGCACAACGCGACCGCAAAATCAGCAAACTTGAATCCACGATTCAGGCGATGCAGGTTTTGAACGGCGCTCGCTAATGTCCGTCAACTTTGAAATCCTGCAGTCCAATGTCATTCAATGGGCGTTGGACCGCGGGATTGTTCATCACTCAAATCCTCGGGCTCAACTGCTGAAGATGTTCAGCGAGGCCGGGGAGCTTGCAGACGGCGAAGCAAAAGGAAAGCTTGACGACATCGAAGATGCCGTTGGCGACATCGCTGTCTGTCTCATCATCTACTGCCACTTCTATGGCCTGACCGTGCCGAAGTGTCTCGAAGCCGCTTGGCATGAGATCAAGGACCGCAAAGGTCGAATGATTGAAGGTGGCGTCTTCGTGAAGGAGTCTTGATGTCTATCGTCGTGTCCGAGCCAAAGGTTTCGGAGCATTGGTATTCCCGCGATGGTATGCCGATGTATACCGTCGAGTCAGCAAAGGGCACGCAACGCCCTACAACGCTCCGTGACGCACGCAAACTGAATCTTGTACCCTCGGTGACCACCATCATCAATGTGGCCGCCAAACCCGCTCTTACGCAGTGGCTGCAGAAGCAGGTCTTGATGGCTGCACTGACTCTGCCGAAGGTCAACGATGAGACCGAGGAGCAGTACATCGCTCGCATCATTCTTGACGCTAAGGAGCAGGGTAAGGCAGCGGCCGATCGTGGCACTGAGATCCACGAGGCAATCCAGAAGGCTTACGAGGACCAGCACTATCCGTTCGGCTTCTCGGAGTTTGTCACTGGCTGCCAGAAGACTTTGGAAGACTTCTTTGGTAAGCGTGACTGGATCTGCGAACGATCGTTTGCCCACGACCTAGGATACGGCGGGAAGTGTGACCTGCACTGCGATGGTCTGGTGGTGGACATCAAGACCAAAGAGTTTGCAGAGGGCGACGACGTAACTTTGTACGACGACTACATGCTGCAGCTGGCTGCCTACCGGGTAGGTCTGGGTATGCCCGAGGCACGCTGCGCTAACGTCTTTGTGTCCCGCAACAACCCCGGGGTGGTGTCCGTCTATGAGTGGCCAGAAGAGGACATCAAGCGCGGCTGGGCGATGTTCTGCTGCCTGCTCGAGTACTGGCAGCTCAGAAACAATCACGTGTAAAAGGAGAGAACCATGCTAACCAATGAAGACTTCCGCAAGCTTTACCTGCAGTGTGACTGCAAAGACTTTGAGAATGGCGTCTTCGCCGACGAGGTGGACATCCTCGAGTACGGCCGGGCCGTCGAGGTTGAAGCTGCCAAACGCGAGCGAGAGCGATGCATTGAGTTTGCTGCTACCCTGAACAAGGTTGTGGCGGAGGCGATGCAAGAGCAGCTGTAAAAAAAGCCCCTCACACGAGGGGCTAATCACTTCTAAGGAGGAAGCTCAGTTAAGAGCACTCCGATGGTGTCAGATGAACATCACAGGCGTATTTCAGAACCCAAAGTCGCCCATGGGGTTTGACGGGATTACGTCAGGCTTATAGCCAAGCCGCTCATTCTCTCGAGCGCGATCGCGTGCAAAACGAGCGGCGGCGGCTGCTGCACTTACTGGGATGCCCACTGCAGCGGTAGCTGGATGTATGGAAGCCAACCCGCCCAGACCTTCAACTGCAGACAAAGCAATCTCGCCAGCATCAGGGTTGGGCTTGCGAAGCTCTTGAGCCACTCTTGTTACATCACCAGCGGCTAAAGCGCCACCAGCAGCTGGACTTAAGTAACGCATCAACGGCGTATTGGCAAACCGACGAAATAGCGAAGTAACCTCTTCAAGCGCACCAGCGGGCTTGGGAGTAACTGGCGATACCGGGGGGGGTTTTGCACCACCAATCTGGCCTTGAGGGCCTCGGGGGCCAGTGTATGGGGTCTGCTTAGGAACCATCAAACCACCACGAGTCGGGTCTTCAGCCATGCCAGCGGCGGGGGCCATACCTTGCAGACGCTCAAGTGCGGCAGCACGAGCCTTAATCAGCTCATCAGCACTACCCGGCGCATTGCCCATAGCGGTGGCGCGACCAGCCTCAATGTCACCAAGACCAAATTTTTTACCCCAGTTGGCCGTACCAGATCCACCGGCAGGTTGCCCACCACTAATATCTGGGCCAGCGGGGCTTACACCAGCCAAAGGCGTCCCTGCCGCCGGAGGCATTCCGCCAGTGACGGGAGCAATGTTTCTAGCACTTGCAGCACCCTCTGCCGCTTTGCGTGCTAGGTTTTCAACCACGCTACCACCGATGTCTCTGGCGCCTTGAGCAAGACCCAAAGCAGCTCCGGCGCCGCCACCATATATCTGCGCCTGACGAACGTCTTGATCGTCTATGTTCTGTTTCAAGCGCCGCTCAATCTCTTCTGGGCTTTCTTCTTGACTGGGCTGAACTTGGGGAGCTTGCGGCTCTGTCTGGACCTCAGCTACTTGGGGCTGAGATTCAAATGCACCGAACTCTTTTAATGACCGTAAGTAGTTCTCCGTCTCTTTGGGCAGTTCGCCGCCGGCAAAGAACGGGTGCGCAGGGCCCGCGTTGTAAGCAACCACGGCCAAGCGCGGATCATCTGGGAATTTGTCGAGCATGTCTTTCAAAACTCGAACGCCAACGTCAATGTTGGTGTCCGGGTCAATCAACTCTTTTTTGTCTACGCCATACGCTTTGGCGGTGCCCGGCATGACTTGCATAATGCCAAGTGCGCCCTTCGGGCTGCTTCCAACATTTGGGCGAAGTCGGCTCTCTTGATAGGCAACAGATACGGCCAGATTTGGGTCAATGCCAAGCTGTTTTGCCTTTTCGGCGACTTTGATGGCAAAGTCTACTTGTTCATCATCTAAGTCTTTTTGGAAAGATAGAGGCATTATTATTTCCCTAGCAGTTCATCAAGGCGACGGGACGCACTATCAGACGGTTTGCGCTCACGAGAAGGAACAGCGGGCGCAGTTCCAAAGATAGATGCAAGCCGTTTTTCAAACGCTCTTTCAAGATTCTTTGCGCCCGTCGAACGCTCAAACTGATCAATCGTGCCATTGGGGTTTTGATCTTGCCACTGGTGGAAGGCATCAACACGGTCAATGTCGTACTGGGAACGCTCTTTCAAAAGCTGCATACGAGATTTCAAAACGCTTGGGCTGTTACTAACACCGCCACCTAATCTGCGGACAATGGCACGTTCACCCTCAGTGATTGCACCCTGTTTTGTTAAATATAGTTGCGTGTAAGCAAGCTCAATTTCGGCAAGATCGGCCGCTGCGTTAGTGACAGCGTCCAAGTCCTTTTGTTGAACGCCGGGCATAATTTTACGCATGGCGTTTTCAAAAGTGCCCTTTTCAACAGTAGCCTGAGGCGTTCTTTTAATGTCATCAAGAATGCTGCCAATTGATGCGACAAACCCCGGGCGCTCAAAGAGGCCAAAGTAGTTCCCAGACTTCTTGACAGCGTCTTCAACACGAGACGCAGAGCTATAAATGCTACGGGCCGATTGTTGAATTTTAGGCAACTCAGCCTCTCGAGCGGCGCTGGTTTCGGAGCGTTTTTGGGCTAACGCTTTTAACCGCGCTTCTTCAATTGCACGATCAGACTTTTCCTGCTCTTCCATCCTTTTTTGTTCTTCAACAGACAGGAACCTTGGCTGGCCGCCCGTTGGCGCTTGAGGCGCAGCTCCGGTTGGAGGATTCGCTGGTGTAGTTGTGCCTTGAGTTGGGGCTGCGGGAAGACCCGGGCTTATGTAAGGCTTGGCAAGGCGCATGTACGTCGCTATGTCATTCCGAGACAAGGCATCGTCCATTTGCAAAGCAATCCCTTCTGGCACTTCAATTGTTGAAGGCTTGCCATCCCGAGACGGCACCTGACGTTTTTCTAGCGTACCGGTCGGGCGGCCGTAGAACTTGCCAGTGCTGGCGTCAAACATTCCAGATTCTTTAATGTCGCGGCGCTTACGAAGAACCTCTTCCCACTTTAGAACAGCTTCTTCATACGGAACATTTTCCCTTCGCTGCTTGGCAAGGAACTGCTCTCGAGTCAGCAGCCCTTCCATAGGGGGCGCAATTTGAACACCTTGCGGGACACCTTGAGCGGCCGGGCTGGGCAATGCACCGCCCTCTGGGGCGGCTCCCGAAGGTGCGGAGCCATAGGCAATTAAAGGCCCAGTAGGACTGCCGCGGTCTGGCGCTTTAAAAAATCCCGCGGAAAGAGCACCCTGCGGAGCCATATCGTTTTGATATGACTTGTCTGCCTCTTTAAGGCGCTGCAGCGCAAGACCTTGCGTTGCTATATCTAGCTTGCCCTTAGCAATGTTCTGCTCTTCAAGGGCCATGGCCTCGTCGGCTTTGTTGACGTTGCCGACCACATTGCCAAGCACCTCACCCCAGCCACCAGTCCTAGTAGGCGCAAAGAACCCTTGGGCAGCTGCGGCCCAACGGGGATCCAGAATCCTATTCTTGCGCACATCCAACGACTGATTAAGCCTTGCCAATGCCTCTTGATATGCGCGATTGGCCTCAATGGCTTCTTGAGAAGTTTCTGGTAGATAGCCTACTGTAGATTTGTCAGCCATTATTTAATTACCCCGGCGGTGGAGTTCCATCTGGATTATCCAGATTTGTCCAATCAACTGAATTTGCGAGTGCATCAATTTCTTCAGCTGTCAATGTGTAATCCCCAAGGCCAAAGGTTTCAAGAATTTTCTGAAGGCCCTTTTTAACGCCTTGTGCGCCTCCAACGCCACCAATGACAGACAAAATCCCACCAATGTTTTGAAAAGCTGATTGACCAAATTGGCCTTGCTGGCCCGGGGCAACAGTTTTTTCAGTTGACGAAATGGGAATCTGATAGTTGCGCAATAGTTGAGATACGTTTGTTGCATTGGTCAACGGATAATCCAGAAGGCTCTGCTGGTACTTCTGTCGTTCAGCCCCGGCACCGGTCAAAGCCTTGGCTCCGGCAAGTCCAAGCGTTTGCTGTTGTTCAGCAATCTTGGCTTGTGTTTGAGCGGCTTGGTTTTGCAGCTGCGCCTCATCAAGCGTTGCCTTGAGGGCATTCTGATAGCCAGATGATAAAGCGCCATACTGTTTGCCAGTAAGGTCTGATTGAACATCAGCAAGTGTTTGACCCAAGGCACCAGCGTAGCGTTGGCTGCCTAATGCGCCGGATCCAACAAACCCAGCCTTTACGGTTGGCAACAGGTTGCGCTGCAGATTCTGCTGCGACAACCGCGTCATCTCATTGACCACGTTCTGTTGGTACGGGTCCATAAATTGAGAAATGCGCGACGTATCAATGCCACCGGCAACCTTTGCTGCGGTCTTCCCGGCGGCATCTAGGCCCGGCTTATAAGCACCAGCGGCAGCTTCATACTGACCGTAGCCAGCAGTTTGCAAAGGATCGTACCCAGCAACACCCTCGGCGGCCGTCCTAGTAAGAGCGCCTTGGCCAACATTGGACAAAGCGTTCAGATAGTCAGTGTAGTAGCCCGGCGCTGACAGATTTTTGTCAACGGTTGTTGTTACGTTAGGTAACGCTTGGCCTTGAAAGAATCCCATCTTTATCTCCTGCGCTTATTTGATTTGCCGCTTAGGTAATCAAGCGGTGATTTGGCCGGCGGCGGCAAATCTTTAACATCAGTAGACCTAGCACGCTTTCTGATGTTATGCATCATTTCGTACAGTTTATCAGAGCCCGCTTTGGTGGAACCATTGCCGAGAGCGGCAACTACGTCAGCAGGGAACACAAACTCACCGTCTGCCAGCATCGCCGGGATCTCGTCTGATTGGCCATCACCGATGCCCGTTACGGCATCACCCTTACGGTAGTCCACTCTGTGCTTACCGGCCGCCTCAACGATGTCTAGTGCCCCATGGGCGTTCTGTCCATAACGCGTGCCGCCTTGGGCCATCAGGGGCGCTGGCATACCGCCACTAGCCATCAAAGGCGTAGCCATGCCCCCACGCTTAAAGCTGGCAACAGTCCCAAAGTCAAACATAGAGTCGTTGACCGGCTTTGTAAGGCCCAGAACATCTTCAATGCTTTCTGACTGCCCATAGTTGAAGTAACTAGAAGGCTTGGGGGCTTGAACTCGAGTTTGCTGCATACCTTGCTGTCCTTGTTGTTGAGCCCCCGGAGCTTGACTGGCGGCAACTTGTTTCAAAAATTGATCAAGCGGGCTTGTAAATTTTGCTTCTCCACCAGTAAGTAGCGGGCTCAATGGAGTTGACGCTGGCTGAGCGACTGGGGGCGCATAGGAAGGCCCAGCCGCAACACTTTGAGCGGCAGATTGAAACTTTTGGTTTGCGGCGTCTTGCGCTGCTTTCTTTGCAGCATCGTCTACGGCTTTTTTCCGCGCCTCTTCGGCAGCAGAAGAGGCGTCCGCCTGTTCTTTCAAAATTCTGTTTTGCTCGGTAATAGCAGCAATCAACGCTTCATTAGTATTGGTATTAGTATTGGTATTAGTGTTTGTGTTGGTATTGGTATTGGTACCAGTATTAGTATTGGTGGTGGTAGTATCACCGGTATTAGTATTGGTATTAGTGTTGTTACCAGTATTGGTATTGGTTGTGGTACTTTCACCAGTATTGGTGTTTGTATTAGTGCTATTACCAGTATTAGTATTGGTGGTGGTAGTATCACCAGTATTAGTATTGGTATTAGTATTGTTGCCAGTATTAGTATTGGTTGTAGTACTTTCACCAGTATTGGTGTTTGTATTGGTATTGGTACCAGTATTGGTATTGGTGGTAGTGCTTTCACCAGTATTGGTATTAGTATTGGTGTTAGTGCCGGTATTAGTATTAGTGGTGGCAGTATCACCAGTATTAGTATTGGTATTAGTATTGTTGCCAGTATTAGTATTGGTTGTAGTACTTTCACCAGTATTGGTGTTTGTATTGGTATTGGTACCAGTATTGGTATTGGTGGTAGTGCTTTCACCAGTATTGGTATTAGTATTGGTGTTAGTGCCGGTATTAGTATTAGTGGTGGCAGTATCACCAGTATTAGTATTGGTATTAGTATTGTTGCCAGTATTAGTATTGGTTGTAGTACTTTCACCAGTATTGGTGTTTGTATTGGTATTGGTACCAGTATT
>Ga0214923_10000592_pt1 | contig 54205 bp, 47 predicted proteins | sample LL1510_MetaG_FD_177993 | JGI IMG/M metagenome (GOLD analysis project Ga0214923, IMG submission 177993) | Freshwater microbial communities from Lake Lanier, Atlanta, Georgia, United States - LL-1510 | ecosystem: Environmental > Aquatic > Freshwater > Lake | place: USA: Georgia | collected...
CAGGGATCGAATCAGGGATCGAATCAGCCAAGCCCAAACGACCGTGACGGCCCGAGTCGTGATGACCGCCGTAATCGCCGCCCGGATGCCCCACCTGACTTAGATGAGCTTTGGCGCGATTTCAACCGCAAGCTCAATCAGGTGTTCCGCGGCGGCCGAGGGGGCCCGCGGGGCCCCTCACAAAGCGGGCCAAGCATGCCGACGCCGTCCTTCGGTAAGGGTGGTATCGCGGCCATTGCCGCCGTGCTGCTTGCGCTGTGGATGGGAAGCGGCATTTACATTCTTCCGGAAGGGCATGTTGCCGCAATTTTGCAGTTTGGCGAGTTTCGGCAACTGAATGAGAGTCCAGGGCTGTCCTGGCGATTACCCTATCCTTTGCAGCAAGCGGAGCTTGTCAACACCCAGCAGCTGAGGCAGGCTGAGGTGGGTTATCGGGGCAATGTTAAAAACAAAGTGCTTAAAGAGGCATTGATGCTCTCGCAGGATCAGAGCATTGTGGACCTTCAAATTGCGGTGCAGTATCGAATCAGTGATGCGCGCTCTTATTTGTTTAACAATCAATTAAGTGGCGGACCCGACAATCTGATTCGCCAAGCAGCCGAAACCGCAACCCGGGAAGTGGTCGGCACCAAAACCATCGATCAGGTGCTTTACGAAGAGAAAGAGGCTGTTGCAAAGGCCGCCCGCCAGCAAACGCAAAACATTTTAAATCGTTATAAAGTAGGCATTACGGTTGTTGATTTGAATGTGCAGCAGGCCCAACCGCCTGAACAGGTTCAGGCAGCCTTTGAAGATGCCAACAAAGCCGCGCAGGACCGAGAACGTTTGATCAACGAAGGTATGGCCTATGCCAACGATGTGATCCCGAAGGCACGCGGTGCAGCTGCTCGTTTGATGCAGGAAGCAGAGGGCTATCGACAATCCACGATTGCGACAGCAGAGGGTGATGCAAACCGATTCAAGCAGGTGCTGACGGAATATGCGAAGGCGCCGCAGGTCACGCGTGACCGCATGTATCTCGAAGTCATGCAACAGGTGTTTTCGAACAATGCCAAAGTCTTTGTTGACAGTAAGGCAGGGGGTAATTTGCTCTATCTGCCGCTTGATAAGTTGATCCAGCAAAGCAGCGGCGAACAAGGCAGTGGAACGTCGCGGACGGCCAACGGGGAACTCGCGCCCCAACCCGCGGTCCCTGCGGTTCCGCGCGCTGCTCCTGATGAGGGCAGGGGGCGCGCTGCGGCAAGAACCAGAGAGAGGGAGTCAGGGCGATGAGTCGGCTGATGGTTTTTGCACTTGGTATGCCGCTTCTCGGCTTGCTTGCGCTTTCATCGCTGTTTGTGGTTGACCAGCGACAATATGCGGTGGTTTATGCGCTTGGAGAAATCAAACGGGTGATTGAATCCCCTGGCTTACATTTTAAGCTGCCGCCCCCGTTTCAAAACGTGACTTATTTCGACAAACGCATCCTCACGATTGATACCCCCGATACCGATCGCTTCATCACGTCGGAAAAGCTTAATCTTCAGGTCGACTCCTACGTGAAATGGCGCATTGTTGACGTCAAGGCGTTCATACGATCGGTTAGTGGCAGCCAGGCGGTAGCTGCGGACCGATTGCTGAGAAGTCTTCGGGATGGGATGAATATCGAAATTTCCAAGATCACCGTGGCTGAACTGATCTCAGGCGAGCGCGAGAAAATTGTCGAAGAACTCCGCAATAAGCTCAATGAAGCCGCGAAGGAAATCGGTGCAGAGATTGTGGATGTGCGTTTAAAGCGGGTAGATTTTGCTCCTGAGGTGGCCGATCGGGTCTTTGAGCGTATGCAATCAGAACGCAAACGTGTTGCTAACGAACGTCGGGCGACTGGCGGCGCCGAATCAGAAAAAATACGAGCGGATGCCGAAAGGCAGCGCGATGTGATTCTTGCGGAGGCTTATCGCGACGCGCAACGACTGAAGGGGCAGGGCGATGCAAAGGCCTCTGCGCTTTATGCGGAATCCTATGGACAAAATCCGGATTTCGCGGCTTTTTACCGAAGTTTGCAGGCGTATCGCGAAACCTTCCAGGCCAAGCGTGATGTGATGGTGCTCGATCCAAGTTCCGACTTCTTCAAGTATTTCAAGGCGCCAAATAGCGGGGCATTGCGGGCAACACCCGCAGCGCGTTGAGGGCATGCCCGAGATTTGGTTGAAGGCGCTTGGTTTGGCGCTTATTTTTGAAGGTTTTCTGCCCTTTGTTGCACCCGAGCGCTGGCGGGAAACCATGCAAAAGCTAGGCGACATCGACGTTCAACGCATCAGGCAATTTGCCTTGCTGGCGCTTGCGGTGGGTACCGGGCTCTTATGGCTTTAAATCTTCGCTAAACTTTCGCTTTCATTTCGCCCATCCGACCATGCCCCGCTGGCTGCTCCCCGAAGGAATTTCTGACGTACTGCCCACCGAGGCCCGCCGTATCGAGGACTTGCGACGGCGCTTGCTTGATTTGTTCAGAGTCTATGGCTACGAGCTCGTCTCCCCTCCGCTTATTGAGTACTTAGATGCTCTGCTTGTAGGGTCTGGGAAAGATCTCGCAAAACAGATGTTTCAGACGGTTGACCTGCTCTCGGGCAGAACCCTGGCGGTCCGAGCCGATATCACGCCCCAAGTTGCCCGCATTGATGCCCATCGCCTTAATCGAAATCAGGTGGTGCGTCTTTGTTATACCGGCTCTGTGCTACATAGCCGGCAGGAGTCCTTAAGTGGATCACGTGAGCCGCTTCAGGCCGGTTGCGAGATCTATGGCCACCGTGGTCTGGAGGCCGATCTTGAGGTGATGGAGCTGATGGTCCAGGCGATCATGCTGGCGGGCTCACATCGCTTACAGCTCGATCTCTGCCCTGCAGGTATTGTGAAAACAATTTGCGAAATCAAGGGTTTAGATCCGTCAATTCAAGATTTGATCCATGATTTGGTTTTGTCGAAAAACCTGCCGCAGCTGCGTTCGCAACTCGGGTGTATCGACCGAAGTCTAGCTGATAATTTGTGTGAAATCAGTATGTTGTATGGTGAACTTTCGGCAACAGATGACGCGCTTTTGCGCCGGGCTGCCGAACTGTTGCCCGAGCACCCGCTGGTGCATGAGGTTTTGGACGGTCTGCGAAACATTGCGAGCGCGCAGTTCTGGCGTGACTACCCGCAGCTCAATCTTTCAGTCGACTTCGGCGACATGCGCGGCTGGCAGTATCACACCGGTATCAGTTTCAGCGCTTACATTGATCAGCATCCGGTTGCCGTGGCGCGCGGTGGACGCTACGACAATGTGGGCGCAAGCTTTGGTCGCTCACGGGCCGCAACCGGTTTTTCGCTTGAGTTGCGAGAGCTTGCATCGCTCGCCCCCGAGCCATCGCTCTCGCTGGCGATTAAAGCGCCCTGGCGCGACGATCCCGCGCTTCGCGCTGCGGTCAAGGCCCTGCGTGCTGCTGGGGAGATTGTCGTTCAAGTCATGCCGGGTCATGAGGATGAGCAAGAAGCGTTTGAGTGTGACCGCAGCCTCGTCTTTAGCGATGGAAACTGGCAGGTAAGCGCTTTGTGAGCTGTAGTCTGTCGCCTGTCGTGCGACGAGTCCTTGTCAATCGCCGTTATTGACCACATCAGCTGTAACCATGTTGGAGAAAGGAGTTTTGATGGGCCGCAATATTGTGATTGTGGGTACCCAGTGGGGCGATGAAGGTAAGGGAAAAATCGTTGACTGGATCACTGATCAGGCTCAAGGGGTTGTGCGGTTCCAAGGTGGGCACAATGCGGGCCATACGCTGGTCATTGCAGGCAAGAAGCAGGTGCTTCGACTGATTCCTTCGGGCATATTGCGGCCGGGGGTGATTTGTTACATCGGCAATGGTGTTGTGTTGTCCCCGAGTGCGCTGCTTCAGGAGATCGGGGAATTGGAGGCTGCGGGCGTTGCCGTGCGGGACCGGCTGCGTATCGCCCAGGCTTGCACGCTGATTCTTCCCTACCATGTGGCGCTTGATCAGGCCCGTGAGGCAAGGCGAGGCCAAGACAAGATTGGCACGACAGGGCGCGGGATCGGCCCAGCCTATGAGGACAAAATTGCAAGGCGTGCGCTTCGGGTTGCCGATCTCGCCGATGCTGCATTTTTCCGCAGCCGCCTTGAGGAAGTCCTCGATTACCATAACTTTACGCTGGCACAATATTTAAATGCCAAGCCCTTGGCGCTTGAGCCGATTCTGGAGGAGGCCTTGGCGCTTGGCGAAGTGATCTCACCCATGGTGGCTGATGTGCCGGCCTTGCTCTATGAGGCTATGCGTCGGGGCGACCGGCTGCTTTTTGAGGGTGCTCAGGGATCGATGCTCGATGTTGATCATGGCACCTACCCCTATGTCACCTCAAGTAACTGCGTTGCAGGCGCGGCTGCGCCCGGATCGGGCGTTGGCCCGAAATCGATTCATTACGTACTTGGTATTGTGAAGGCCTACACGACGCGCGTAGGATCCGGCCCCTTTCCCTCAGAACTCCACGATGCGATTGGCAGACAGCTCGGTGAGGTTGGTCAGGAGTTCGGTTCAGTGACCGGACGGCCGAGGCGTTGCGGCTGGCTGGACCTTGCTGCGCTTAAACGCTCGATTGAAATCAATGGTGTGGATGGCTTGTGTTTGACCAAACTCGATGTGCTCGACGGGCTCGAAGAGGTCAAGATTTGTACGCATTACGAGGTGGATGGCAAGGCCATCGATCGACTTCCCTTTGGTGCCCAAGCCCTCTCGCGATGCGTGCCGGTCTACGAATCGCTGGCAGGCTGGCAACAAAGTACGGCGGGGATTCGAAGCTGGGACGATCTGCCGGAGCGGGCGCGTCATTATCTTCACCGGGTTGAGGAGCTTGCTGGGGCGCGAATCGATTTGGTCTCAACCGGGGCTGACCGGCAGGACACCATCATGCGCCATCCGCTTTTTGTTTAGTTTGTGCCTTGAATTTGCCTTGAGGACCCCGACACGATGAAAAAGCTGCATATCACCTGGGAGCAATACCATCGCCTGATCGAGCAGCTCGCGTCGCAGGTTTACGCCTCAGCATGGGATTTCCAAGCCATCGTCTGCCTGGCGCGCGGCGGTATGCGGGTTGGTGATGTCTTGTCGCGGATTTTCGATAAGCCGCTGGGTGTCTTGTTCACCAGTTCATACCGTGAAGACAGTGGTACCAAACAAAGCAGGTTGCAGATTGCTGAACACCTGAGTAGCGCGATGCCACTTCCTGGTTCACGCTGGCTCCTGGTTGACGACTTGGTCGATTCAGGCGCAACCCTTGTTGAAGGTATTCCGGAGATTCGCCGCCGTTACCCACAGGTGCGTGAATTGCGCTCAGCGGTCATTTGGCGCAAGGCCTGTTCGGTTGCTATACCCGATTACTACTGTGAGTATCTTGCAGACAATCCGTGGATTGTTCAGCCCTTTGAGCTGTATGACAACATGGAACCTGCAGATTTAGGTCCGCGCCTTCATGTCCATTGAAAACAAAGCTCGGGGTTTGCGCTGCCCCGGCATGACATGGTGCCCAGAAGAGGACTCGAACCTCCACAGTGTTGCCACCGCTAGGACCTGAACCTAGTGCGTCTACCAATTCCGCCATCTGGGCCGCATTTGATCCTGTATGAGACGCAGGTTCAAACGAAACCCGAAGTGTAAACCTGAGAGATGTTTTGTCAAAATCTGCTTCCATTACGACACTAAAACCGACAGGGCAGAGCAAACTCGATGCCGCGGAGCGGCGCTCTGGCATTCGAGGTCGCGTGCAAGGCCATCGCGATGGCTTTGGTTTTCTCATTCCTGATGACGGCTCAGCGGACTTATTCTTATCTGCGCGTGAAATGCAATCGGTGATGGATGGTGACACGGTGCTGGCGAAGCCTTCGGGCCTCGACCATCGGGGCAGACGGCAAGCGGTGATTCTTGAGGTCATCACGCGCGCAAGACAGCAGCTGGTGGGCCGAATGATCCAGGAGCGCGGTATCTCGTGGGTTGTGCCTGAGGACCACAGGATCAAGCACGATATCTTGGTTGCACCGGGTGATCTGGGTCTTGCCAAAGCGGGACAGGTCGTGGTGGTTGAAATTACAGTGCCGCCCTCAGGCCACAGTCAGGCCATGGGACGGATTTGTGAGGTACTGGGCGAAATCGACGATCCCGGCATGGAAATCGAAATTGCAGTTCGCAAGTTTGATGTACCGGTTTCGTTTTCCGTTGCTGCTTTACAAGAGCTCCGCAAGCTTCCCGCACTTCCAAAAGCCAGTGAGATCAAGCAACGCGTCGATTTGCGTGACCTACCGCTGATCACCATCGATGGCGATGATGCTCGGGACTTCGACGATGCTGTCTATTGTCTACCCGACGAACAGACCCATAGTTTTCGATTATTGGTTGCAATCGCTGATGTGTCTCACTATGTCAAAGCTGGCTCGGCGCTCGATCAGGATGCTGCGGCGCGGGGCACTTCGGTCTACTTTCCGCGCCGGGTCATACCGATGCTCCCGGAGGCTATATCAAACGGACTATGTTCGCTGAATCCCGCTGTGGATCGACTGGTGTTGGTATGCGATATGGTTATTTCCAGTCAGGGGTCAGTGCTTGCCTACCAGTTTTATGAAGCGGTGATGCATTCGGCGGCACGATGTACTTATGACGAAGTTTGGGGCGTTCTTTCGCACCAAAATCCGCTTGCGCGAAAAAAATTCAGCAAATTACTACCCGTTTTTGAGAACCTGCAAAGACTTTATGCCGTTCTCGCGGCGGCGAGGCAGCGTCGTGGCGCTATTGATTTCGAAAGCACCGAGACCAGAATGCTCATGGATGAGTATGGTCGCATTGAGCGCATCGAACCGCGGATCCGCAATGAGGCACACCGGATTATTGAAGAATGCATGCTGGCTGCAAATCTTTGCGCTGCCGACTTTCTGATCCGTAGCGAACATCCGGGGCTTTACAGGGTCCACGAAGGCCCGAGCGCTGAGCGTCTTACGAAGCTCAGAGCCTATCTTGCGATGGCCGGTCTGCAACTCGAGGGTGGCGAAAAGCCTCAACCTGCTGACTATGCAAAGCTCCTCCAGCAGATTCGTAGTCGCCCCGATGTGCAACCCTTGCAAACCATGGTCTTGCGCTCCATGCAGCAAGCCATTTACAGCCCTCATGCGGCCGGGCATTTCGGTTTAGCCTACGAGGCCTATACCCACTTCACCTCGCCGATTCGACGCTACCCTGATTTGCTCGTCCACCGGGTGATTAAGGCCTTGATTCATCGCAAACGTTGGGTTGTCGCAAAGGGTCGGGAGGAGTTGCCGCGGTGGGAAGCGCTGGGCCTATCCTCATCGGTCGCTGAGCGGCGAGCTGACGAAGCCTCTCGGGACGTGGAAGCCTGGCTTAAATGCCAGTTTATGAGGACTCATGTGGGCGAGAGCTTTCGGGGGCGCGTAAGCGGCGTTGCGCCGTTTGGGCTCTTTGTCACGCTCGAGGCGCTTTATGTTGAGGGTATGGTCCATGTTTCTGAACTGGGCAGTGATTACTTTCAATACAACGAGCCGAGCCATGAGCTTCGTGGCGAGCGAACCGGTCGGCGATTCAAACTCGGCGACGAGTTAATGGTTCAGGTGTTACGCGTCGACCTTGAGGCGCGCCGGATAGAATTTGGATTGATCGAGAAACCATTTCGTTCAAAATCAAGTCACGGTACAGTAAAGCCAGGTCCTGAGCCCTTTCGAGCCGAAACGTCGCCGGTTCAAGTTACTGGCGATCCACTGATGAATGGTCGAATCAAACCTCAACTCAGCAAACGACGAGACCTTAAAGCGAAGATTGCCGCAGCGAGAGCAAGTCGCTCAGGCGCTGCAGGCGCGGGCAAAAAAGCAGGTACGAAGCATGCTGCCCGTAAGCGAAACAGCAAGTGATGACCTTGAGCGGGAAGGCTGCTGATGGCGGTGCGTCAGCGTTGACGCTGGTACGCCTTGGGTTATTGAGCTTGTGACGATGCTTAGAGCGATTTGATATGACACTTCAGGGCTTTCATGCTGTGTTGGCCAGGCTAAAGCGCCAGGCAGATTTGATCGAGGTCATCTACGTTGACGAAAGCAGACGCGACCCGCGGATGCGCGAGCTCATTGAGCTTGCCAAAAGGCAAGGCGTCAAGTTGCATCCCGTTGATGGTCAGCGCATTGAGCGTCTTGCTCCCGGCAGAAGGCATCAAGGACTTGTGGCCATTTGCGCAGATACGCTTCCAAGCCTTGGCGTTGAAGATTTGTTTGTCGAAGGTGAAAAACTACCGCGCTTATTGTTGCTTGATGGTGTGACCGATCCTAGAAATCTCGGCGCCTGTTTGCGCGCCGCCGATGGTGCCGGAATTCGCGCCGTCATTGCGCCTAAGGACCACGCCTGTCCGCTTACCGATGCGGCGATTCAGACCGCTTCCGGAGCGGCTGAATCGGTGAGTTATATCCTGGTGACCAATCTGGTTCGGACCATGCAAGAGCTTCAAGAGAGAGGACTGTGGTTACTTGGCTTTGCAGAGGAAGCCTCGACCGGGCTTTGGGAGGCAACATGGCCAAGCGCTACGGGTTTTGTAATCGGCGCTGAAGGCAAAGGCTTAAGACGTCTTGTTCGCGAGACCTGCGATCAACTCGTGCACCTGCCGATGTTTGGCCAGGTCGCCAGTTTGAATGTTGCGGTTGCCAGTGGGATTGTGCTCTATGAAGCCCTCAGGCGCGAACAAGGGATTGCCCCAGGCAACGAAGGGCGTGTTGCGCCAGCCTGACTTCCCATATCGGAAGCGTTTCATTTGTTCATCAAGCACCAGCCCACCAGCTGCTTCAAGGACTGCTTGCCCCGCCGCTGTGTCCCACTCCATCGTGGCTGCGAAGCGCGGATAAACATCAGCAAAACCTTCAGCAAGTTTGCAAAACTTTAATGATGATCCGACATCAGATCGCTGACTCACCGGATGCCTCTCCACCCATGACGCCGTCCGGGCGTCGAGATGCGAAGCGCTGACAAGCGCATGCAAATGCTTGGCGTCGCCCTGTCTCGTGTTGATCTCTTGCAGGCGAGACGCTTCGAGTTTGTCGATGCCTTGATGGGCATGAGGCAATCGATCCTCATACGTCCAGGCGCGTCGCTTGATACCTTGGTAACCCGCATCAGCATCCCCCAGGTTGAAACCAAGATAAAGCGCTCGAAGCGCCGGCGCATAGACCAGACCCAAAAGCGGGTAATCGTGGTAAATCAAAGCGAGATTGACGGTGTAGTGAGGTCTTCCGGCAATGAATTCTCGCGTGCCATCCAAGGGATCAACCAGCCAGTAAGCTTGTTGGCTCATGGTCCTGGCATCTAATCGTTCGGGTGTGGCCTCTTCAGATACGATGGGTATCCCATAACGTTGCAAAAACTCACCGAGCACATTTTCTGCAGCAAGATCAGCTTTGGTGAGTGGTGAATGATCATGTTTGTACTCGACCCCGAGGTCATCCGTCTTCACTGACTCGATCGCGCTTCCGGCCTCCAAACAGACGGCAGCCAAGTCCAGAAGCAAGTTCGCAGCACAGTCCGCTGTTGTCGTCAAGCTCTCTGAATTGTGTAGCATAGCGCTTTGGAATCCTGTGGATTGGCCGATTTATCCCTATGCTACGACGTCTTGCTTCAAAGGGTTGGTTTTGGATACTGTAAACAAAATAATGACCGCGACGACGGTCGACGTTGTTGTGATTGAGGATCACCCACTTTATGTTGAGGCCTTGCTGTCATTGCTTTCTGTAGCACTTTCGGGGAGGAAAATCGAACGCTTCCGCGATATCGAGTCGGCTGAGCCCCTACTGAGGGTGGCGTCCCCGACGGTTATTTTGCTCGATTTGATGCTCCCTGGCTTAAGAGGCACCGATGCGCTCCGTCGCGTCAGACAGCAGTGCCCTGATGCGGTGATGGTGACAATTTCTGGAGCCGATGACCCTGTACAAGTCTCGGCATGTCTTGCAGCAGGTGCTCAGGCCTTTGTTTCAAAGGCGGCGAAGCCTCAAGATATTGCTTCGGTTGTGCGTGCCGCGGTGGAGGGGCGCTTGGTACCACCGGTCTGGATCAGCAGCAGTGGACCTCAAGATCCAAAAGCCCTCAGTCAGGTCAATTTAACCGACAGGCAAATGGAAGTGTTGCAGTTGATGTGTCTCGGACATTCAAACAAGCATATTTCCGGTGTGCTCGGAATTACGGAACAAACAACCAAAGCGCATGTCTCTGCTATTTTCAGAGAGCTTGGCGTTTTTAATCGGACACAGGCCGTACTTATTGCCAAGCGGCGAGGCATGGTCAGCCCAGATCCTGTTTAATGTCGGCAAAGCGCCGGCAAAACGCCTAGGCTTGGGAACTGGCCGGGCGTGGCGGCCCCGGAGAGCCGCCTGTTGAACCCGAATCGATGGTCGTTGAACTCAAGAGCCTAAGTTCAACGGCCTAAGACTTTACCGAATCGCACCCAACGCTTGCCATCCCAACGGGCTGTTTGCATGCGCTCAATCGGAAAAAAGTCATCAGGCGCCGTCGACACATTGATGCCAGGTAGAAGCGTCGGGACGGTGAAGTCCTTAAGCGCTGCTGCTTGTTTCATCACATTCTCGCGCGTCAGATTGTCGCCCGACTTCTTCAAGACTTCAACCACGGTCATGGCATTGCTGTAACCGTAAAGATAGTTGAGATCTTTGGTGTCGGCCTGAGGCAAGTACTTCTTCATGAACGCGAGATACTCGAGAATTGCCTTGTCATTGGCAAACTCAGGATCATCAGGCTCTTTCCAATAAAGGCCGGTAATGATGCCAATGCCATTCTCTGCGCCCGCTGGAACCATGACTGCCCCAGCACTATTGGAGACTGAATTGAGGTAATGGGTTGGCTTCCAACCAATTTCAGCCGCCTTCTTGATAGCCATTGCCGCAAATTTAGGAATGGTGATGTTGAAAAAGGTGTCTGCACCGGATGCCTTCAGCTGCACCATTTGACTGTCGATCGTTGGATCGGTGACCTCATAACTCACCTTCGCTACGATCATCGACTTGGCCTTGTCGCCCAAACCGTCCTCAAAACCTTTTAAGTAATCCTTGCCGTAATCATCGTTCTGATAAAGGATTGCGATTTTGGCGTTTGGCTTGGTCTCCAGAATATGCTGGACGTAAATCTTGGCCTCAGGCTGGTAGCTGGGCTGAAATCCCATGGTCCATGGGTAGCCCTTAGGATCACCCCATTTCGTTGCACCGGTCGCGATAAACAAATGGGGTACTTTGCGCTGATTCATGTACTTATGAATCGCCGAGTTTGTTGGCGTACCGAGCGTTGTTACTAAGGCAAGAACGTTATCCTGTTCGACAAGTTTGCGAGCTTGCTCGAGGGTTTTGGGGGGCGAATAACCGTCATCAAGGCTGACAAAGTTAATCTTCCTGCCGTTGACGCCTCCCTGATCGTTAATCATCTGGTAGTAACCAGCGGCCGCTTTACCGATAGCCCCGTAAGCCGAAGCCGGTCCGGAATAGGGCATGATATTGCCGATTTTTATTTCTTTATCAGTAACACCGGGCCCATACTGCTTTTGTGCGAGCGCGGCTGGGCTTGCGCCTGCCACCCCTGCACCGATGGCGACAGCGGCAATCGCCTGCGTGATACCACGCCGCTTAGAGTTCATCGTCATGTACTTCTCCTTCTCCTGTTGATAATGCCCATGATTCCATTTGGGGCGAGGTACATCAGCGCTATGAGAAAGACGCCGTAGACTGCCCATGGCGCTGACTTCGATATCTGGTCAGCGATATTCGGTACAAACTGTATAAAGGCTGCCCCGAAAATGGCGCCAGGGATTGAGGCCAAGCCGCCTACAACCACACCGACTAAAAATGAGATCGATAAAAACACATTAAAACTATCGGGCGCGACGAAGGCAACCGTGATGGCACCGAGCGCGCCTGCAACACCGGTAAAGGCGGCCGATACACCGAAGGTAATCGTTTTTGTTACAGCAAGGTTTACACCAAGGGCGCCGGCCGCGATAGGCTGGTCACGAACAGCGACAATGGCTCGCCCTATCCTGCCATCGAGCAGGTTGCGTGCGATGATGAACATGATCACCGTGACTCCCAATACCATAAAATATAACCATCGGTCCTCTGATAGCGGCTGACCGAATAAAGAAAATTCAATGGGAGGCGTTGGCTTCATGAGAATAATGCCTTGGACACCCCCCGTGAAATGCTCAAAATGTTTGAACTTAAGTAGCTGGGGCATGGCCAAGGCAAGGGCAAATGTTGCCAGCGCAAGATAATGACCACCAAGTCGAAGCGCAGGAAAACCCATCAAGATCCCGGCAACAAAACAAACTGCCGCAGCAATAGGTATGGTTGCCATGTAGGGCAAGCCGAAACGATCCATCAACATAGCAGCACAGTAGCCTCCAATGGCATAAAAAGCCCCATGCCCGAGTGAAATCTGGCCTCCATAGCCAGTCAGTATGTTGAGCCCAAGCAGTGCGATCGCATAAATCAACATCAGGCTAAGCTGGAAAACGCGGAAGTCCTTGATCAAGAAAGGAAGCAATAGCAATCCAATGCCGAAAATCATCCAAACGGGCCAGCGATTGAGTTGGTTCATGGTGGATCCTCAGACGCGGGTGACAACGGTCTTGCCGAAGAGACCGTCCGGCTTGATCGTGAGAATGGCAACGATCAAAACCAAGGCCACGGTTAACTTCAGTTCGGTGCCGATCACATAGGCACCGAGCAGATTCTCAAGTACGCCAACGATGAGCCCGCCCACGACGGCGCCCCAAGGGTTATCGATCCCGCCGAGTAGCGCGGCTGCAAAGCCGTAAAGAAGAATCCCCGACATCATGTTCGGATCGAGAAAAACGATCGGTGCGACCATCATGCCGGCTACAGCACCGACTGCGGCGGCGAAGCCCCAGCCGATGGCAAGCATCCAGGACACCTTGATACCAACCAGACGGGCTGAATCCGGATTTAAGGCTGCCGCTCGCATGGCTAAACCAATGGGCGTAAAGCGCAAAAAACTAAAAATGCATAGCAAAACCGCAAGCGTGACAAGGGTTGAACCAAGCTGGTGGCCTGAGAAATACTTACTGATCAACATGCCTTCCTTTGGGAATGGGCTTGGGAAGACCTTGATCGTATGGTCAAAAAGCATGCCGGAGACAGCATTGAAGATCACCAACAAGCCAATAAAAACAATAACGTTAGTGAGCACTGGTGCTTTTTCCACGGGACGAAGAATAAGGCGCTGTATCGCAATACCACCCGCAAAAGCAATAACCAAGGTGGCAGCAAATGCAATCCAGTACGGTAGACCTAACTGGATCAATGCCCAGGCGATGTAGGTCGCAAAGGTAGCCATTTCGCCCTGGGCAAAGTTGATGTGATGGGTTGATTGGTAAATCATCACAAGCGCCAAACCGACGGCAGCATAAATGCCGCCGTTGGTCACGCCTGATAAAACCTGTAGCAGAAAAGCTTCCATGCGCGCTTGCTCCTTTTTATGCCACGCCCGCTTACGATTCGCCAGCCTAGATCTCAGTAGCCGAGATACACGCGTCGAATCGACTCGTCCGAGCGAATATCAGCAGCAGGACCAGACAAAACAACATTGCCTGTCTCCAACAGATAGGCGTGATCCGCGAGCCCTAAGGCAAGCAAGGCGTTTTGTTCAACCAGCAACATGCTTACCTTGTCTTCCTGATTGATGCTGCGCATGATCTGGAATATTTCTTGAACAATCAGTGGGGCAAGACCAAATGAAGGTTCATCCAAGAGCAAGAGCTTAGGCCGCAGCATCAATGCTCTGCTGATGGCGAGCATTTGCTGTTCGCCCCCAGATAAGGTGCCCGCCTGCTGACGAAAGCGCTCCTTCAGCCGCGGGAAACGCTGATACATGCGGTCAATATCGGCCTCGACAGCATCCCGGTCGCGACGCGTGTATGCGCCCAGGCGCAGGTTTTCCTCAACCGACAACGCGGTAAAGGTGCCGCGACCATCGGGAACATGTGCCACGCCCATTCGCACAATGGACTCCGTGGGCTTGCCATCCACGCGTTGCCCCATGAACTCAACCTCGCCGGCTGTTTTAACGGTCTGGCAAACAGCGCGAAGGGTGGTGGTTTTACCTGCCCCGTTTGCGCCGAGAATGGTGGTGATGCCACCTTGCTCGAGCTTGAAACTGACGCCAAACAAGGCCTGGGTTGCGCCGTACCACGCCTGGAGTTGATTCACTTGCAGCAAACTCATACCGCCTCTCCTCCGAGATAGGCACGAATCACCTCGGGGTGTTTTTGAATTTGTTCGGGGGTTCCCTCAGCGATTTTCTTGCCGAAATTGAGCGCAACAATCCAGTCGGAAATGCTCATCACAAGACTCATGTGGTGCTCAACCAGCAATACCGTGATACCCATTCTGTCCCGCACGTCCTTGATAAGTTCACCCAGATCATGAAGCTCTTCGTGGTTGAGTCCTGCAGCAGGTTCATCGAGCAATAAGAGCTTCGGTTGCGAGGCGAGTGCCCTCCCGAACTCAACGCGCTTTTGTATGCCGAAGGGGAGTTCGCCTGCTGGGCGCTCGGCATACTCGGTCAGTTTCAAATATTTCATGACCTCATCAGCACGCTGGTTCATTTGTGCTTCTTCTTCTTTAACCTGGCCAAGCTTGAGCATGTTGGCAAGAAATCCCGATGACGAACGCGCGTGCGCACCGACCATCACATTGTGTCGGACCGACATCGTCCTGAACATCGCCAGGTTTTGAAAGGTACGGCCGATGCCGATGTAGGCCATTCGGTGAACCGGTGTTTCGGTGATCGAACGGCCTTCGAAGATCAAATCCCCCTCTTGATAGGCGTAAAGCCTGCTCAGGCAATTAAAGAGGGTTGTTTTTCCCGCACCATTAGGGCCTATCAGCCCACAAACTTTGTTGCGCGGTACGTCAAAGCTAACGCCATCGAGCGCCACGATCCCGCCAAAACGCACGGTGATACCTTTGACTGCAAGCAAGCAGTCACTCGCATCATGCCTCAATAAAGTCTCCTCTTATCTAACCCCGTGTTGCCTATCGAACCTTGTCATCGTTCGATGGCAACTTCTCTTTTTCACCTCAAAGTGTAGCGCTTAGTTTGTTCGGTCCCAATGCCCACGGCAGATGCGAGGGGTTTTCATCGATCCGAGTGGACGATTCGCAGTAGGATGCTGCATTCATGAAACCCTCTGAGCCTTCTCCAACGCGTCAGTACCGTTATCTAGACTTGGTCATGGTTGCTTTCGTGACGGTCTACCTGTGTTCCAATCTCATTGGACCCGCTAAAGCCGCGACGCTCGATTTGCCGCTTTTGGGTCAAATTACCTTCGGCGCGGGCGTGTTGTTTTTCCCGATCTCCTATGTCTTCGGAGACATTCTCACTGAAGTTTATGGCTATGCACGGGCGCGCCGGGTGATATGGACAGGTTTCGCTGCGATGGTTTTTGCTTCCTTCATGGCCTTTGTGGTGGTTTCATTACCGCCTGCAGCGGGTTGGAACAATCAAGCGGCTTACGAAATTGCTTTCGGTAGCACCTGGCGCATTGTTGCTGCCTCACTGGCTGCATATTGCGTGGGTGAATTCGTCAATTCCTTCGTGCTCGCCAAACTTAAACTGTTGACCGAAGGCAGACACCTGTGGATGCGAACCATCGGGTCTACAGTATTCGGCGAAGCTATAGATTCCATGATGTTTTATCCGCTCGCATTTTGGAACAGTGGACTGATTCCCAACGAACTCATCCCAAGTCTTATGCTATCGCAATGGATCGCTAAGACGGCAGTTGAGATTCTTTTCACCCCGATTACTTATCAGGTTATTGGCTTTCTTAAGCGCGCTGAGCAAGAAGATTACTTCGACCACGATACCGATTTCACCCCGTTCCGCATAAAAACATAGCCGCGTCAATGATGCGAGCCTTATTTTTCAGACTACTTGCGCGCGACTTCCAAGCAGGGCATCTGACCTTGCTCGGTTTGGCTTTGGCGATCTCGGTCTTTGCCATGGCAACCGTGCTAAGTCTTGCCGATCGATTTGAGCGAAGCATTAAGGCACGAGCGGCAAGTTTGCTTGCGGCTGATGTGCTTTTAGTGAGCGACCATCCGATCGATCCCAGGCTGCCCAACGAGGCCGAGGCGCTCGGCTTTCGGCTCATGAAAACCGCGGTCTTTCCTGGCATGGTGACGCTCGGCGATCAGACGATGCTTGCATCCATCAAGGCTGTCAGCGGGACCTACCCCTTGCGCGGCAAGCTGCAGCTTCAATCGGCCCAAGGTGGCGGCTTGCTCGATAAGGTCATCCCGGGTTCGGTTTGGTTGGAGCAAAGTCTTCTGGACCGCTTGCAAGGCAATTTGGGCGACAAGCTTCGGCTTGGCGAGCGGGAGTTTTTGATCAGCGGTGTTATCCGGGAAGAGCCTGACCGTGTGGCGGCTTTTATTAACTTCGCGCCAAGACTGATGATTCATGAGGACGATCTGCCGTCCACCGGCTTGATTCAAGAGGGGAGCCGGATTACCTGGCGCATGGGGCTTGCACACGCCGATGCGGATGCAGCTAAGCGATGGATCGAGCAGCACGAAGACAAGCTTGATAAGGGGCAGCGGATTGAGGCCCAGGACGCTGGGCGCCCGGAGATCCAACTCACCATGCAGCGCGCAAAGGGATTCCTCGGCTTGATTGCTTCAATCATCGCTATTGTTGCCTGTGCGGCCATTGCGCTTGCCTCAAGACACTACGCCAGCACTCACATGAAGCAATACGCGGTGATGCGCGTGATGGGCGCATCGGCGTCGCTATTGTTTGGCATCGTCGTGCTGCAGTTCTTAAGCATCGGCTTACTGGCCGGTAGTTGCGGAGCCTTCCTTGGTGTTTACGCCGCCGACTACTTGGCCTTGCTGATTCCCGTGAAGCTTGCACAGCAACTGCCGCCAGCTGATTTGGGTGTTGCCTTTCAAGCACTGATTGCAGGCATCCTGATGCTCCTTAGCTTTTCACTCGGGGGCTGGTTGCAGCTTCTCGGTGTCACGCCGAACGTGCTTTTCCGTGAGCAAACGCCCGGTCAGGCGCACAATGCGGCAGGATCCTCGAAGCTGGGAGGGATTTTGCGATCGAATCTTCCCTGGTTTGTGATCGCTCTTGCCAGCCTCGCGCTCAGTGTTTGGTTAAGCGAGAGCTTGCGCAGTGCGATCTTGCTTTGGACCGGTCTAATGCTGGTTTTTTGCTTGCTGGCGCTCTGTTTGGCCGTGTTTTACCGCGCGGGTCGGGATCTCGGCGAAGCCCTGCCGACGCGTTTTTTCGCCTGCAAGCTTGCCTTGCGAAGGCTCGGCAGAACGCCGTTTCGACGTGCCATGCAGCAAAGTGCGAGCACGCTTGGTGTGCTCGCCTTGTTGTTGCTGAGTTTTGTACAAGATGACCTGATCAGCAGCTGGCAGCGTGCCTCGCAAAGCGCTACACCCGATCGTTTTCTCATCAATATCCAAAACGATCAATTAACTGAAGTGGTCGAATTCTTAAAACGAACCCTCAAAGACGAAACAGCTGAAATGTATCCGATGGTTCGCGGCCGGCTCATTGCGAAAAATGGGCAGGCGATGCAGCCAGAGGATTTCGAAGCGCTTCGGGCAAAGCGCTTGCTTGACCGGGAGTTCAATTTGTCGTATGGCGAAGGACCGATTGAGGGTAACCGCTTGATTGAAGGGCAATGGCCCAGGCGCGGACACGCCGATGCCTCGGTAGAGCAGGGTCTGGCAAAAACACTCGGACTATCCATGGGTGATGAGATTGAATTCGAAATCGCCGGTGAGCGGGTCAAAGCGCGTATCAGCAGCATTCGAGCGCTCGCCTGGGAAAATATGCGGGTTAATTTTTTCGTTGTCCTGTCACCCCAGTTGCTCGAGGATCAGGCGCAAAGCTGGATTGCTAGCTTGCACACGCGCGGCGTTCCTAACTTTGACCGCTTACTGAATGCCGGATTTCCCAACATCACATCGGTTGACTTAACGGCTGCGATCGAACAAGCGAAATCCCTGGTCGAGCAGCTCACAGCCGGGCTTCGATGGCTGTTTTTACTGGCCTTGGTGAGCGGCGCCTTGGTGATCGCTTCAGCCCTGCAACTTGAGCAGGAGGAACGTCAACGCGACGCGGCGCTCCTGAGGGTGCTCGGCGCAAGCCAGGCCCAGTTAAGAGCAATGCTGACGGTCGAGCTGATGATCTCAGGGCTGCTTGGGGGATTGCTCGCCGGCGGTTTTGCCTATTTGCTCGGACTTTATTTGGGTAAAGAATTGCTCGAGCTTCCTGGCTATGGAAGCCCGTCAGTCATCATCGTAGGCGTGCTGCTACAGCTTGCCGTGAGTCTTGTTTCAGCGATTATTGCGATGCAACACCTTTTTCGGCGTTCGGCGGGCGACGCAATTCGCTTGACCAATTGAGCTGAGCATGGTTTCAATGCGGTGATGCAAAAACCTATCATCAGTTTTCAGCGCGCCTTAGCCGCGGCTGAACTTGAGCAAGTTCGTGAGCTCTTTCTTGACTATGCAGCCTCGCTTAGCATTGACTTGAGCTTTCAGGGCTTTGAGGATGAGTTAAAGGCGCTGCCGGGCGAATATGCCAGTGAAGCGGGTGGGGCGCTCATACTTGCTCACCTTGATGGTCAAGCCGCTGGATGCGGTGCCATGCGGGCCTTCCCTGATGCAGACTACAGCAATGCCTGCGAAATGAAGCGCGTTTATGTGAGACCTGCTTTTCGCGGTATGGGACTGGGTCGACAGATGGCTTTGCGGCTGATCGATGAGGCATGCTCGATGGGTTATTCCTGCATGTTGCTCGATACGCTTGATGACATGGAAGCTGCCCGTGGCTTATATGAGAGCTTGGGTTTTGAAGAAATTCCGCCCTATTATTTCAATCCGATTCCGGGCGCCCACTACCTTAAGGTAGATTTGTGAAGAGCGAGACAGCGTGCAATGAGAGCTGAAATTCATAACAAGGAAACCGCTATCAATACCGATCGATCGCATGCGCTGGCGATGGCCCGATCGCTTGCGCATAACGGCAGTTTTTTGAGCGTGCTAGAGCGTCGGGTCGCTTATAAGACGTCGTCGCAAGAGGATCCAACCGGACCTGCGATGGATGCCTACCTGCGCGATGAAATGTGGCCTTATCTTGTTGAGATGGGGTTCCGGTGCACGATTTACGATAACCCGGTCAAGGCTGCGGGTCCCTTGCTGCTTGCCGAGCGTTATGAGGAAGGCGCAGCCTTAACCTTGTTGTCCTACGGGCACGCCGATGTGATTCGTGGTCAAGAAGATCGTTGGCGAGAAGGCTTGTCGCCCTGGGAGCTTCGTCAAGAAGGCCAGCGGGTCTACGGGCGTGGCACTGCAGACAATAAAGGGCAGCACAGCATTAATCTTGAGGCGCTGCGAACCGTTTTGGCGATACGCGGCAAACTTGGTTTCAACATTAAATTGATTCTTGAGACCGGGGAAGAAACAGGTTCGCCGGGTCTTGCTGCTTTTTGTGAACAACATAAGACGCACTTGAAGGCTGATCTGTTGATTGCATCAGATGGCCCCAGGATCCGCCCCGGCTTAGCCACGATTTATGGTGGCAGCCGCGGTGTTATTAATTTTGAACTCCGGGTCGATGCGCGCGAGGGCGCCCATCATTCAGGCAATTGGGGGGGCTTAATTTCGAACCCGGGCATCCGGCTTGCGCACGCCATCGCGTCGATCTGTGATGCACGAGGCGCCATACGGGTTGCCAATTGGCGTCCGCAAAGCCTCACGGACCCCATTCGCGATGCGCTGCGTGGTATTGAAGTTGACGGGGGCGATGATGGGCCAAGCATTGAACCGGAATGGGGTGAACCGGGTCTCAGCCCGGCTGAGCGGGTTTACGGCTGGAATAGTTTTGAGGTTTTGGCGTTTCAAACGGGTAATCCCGCTGCGCCGGTTAATGCGATCCCGCCACGAGCTCATGCCCATTGTCAACTGCGTTTTGTGATAGGTACCCAGGTTGATCGGATCCTTGCCGACTTGCGCGTGCATTTGCAGCAGGCGGGGTTTTCCGATGTTGAGGTACTCGATCCGGTCAAGCCGGCGATGGCTGCTACGAGACTCGATCCCCGGGATCCTTGGTGTCTTTATGCGGTGGCTTCGATTGAGCGTTCACTGGGAATACGTCCCGGTGTTCTGCCCAATTTGGGTGGCTCACTGCCCAACGATGTTTTTGCGGACATCCTCGGTTTGCCGACAATCTGGGTTCCACACTCTTATGCGGGTTGCAATCAGCATGCACCGAATGAGCACATGCTGATGCCAATCATCGAGGAGGGCCTGGTGGCGATGACAGGTCTGTTCTGGGATCTTGGCGATCCCGCGGGGCTTAGACCTCTGCGCGCCTAGTCTTGACGGGACTCGTGCGCGCGTCTCTAAATCATGGCGAGGGTCCTTAAACCATGGCGAGCTTCATGGATTCGTTGCGCGCTCAATCGGAGCGTGACATGCCCGAGGTGCGACCTCCGTCAATCGTAATGGTTTGTCCGGTGGTGTAGGAGCCCGCTCTCGCGGCAAGGAAAACCGCCGCACCTGCAATTTCATCAGGTTCGCCAATACGTCCCAACGGGGTATGGGCAACCGTCTTTTGCAGGATGTTTGGATTTTCCCACAGGGCCTTGGCGAAATCGGTTTTGATGAGCCCTGGTGCGATGCAATTCGCACGTACATTGTATTCACCCCATTCCACGGCCAAATTCCGCGCGAGTTGCATGTCTGCAGCCTTGGAGATGCAATAAACACCAAGACGATCTGAGCCCTGGAAACCACCGATCGAAGAAATAATCATGATGCTTCCGCCGCCTTGCTGCTTCATGATCGGCGCAACCATGTTGCAGAGCCAAAAATTGCTACGGACGTTGCTGTTCATCACGCGGTCGTAGGCCTCATCCGGCATATCAATTGACGGTCCAAAATAAGGATTAACAGCCGCGTTACAAACCAGGCTGTCAATACGTCCCCAGGTGGTCATGCAATGATCAACCAAGGCCTGCAGTTCTTCTTTACGGCCGATGTGACAGCTTAAGGCAATGGCTTCGCCACCGGCTTGACGAATCTTGTCGACCACCTGTTGGCAGGCTTCAAGCTTTCGGCTTGAGACAAGCACTTTTGCCCCATGCTCAGCAAGTCTGATTGCAATCGATCGCCCGATACCCCGGCTTGCACCGGTGACCACCGCGACCTGATCGGTCAAATCGAATAATCCCATGGCGGGCTTGCTTGATGGTTCCATCGACAACTCCTTTTTTGTTTGATATCAGTACATGACTGGCTTTGTATCCAGCTGCCAGCGGGCAAGTAAAAAACACAACATTACAGCAATGAATGCGCAGAACACAGCGATGGTGACGGCAAGGTGATAATTGCCGTAACGGTCAAAAAGTGCGCCTGCTCCGACCGGCCCAAGCAGGTTGCCAAGACCCGCGCCGCTGTAGACCAAGCCTAGAATGCCTGTGACCGCACGTGCGCCGAAAAAGTCCATGCAAATCGGTGGAAAAAGTGCGACCACCGAGCCATAAGCAAGCCCGAACCAAAGGGCGAAAGTCGCAAGACCTAGCCAGCCAGGGTCTAAAAACCAGATCAATAGTGAGCAGGCGAGCATGGCATTGGATGCGCCCATGGTGACAAGGCGCCCGTAACGATCGGCAAAGAAACCGATCAAAAAGCGTCCCCCGATGCTGCCTAGGCCAATGAACCCGATGGTGGATACCGCTTGAACCTCGGCAACACCCTGATCTCGGGCAAATTGAATCACATGCGCAAAGGGGAAAAAAAGGCTCGGGCCAGCGACGGCGCAAATACCGAATAAAAGCCAGAACGCTCTGCTTCGTATCGCTTGGGCAAGGCTCAAGCCACTGACGCTTTGAGGCATGCTTGTATTTTGCTGTGGCATGCTGATCTGGCTTGTGGCTAAAAGCCCCAAAAGCATCGCGCCAAGGCCAAGGTAGAACATGGTCTCGCGCCATTGCAAGGCGCTGATTCCAAAACTCACAAGGGGTGGAATAAGCAGGGTGCCAAGGCCAATACCAGCGCTAGCAATACCACTGGCGAGAGAACGCCTTGTGGTGAACCACGGCGGTACAGCGCCCATGACTGGCGTGTAAACAAGTGCTACGCCGAAGCCGATGCCAAGGCCATAAGACCAATAAATTTCATGAATCGTTTCAGCGCGGCTCGCCAACATCGCCCCGAGGCCAAGCGTGACCATGCCGCAAGATGAAACGATCCGGGGTCCGAAGCGAACAGCAGCAATGCCGCCGGCCGCACCTGCTATAAAGTATAGAAAACCGGACAAACCAAACATCAGCGAAATATCGGCGCGTTGCGCCTGAAACGTTTCACTGAGGACCGCAAAGAAGGCGCCGAATGAGTACGAGGTGCCAAAGATAATACCCAGGGCAACCATTGCTGCGAAGGTTACTGCCCAGCCGCGACTCATCGACTGGTACGTCTGTGAGAGACTTGGCGCGCCCGGCAGGATTCGAACCCACGACCCCCTGGTTCGTAGCCAGGTACTCTATCCAACTGAGCTACGGGCGCGTAGCAAGCCTGCGAGTATAACATCGCGTTTAGCCTTGTTCTAAGTCCGACAAATCATCGTGTGAAGTGAAGCCGACCTCAGTCTAACCCTGACCTTCGCCACGATGCAGTGCAAGTTTTCGCCTGTATTTCAGTTTTTTAAGGCTTTATGTTTTCTGGTGTCGGCTAAAAGAGCCGCTCTACTGCACCGCCTCGGCATTGCATTCAAATTCGACTGGTGGATCAGAATTTCTTAATGTGGAATTATTTTTCATTTTACGAAATTTTGCTTGTTGTTTCAGCAAGCACTTCCTAGAATCTCGCATTCCATGGGAGAAGCGCCAATGTCTGCATTGCCACAACAATCACCGATGACGCGTAGTGATGATCTTGATCCGCTCGAAACCCAAGAGTGGCTTGATGCGCTGGAGTCTGTGCTACATGCCGAGGGGCCGGAACGCGCTCATTACCTTATCGAACGGATGATCGAACTCGCCAGGCGCTCGGGTGGCTACATACCGTTTTCGCCGAATACCGCTTACATCAACACGATTCCGCCCCAGCTTGAAATTGCCTCACCGGGCAACGCCGAATACGAGGAGCGGATCCGGTCCTACATTCGATGGAATGCGATGGCCATGGTGGTTCGTGCCAACAGCCATAACCCTCCAGACGGCGGCGATTTAGGTGGTCATATTGCGACCTTTGCCTCCTTGGCAACGATGATCGGCGCAGGCATGAATCACTTCTGGCATGCGGAAACGCCCGATCATGGTGGTGATTTGGTTTACTTCCAGGGGCATGCCGCGCCGGGTGTTTATGGGCGAGCCTTTCTTGAAGGCAGACTGACCGAAGAGCAACTCAATGGATTTCGGCAAGAGGTCGATGGCAAGGGATTATCGTCCTACCCCCATCCCAAACTCATGCCCAGCTTTTGGCAGTTTCCAACCGTTTCCATGGGCCTTGGGCCACTCACGGCGATTTATCAAGCGCGCTTTTTGAAGTATTTGCATGCTCGCGGCATCGCAGACACCTCCAAGCGTAAAGTTTGGGTTTTCTGCGGCGATGGCGAAATGGATGAGCCCGAATCATTGGGCGCAATCGGCTTGGCGGCCCGAGAACGGCTTGACAATTTAATTTTTGTTGTGAATTGCAACTTGCAGCGACTTGACGGTCCGGTTCGTGGTAACGGAAAGATCATTCAGGAACTCGAAGGTGAATTTCGTGGTGCAGGTTGGAACGTTATTAAATTGATTTGGGGATCTTATTGGGATGCCTTGCTTGCGGTTGATCGTGACGGGATCTTGCAGCAGGTGATGGAGGAAACGGTTGACGGCGAGTATCAGGCCTTTAAAGCCAATGATGGTGCTTTTGTTCGCAAGCACTTTTTCGGAAAACACCCCCGTTTACTCGAAATGGTTGCCAAGATGACCGATGACGACATTTGGCGTCTTAATCGGGGCGGTCACGATCCTCACAAAGTGTATTCGGCGTTTTATAGCGCTATAAACCATAAGGATCAACCCACCGTTATTCTTGCGAAAACAGTCAAGGGCTATGGGATGGGGCGCGCCGGCGAGGCGAAAAATCCCACCCACCAGCTCAAGAAGCTCGACAAACAGACAATCCTCGAATTTCGCGATCGATTTAACATTCCTGTGGCAGATGATCAGGTTGAAGATTTGCCCTTTTTCAGGCCTCCTGCAGATGCGCCGGAGATGGTCTACATGCATGAGCGGCGTAAAGCGCTCGGCGGTTATCTGCCGGCTCGCCGCATGCAAGCGGACGAAAGGCTTGCGGTGCCGGCGCTCGATGTTTTAAAGCCGGTTCTCGAAGCGACCGTCCAGGGGCGTGAAATTTCAACCACCCAGGCCTTTGTACGGATTCTCACAAGCTTGTTGCGAGACAAGCAGATTGGCAACCGCATTGTCCCGATCGTGCCTGATGAAGCAAGAACTTTCGGTATGGAAGGTATGTTTAGGCAGCTCGGGATTTATGCACCTTTCGGGCAGAAGTACACGCCAGTCGACAAGGATCAGGTGATGTATTACCGCGAGGATGCAGCCGGACAAATTCTCGAGGAAGGCATTAATGAGGCTGGCGCGATGAGCTCGTGGATGGCAGCAGCCACCTCATACTCGACCAACAATCGGGTGATGATTCCTTTTTATATTTATTACTCGATGTTTGGCTTTCAGCGTATCGGCGATCTGGCATGGGCTGCGGGCGACATGCAGGCGCGTGGGTTCCTGCTCGGTGCAACCGCAGGGCGCACGACCCTTAACGGTGAAGGTCTGCAGCACGAAGACGGGCACAGCCATCTCTTGTCGAGCACGATTCCAAACTGTGTATCCTACGACCCGAGCTTTGCCCACGAAGTTGCCGTGATCATCCATGATGGTTTAAGGCGCATGGTTGGCAACCAGGAGAATGTTTTTTATTACATTACCCTGATGAATGAGAACTATGCGCATCCGGGGCTTCGCGATGAGGACAAGACGGGCATTATTCGCGGCATGTACTTGCTGCAAAAGGCCCCTGAGTCGAAGCTGAAAGTGCAGTTGATGGGTTCGGGCACGATTTTGCGCGAAGCACTGGCAGCCGCTCAGATGCTTGCAGACGATTGGCAGGTCGCTGCTGATGTCTGGAGCACAACCAGTTTTACCGAGTTGCGGCGAGAAGCGCTTGCCTGCGAGCGTTATAACTTGTTACATCCGGAGTCTGCGGCACGAATCCCCTATGTGACCGAAATGCTTTCATCGCGCAAAGGATCGATTGTCGCAACAACCGACTACATGAAGTCTTTTGCGGACCAGATCAGGGCTTTTATCCCCAAGGGACGCGATTACTTTGTGCTTGGCACCGACGGCTTTGGTCGTTCCGATTTTCGTTATAAGTTGCGCGAGCATTTCGAGGTTGACCGTCGTTTTGTGGTCTTGGCGGCCTTAAGGCATCTGGTCAACGAAGGACAACTCAAGGCTTCTGTGTTGAGCGAGGCAATCGCCCGATATCAGATCAATCCGGAAAAGATTGATCCCGCTTACGCCTGAGAAGATTTATTCTGCTCAGGCCACATTACCCCAGTGTCCGTATCGGAGAAAGACACATGCAAGTGCTGGAGATCAAAGTACCTGACATCGGAGATTTCTCCGAAGTCACTGTGATTGAATTGCTCGTGAAGCCGGGTGATCACGTTCAGGTTGAGCAGTCGCTTATCACCGTCGAAAGTGATAAAGCGTCGATGGAGATACCTTCCAGTACATCAGGGGTTATCGAGAGCTTGCTTATCAAATTAGGCGATAAGGTCTCTGAGGGCACATCGATTGCCCGCATCCAATTGGCGGGCGAGGGCGATCTTGGTGTCCCGAAGGTTATAGATCCATCAACACCAATCCCGTCGGTGCCTGCGCCGTCAGTGCCTGCGCCGATACCGCAAGCATCGAATGGTCCAGCGCTTGTGGTCCCTGCCGCACCTGTGGTGGCGCATCAGGCTGACAGCGGGTCGCTTTTGCTGAACAAACCTCATGCGTCGCCCTCTGTGCGCAAGTTTGCACGTGAACTTGGTGTTGCGTTAAACCTTGTGAAGGGGAGCGGTACGAAGGGCCGTATTACCCAGCTTGATGTACAGGCCTATGTGAAGCTTGCGCTACAAGCGAATCAGGCTTCGCCTGAGCAGGGCAATGCTTCCACAGCAAACGATGGTGCCGCGCTAGGGCTTATTCCCTGGCCTAAGGTTGATTTTGAAAAATTCGGGTCGGTCGAGCGCAAAGCTTTATCAAGAATCAAGAAAATCTCCGGTGCAAATCTTCATCGCAACTGGGTCATGATCCCCCATGTCACCCAACAAGACGAAGCGGATGTTACGGACCTTGAAGCATTTCGCCAGATGCTTAATGAGGAACACGCGAAAGCCTCGGTCAAAATAACCATGCTCGCTTTTATGGTGAAGGCAATGGTTCAGTGTTTAAAGCGTTTTCCGGACTTCAATGCCTCGTTGGATGGCGATGAGCTGGTGCTGAAGCAGTACATGCATATTGGTTTTGCTGCAGATACGCCCAATGGTCTGGTGGTGCCTGTACTGAAAGACGCAGACCAAAAAGGGATTGTTGCGATTGCGAAGGAGAGCTCGGAGCTTGCAGCTAAAGCCCGAGAAGGTAAGCTCGCCCCTGCTGATATGCAAGGTGGATCGATCTCGATTTCATCACTAGGTGGGATCGGTGGGAGCTTTTTCACGCCGATCATCAATGCGCCTGAAGTCGCGATCTTGGGCGTTGGTCGAGGGCAGATGAAGCCGCAATGGCAGTCGAGCACATCAAGTTTCGTACCACGACTGATGTTGCCACTTTCGCTGTCCTATGATCATCGTGTGATCGATGGCGCGGCAGCAGCGCGTTTCATCAGCTACTTGAGTCAATTGCTCAGCGATTTCCGACGTGTAACGCTCTGATAAAGATGATTGACATGGTAATCGTCGATGTAAAACTACCCAATATTGGCGACTTCAGCGAAGTTGGTGTGATCGAATTGCTGGTCGCAAAAGGGGATCAGGTCAAGGCTGAACAATCTTTGATCACGGTCGAGAGCGACAAGGCTTCAATGGAGATTCCATCGCCGGGCGAAGGTGTCGTTGAGGAGATCCTGGTTAAGCTTGGCGACAAGGTTTCCGAGGGCAGTCTTATCATGCGGATGAGGCCGGTTCCCGACGTGAGCGCCGTGCAAACCTCAACAACCCCGGCAGTTGAGGACCCGCAGTTTTCGGGATCAGCGCATCCAATCCCTGTCCCAGCACCACCCGTATTGCCCGGCACCAATGCTTTTGACTGCGATCTGCTTGTCATTGGCGGCGGCCCCGGGGGCTACTCTGCAGCCTTTCGAGCCGCCGATCTTGGTATGAAAGTGCTGCTGATCGAGCGCTATGCCAGCCTTGGCGGCGTCTGTCTTAACGTGGGTTGTATACCCTCGAAAGCCTTGTTGCATGTCGCCGCCGTGACCGATGAGGCTCAACGATTGGCACATCACGGCATCAAGTTTGCCAAGCCCAGCGTTGATCTCCATGGCTTACGCGATTGGAAGCAGTCAGTGATCGGGAAACTTACCGGTGGCCTTGCGTCAATGGCCAAGGCGCGCAAAGTTGAGCATGTCAAGGGCATTGCGAGGTTTGTGAGCCCTCATTCGGTTGAGGTTGACCAGGGCGAAGCGACAACGCGGCTGATCAGCTTTTCCAAGGCGATTGTGGCGGCTGGTTCGGCGGCGATTCATCTGCCTTTCTTACCCGATGATCCGCGGATTGTTAACGCCACGGGTGCGCTTGAATTGCCCATGATTCCCGAGCGGATGCTGATCATCGGCGGCGGCATTATCGGGCTGGAAATGGGAACGGTTTATTCAAGCCTGGGCGCGCGACTTGATGTTGTTGAAATGCTCGAGGGTTTGATGCAGGGGGCAGATCGGGACCTGGTCAAAGTATGGCAGCAGTTCAATGCACATCGCTTTGATCACATCATGCTAAATACTAAAACGGTTGCGGCAAGCGTTAGTGCCGACGGCATCCTCGTGAGCTTTGAAGACAGGCAAGGTATACGCAGTGAAAAGTCCTATGACTTGGTGCTTTGTGCCGTCGGTCGAAAGCCCAACGGCCTTCGCCTCGGCCTTGACGCTGCGGGCGTAAGGCACGACGAGCGCGGCTTTATTCCTGTTGACACACAAATGCGCACTAACCAAGCGCATATTTTCGCCATTGGCGATATCGTTGGGCAGCCGATGCTTGCGCATAAAGCCGTCCACGAGGGGCATGTGGCTGCGGAAGCTGCCCATGGTTCTAAAGATCACTTCGATGCCCGGGTTATTCCTTCGGTTGCTTATACCGATCCAGAAATCGCCTGGGCCGGTCTTACCGAAGCAGAAGCCGGCAAGCTCGGGGTCAAGATCAATAAGTCAGTCTTTCCCTGGGCTGCCTCGGGACGTGCCATTGCAAACGGTCGCGACGAAGGTTTCACCAAACTGTTGTTTGATGCCGAACACGGCCGTTTGCTCGGCGGGGCAATTGTCGGTACGCAGGCGGGCGATATGATTGGTGAAATTGCCTTGGCGATCGAAATGGGTGCCGATGCAAGCGATATCGGGAAGACAATCCATCCGCATCCAACCCTCGGAGAGAGTATTGGGATGGCTGCGGAGGCGGCACTCGGTATCTGTACCGATCTGCCGCCCCGTAAACGCTGATCTGCCCGTTTAGCCCCGACTGTCCAGAGGGCGGGGGCTTGGGTGCGTGTTATGCCTTGTTCGTTGCGAGCCGTTGCTGGTGTCGGTTAATTGCAGCGCGCACAGCTTCCGGCGCTGTCCCGCCAAGATGATTTCTTGCTGCCAGGGAGCCGTCAAGCCCAAGGACCTGATAGACATCATCCTCGATCAAATTCGAATACCGCTTGAGCCTTGCCAGAGGTAATGCGCTTAAGTCAACGCCGTCCTGATCGGCTTCGCGAACTGCACTCGCTACCGCCTCATGCGCGTCTCGAAACGGCATCCCCTTGCGGACGAGATAATCAGCAAGATCTGTTGCGGTGGCAAAACCCCGGCCTGCTGCTTGGCGCATCCGATCCTTGTTAACCATCATGCCAGCAACAAGATCAATAAAAATCAATAAGGTATCGCTCACTGTATCGGCGGTGTCAAAGAGGGGTTCTTTGTCTTCCTGGTTATCCTTGTTGTAGGCTAAGGGCTGCGCCTTCATCAGCATCAATAAAGCCATCAGATGCCCGACAACGCGGCCTGTCTTACCGCGGGCGAGTTCGGGTACATCGGGATTTTTCTTCTGCGGCATGATCGAAGAGCCTGTGCAAAAGCGATCAGGCAGGTCGATAAATCCGATGTTAGGTGACATCCAAAAAACCAATTCCTCGGATAAGCGCGATACATGAACCGCAATTAGCGAGGCAGCCGCACAGTATTCGATCGCAAAGTCTCGGTCGGAAACGGCATCGATCGAATTGTCGCAAAGCCCGTCAAAATCCAATAAGGCGGCAACACGTTCGCGATCGATCGGAAAGCTCGTTCCTGCAAGCGCTGCTGCGCCCAAGGGCAAGCGGTTCACGCGGCGTCGTAAGTCGGCCAGTCGCTCTTCATCGCGGGCAAACATGGCAACATAGGCGAGAAGGTGATGCGCAAAACTCACCGGCTGCGCAACCTGCAAATGCGTAAAGCCGGGCATCACGGTGGTCGTGTGCCTATCGGCCTGATCGAGAAGGGCGATTTGCAGTTGCTGCAGCAGTCCGGTTTGTGCATCGATCACATCACGCAGCCAAAGCCGAATGTCGGTTGCAACCTGGTCGTTGCGTGATCGCGCGGTGTGCAAGCGTTTGCCGGCGTCACCGATGAGTTGCGTGAGCCGTCGTTCGATATTCAGATGGACGTCTTCCAAATCGATTGACCAGCCAAAATCGCCCTGATCTATTTCGGCTTTGATCTGCCCCATGCCATCAACGATGGCATCAAAATCAACAGCTGAGATGATGTGCTGCTCGTAGAGCATTTGTGCATGCGCAAGCGACGCTTTGATGTCTGCCTGCGCTAAACGCTGATCAACATCAACCGAAGCGGTGTAACGTTTAACCAGCGCGCTTACCGGCTCGCTAAAGCGGGCTGACCAGGCTTCTTGTTTCCGATCGAGTGAATTGCTCATGGTGTGGAGATTATAAGATCAGTACCTGCAACCAAGCCCGAGCGCTCAAACACCATGAACCGTCTTGAAGTTGTTTCCAGCGAGGATGAAGCAGCGATTCCGGTACTTCCGGACTGCGCTAATCCAGGGATCGCTCTACGTGTGTTTTTTTTGATCCAAGCGATGCTCTTATGCGTGGCCTGGAGCGCATCCAATCGTGTCGATGAGCTGATTGGGGCGTGGACCGCGCAGCAATTCGCCGTGCTTCCTGCCATGTTGATCGGATTGCCTGTCATGAGTCTCATCCGGCGTCGCGCCACCTTGTGGCCCGAGTGGATGCAGTGGTCATTTTTGTTGGGATTTTCGGCCATGCTATCGATTCTCGCCGCCTGGTGGACGGTTTCGGTGCTCAACATGATGCCGCACCCGATGCAAGACGACTGGTTTACCTTACTGGGTCGGGGGCTGGGGGGCGCAGGTCTTGCGGCAATGATTGCGCTTGTGTTGCGCTGGCGCGAGCAAGCGCTATCGCCGGCACTCGATCGGGCAAGGCTGCAGGCACTGCAATCAAAAATTCGTCCGCATTTTCTTTTTAACGCGCTCAACGCCGTGCTAGGGCTGCTTCGCAGCGAACCTCGGCGCGCGGAGGTCGTCTTGGAAGGACTTGCCGATTTGTTTCGCATGTTGCTTCGCGACGAACGTGAACTTGTTCCTTTGGCCGACGAGATTCGATTTTGTCGTGATTATCTGGCGGTCGAATCTGAACGGCTCGGCGATCGTTTGCATGTTGATTTTGATCTGGACGAGTCGGCGCTTACTGCCTTGGTGCCGCCACTGCTGCTTCAACCGCTGCTTGAGAATGCGGTCCATCACGGCATCGAGCCTTCGGAACAAGGCGGCAAAGTGTTACTGAGGGTTTTTCGGCGTTCGGACCGCGTTCAGGTTTTGATCGAGAATCCGATGACGAGCGAAGGGCCGCTTCGGGCGGGCAGGCAGATGGCTTTATCCAATGTACGCCAAAGGCTTGCCTTGCTGTACGATATCGAGGCATCAATGCATATCGAACGAAGTAAAGCGTACTTTCGACTGACCTTGGAATTCCCTTGCCGCGAGGAAAAAAAGTCTGCGCATGTCTGAACAAACCAGCGTTTTGATTGTCGATGATGAGTCTCCGGCTCGAGCGCGATTGCGCGAGTTGCTCGGGGACCTTGCCAAAGAATTTAAGGTCGAAGTCGCGGGCGAAGCAAGTTCGGGCACTGAAGCCCTGATGATGATCGAAAGCCTGCAACCCCATGTCGTCTTTCTCGATGTGCAGATGCCTGGCATGAGCGGCATCGAGTTAGCGCGACACTTGTCCGCACAAGCGGCCCATGGACGGATGTTGATGCCGATGGTTGTCTTTGTGACCGCCTTCGATGAATTTGCGATCGAAGCCTTCGAAGTCCGGGCGATCGATTACCTGCTGAAACCAGTTCGTGTTGCAAGGCTGCTCGACACGCTTCGGCGGATCGGGCAGCGCAGCGCCGAAGAGCGCATCGAGATGACCGGTAGCGCCGCCAAATTGCTGGCACCAAAGCGCCGGCACCTGTCAGTGCATGAACGTGGCCGCGTGCAGCTTGTACCCATCGAACAAGTGATTTATCTCAAGGCCGAGATGAAGTACGTCACCATTCGAACCAGAGAACGTGAGTTCTTGATCGAGGAGTCCCTGACCTCACTTGAGGATGAGTTTTCCGATGTTTTTGTGCGGATCCATCGCAACGCCCTGGTGTCGAAGGCGGCGATTGCCGGTTTTGAGCGGGTCAGTGCGGATGGCTCAGGGGAAGGGAGCGATCCATATTGGCAGGTGGTTCTCCATGAATTGCCTGATCGATTACCGGTGAGTCGTCGACAGTGGTCCGTGGTGAGAAACCTCGTATCCTGATCCTGTCCGGCATACGCCTCGCCTAAACCATGACAAAAGCCCCCCGAGCATTAAGGATCGCAAGCCGCAAAAGCAGGCTCGCCCTGTGGCAGGCAGAACACGTAGGCCGTCTTTTGCAGGCACACTATCCGGATACCCGGATCGAAATTATCGGTATGTCAACTGAAGGCGACCGTGTCCTCGATCGCGCCCTTTATGAAATTGGCGGAAAAGGCCTTTTTACCAAAGAGCTGGAAATTGCATTACTCCGAGGTGAGGCGGAGCTTGCGGTGCATTCGCTCAAAGATGTGCCGATGACGCTTCCAGAGTCCTTTTGTTTGGCTGGCGTCATGGCGAGGGAAGATGCGCGGGACGCTTGGGTGAGTCCGACGGTTGCTCGCCTCGAAGATTTGCCGCAAGGCGCGATTGTGGGCACCTCGAGCCTTCGCAGAGAGGCGCAGCTCAAGGCGATGAGACCGGACATCGAAATCCATCCTTTACGCGGCAACCTCGACACCCGTCTTGCCAAGCTTGACCGGGGCGAGTTTCAGGGCATTGTTCTTGCGGCTGCGGGACTGAAGCGACTGGAACTGGGCCATCGCATCGCGCAGTACTGCGATCCAGCGTTCATGCTGCCGGCGGTGGGTCAAGCGGCACTGGGCCTTGAATGTCTTGCGGACCGGCACGATGTGATTGATGCCTTGGAAGTGCTCAATCACCGCCCGACCCATCTGGCAGTCAGCGCTGAACGTGAGCTTGCCTTGAGGCTAGGTGGCAGCTGCAGGGTGCCGCTTGCGGCGCATGCAAGCTTGGATCAAGACCAGATGCATTTGCGCGCCTGCATACAGTTGAGCGACGGACGCATGCTCCATGCTGAAGATCAAGCGAAGGTGACAAGCCTTGAGGGTGCGATCCGGCTAGGCGGGCAGGTCGCTGGCTTTTTGATGGCTCAAGGCGCAAGGCCCTGGTCTAGCCAAGACGCAGCAAGTCCTTGGGTCAACGCACCGTCCTCCTGAGCCTTTCAGAACCTCGAGCAAGCCAGCAGGCGACATGGCTGGCAGGGCATGGTTTTGAGGTCCTGAACGCATCAACGCATCGCTTGCAAGCGATCCCGACGAATGAGGCCGATTGGCACTGGACGGCTGCACTGAGGGCTGATCGCGATGTCCTTGTGCCGACAAGTCCCGGCGCTGTCGGCTGTCTTGCCATCGGGCTTGAGGAAGCGGGGTTAAAGCGCAGACTCGAGGCGATGGCCTGGTTATGCCTGGGCGAAGGAAGCTTTGAGGCGATTCAAAACCATTTTCCTGCCCTTTCTGATCGGGTTGAGGCGGTCGACGCCTGGCCCAGGCTTGCGAGGCTCGAACATCGCGACTTGAACCACTTGCTCGACGATCCGGCAAGCAGAGCCTGGATTGGTCAGCGGACTGTACATTTGCTTTGCGCGAGGCATCGTGTTGCGGCACTCGAAGCCGCCCACAAGCCAAGTTGGGCGACACAATTAGCTGTTCACGCGGTTTATCAGGATGACTGGCAGGACCTGCCTCCCTCTCAATGCTTGAACCTGCTGCAAGCCCTGGCATCGGCGAATCAGCTCGTTTGGCACATCGGTTCGATCGCCTTGCTTGAACAGGCGCATCGTGCCCTGAGCGGGGACGCGTTAAACGGGCTGGCCATGGCCGCGCAAAGTCTTGCACGGCTTGAGCAGGGCAGAGCACGCTTAGGACAGGCCAAATTGCTTGCACCGCATCAACGGATTATTGACCGAGCAAGGCAACTTGGCTACAAAGGGCCGGGCAGCATCGCCGCCGGCAGTCAGGCAGTGCTTGATCGGCTTTCCTTTGGCTAGGTGCTTGCTTGTTAGAATGCGTCGGTATGCAAGCATCTGAAGCTCAAAAAAGTCAAAGCCAGCAAGTGCACGACGCGATGGCCCCGCCAAACACGCCGCCTTCAGATGTTTCAACAGGGCAGGTAAACACGCCGGCGTCAGACGTCCCAACGGGGCAGGCAACCAGGCCGCCTTTTCAGGCCGCGATGCCTTCCTCAAGCCCAACTCATCCGCCACGTCGCTTGTTCGGGCTTGGTTGGCTTGGGATGATTGTTGTCATTCTTGCGGGTGCACTTGGCGGCTACTGGTTTTCACAACGCATGGATCGGGTCGAGACCAGTGCGGCAAGACGCCTCCAAGGAGCAGATCAGCGGATTGTGCAGCTTGAAGCGCAAACAAGGCTTTATCAAGACGAGCTTCGGGAACTGGGATCTCGCGCATCGGTACTTGAATCCAAGCTCAGCGAAAGCATCGGACAGCAGGCCCAGCTTGAGCAGCTCTACAAAAGCATGGCCGTGGAGTCGGCTGATGCCTTGCTTCACGAGCTCGAACGCAGCGTGCTCTCGGCGGTACAGCAGCTTCAATTTGGCGGCTTGAATACAACCCTCCTGGTCCTTGGTGAAATCGATCTTCGACTCGGTCGATTACGCGAGCCAAGCCTGCTGGCCGTGCAAAGAGCGTTGCAGCGAGACATCGAGCGCCTCAAGGCTGAGTCGGTACACGACCCGATCCAAGTAGCCCAACGCCTTGATGTGATGCTTGGACAAGTCGATGCTTTACAACTGTTGTCGGAGGCGCGGTTTGCGCCCGAGCAGTCGTCAAAGGACAAATCGGATTCGACCGGGCAGGCAGGGGCCAGCACGGTAGCCAAGGCAACGAGCGCCGGTGCTCCCAAGGCTGCAAGCTCACAGGAGGCTGAGGGCATACAGCCTTGGGTGAACACTGAGCAGATGGTGCGCTGGGTCCAGCAATTGGGTAGCAATCTCTTGACAGCGATTCGCGATTTATTCCGCGTCACCCGGGTTGATCGCCCCGACGCTTTGCTAGCAGCACCGCAGGAAGCTTATTTCTTGCGCGAGCAACTTCGCTTGCACCTGATGAGCGCAAGACTTGCAGCGATGTGGCGAAACGATGTGCTTTTTAGAACCGATACCGATCGCGCAAGCTTGCTGCTGCAGCGCTATTTCGACCCGCAGCAGCGGCTTGTCGGTGCTCAACTTGAAAGCCTGAAGCAACTGCAGTCGATGCGGCTGTCATTGGATCAACAGGCCCTCGCCGAAACCCTCACAGCGATTCGTGGTGCGCGAAGTGCACGCGATGCGCGCACCACCCGTTAAGCGCTGATGATGCCGAGCGTTTTCGAGTTGACGGCAGCGATCGTGGACTAGCGATGCGCTGGATTCTCGGTATCTTGGTTGTTTTGGCAAGCGCAGTCGCGCTGGCCTTGCTGCTCATGTTCAATCACGGAAACTTGGCCATTTTTTGGCCACCCTATCGTGTGGACCTGTCGATCAACACGGCGCTGGTGCTGCTGATCGGCTTAGTCGCCCTGATGTTTTTATCGTCCAAGGCGCTTTTTCAGCTGATTTCACTTCCCGCTCGTGTTCGATCCCATCGTGAACAGCGCTACCGGGAGCGAGCCCTAACTGCTTTTCGGGAGGCTACGGTTGCCTTGGCCGAGGGGCGGTTTGCGAGAGCTGAGAAGCAATCCCAACTGGCCTTGCATTTGCCCGAACAAGGCGGGGCCGCATCGCTGATTGCCGCCCGGGCCTGTCATGGCCTAAGAGCCTTGGACCGACGTGATCAGTGGATTGAGCGATGCGCCCGGGAGTTTGGTCTGAAGGATCAAGCCCTACTGCTCGCTGCGGATTGTGCGATTCAAGACCGCGATGGTGCCGCCGGACTGACAGCACTTAATGCTTTGCAAGCGCGAACGGCCAGACAAGTCCACGCGCTCAGGCTAAGGCTTGCAGCGCTGGAGCTTGAGCAACAGTGGCAGGCCTTGTTGCCGGTGTTAGCACAACTCGAGAGGCGGCAGATGGTTGCCGCGTCGGCGGCCTCGGCGCTGCGATTGCGTGCCTGGCGAAATCTCTTCAGTCAGACCGGCAGCGATCTGGCAAGCACGAAATCGCTTTGGCGTCAGATCGGGCGGGATCTTGCCTACGAATCGCCAATTGCCGAATCAGCCATCGATGCCTTCCGGCGCGCAGCGGATTTCGCAAGCGCAGCGGAGATTGCTGACCGCGTACTTCGTAAGCGCTTTAGCGGAACCGTGGTTGATCAGTACGCTGCGCTAGATGCCTTGAGCGCTCGGGATAAGTTACAGCTTATGGAGCAATGGCTCAAGCGCTGGGGACCCGAGGCTGCCTTGCTCGCTGCGCTCGGTCGGGTCTGTGCAGAACAACAGCTCTGGGGCAAGGCAGAGGCCTATCTTCGGGAAAGCATGGCCAAGGACGATGCGCCAAGCACACGCTTGGCGCTTGCGCGTTTACTCGAGCAGACTGAGCGCGCTCAGGAAGCTGCAGGTTTATATCGGGAAGCGGCTCAGACGCAGCGCCCACCGTCCACCTCAAGGCAAGCGCCGGTAATGAATGCGGCTTCGTCTGAGGCGAGGTAAAGCGCTGCGTTGGCAATATCCTGAGGCTGTGACAGCCGTCCTAGAGGAATGCTTGCGATGAATTTGGCGCGCATCTCCGGGGTGTCTTCGCCCATGAACGTACCTAAGAGTGGTGTGTCACCGGCAACTGGATTGATCACATTCACGCGAATTTTATCGGGTGCGAGCTCAACGGCCATTGCTTTTGACGCAGTAATGACCGCGCCTTTGGTGCTGTTGTACCAAACCAAGCCCGGTCGAGGGCGTACCCCTGCAGTCGATGCGATGTTGATGAAAGCCCCGGCACCTTGTTCGCGAAAATGCGCAACGAACGCCTGCGCGGACCAGTAAATGCTTTTCACATTCACCGCAAAAACGCGGTCAAACTCGGCTTCGCTGACCGTCATCAGAGATTGATTGCGATGCGAGGTCCCGGCATTGTTCACCACCACATCGACCCGACCATAAGCCTTGATGCTTGCTGCTGCAAGCCCATGCATGTCGGGGCCTTGCGATACATCGGTTTTCATGGCAATCGCCGCAAAGCCTTGCGCCTGAAGACTTTCAGCGAGCGCCTGAGCTGCGCTGAACTGGATGTCGGCGATGACGAGCCGAGCGCCCTCTGTTGCAAAACGTCGCACAATGCCCTCGCCAAAGCCCTGGGCGCCGCCCGTCACCACGACCACTTTGTTTTGTAAACGCATGCTATTTTCTCCTCAATGATTGAACGTTAGCCTTCGTTATACTTTACGGTTTTCCAGCAGGAACTTAATCATGAATCTAGACCGCGTCGACTCCGGCAATAACCCGCCCGATGACTTCAACGTCATTATTGAAATACCGATGAACGCCGACCCGGTGAAATATGAGGTTGATAAGGAAACCGGTGCACTGTTTGTGGATCGCTTCATGATGACAGCGATGCACTATCCCTGTAACTATGGCTATATTCCTCACACGATTGGTGAGGATGGCGATCCGGTCGATGTTCTTGTGGTGACGCCTTTTGCAGTGAATACCGGTTCGGTATTGCGCTGCCGGCCGATCGGGATTTTAAACATGGATGATGAAGCGGGCGGTGACGCCAAACTGCTTGCAGTCCCCCTTGATAAGATTTTGCCGATTTATAAGCATTGGAAACGACCTGAGGATTTGCAACCCGAACGCCTCCTTCAAATCCAGCATTTTTTTGAACACTATAAGGATTTGGAGCCTGGAAAATGGGTGAAAGTCAAAGGCTGGGGTGGTCCTGAGGATGCGAGGCAGGAAATTCTTGACGGTCTTGAACGGTTTCGTAACGCGGCGGTGAAGCCACACTTTTAGACGACTGATTTAAAGGCTCGATGTTCCTGGAGTTCATCGAGCAGCAAGGCCATGTGAGCGCCTTCCTTATCTAAAAAGTGCTCCACGGCATTGGCAAAGGAAGGATGGCGAAGCCAATGCCAGGACTCAGTCGCTGCGGGGTCAAAACCGCGCGCCATTTTGTGTTGACCTTGTGCGCCGCCCTCAATGCACTGAATGCCTTCACGAATCGCCCATTCGATCGGCTGGTAGTAGCAAGCTTCGAAGTGGACAAAGGGATAGTCCCGGATTGCACCCCAATAGCGCCCGAAAGCCCGATCTTTGTGGCGAAAAAGTAAGCTGGCGCAGCATGGCCCTAGGTCATCGTAGCCGAGGAACAAGACCGAACGTTCGGGCTGAGACTGATGCAGCCGAAGAAAGAATTCCAGCGTTAAGTAGGGCGCATTGCCGTGAAGGCGATAGGTGCGGTCGTAGCAGGCGTAGAAAAAGGCCCAATCATGCTCCTTAAGATCGCTTCCGCTTCGCGACTCAAACCTGATGCCCTGTTCGATGACTTTTCGCCTTTCCGCGCGAATCTTTTTGCGTTTGGATTGCGACAAGGCGCCGAGAAAGTCCTCAAAATGCTTGTAATTGGCCTGGTACCAATGAAATTGCACCCCGCTGCGACGCATCCATGAGGCCGCTTGCATCAACGCCACATCCGAAGCGTTGAGACCGTCAGTGAAGAGGCAGTGTGCCGAGGAGCCATCGAGTGCCGTGATGTCCGCAAGCATGCGTTGCATGATCCTAGGGTCGTCATCGCTTCGAAGAAGCCGTGGCCCACTGACTGGTGTGAAGGGCAGCGCGCTGATCCATTTGGGATAGTAGTCAAAGCCATGTCTTGCGTAAGCGTTGGCCCAAGCCCAGTCAAAAACATACTCGCCGTAAGAATGCCATTTGCGATAGAGCGGCATAGCCGCGAGCATCACATCGTTGCTGTCCCAGAGTGTCCAGTGATGAACTTCCCAACCGGCTTCCGCGCCAAGGCAGCCACTTTCTTCAAAGGCAGCAAGCATGCCGTGGCTCACCAGTCCGGCTGCGGGATGTTCGGGAAGCAAACTGTCCCAGGCGATGGCGGGGACTTCGTCAATTCGCTTGAGGTAGCGCGTGCGATAATCCAAAAGGAGGATTCCTTATGCAAATTGCGGCAGCTCAGCTGAATCAGACCGTTGCAGACTTTGAGGCAAACCGTGCGCGAATTGTAGATGCCGCGGCCAAAGCCTTGGATCGGGGTGCGGAGATTCTGCTCACGCCAGAGCTCTCGCTTTGCGGCTATCCGCCGGAAGACTTGCTATTGCGTCCTGCTTTTGTTGATCGCTGTGAAGAAAGCCTCCGCTCGCTTGCGGAGCAACTCGCACCGCTGGCCATAGAGGTGATTGTCGGTTTGCCGAAGCGAGGCGACGATGGTGAACTGTATAACGCTGCCGTTTGGTTGCGTGATGGCAAGCCTGTTGCCTGGTACCACAAGCAGGCGCTACCGAATTACGATGTTTTTGACGAGAAGCGTTACTTCAAGCCCGGCAAAGCAACTTGTGTGGTCGAAGCAAAGGGCAGACGTTTTGCACTTTTGATTTGTGAAGATTTCTGGACAGACTTGGCTTGTAAACCGCTCGAGGGTCTAAACCCCGATGCGGTGCTTGTGCTCAACGCATCCCCCTTCCATATCAATAAGCAGGTGCAGCGTATTGAGATCGCGAGGAAGCATTTGTCGTCGCGTGGCATGGCGATGCTGAGCGCAAACCTGGTGGGCGGGCAAGACGAGCTGGTGTTTGATGGCTGCTCTTTCGCGTTGAACGCGTCGGGGCTTGTCGCCGCACAAGCGAAGGCCTTTGAGCCTGATCTGCTTGACATCGAGCTTGCTGAGCTTGGGGGTGGCGGATCTGATCAGCGCTTGTCAGCCTCTGATCATCGCCTGTCATCCTCAGATCAGCGATCGGCAACGCTGCCCACCGAAGAAGCGCAGGTTTGGCAGGCCCTGGTGCTTGGCACGCGTGACTACGTCCAGAAGAATCGCTTTCCCGGGGTATTGATTGGCTTATCAGGAGGTATCGACTCAGCCGTCACGCTTGCGGTTGCCGTCGACGCGCTTGGCGCTGACCGGGTCCGCGCGGTGATGATGCCCTCGCAGTACACCGCTGATATCTCATGGATTGATTCGCGCGATATGGTTGCCCGTCTTGGGGTCCGCTACGACGAGTATCCGATCCGTGATTTATTCGAATCCTATGTCGCCATGCTCGCCAAAGATTTTGGCGGCAAAGCGGCCGATGCTACTGAGGAAAACCTGCAGGCTCGCATCCGGGGGACGATCTTGATGGCGCTTTCCAATAAGCATGGTTCGCTGGTCTTGACCACCTCCAACAAGAGCGAGTCAGCGGTTGGTTATGCCACCTTGTACGGCGATATGGCAGGTGGTTTTGCTGTCTTGAAGGATGTTTACAAGACGCTTGTTTATCGACTTGCCAACTATCGCAATCAGCTTGGCGATGTGATTCCCCAACGCATTATTGACCGGCCACCGAGTGCGGAACTCCGTCCCGATCAAACCGACCAGGAGTCGCTACCCCCTTATGAGGTGCTTGATGCCATTATTCAGCGCTACATGGAGAGTAATTTATCAGGCGATCAACTCAAGATTGGGGGCATTGATGACGCGGTGATTCAACGCGTTGTACGCTTGATTCAGATGAATGAGTACAAACGCCGTCAGGCTGCCGTTGGCGTACGTGTCACCCCGCGGGCTTGGGGGCGCGACTGGCGCTACCCAATTACATCGGGATGGCGCTGATATAACAACAAGCAGTTCGCATAGGGAGATCACGTGAAGCGTATTACTGCCATTATCAAACCATTTAAGCTCGATGAAGTAAGAGAAAGTCTTGCCGAGGTCGGTATCGCCGGGCTGACCGTGACTGAAGTCAAAGGTTTCGGTCGCCAGAAAGGCCACACGGAGCTTTATCGTGGCGCAGAATATGTGGTCGACTTCCTCCCAAAGGTAAAAATCGAAGTTATTGTTGCTGATGCGATGTCTGAACGCGCCGCTGAAGCGATTGTCGCAGCGGCACGCACCGGTCGCATCGGTGATGGCAAGATTTTTATCGAAGCGGTGGAAGAGGTGATTCGTATTCGCACCGGTGAAACCGGCGAGTCGGCGGTCTAGCGCCTCTTAATCAGCTTTTTTATATCGGGCAGCGACGAGCAACACAATTAAGGCGCCCGAGCCGCCATCATTAGGACGAGCCTGACAGAACGCAAGCACTTCCTCGCGTTGAACAAGCCATCTCATCACTTTGTTCTTGAGTACCGGCTCTTTGTTGACCGAACCGAGCCCTTTGCCGTGGACGATCCTGACGCAGCGAATCTCGCGTTTGATGGCGTCCGCCAAAAAGGTGACCAATGCTTCGCGGGCCTCGTCGACGCGCTTACCATGTAAGTCGAGTTGCGCTTTGACGCTCCAGTGTCCCCGCCGAAGCTTCGGTATGACCTGATGGCTTAATGCGTCGCGTTTCCAGGAAAGTGTTTCATCGGTTTGGAGCAACAATTCTATATCGATGTCATCCGACAGGCTGGAAGCAAGCGCGCGGGCCTCGTCGAGTTCCCGCTGTCTTGCGATGGGTGCGGGTCGGGCTTTTTGAATCTCTGCCCGATCGCTTTTTGGCAGGGGTGTGACATCCTGCACGGCATCACGAAAGAGCCGCGCTTGCACCTCATGGGCAAGCGCATCGGCGCGACGCTTTGCCTCGAGTCTTGCGCGTTCGCGCGCAAAAACCTTGAGTGCATCGCGAAGATTCCCTAAATCATGGAGCCGCATGTCCTTGGTTTTCCAGCCAGCGTTGTGCATCGAGTGCTGCCATGCAACCGGTTGCCGCACTGGTAATTGCTTGGCGGTAAACATGGTCCTGTACATCGCCGGCTGCAAAAACACCTTCGATGCTGGTTGCTGTTGACAGGCCCTGATGACCGCCGCGGGTGATGATATAGCCTGATTCCATATGCAGTTGGCCCAGGAACAGCTCGGTGTTTGGCGTGTGGCCAATAGCAATAAAGACGCCGCCGAGCGCGAGTTCACGATATGCGTTGCTGCGCTTGTCCCGCAGGCGGACGCCGGTTACGCCTGAGGCATCGCCGAGCACTTCATCGAGTTCATGAAACCAGATGTTTTCCCCTTTGCCTTGTGCTACTTTTTCCATCCAATGGTCGATCATGATCGGCTCGGCGCGTAAACGGTCGCGACGGTGTACCAGGCTGACTTTGCGCGCGATATTGCTGAGGTAGAGGGCTTCTTCAACCGCCGTATTGCCGCCGCCAATCACGCAGACATCCTGACCCTTGTAGAAAAAACCATCGCAAGTGGCGCAGGCTGACACCCCTTTGCCCATAAAGGCGGCCTCCGAGGGCAAGCCCAAGTACTTTGCTGAGGCACCCGTTGCAATGATTAGCGCCTCGCAACTGTAGTGCCCTGAATCCCCCCGCAGCCTGAAAGGGCGTTGGTTTAGGTCGACCGAGTGAATGTGATCAAAAACGATTTCGGTCCCAAATCGCTCGGCATGTTTTTGAAAGCGATCCATCAGCTCAGGGCCAAGAACCCCGGCGTGGTCGGCCGGCCAGTTATCAACGTCCGTCGTCGTCATCAGCTGGCCGCCTTGGGCGATCCCAGTGAGGAGAACCGGGCGAAGGTTTGCGCGGGCGGCATACACGGCTGCCGTGTAGCCCGCAGGGCCGCTACCGAGAATAAGGAGTTGACAGTGTTTTTCGGTCATGATGTTGTCGCAAGAGGGTCTTAAGTTATCGAGGATTGTGTTGCTTGTTTTTGCTATCTAGCGAGCGCTCATCCTGTGCTAACCCAGTGAGGCGCAAACTAGGGCAAAATTATAGGCCTCCCATGACTAGTTCAGCTTCAAGTCCCCGAAGTGCCCGCCGATCGCGTCAAGCCGCTGAGGTGCCGCTGCACAACCCGTCTTTGTCGCGACAAAACCGCTGGTTGCTCGAGGTGCGCTGGATTGTTTTGTCTTTGGTTGCCACAGGCCTGTTGCTGGCCTTCGTGAGCTACCACCCCGGCGACCCTGGTTGGTCAACGGCAGGCAACGGTGAGCCGGTGCGCAATGTGATGGGGCGGATCGGGGCTTGGTTTGCCGACCTTTTGCTCTACCTGGCGGGTTTGAGTGCCTACCTGCTGCCGATGGGTTTATTGATGTGGGTGATTGCAGACCTCAGACGCTTGCGTAGCGATCGTGACTTCAGCGACGAACGATTGGAGGCGGGTGTGCCCCCGCGCTTTTGGCAGCCCTGGATAAAAAGCCTCGGGTTTTTGCTGATCTTTTTAGCCGCAGTCTTGCTTGAGGCCACGCGGCTACGCTTGCTGCCGGAGCTTCCCTTGGTGCCTGGCGGCGTTTTTGGCCTCTTGCTTGGCCCTGTCCTCATCGACTGGATGGGACCGGTCGGCTTCACACTGTTGTGTTGGATCTTGCTCGGTGCAGGGCTATCGGTGCTCGGCGGATTCTCCTGGCTTGATGTGATGGAATCCTTTGGTGCCTGGCTCGAGCGACAGTTTTTTGCTGCGCGTGAAGCGATTTCGGCACGTGGCGACCGCAAAGTGGGTGAACGTGCGCTCGCTGATCGGGAAGAACAGGTCACCGAAAAGCGCAAAATTTTGCGCGAGGATCATCCAGAGCCAATCCATATCGAGCCTGGCGTGTCGCATGTGGAAATGTCCGAGCGTGCGCAGTCTGAGCGGCAATCTGTGTTGTTTGCCGACTTGCCGCCCGACACCGAGTTGCCGCCACTCTCGCTGCTCGATGCGGCCAGTGTTCAGCAGGAGTTGGTATCCCCTGAAACGCTGGAGTTCACCTCGCGGCTGATCGAGAAGAAACTTGCTGACTTCGGTGTTGCAACAACAGTGGTTGCTGCCTATCCCGGTCCGGTCATCACCCGCTATGAGATCGACCCGGCAACGGGCGTCAAGGGTAGCCAGATTGTTAATCTGTCCAAGGACCTTGCGCGGGCGCTTTCCCTGACCTCGATCCGGGTGGTGGAAACAATCCCGGGTAAGAGCCTGATGGGGCTGGAGTTGCCAAACGCCAGGCGGCAGTCAGTGCGACTTTCTGAAATTCTGGGCTCGCAGGTCTATGCGCAGGGTAGCTCGCCGCTCACCTTGGCCTTGGGTAAGGACATTGCAGGTCACCCGGTGGTGGCTGATCTTGCCAAGATGCCGCACTTGTTGGTCGCAGGCACGACCGGTTCGGGGAAATCGGTGGGGATTAATGCGATGTTGCTGTCCTTGCTTTACAAGGCCGATCCGACCCAGGTGCGGATGATCATGATCGACCCCAAAATGCTCGAAATGAGTGTTTATGAGGGCATTCCCCATTTACTTGCGCCGGTCGTTACCGACATGAAACAAGCCGCCAATGCCTTGAACTGGTGTGTTGCCGAGATGGAGCGACGTTATCGCTTGATGAGCAAGCTTGGTGTCAGGAATCTGTCGGGATTCAATAATCGAATCACAGAGGCGGAACGCAAGGAAGAATTGATTCCAAATCCTTTTTCGCTCACCCCTGACCAGCCCGAGCCACTGCGTCGCCTGCCGATGATCGTGGTGGTGATTGACGAACTTGCCGACATGATGATGGTGGTTGGCAAGAAGGTTGAGGAACTGATTGCTCGCCTGGCGCAAAAGGCCAGGGCTGCCGGTATTCATCTGATTCTTGCGACGCAGCGGCCATCGGTGGATGTGATTACCGGCTTGATTAAAGCTAATATTCCAACCCGTATAGCGTTTCAAGTTTCATCTCGTATAGATTCCAGAACAATCTTGGATCAACAAGGTGCTGAGGCGCTTCTGGGGCAGGGCGATATGCTTTATCTGCCGCCCGGTTCGGGCGTTCCTCAGCGGGTGCATGGCGCATTTGTTGGCGATGACGAGGTTCATCGGGTGGTGGAACACTGGAAATCGCTTGCTGAGCCGGAGTATATTGAGGCGATCCTGGAAGCTTCGGTAGCTGAGTCCATCGATGCCGGGTCTGCTGTGGGTTTTGGCGGACTGTCTCAGACGCTTCAAGAGGCCGGTGTTGATGGTGAGGCCGATCCGCTCTACGACCAGGCGGTTGCCGTGGTGTTGAAACACAAGCGGGCGTCGATTTCGCTGGTCCAACGCCATTTGCGTATTGGCTATAACCGTTCGGCCCGCCTGCTTGAGCAAATGGAGAAGTCTGGGATTGTCTCGGCGATGTCGGGCAGTGGTAATCGCGATATTTTGGTCCCTGCGCGAGCACAGGATGAGCACTGAGCCTTTGCGGTCGGCCGAGCGTCGCCATTGGCTCGGGGCCTTTGCTGCCTTGTCTGCGGTGAAGGCCCACGGACAGCAAAGGCCTGCGCCGATCAGTCAAGCGACGCTGTCTGGGGATCAGTCTTCAACGGTCGAGCGTAAAGGGGCTGCATACGTGAGCTTAGAGCGCTTTCTTCGCCAGGTGCAGTCGGCCTCGGTTGAGGTGAATTTGCGGCAAGTTCGGCGCGACGGGGAGAACGCCCGACAGGGCAGGGCAAGTCTCCAGTTTCAGCGCCCCGATCGCTTTCGTTGGGACAGCCAGTCGCCCAATGACCAATTGGTCTTGGCCGATGGCGAGTCGCTGTGGATTCATGACCGCGATCTCGAGCAGGTCACGGTGAGGCCCTTGCGTTCAGCCCTGGAGGGCTTGCCCACAGGTCTATTGATGGGTTCTGAGCGCTTGCTGAGCAGTTTTAAGTTTGAGGAATTGCCGGAAAAGGATGGCTTGCAGTGGCTCAAAGCTTCTGCCATCGAGCGGCAAGGTCTAACCGATCACATCACCATAGCTTTCCTGCAGAGTATGCCCCGGCTGATGCAAATCACCGACTTAGGCGGACGCGGCATGCGTTATGAATTTTCAGCGTGGAAAGTCGGTCCGGTCGCAGCAGCGCAGTTTCGCTTTGTGATGCCCAAGGGTATTGATTTGATACGAATGGCTCGCTAGCCCATGCAGCCACTGGCCGATCGATTGCGTCCGACAACGATCCAATCGGTGCTTGGTCAAAATCATCTGCTCTCCGAACAAGGCCCGCTGGGCCTGGCGATTCGTGCCGCGCGATCGCATTCCATGATTCTCTGGGGCCCGCCAGGTGTTGGCAAGACAAGTCTTGCGCGTTTACTGGCGCAGGCATTCGCTTGTCGTTTCATCGCCCTTTCGGCTGTTTTTTCAGGGGTAAAGGATATTCGCGAGTCGATCGAAAAGGCACGGATCAATCAGGCTGCAGGCGAGCAAAGCTTGCTCTTCGTCGATGAAATTCACCGATTTAACAAAGCACAGCAAGATGCGCTCTTACCCTTTGTCGAATCCGGCCTTGTTTGTTTTGTCGGGGCCACCACTGAAAACCCCTCTTTTGAGGTCAACGCCGCCCTTTTGTCCCGGGCACAAGTTTATGTACTCAAGCCGCTCGATGAGACGGCCTTGCGGCTGATTTTCAGGCAAGCCCTTGAATGCTTTGAAAAGCCGGTGACCTATACCGATGCATCAGTGGACCGATTGATCGAATACGCCGATGGTGATGGCAGACGGTTCTTGAATGCGATCGAAAACAGTCAACAGGCGGCGCTGGTCGAATCGGTCACCGTTATCGATCCAGTTTTCTTGTCGCGCTGTCTTAGCCAATCGTTTCGACGCTTCGACAAAGCTGGCGATCAGTTCTACGACCAGATCTCGGCACTGCACAAATCGGTACGAGGATCCGATCCAGACGCCGCATTGTATTGGCTCTGCCGCATGCTTGATGGTGGAGCTGACCCGCGTTATCTCGCCCGTAGGCTTGTGCGCATGGCCTGGGAAGATATTGGGCTTGCTGATCCACGGGCGATACAGCTCGCAAGCGACGCGGCGCAGACCTATGAGCGACTGGGATCGCCTGAAGGCGAATTGGCTCTGGCACAAGCCACGATCTACCTGGCGATCGCAGCAAAGAGCAACGCCGGCTACAAGGCTTTCAAGCAGGCGGAGGTGATTGTAAGAAAGGACAAGAGTCGCCAGGTGCCCATGCATTTGCGCAATGCGCCGAGCGCCTTGATGCGAGCGCTTGGGCATGGCGAAGGCTATCAATATGATCACGATGATGACGCGGGCTTTGCGGCAACCCAAGGCTATTGGCCGGACGGACTGCCCGCACAAAGGCTTTATCAGCCAAGCCAAAGCGGCTTAGAGATTCAGATTGCGGAAAAGTTGGAGAAACTGCGCCAGCAGCGTAAGCCGAAATGCTGATCGTCAAGCGTTAAAATGCTTTACGGAGGATTTCTATGCTTGATATTGCTTTGCTTCGCAAACATCCTGATCTCGTTGCTCAACGATTGGCCAAGAGGGCTTATACGATTGATTTAGAGCGATTCCAACAATTAGAATCATCACGTCGTGGCTTGCAAGTTGAAACCGAGCAGTTGCAGTCCCAGCGAAACACCCTGTCAAAGCAGATTGGCCAGCGGAAGGCGAAAGGCGAAGATGTCTCTGAACCGATGGCGCAGGTTGCGGCCATTGCAGCATCACTGGATGCGATCAGCAAGGCTAACGATCGGGCGCAGGACGCGCTAAGCGAATGGCTTTCCCACATACCCAACCCGCCTCATGAATCAGTGCCTGAGGGACGTGATAGCAATCAGAACATTGAGATTCGAAGGTGGGGTGCCCCTAAAAGCTTTGATTTTGCGGTGAAGGATCATGTGGCGCTCGGTGAGGCGATGGGCCTTGATTTTGAAACGGCCTCGCATCTGACCGGCAGCCGATTTGTCATGATGCGCGGCACGATTGCCCGTTTGCATCGCGCAATCGCCTCGCTGATGCTCGATACGCACACGATGGAGCATGGCTATCAGGAATGCTATACGCCCTATATCGTCAATGGCCAAACGCTCTTTGGAACCGGGCAGCTGCCGAAGTTCGAAGAAGATCTGTTCGAGATCAGTCGCGGATCGCACTCAAGTGCTTCAGGCGGCGAGCTGATCTCAAGCCATTCTGTGGATCGCCAAGCTGCTGCAGACGGGCCTACAGCGCGTGAGCGCTGGTTTTTGATTCCAACTTCCGAAGTGCCACTGACCAATCTGGTTGCCGACAAGATTGTTGATGCTTCAAGTTTGCCGATTCGACTGACGGCCCACACGCCATGTTTCCGGTCGGAAGCTGGCTCTCACGGTCGCGACACCCGGGGGATGATTCGACAGCATCAGTTCGATAAGGTCGAAATGGTGCAATTGGTTCACCCAGAGTCCTCTTATGAGGCGCTAGAGCACATGGTTCAACACGCTGAAGCGATCCTGAAAAAGCTTGAACTCCCTTACCGGGTTATGCTTTTGTGTGCGGGGGATATGGGTTTTGCGGCTGCAAAAACTTATGATCTTGAGGTCTGGCTGCCTGGGCAGGAGAGCTATAGAGAGATTTCATCATGTTCTAATTGTGAGAGCTTTCAGGCCAGACGCATGCAGGCCCGATTCAGGGCGCGTGACGCAAAACCTGAACTGCTGCACACGCTAAACGGCTCGGGACTCGCTGTGGGTAGAGCGCTTGTAGGGGTACTGGAAAATCACCAGCTTGCCGATGGCAGTATTCATGTTCCCGAAGCGCTTCGACCTTATCTTGGCGGTGTTGAGTTCCTGAAACCAAGCGGTTCATGAAGCTTGCAAGTTTGCCTCCATGAAGCTTGCGAGTTCGCCTCCATGAAGCTTGCGAGTTTGCCTCCATGAAGCCTTCAAGTTCACCTTAGTTTGTCGGGAAGTTTAATCATGAAAGCGTTCTGGCGTTTTGTTGCAATATGCTTGTTCACCGGGTTTGCTTGTCAGGCCATGGCCATGGTCGAGACCGGCAAAACAGCGCCTGGCTTCCGTCTGCAGTCGCTCGAGTCTGAAACCGTTACCCTGGAGCAATTCAAAGGGCGCTGGGTTGTCCTTGAGTGGGTGAATCCTGATTGTCCCTTTGTGCAGAAGCACTACAGCGCTTCAAACATGCAATCCTTGCAGCAGTATGCGACGACCAATAAGTTCATCTGGCTGCAAATCAATTCAACACACCCGGGTCACCCCGAGTACCGCACAGCAAGCGCGATGAAGGCTTGGAACGCACAGCAACAAGCTAAACCGAGTTTCGGCTTACTCGATCCCCAAGGCATTGTCGGCCGAGCCTACGGGGCAAGAACCACGCCGCAGATGGTGCTCATTAGTCCGACGGGTGTGCTTGTTTATCATGGTGCGATTGATAGCATCAGGTCAGCTAGTCCTGGCGACATCCCCAAAGCCATTCCTTATCTCAGGCAAGCCATTGAGGAAAGTCTCGCCGGAAAAGCTGTGAGTACGGCCACATCCGTACCTTATGGCTGCTCGGTGAAATACGCTTCTAACTGACAACGGTTGCCCTCAGAGTCGCTGCAAGCGACTTCAGAGGCCTCGGCGCGATGAAAAATCATTGTCGTTTTTCACGATGGGCGATCCAGAGGGTTGCGCTAAGAATGATAACGCCACCAAGAATGGCCGTGTCGCCGGGAAGCGCACCAAACATCAGGAATCCAAACAGCGATGCCCAGAGTAAATCCAGAAAGCGAAGGGGCTGCAAGACAGAGATGTCAGCAAGCGCAAATCCTCGCGTCATAAAAATATGCGCAAGCGTTCCAAGTACGCCACAAGAGGCAAGCATGAACCATTGACGGGTATCGGGAGAAGCCCAATAGGGCATGGCCAGGGGAATCATATACGCGGTGACGGTGATGTTTTGCCAGAGCACAATGACTTCGGGTCGATCGTGGCGGGTTAGCGCCTTGTTGATTAAGAAAGATGCGGCAAACAGTGGTGAGGCGGCAAGCATCACGAGGCTCCAGTTCCCTGTCGATGCCTGCATATGAGGCAGCAGCACCAAACCAACACCTGCAAACCCCAGCAGCGCCGCAAGCCAGCGATCGCGTGAAACCACTTCACGAAGTATCAGTGCCGCCCCAATCATCACGAATACGGGCTGCGTGAACATGATCGCAGTGGTATCGGTCAAGGGTATCTTGGGGAGTGCCAGGAAAAACAGGGTTAGGGCGGCTGCGTGAAAAAAGCCTCTGAGCAAGTGCCCCTTTAGGTGATTCGGCTTGTAGTGATGAACGCCATGCTTAAGCAACAAGGGCAGCATCACGGCCAAGCCGAAGACATAGCGCATACATTGTGCAAAGGTGGGGGGTAACTCGCCGGTAAGTTGCCGCATGAGGGCGTTCATCGCGCTAAGCGTAAAACCGCCAAGTGCCATCCACATCATGGCGCGGATGACCGGCTTGGCAAGTTTGTCGCTCAAGGCTTACATCTTTTATGCAGGTGCATGCCAGCCTGCGTCGACCCATAACTCGCCGCTGACTGCCGAATTCGCGAGCATGAAGCAAATCGCATCGGCAATTTCCTCCGGCGCAATCAAACGACCAAGTTGGGTAAACGGTAAAATGTTCTTTGATACATAATCCATACCCATAGCCCGAACCATCGGCGTATCGGTAAACCCTGGATGAATCAGGCTGCAGCGTACCCCGTAGAACATGGCCTCTTTCATGATCGTCGCGGCAGCCCCTTCTAAACCTGCTTTGGTGCTGGCATAAGCGATCTGTCCTCGATTTCCGGTCGAAGAAATAGATCCAATAAATACAACAGAACCCTGGGTTCTTTCTTCTGGGGTCCACCGCTTCAGACCACGAGCAGCTCTGCTTTCGGCAATACGTCCGATCATCTCGAGGGCCCAATAAACGGGTGCAATCAAGTTAACCTGGACCACGAGTTCAAATTGTGCCTTGGGATAAATACGCGACTTGCCGGTGTTGCGATCGATTCGGACCGCTAAGTCGTCGCGCGTAATGCCCGCAGCCGGCACACAAAGCGAAACAAGGCCCTGCCTCTGACTGATGTTGTCAAAAACCGAGCTACGAAAAGCTTCGTCAGTGGTGTCACCCTCGAAAGCGAAGGCGAAATCCCGGCCCGCTGCCTGGTTCAGGCTCACAGCCACATCGTGTACGGTCGGGCTCTGATCAACCAGGGCAACGGCCTTGACTTTACGCTGTGCCATGGTGGCCGCAACCGCCCGGCCAATACCGCTCGCACCGCCTGTAACCACGGCCACCCGTTCTGATAAATCCATGTCCATGCTCCCAATCAGTCAAAGGCAGACAGCGATCCTATTATCGTCCAATTGCGGCGAGCTGCCCTGGGCCTGTTGCCTTTCGATCCCGTAAAATCGAGCAGACGCGATTTCAGATCCTCAAAACCGAACATGCACTGTGACGATGAAGTGGCGTAAAACGTTGTTAAAGGGCGTAAAACGTTGTTAACGGGCGTAAAACGATGTCGCTTTCACCCATCATTGGGATACACCTTACATTTGCTCTGAGCGCAGTGCTACTGGGTCCGATGGCCTTGTTCACTAGACTGGGAGCCAGGATTCGACCACGGTGGCATCGCGCCTTTGGTTATGCCTGGGTAACTTGCATGTTGGGCGCGGCTTTATCAGCATTGTTTATTCGCGACTTCAAGTTACCCAATATTGCAGGCTATACCCCGATCCACCTTCTGATCCCTGTCACTTTTTTCAGCCTGTGGCGAGCGTTTACGTATTTGGCGAGGGGCAACATCCGCGGGCACCAGTTGACGATGCAATGGACTTACGCGCTGGCTTGTGTGGTGACCGGCTTATTCACCTTATTGCCGCAGCGCTATCTCGGTCAAATGCTCTGGGGATATTAAGGCGTATTTCAGGGTGTTGGGCACAATCGTCAATAAGGCGCCGGTGATAGTTATTTTTAGATCGTTCGTTTTTCGGCTGTTGCTTGCACTTGTTCTTTCGGTTGTTATAACGTCCGTATGGTTCTGATTTATCCCAGTTGGCGTTAACAAATATATTAACAAGATCAGTATAAAGCTTGCGCTTGCCTCGCCTCAAACACTTACGCCGTTTGAGTACTACAGTCCTGCTGCACTCGACGTGTCACGGCCGGTTTGTTTTTCTTCAATGTTCCGCGTTGTCTGGCTTCGAGTCTGTGCTTAAGGATCGCTTTAACATCAGGGACTTCCATGACTTGTTGTTGATGGACGGCGCAATGCCGCTCGGGGTCCTCGACGAAGCGGTTGACGCATGGATTGCAACCACCCACGCCCGCCCTCGTTAGCCCTGACGATGAAACAGGACATTTTTTTACCGCGCAAATAACCCTTTCGTAACTTTTGTAAGGGCCATCGGCGGGCCGTCGCGTGTTATTCCTAGCGCAGATAAGTATTTGCGAGGCCCAGTCAATGAACGATCAGCAACGTCACTCAAAAGAAGTTCTAAAGCGATCAAAATTGTGTTTGCTTCCCGGCCGTTTTGTGCCAGCTATTCATGGTCTTGCGCTTGCCATGGGATGTTGTGTTGGCCTAGCGATGAGTACCAAAAGTCTGGCTGCCGATCAGTCATCGGCTGTGCCATTGTGGGAGATTGGAGGGTTTGCTCTTGCGGTCTCTCAGCAGGCCTACCCAGGCGCCGATCAGCAAGTGCAAAGAATCTTGCCGCTGCCCTATGTGGTTTATCGCGGTAAGTTCCTGCGAGCCGACAGAGAGACAACCGGGCTACGGGCGATCCGTACACCACGCTATGAGCTTGACATTGGCGCTGCGGCTTCATTTGCTGCTCGGTCCTCAGAAATTGAGGCTCGTCGGGGAATGCCCGAACTCGGAACACTCATTGAGTTTGGACCTCGACTTCGGATCAACTTGAGCGACGACTCGGGAAGTGGTCGCTGGAGGCTCGATTTGCCCTTGAGAGGTGTCTTTGATTTGAGTGATGGCGGTGCGTACCGCGGTATGACTTTCGAGCCAAGGATGCTTTGGCAGCAGCGTTTATCACCCAGCTTTGCTTACACAGCAAGCCTTGGCCTAATCGTCGGGGATAAAAAGCTTGCGCACAGCTTTTATGGTGTTGAGAGCGCCTATGCGCTCCCCGGCCGTCCGGCTTACGTGGCAGACGGCGGATTGGTTGCCTGGCGACTCAGCACCGCCTTGAACTACAGCCTGACACCGCAATGGCGCGTCTTCGGATTCGGCCGGATCGACAGCGTGGCAGGAGCCGCCAACGAAGACAGCCCGTTAGTTCGTCAGACTACCGGCGTGAGTGCTGGCATCGGCGTCTTTTACACCTGGCTTCGTTCAACACGCAGTGCCGAGGACTGAGAAACACCAGCCGGGGAGGTATCGCACCATCTGCCAGCGTGTTGCCCATGAATCTTGCCGACGTCGTGATGCTATTTCACTTTGTCATTGTCGTGTTCAATGCTTCGCTGCTGGTCCTGATTCCATGGGGAAGATCGCGTTGGAGATGGGTGAGGAATCGCCGCATCAGGCAAGTACATCTACTGATGATGCTCTTCATTGCCGCACAGACGATATTGGGCCAGTACTGCCCGCTTACCTTGCTAGAGGCCAATTTACGTGGCGAGGAAGCCGGGCCGCTGTTTCTTGCACGCATCGTGCATGCCGTGCTTTACTGGGATCTACCGCTTGCTTTTTTTGGAGCGCTATACCTTTTGTGTGCCGCTTGGGTTGTAGCGCTATGGCGCTGGGTGCCCCCTAGCACCGAGGATGTTTGTCTGTAGCGGCGTATCAAGCTTCGCACGGTGGCGAAGGGGGCATTGCCGCAGCAGGTTGAATCATGTTTTCTCTTTATTTCAGCTACTTGCTGCGGGTTTTTGAACGGTGGAAATCTGTGTGCAAGAAGTTTTACACCCAAGACGCGAGGGTAAACGCGTCAGGCGATGGGTGAACATAGAGCATTCTGCCGTTCGCAAGCTGGCGCAGCTGGACTGGTCCACCGTCCTTGAGGATCTGAAGCTGCCGCCTCGCAAAGGACATGGGGTGCCAAACAAACCCGACTGTGCGCGTTAGCAGGTCTTGTGCTGGCGGCAGAACGGAATGTGAACGACTCCTGCGAGCATGTGTTGGTGCCGAACGAAAATTGATCCCTGACATGGTCACGATAACTTGACCAAATCTTTGACGGTTACTAGCGGCAGGTACAGAAACAATGGGTTTTCAACCGAAGCATGAAAGCCGTAGTGCGCATAGAACTTGGCCGCACGCTCGTCTTTAGCATCCACCACAAACGCATAGGCAGCGATTTCTGCGGTTACAGCCCGGCGTAAGGCGTCGGCCAGCAACGCCGCGCCCAGGCCTTTGCCCTTGTAACGCTGATCGACCGCCAGACGCCCCATGC
>Ga0214923_10000593_pt1 | contig 54105 bp, 47 predicted proteins | sample LL1510_MetaG_FD_177993 | JGI IMG/M metagenome (GOLD analysis project Ga0214923, IMG submission 177993) | Freshwater microbial communities from Lake Lanier, Atlanta, Georgia, United States - LL-1510 | ecosystem: Environmental > Aquatic > Freshwater > Lake | place: USA: Georgia | collected...
GGGGTGGGGTGGGGTGGGGTGGGGGTAGATTCATCAAACCTTTTGTTTGATAGTATTATATAAAACATTCCGCAATCGCTGATATCTAGTATCTGTAGTCATGCGACCATTTCCCAAAATTTTTTGATAATTCAAAACATATAACTGACTAAACTGTTCGTCACTACCATTTATTTTACTCATATTTGGAACAACCCAGTGGTCTCTGAACGCAGTTTGGAAATGCGACTCGATAAGCGAGAACCATTGAAATATGTCTTTCGTATCCATTTTTTTCCACTCCATATTTTCATTATTTTTATTGAGTTCATATATATAAAATTCCGAAACCTTGTTTGTGAATGCGCGAATCGGCAAATTTTCACCCACCGCACATGCTACCAATAAATCCGACATTCCTGCCAATAAATCCTTTTGAAATACGGTATTCAGATGCTGCGGAATTGCTGCCAAAACGTGTGTTCCCATCCACACACTGAAACTAACGGACGGGCATTTCTCCCCCGAATAACAGTTTTGTTTCATCCAATCTTCCACGTCGTTCTTCTTCTGCACTCGGACAACTCCGCGCAATTTGTCATTCTCCTTTTCCAATTTCTCGATTTTTATAGCCATTTCTTGCATCCATTTATACATCATACGTGTGTCGGGAATAGGTTCCGATTCTACCTCCGCGCTGTTGTTTCTTTCTCGTCTAGATTCGTTCAAAAACGTGCAATAGACTACATGGCGGTCGAAATTGAATTTTTCTCGATAAGAGCGATTACAAATGGAGCATTGATAATCTGAGTGCTGCATTTTTTGTTTGTGCGTATATGATATAACTGAATTTATCTGTCAATTTTACGGTCAATTTATCGGTCAATTTTATAGATAAAAATGATGACAATGATATTTAGCGGAAATAGGAATCGACACGGGTCATTATTAGGCGGTAGCACTCAGGTTGTGGTTCGTACTGTGGAAACCTCGTCGAGCATTCCATCTTTACCCACTCCACCGGCGCAATTACAAGGCTTCGGTGGGATGTTCTCTCGAATTCAAAACGCAGGAAAATGTAATAGTTGCGGCGGAGCGGTATAAATACTTGAAGAATCAAAATGGGGGTTTATAAATCATAAAGGGTGTAAATGTTCGCTGGTATAAAATTCTCAACCTATTTTAGAACAATATTAGAACAATATATTAAAAACGGCAAAAATGTATGAGATAAAAGTGAATGACTTAAAGCAGATTTTTCTCTACCTTGTTCTTTTATTTGTGGTATGCAGTTTAATATTTGTAGCGATAATGAACTATTTCAAAGTCGTTATAATCATGGAATATTTCACATCCATAGATGATGATAAGGAACCGGCATCGAAAAATAAAGGGTTCTCTTTCAAATTGTTGCATAAAGCGTAAATGGCGTCAAAATATATATATAATATGTTTATACATATTATACACATGTCCGAATATATTAGCAAACAAGACTTATTTTCGGAACCAAGAACAACTCAATATGGCAGTCATATGGTGATGACAAATGTATATAAACCATCAAAGACAAAATATATCAATATAGACACCAAATTTAGAGATGATTACAAATTCATGGATGCATCTTTGAATACCTATAGCCAAAGTAACTATAATGTCACTCTACCTGAACGCATTAATGATGTGAAGGCGATGACAGTAGAAAGCGTAGAAATACCCATGAGTTTCCACAATATTTCCGCTAATTTGGGAAACAATTATTTCAAAATATTTAATAATACTTTTCACGATGACTATTATACATATAACCAGAGTAATCCGTCTGCATACCAAGCTCCATATGCGAAAAAATACGAGAATGTGATTACGGTGCCGGATGGATATTATACACCGGCGACATTGGCCGCTGCGATTAACATCGAAATTGATAAATTGAGCGTGACGAATACGCCTCCGGATGGTTCCGATTTACGTATTTACATCGATTCTACGAATCGAGCGGTGTTTTATAGCAATGCATCGAGATATACAATTTATTTCGACGTGGATTCGACGGGACAGTCTGAAAAATACAATTTTAAATCGAAATTGGGATGGCTGCTCGGGTTCCGCAAACAATCTTATTATATTGATTATGCTTATACTCCTACGCCCGACCCTGGAACTGGTCCAAACGGACAGCCTTTGTATTATTCGGAGAATATGGTGGAATTGAATCAAATGCGCTATTTGTATTTGGCAGTGGATGAATTCAGCAAGGGCAATCAAAATTCGTTCGTTTCGCCCATGTCGGGTTCATTAATAAATAAAAATATTATAGGGCGTATTTCGTTAGACCGTGCGCTTTATCCTAATGGGGCTGTTTTGCCTGCAAATCGTCAAAATGGATATTTGACGTGCGATGAAAGGAGTTATACTGGTAAAATCGATTTGCAAAAACTCAACGTGCAGCTATTGAGTGATATAGGAGTTCCCATGAATTTGAATGGGTTGGATTTTTCGTTTTGTTTGAAAGTGAGTCACGAATAAAAAACCGGCAAAAAATTGAACATCATCCATAAAATTATGATGTTGAAAAAGACGTGGAAAAAGGTATGCAAAAAGCAATTCTAAAAAAAATGCAGAAGGCGAGAGATTGTTCGATGGAACAAGTTTTTGTTCCTGATAGTGATGATGAGGAGGCCGCCGTAAGACCAGTTAGTGACAACCAGGCTGCCATAAGGCCCGGTAGTGACAACCAGGCTGCAACAAAGCCCGAAACAAAAACCGTGAATTTATTCCAATCTTTTGCATACGTTCCTCCTCCCGTAGAAAAAACGGAGCCCACTAAAATCGTAACCACAAAAACGGCATCAACAATCGAACCGCCACAATCCACAAACACTGATTTACTCGATATTCGAGAATTATCAGTAGAACAACGCGCGGCTTATTACAAATTTATCGAAGGAAAAAACCTCTTTATTACTGGCTCCGGTGGAACAGGAAAAACCCGTCTTATCAAACATTTGTTGAACCACACACAATCCGTATCAAAACCCACTGCAGTTTGTGCTATGACTGGTTGCGCGGCCATTTTACTAAATTGCGGGGCGAGGACACTCCATTCATGGAGCGGTATTAAACTAGCGAAGGGGGATAGTTCGAAAATCATCGCTAATGTATTGCGAAATAAAAAAGCGGTTTCTACATGGCGAAAAACGAAAGTGTTAATATTGGACGAAGTAAGCATGCTTTCGCGAAAAATCTTCGAATTGGTCGAGGCGATTGCGCGTCAAACTCGCGGTTCTGTCGCACCATTTGGCGGAATGCAGGTTATATTTACAGGCGATTTCTTTCAATTACCACCGGTTGGAACAGACGGCGAACCGGAAACAGAGCAATTTTGTTTCGAATCTCCTATATGGAAAACCGTGTTTCCTCCTGATAACAATCTTGAATTGAAGACGATGTTTCGTCAGCGCGACCCAATATATATCAATATTTTACAACAAGTTCGACGCGGCCAATTGGATGAAAAAGGTTGCCAGATATTGCTTTCCCATGTGAATCGTCCTCTAGACGAGGAAAAATTAAATGGTTGTGTTCCTACCAAATTGTTTGCGCTTCGTATGAAAACGGATATGATAAATACACAGATGTTTTCTAAAATCAACGAAAAAGAGTATGTATTTGAAATCATCCAAAAAAAGGATTGCCGCACGATAATCGAGTCGAATAAACCTCTCGACATACAATCTTTGCAAAAATCGTCGAAATTAACGGATACAGAAATTGAATATGAAATGACGGCTTTAACAAATAATATGTCGTCTCCCAAGCTATTGCGTTTGAAAAAGGGGGCTGTTGTAATGTGCACTGTAAATTTAGATATGGAATCGGAAATTTGCAATGGTTCTCAAGGTGTTGTAATAGATATCATTGAGTCACATAACAATGAGTATGGCATTCCTTGTCCCGTCGTTAAATTTACCAATGGTATTATAAAAAAAATCGCCCCTCATTTTTGGCAATCTGAAGATTACCCCACACTTGCAGTAGGGCAAATACCCCTTTGTTTGGCATGGGCGCTCACTATTCATAAAATTCAGGGTGCCACATTGAAGATGGCCGAAATGGATTTGGGTTACAGTGTCTTTGAATACGGACAAACTTATGTTGCTCTTTCGCGCATTCAGTCTCTAGACGGATTGTATTTATCTTCATTTCATCCACAAAAAATTAAAGCGAATCCAAAAGTCATTGAATTTTACAAGCAATTTGACAAGAAATAAATACAGATTCGGGGTCAGGTGGTGTGGGGTCTTTTTTTTTCGGTAAAATACAATCTGTCTTTATAATATATACAAACTTGTATTTTTTACCACAAACCCATGTATTCTAATTGGCAGCAAAGTTTCTATGTAAGCACTCCTGCGATATTGAATTCTACCGTTGCCATTGCCGGTGATGCATCTTTAAATTCTCGATTGGCAGTCGGTAATGATTTGACTTTAGGTGGAGCATTATTTGTCGCAGGTAAACAAGTGCAAATTGGTGACACTTCGATGAATTCCCGTCTTTTTGTAGGAGGCGCGTCGGCACTTTCATCGACTTTATCCGTTACTGGAGATGCAACTCTAGGGTCTCGTTTGTATTTAACTGGTGATGCTTTTTTCACTGGAAGTTTAGTTACAATGGGAAAGCAGACGTTAAATGGCGATACCACTTTAAATTCGCGTCTTTTTGCTGCAGGTGCGGCGGCACTAGGTTCCACTCTTTCCGTTTCCGGAGATTTGTCGTGCAATTCTCGTATGTTTGTGATGCGCGATGCGTCTTTCGCACAAAACGTCTTTTTCGGTGGAAAACAAATCCAAATCGGGGATGTATCCATGAATTCCAAATTGTCCGTGGGTGGTGCCACATCTATTAATTCGTCAATCATTGCACTAGGTGACGCTTCTTTCAATTCCCGACTCTTTGTCATTGGCGATGTGTCGTTGGGTGGCAATTTATATTCGGGTGGGAAACAAATACAAATCGGTGATGTATCGATGAACTCCCGCCTTTCGGTGGGTGGTGCGACAGCTATCAATTCATCAATTCTCGCGGCTGGAGACGCGACATTGAACTCCCGACTATTTTTGGCCGGAGATGCCTCATTCAACCGCAATTTCTATGTTGCTGGAAACGCTTTTATTAATGGCGAAACTACATTGAATTGCTGCACGACTATGACCGCCGATGCAACCGTTCGCGCCCGTTTATTCGTTTCGTCAGACATAAGCGCAAATTCGCGCCTCTATGTTGGCAGAGATGCGTCGTTAAACCAGAATTTGTTCGTGGGCGGCAGGGCATTAATCACAGGTGATACAACAATAAATGCGCGTGTCATTGCCATAGGCGATGCCAGTTTGAACACCAATTTATCCGTGGGTGGAAATACGAATATCAAAGGAAATACAGCCATTTATGGAAATTCGTTAGTGCAAGGGGATGCGCTTATCTCCGGAAAGAAAACCGTAATAGGTGATGTTTCGATGAATTCCAAATTATCCGTGGGCGGTTCTGGTTCTATCAACTCCACTTTATCCGTGGGTGGCAATACGACTCTTTCGTCGAATTTAATCGTCGGTAGAGATGCTGTATTTAATGGAAGTTTCAACTTAGCTGGTAAATTAACTGTCAATGACGACGTGTATTTAAATAGACGTTTATTCGTAGAAAGCGACACGCAGTTAGGGTCTCGTCTAAGTGTTACTGGCGATTCCACAATATGGTCTCGTCTATTCGTATCGCGCGACGTTTCTTTCAATGGAAATGCGTTTGTATATGGAAAGCAAATTGTGGGTGGAGATGCGAGTCTTAATTCCGCTCTTCGCGTGGGCGGCGCATCCATTTTGAACACCACTTTAACTGTGGGCGGTGCATCAACAATGAATTCGCTATTGTTATTGAACGGCGATGCTTCTTTCAATGGAAATTTATCCGTCGGTGGTAAAATCACCCAAAATAGTGCCGCCATATTTAACGGCCCCATCACCGCCAATGCGGATGCTTTATTGAATAGCCGTCTTATTGTAGTAGGTGATTCTTCAATGAATTCTCGTTTGTTTGTTGGCAGAGACGCCTCTTTCAACCAAAATGTGTTTGTTGCCGGAAGACACATCGTGGCTGGCGATGGACAATTCAATTCTCGCATGATTGCGATGGGTGACGCAAGTTGCAATTCCAATTTGTCCGTTGCTGGAACTGCCACTATCAATAATGCTTTCACCGCGCGCAGCACTGCCCTTGTATATGGTGATGCCACTATCAATGGAAAAAACGTTGTTTTGGGTGATGTATCGTTAAATAGCCGTTTGATGTTGAACGGAACTGCGGCACTTTCATCGACTTTATATGTGAAGAGCGATGCGTCTTTAAATGGTCGTTTATATGTTGCGTCAGATGCTTCTTTTTGCGGCAAATTGCAAATCAATTCTAACATTCAATCTACAAACCCTACTACGGGTTCTCTTCTTGTAACTGGTGGTATGGGAATCACGGGGAATATCTATTCCAGTGCATACGCATATTCTCTCGGTTTCTATGGAACATCCGATTATCGTGTGAAACAAAACGTTGTTGAATTGGACGACAGTTTCAATGTGGATAAATTGCGCCCCGTTTCTTATTTCAATACATTACGCAATGAGAATGAGATGGGTTTTATAGCACACGAAGTTCAGGAAGTATATCCTTACATCGTAAATGGTGAAAAGGATGGTGAAGGATATCAGTCTGTGAATTATAGCGGATTGATTGCGGTCATGGTGAAAGAAATTCAGTGTTTGAAGAAGGAGATTGAGTATCTCAAATCTCGTTAGAAATCACAATTGGAACAAAGCATTTGTGGTGTGACATTTTTTGACACCAACGACTAAAACTCACTATTTTCAGTTTCGCAATATATTTTCTCAACAATATATATCCAAAAGTTTTTGTATATATATCATAATGGTCGCAGGGAGTTTATTGCCCGTCACAATACATAATGGTGAACTATATTTTTTATTTGGTAAAGAGAATCCACTCGAAGATAGTGCAAAAGGTTGGTCTGATTTCGGCGGCGGGGTAGAAAAAGGTGAAACTCCATACCAGACAGCATTACGCGAGGGAGGCGAGGAATTAACAGGCTTTTTAGGCGATGGTAAGACTTTACAAAAACATATTCGCAAAAACGGAGGCGTGTATAAAATCACCCACAATACTTATCACTTACACCTTTTTTATTTGGAATACGATGAGAACCTACCCAAATATTACAATCAAAATCACCGTTTTTTGTGGAATCGCATGGATGTAAACCTTTTATCTAAAACGCGATTGTTTGAAAAGATAGAAATCGGTTGGTTTTCATGTGATGATATGCGCAAACATATCAAAAAATTCCGCGGATTTTATCAAGAGATTGTGGAAAAAATATTGGCAGATAAAGAGAACGTTCACGATTTTGTCGAAAAAACGGGCAAAATATCGCCGAAAAACAAAACTCTAAAGAAACGCGACATGTAATATCACAGGGCAGGTTTATTTTGGCCCGTCTAATATATACGCAAACCCAAAAATGTTTGAAATGATAAACCGCATTTTTTCATTAGAACCCGACTATTACAAATTACCCGACCCTCTTTTTGATGACGACATGGCGTTTTGGAAGATACGAGATACACTCGGATTTTTCGGCCCTCTTATCTTATTTTTCATATCCATCGCCGTTTTTATAACTCGCATTCCGTATGAAATTGGTTATGTTTTTGGGTTTTTTATAAACACGGTTCTCAATAATTATATAAAATCATCAGTAAAAGAAGCTAGACCCGAAGGTGGACGCAGTCTATTTTCATGGGAAATCTACAGTGGAACCGAAAAATATGGAATGCCGTCGCTACACGCACAAAGCGTTGTATTTTCTACAGTGTATTTGTGGTTATCTGGGGGTTCTCCGTCTTGGCTCATTTTAGAATCATTTTTATCCGCATTGACGATATATCAACGCTGGCATTATAAACGCCACACTCTTAAACAACTCGCGGTGGGTTCTGCATTGGGAGCGGGAGTTGCATGGGGTGCGTGGAAATTAACAACCCATTTTTTACGAACACAATGAATGACTTCAAAATTTTCTCATCTATATATAATATAGAGCAACAACCAACAAAAATGTCACAAAGCGATTATATAAAATATAAACGCGTGGGAAATCAATTGCGTGTGGATAATACTAGAGCAAAACAGTCGGCTGTATTTGATAACCAACGTTTGATTGATTACAAACAGTATGCTTTAGAAAACGCTATTGTGAATACGGTTCCCTCTTTGAATCGCCTTGCTCCTGCGGGAAGTCATTGCGTTTTTAATATGGATAAATATGTCGGCGCCTGTCCCACTTTTCCTGTATGTTCGCGAACTGATTTGAGGACAAATCGTCGACCCATGTCTAATGTTTATTTTACACCCACACCGCAGCCAAATAATATCAAGATTGTGAATAATTCCGCGAATATTCGTTCCGAGTGCGATTGTCATTTGTCGAACCAAAATGTTTGTCGCTGCAAATTGGGCGCATTTGGATTAGTTAGGTAAAATAATTGTTGAAAATATTTTTTTGTAATAGTTTCAACTGCATGTGTGTGCGTGTGTGTGTTTGAATTGAGATGAGATGGCATCAATAGTGGTGCTTTTTGGTGCGTCTTTTGATGAGACTTTTGATGCGACTTTGGGTGAGACTTTGGGTGCGGTGTATTTTTTGCGATTTTTTTCCATCACGGCGAGCTTTTTTTGTCACACGGCGCTGCTTTTTTCCACCGCGCGGTGTTGAAAAATTACGTCCAAATAAATTTGCTTGCAATGGATGCCCTTCTTCTTGAATTTCCATAGAACCGTCGGAGTCACTAAAGTTCAGTTTTTGAATTTTATCTTGGACTTCACTTGTTGATTCGATTGATTGTTCGTCCATTCCAATTAGCATTGGCATTGGCATTCGCATTTGCTCGTTTTCCTTTCTTTCGAATCTTCTTTTGCGATTTCTGTCATCAATTACATCTAAAGCTGCGTTACGCGGTTGAACTATGGCCGCTCGCGTGGGTGAACCTCGCTCATCTACTCGCTTTGGCTCTTCTATATGACTAAAAACTTTTTGTAAATCCGCATAAGTTCTACTGACACCATTTTTTATTCTTTTGTATCCATATATTTTACCCAAATTGTAATATGTATTCAATGATTCGGCTATAAACTGAAAATATTTATAATTTTGATTCGCATAAAGAGTCTTGTAGTAAGTAAGATAATTTAGGTTTTTATGTTCGACACCATATATTTTGTTATTATGCAATTTTTCAATAGCCATAATTATAGCAATATAATCTAACACGTCCTGCACCGAAAATTCTCGAATTTTATACGAATCTAATCTTCTATACATTTGTTCACTACGACGAATTTGATTGTATATAGTCTTCAATTTATTTATTTCTTTTTGATTCTCAATTATTTCATCCAATTTCATTATTCTTCCAAAATCAATCAAATAAACTTTGAATGAACCATCTTCGTTTTCTTTCACTAGACTATTATTCCAATGCAAATCACAATGAACTATACCAGTTTCGTTGAAAAGTCGAATGACGGCAACCATCAATGCTTCCGTCAATTCATACTTATCTTCATCAATCTCTTGTCTATTGTACGTATCATTAAACATTTCACATTCCACAGCCGACTCCATCGTAATCATCCCCAACACCGTGTCATCTGTTTTATTTATAGCTTCTTGTATAAAATTTAACATTTTTGTGGCTTCTACGTCATCTGTGCTTTTATTCAAACATATTTCAATAAATTTATATGTCAAATCTTGTTCGGTAAAAAAAGAGAAATCGACGAGGGCCGGACAAATGGGCTCTCCCATAACGACCGTTTTTTCATATATTTCGCTTTGTGTAACCGCTTCTTTTTGGAAATTGTCATATGTATCGGTTTCTTTTTTATAACTTTTTTCGCCAACAGTCGGTTTATAATCATCAAGAACAAACTCTTTTCCGTTTTTAGTCTCCATGGGGTTGTGCAATATTGCTATTTTTATAACCAAAGCTTCTATGGGTGCATTGAATCCTGTTTTTGTTTCATTCAATCCATAAAATTCGATATCATCATCCGTCAATGGATTTTCATCGTCATGTTCGAGATGTAATTTGAAAATAAAACCTTTGAGTGACCTATATGAAACATGTGATAGTTTGCAACGCGGATTATTCAACATTTTGAGAACTGAAACAAAACTGTTATTTTTATCATCCGAATTTTTCTTTACAATTCCGCCGAACATTTTATTCATTTTATTTATTTTTTTTTGATTGATTTTCATTCTCTAAATTAAGGCGAGAAAAAATTGAATTTCACTCAAACCTCATATATATTCAATACCCACAAATAGAAATGACAACGCCAATGACAATAAGAACTCGAAGACAGACCATCGACCCAGATGCCGCCTCCATTCCTAAACGAACAAGTGGTAGTGCAAAACGAACGAAAATCGGTCCCATCGAAGAAATTCCTGTAATTCTCCCACCGCACCCTGCCATCTCCGGAACGCCTAACTACCTAGCAATGAAAAATTTTCACCCCAGAGATGCAGACATTTCATTCGAAGAAGGCCCGCATATTTACACCGTTTTAGGAGACCGCGGTGGATATACATCTGTCACTACATTTAACCACAGCCATTTCTCTCATTTTGACGCCAACAAAATCGCGGATGGAATTATAAACAAGAAACAATGGAGTGATGACCCTACATATAAATATTATAAAATGGCAAAGAAGGACATCATCGCAATGTGGAATAAAAACGGCGCGGCGGCATCGGGTTCTGGGACAAAAATGCACAACGATATCGAACATTATTACAATGGAATGGAAGTAGAGAACGACAGTCCAGAATTTCAGTATTTCCGCAATTTTGTTCGCGACCACCCCGAGTTGAAACCGTATCGCACAGAATGGATGGTTTATAACGAAGATATGAAACTATCGGGTTCCATTGATATGGTGTATGAAAATCCCGATGGAACATTGCAAATTTATGATTGGAAACGCTGCAAGGAAATAGCACATGAAGACCCTTATGGAAAATTCGCGCATACAACGTGCATTTCCCATTTGCCCGACACCAATTTTTGGCATTATTCTCTTCAATTGAATACCTATAAGACGATTTTGGAACACAAATATGGAAAGAAAATCACGAATTTGGCTCTCGTTTGCTTGCATCCGGACAATTTCAATAAAAATTATGAGGTTATTCCCGTGCCGTTTATGGATGCGGAAATGGAGGCTCTTATGAATTATCGTCGCGATTCACTGACAAAAGTCAAACAAGATTAGAAACATAAACGACATAAATACATATTCACATAAAAATTTATCAAAATCTACCCATGAATTTATATAGACAAACTACGCATGCATTTTTTTTCATATTATCCCATTTTTTACAACCCATTTTTTCTTTTGCATATGACTTTATACAAAATTTGTGTCGGTTATATGTAAAGAAACAGATTACGAAACAAAACATCGACCCTATTGCAGAATACACGGAGTTTCAAAATAACGCATTTTCTAAGTTTCATGTGCTAGCGGACGTGGGGAATAACAATATCGACCCCGCATTTCGTTACAAAAAGGATTATCAACAAATGCTTGCGGACTCAAACAATGCGTGTGAAAAAATATGGAAGACCCGAATTTTATTCGAAAATACGCCCCGAGGAAATATCATTATGTATTACGACGTTTATAAATTAGGATTCGTTTATTTTTCGGATACACAAAGTATTCCATATTCAATATTGAATGCGGTTGCTATGAAATATGTTCGTGTTTTTCATTGTTTGGATTTTTTTATGGATAACAATAATGAGTTCGAGTCGCCGTTGATTCAAATCCATTTGGTAGAAGAGAAGAAAGCGGATAAGAAAGCGGATATGAAAACGGATAATGGGGAAAAAGGTGGGAAATCGAAGAACTTTATTCCACTTGACGCGCCTTTCGCCAAATTAAAGAATTATAGTAAGACGGCAATTCAAAAAACCGCGTATGATACAACTGTTTCCGAAAATGCATCCCCCGAAGAAAAACCGAAGAAGACTATTTACACGAACCGATTCATTTGCCTCGGTAAAATATATAATTTCCGGCTTTTACAACCTACAAAGCCGAAGGCGGCGATTATTTTTCAAACTAAATTATTCTCGGCGGATAGAATTCATCCAACAGAACAACTTGTATCGAATCCGTTAAGGGATGAATGTTCTAATGAGGTGAAAAATGTGGTTAATTATCGAAACTATAAAGAGTTTCGAAACAAGACGGAGCTTCAAAACAAGATGGAGTTTCGAAACAAGATGGAGCTTCAAAACAAGACTGTGGATATAACACCGGAACTGGATAAAAAAATATTGCACCAAGACGAAAGTTTCATATATCAAGTAGAGAATGATTTGCTAGAGAATCAATTTTAACGAAGCTTATTTGTGGTTGCTAACCAATTCAAAAACCCGACACTTTTTTCTAACTGGAAGGACATTCCCAAATGCTCTTTTGCAATAAAATACCCCTTTTTTTCTTTTTCGTTTAATGTTTCCAAATAAGCATCGAGTAGAGCCTCCAAATTTTCACTAGATTCGTCTGTCGTCATTTTGTATTTATTTATGACACACATATTTTTACCATAAATTCTCGTCAATTTTTTGCGAGAACTTTTTCTTTATTTTATCGAAAAATTGAAATACTTTTTTTCGATAAAAGAATTGCACCAAAAACCACTAAAATGAAAGGTCTATCGAATTTGCCAATTGAGTTATTCAACCACATTATGTCGTTTCGCCCGACACATCCTATTGCTAAAATGATAAAGGAGCCGTGTGTGAAAACGTGTCTTGAAATGTGTGATTATTGGAATGATTTGTCGATGATATGTTTTGAAACTCGAGATTTGATGACGGGTAATCATCTCACATCAAACGACCACCATCCGGAAATTGTTGCTGAATTATTTGAGAATAACATGTATATCATTGAAACACGTATTTATAATATCTACGATGACGATGATTTTGATATTTCGTTGATTCAAGAAGATGCGAATTATGCCACGAAATGCTGGATTAAAATCAACTTGTTATTGAATTACGCGGAACAAATGTATAATTTGTGGGAGGCCAGATATAACACATTTTCATACAAAGAAAGGGGACAAGTTTGGGGAAAATCACATAAGACCCGCAAAGTGGAGCATCGTATTACACCAGCAAAGGTGTAAAAATGGGATAACGGAAGCAAGATGTATATATTGTATTTTTTGCATGATGAGGGGTTTTGTCTATAATCCGCAAGCAAAAGGAGTCATTTTCGTGGATTTCGCCTGCACGGTGCTTTCATCAATAACTCCGCACGCCTTGTGAATTTTTTCGATATATTCACCACTTGAAATGGGAACGTAATCACTTGTGGGTTTGGTATGAGTGCAAATAGCCTTTTTATAGAAACTGTTATAGTTCATGCATTTTCTAGTAACCCCATGGCATCTCTGTGCATAATTCGTTTTTTTATTATTAATGCTATCAATTTCAGATAGAGTCTTTTTCTTAAGACGGTTTATATAATCACTTGATGAACTTAAATTCTGGTTATTGTCTGGCTTCACTCTCGAGTAAGGATAAGGGCGATTTATCCATCTGTATTTCGTAGAAAGCATTCCGGTATTGCTAACAGACGATTTTTTTACCACATTTGGATATTGTGTTCCCACTGAGTGTTGATTTTCGATAGAAATTACACCTGATTGGACGATGGGCTTTTTTGGAAACTTGCCGCAACAACCTCCGTGTCCTCGAGGAACACCATTTTTCATTAATGTTCGAGGTAGAGAGCGTGATAAACTGGTTTGGCCTACATATCCTTGGTTTCTATGTGTTCCGTTTAAAGAAAACCCTGTTTTGGAACCCACGCTCATATTGTTATATTGAACTTGAGTTTTTCTTTTTAATGTGGCAATTGACATTTTGATAAAATAATAACAGATATTATGAATACAAATATATATTATTGACAGACATTTTTTTCTCGTTGCTCTACTAAATGGTTGTTGTTATATTAAGAATTGTGTTATTGTCATTGAATTAATTGGATAAGACACGATATTACCGACGTATAATGTATTGTTGCATGTTATTGTATCATATACTGATGTGGGCGGACCAGTTGGGCCTATTTGACCGGTAGGACCCGTGCTCCCCGTGGCGCCGGTGGGTCCAGTAGGCCCGATATTACTCACTACAATTTTTCCAGCATAATTGGCATCATAAGTTCCCGACGTGCGATAATATAATATATCAGGTGCGTTCATAGGTATTTGGATTGTAATCAACGAGCTGCCATTTTGATATGCATAGGAATAAGAATAAGACGTAAGTGGGTCAGATAAACTACTTGTGATGTAAAATGGTTTATTCGTTGCATTCACTGCGAAATAATAAGTGAATCCGCGAATAACTAATAAATCTGGGTTTCCGGATGCCGATGTATTTGACATATAGTTTGAACCATTATCTGTAATATTATATGTTACTCCGCCAATCCATCCTGTGGGACCCGTTGCGCCTGTGGCGCCTGTTGCGCCTGTGGCGCCTGTTGCGCCTGTGGCGCCTGTTGCGCCTGTGGCGCCTGTTGCGCCCGTGGGGCCTGTTGCGCCTGTGGCGCCTGTTGCGCCTGTTGCGCCTGTTGCGCCTGTTGCTCCTGTGCGACCCGTTGCGCCTGTTGCGCCTGTTGCGCCTGTGGGCCCAGTGGGGCCGAGATTACTCACTAGAATTTTTCCAGCATAATTGGCATTATAAGTTCCCGACGTGCGATAATACAATATATCAGGTGCGTCCATAGGTATTTGAATTGTAATCAACGAGCTGCCGTTACTGTATGCACTCGGGTAAGATGTAAGTGGGTCAGATAAACTACTTGTGATGTAAAATGGTTTGTTCGTTGCATTCACTGCGAAATAATAAGTAAATCCGCGAATAACTAATAAATCTGGGTTTCCGGATGCCGATGTATTTGACATATAGTTTGAACCATTATCTGTAATATTATATGTTACTCCACCAATCCATCCTGTCGCACCTGTTGCTCCTGTTGCTCCTGTTGCTCCTGTTGCTCCTGTTGCACCAGTGGGGCCTGTTGCTCCTGTTGCTCCTGTTGCTCCTGTTGCACCGGTTGCGCCAGTGGGGCCTGTTGCTCCTGTTGCTCCTGTTGCTCCTGTTGCTCCTGTTGCGCCCGTAGCTCCTGTGGCGCCCGTTGCGCCCGTAGCTCCTGTGGCGCCCGTTGCGCCCGTAGCTCCTGTGGCTCCTGTTGCGCCCGTAGCTCCTGTGGCTCCTGTTGCTCCTGTTGCACCCGTGGGGCCTGTTGCGCCTGTTGCACCGGTTGCACCTGTTGCACCCGTGGGGCCTGTGAGGCCTGTGGGTCCGAGATTACTCACTACAATTTTTCCTGCATAACTGGCATTATAAGTTCCTGACGCGCGATAATATAATATATCGGGTGCGTCCATTGGTATTTGAATTGCAATCAATGGGCCGCCATTTTGATACGCATAGGAATAAGATGTAAGTGGGTCAGTTAAATCGCTTGTGATATAAAGTGGTTTGTTCGTTGCATCCACTGCGAAATAATAAGTGAATCCGCGAATAACTAATAAGTCTGGATTTTCTTGTAACGACGTATTTGACATATAGTTTGAACCATTATCTGTAATATTATATGTTACTCCACCAATCCATCCTGTGGGACCCGTATTACCCGTATTGCCTGTGTTACCCGTGTTACCCGTGTTACCAGTGGGACCCGTATTACCCGTGTTACCAGTGGTGCCAGTGTTTCCCGTGTTACCAGTGTTTCCAGTGTTTCCAGTGTTTCCAGTGGGGCCGGTGGGGCCAGTAGGCCCAAGATTACTCACTACAATTTTTCCAGCATAATTGGCATCATAAGTTCCCGACGTGCGATAATATAATATATCGGGTGCGTCCATTGGTATTTGAATTGCAATCAATGGGCCGCCATTTTGATATGCATATGAATAAGACGTAAGTGGGTCGGTTAAATCGCTTGTGATGTAAAATGGTTTATTCGTTGCGTCCACTGCGAAATAATAAGTAAATCCGCGAATAACTAATAAGTCTGGATTTGCTTGTAACGACGTATTTGACATATAGTTTGAACCAGTATCTGTAATATTATATGTTACTCCACCAATCCATCCTGTGGGACCCGTATTACCTGTATTGCCTGTGTTACCCGTATTTCCCGTGTTACCAGTGGGACCCGTATTTCCAGTATTACCAGTGGGGCCAGTATTACCTGTATTGCCTGTATTACCAGTGGGTCCAGTATTACCCGTGTTACCAGTGGGACCCGTATTGCCAGTATTTCCCGTGTTACCCGTGTTACCTGTGTTACCAGTGGGGCCTGTATTTCCAGTTGCACCTACACGAGATGATGGATAAAATAGGACGTTGGGAAACACGAAATTGGTTTGACCGAATATTCTCGTAGTTGAATAAAAGCAAAACGAATGACCTAGAATCGAATCGTTTGGAAATGAAAAGTTGGTAACAGTGACACCATTTTTAATAACATAGACAAATACACCATCAAAATAAAGTGTTAATATATCCGTGGTTGCATAAGGAATTGTTGTTATACCTGTGCTAGGGACAACTCCGCCAATATAAACTGTAGCACTGTTTTGCATTAATTTTAAGTGGGATGCGAAAGTATCCACTCCATTCAATTTATAAGAAATACCTATATTCACATAATCGTTCTCTATGCCGTTCGATGCTCCTATTCCGGGTAATCCAGTGAGTTGAACGTTGATACCATTTGTATTAATATCGATATATTCAGTGGACTTTATAATATCATTGTTATAAGTTGTATAGGAAGTTGGGCTCGAAAATGTGGTTGTTCCGTAATATCTATATAAATTCGTTAAAAATTTGCCTTGAATACCTTGTGGACCGACATAACCCGTGGGGCCCGTGGGTCCAATCGGGCCCGTTCTACCAGTTTGTCCCGTCATACCCGTGGGTCCAATATCTCCCTGTTGTCCTTTCACCCCCGTGGGTCCAGTGTTTCCCGTGTTCCCAGTGAGCCCAGTAGGGCCAGTAGGGCCAGTGGGGCCGGTTCCAAGTGGGCCCGTTGGTCCGGTATTTCCGGTATTACCCGTGTCACCCGTGAGGCCAGTTGGACCAGTTCCTAATGGGCCGGTGGGACCAGTATTTCCTGTATTACCTGTATTACCTGTTGCTCCAGTTTGACCGGTAGGGCCTGATTGTCCGGTGGAGCCGGTATTTCCTGTATTACCTGTTTGACCCGTGACTCCTGTATGTCCGGTGGCTCCGGTTTGACCGGTGGCTCCGGTTTGACCGGTGGCTCCGGTTTGACCGGTAGAGCCTGTTTGTCCGGTAGAGCCTGTTTGTCCGGTAGGGCCGGACTGTCCCGTGGGACCCGTGTTTCCTGTCTGACCCATAGAACCGGTTTGACCGGTAGGACCTGTTTGTCCGGTAGAGCCTGTCTGTCCTGTAAAACCCGTTTGTCCAACGGCACCTGTTGGGCCAGTATCGCCCGTTTTACCAGTCTGCCCTGTCTGTCCTGTCTGTCCTGTTGGGCCCGTGGTGCCAGTTTGTCCGGTTACACCAGTATATCCTGTAGAACCGGTTGGGCCCATGGGCCCCGTGTGTCCCGTTTGGCCGGTCTGCCCTGTATATCCAGTTGACCCTGTCAGGCCAGTTGGGCCAGTTTGTCCCGTTTGGCCGGTCTGACCCGTATATCCAGTGGAGCCTGTCAGTCCAGTGGGGCCGGTTTGTCCCGTTGAGCCGGTCTGACCCGTATATCCAGTGGAGCCGGTTTGTCCCATAGGTCCGGTTTGTCCCGTGGGTCCAGTCTGCCCTGTTTGTCCGGTGGGTCCAGTCTGCCCTGTTTGACCGGTAGGTCCAGTCTGTCCGGTAGGCCCGATTGAACCCGTTTGTCCTGTCTGTCCTGTCTGTCCTGTTTGACCGGTGGGTCCAGTCTGCCCTGTCTGCCCCGTTGGGCCAGTTGGGCCACTAACGCCCGTAGGGCCAGTTCCAATAGGGCCCGTGGGGCCGGTTTGTCCGGTGGCACCTGATACACCCGTAGGGCCTGTTCCAATAGGGCCTGTGGGTCCAGTTTGTCCGGTGGGACCCGAGACACCCGTTGGGCCAGTTCCAATAGGGCCTGTGGGGCCGGTTCTTCCAGTGGGACCTGTAACACCCGTAAAGCCAGTTGGGCCGGTTCTTCCAGTAGGGCCAGTTGCGCCCACTATACCCTGGGCTCCTTGCATACCCGTAGGGCCAGTGAAACCTGTTTGCCCTGTCGAGCCAGTAACACCGATTGCACCAGTTGCTCCTGTTGCGCCAATGCCTACGGGCCCAGTCGCTCCTGTTGCGCCCGTTTGACCGCTTGGGCCAGTTTGTCCGGTTTGACCGGTTGCACCTATAGAACCCGTGGCTCCCGTCTTTCCTTCTGCCCCTGTTGCACCGGTTGCTCCTGTTGAACCAATCGAGGACGGTGTATTTGTCGTCGAAGAAACAACTTGCAATGAATTTGTAGTAGAATTATATGACAATGCGGCGGATGAATTTGTGGATGCGTCTATAAAATGTATCGTGTTTGTGCTTACATATAATGATTTCCATGGATTACTACTCGTTCCAATAGACAAATTTCCATTTTTGGGAATAATATTTGCGTTGAAATATACGTTGCTATTTGATGTATCTATTAAAATTGCATTCGATGAATAAACCGTTTGTGTATTATTTGGGTCATTTATTAATATGGCACCTGTGATTCCACATGAATTATTTTGAATAGGAAGTGTAGAACCCGTGGGTCCAGTTGTTCCTACTTGTCCTGCTTGTCCTGTTGGGCCTGTTTGTCCTGTTGAACCCATTTCACCAGCTTTACCGGTAGCGCCTGTTGCCCCTGTTTGACCTGTTTGTCCGGTTGAACCTGTTTGTCCTGTGGCTCCCGTATGTCCTGTTGCTCCCGTTTGTCCTGTAGCTCCCGTCTGTCCGGTAGAGCCTGTGTTACCGGTTGCGCCTGTTTGTCCTGTTGCGCCTGTTTGTCCCGTTGCGCCTGTTTGTCCCGTTGCGCCTGTTTGTCCTGTGGCTCCCGTATTACCGGTTGCGCCTGTTTGTCCTGTTGCGCCAGTTTGTCCTGTTGCGCCAGTTTGTCCTGTTGCGCCAGTTTGTCCTGTTGCGCCAGATTGTCCTGTTGCGCCAGTTTGTCCTGTTGCGCCAGTGTTTCCAGTAGAACCAGTGTTGCCCGTTGCGCCAGTTTGTCCCGTTGCGCCAGTTTGTCCTGTGGCTCCTGTGTTGCCTGTGGCTCCTGTGTTGCCTGTTGCACCCGTTTGTCCTGTTGCGCCCATTTGTCCTGTAGCACCCGTTTGTCCTGTTGCGCCCGTTTGACCGCCTGGACCAGTTTGTCCGGTTTGACCGGCTGGGCCAGTTTGTCCGGTTTGTCCCGTAAAACCCGTTTGACCGGCTGGTCCAGTAGAACCCGTTCGACCGGTAGGCCCAGTAACGCCCGTTGGACCAGTCTGTCCCGTAGGCCCCGTAACACCCGTTGGCCCGCTATCACCAATAACACCCGAAGTTAAAAACCACAATGCAGCCGAAATTATACCCCCACCTGAACCAGAAACGCATCTTAAATTGAGGTTGTCACCCGCAACAAAACTCAAACTTATATTACTTGCAACAGCAGTAGTTGATGTAATATTTGATATTGAAACACCAGAATACACATTATTTTTCCATATTTGAATTACACCGCTTACATCAGGCACACTGCTTAATTTCAATCCAATATAACTCAACGTGCAATTGTTTCCTATAAGAATTCCATAACTACTATCTGGAACAATCGATGTAGTCGAACTTTCAGAGAAGACATTTTGATATACAGAATCCAATCTCGAAATAATATTTAATTCAATCGCTTTCACTCCCGATGTAAAAGAAAAGGAGAATCCACCATTATTCGAAGTATCCAAATCGTATGACTCGGCATATAAAGCAAAGACACCACCGTTCGTTGGACCGGCAATACCACGTGGCCCAGTAGCACCCGCAGCTCCTTGTCTTCCAGTTGCACCTAATTGACCGGCCGGACCAGTTGGCCCTGTTCCTAATACCAAAGTGCAATCCTGCTTATTTCCCATAGGAATGTCATACCAACTTGGAGATAATGGGTCACCGATTTCATCTACTTTACATGCACCTTGTATCTGTTTTAATTTTCGTAAAGCGGTATAATCACTCGATGCCATATGAATATATTTTTATTGTATTTCTATATTGTTATAATAAATCGTGCGAAAAGAATATCACAGTTTTTTTGCAATTCCATGGCCGCCATGAAATATGAATCAATAAACCATAGCTCGCAATTTATGGTCGCAATTTACATCGTTGTAGAATTCAAACAAGGAGCCAATTTTACACCGCTGGATGTTCCCCAAGGAGCGTTCCATTTCAAATATTCAATGGTGTAATATTACATATATAGAGCATTCATTGCTAAACTGCATTTGCTCGTTTCTATTCGTCAAAATATTATCAAGTCAAATTGTATATGAATGGAGAACTTGGATTTAGATATTAGTAATTATTCAATAAAAGATATTGAAAAATTTTTTAGATTGAAACCGAATACTAAATATACTGCCGGTGATATAGAATTGCGAGAATATGAAATACGTCAGCAATTATTAAACAGCGGACATATAAACAAGCGTTTCAAGCGTGATTTAATTTCTTTTTTAGAATTAGCGAAACAATGGCTCACGTTTGTCAAATGTAAGGATAAAAATGAGCCCACGAGTATTCCAAAAGATTACAAATTAGATACACTAGACGTGCCTGCATCCAAGGAACCACCAGCAAGAACAGACGAATTAATTCAGAGACCCACAACCCAATTTGTCTATTCACACAACAGTGATTACTTCCCGGGTTCATTAAACCCTTTAAATACTCGCATTTTAACGAAATATTTGAATATCGACACTCGATTTCGCGACAATGTTCTTACTGAATCCGCTTCCGATTTCACCCTACAACTACCCATTAAATTAAATAAAGTGGTTTCCATGCAAATGTCGTCGTTGGAGTTCCCTATTACATTTTACAACACATCCGCCGATTTGGGAAATAATTTTTTATATTTGAAATTGGATTATATAAATACAGCTCAATTGCCTGTATCCGCAGAAAGCGTATTTATTGTTCCTGATGGTAATTACACATCCGTCGATTTCATATCGACAATAAACTCATTGTTAGCGCCCACAAATAGTGCCGGAACATTAATCACTCCCCTGAGTCCTTTTTCTTATATTCAGTTTGTATTAAATATTACAAGCGGTGGTTCAGGAACAGGAAAATTAACTGTCGGCCCCACTTCAGGTTTCCCAGGCACATTAAGAAATCTCACCATGGATTTCACAAAAAACATTTCTATGCACAAGGATTCTGCACCAATATCCTCGAGAATCGGTTGGAATTTGGGTTTTATAAAACCCATATATCGAGGTAGCACAACTTATATCGCGGATACAGTGGTTGAACCCGCATCTATAAGATATTTATATTTAGCCATCGAAGATTTTCAAAACAGTTCGAATAACAACTTTATCAGTGTATTTAGCAAATCTATATTGAACCCTAACATTATTGCTCGCATTTCTGTAAAAGGGGCTTATTTTACTCTAATTATGGAGAACGATTTCACTATTGTAGCTGAACCGCGCAAATATTTCGGCCCAGTTGATATACAAAAACTCCGCATACGCGTATATGACGATCACGGGCGTATTTTAAACATGAATAATTCAAACTTTTCGTTCTGTTTAAATTTTAAAATGCTCTATGATTTATAGCCCAAGCTTACAAATTATAATTTTGTTTCGTTATAATATAAACTTGTATATTATATAAACTAGAAAAAACACATGTCCTCATTATTTGATATATCGAATTCACAAGTAGATTCAGGCACAAGTGTAGTCGATAGCTCTATCAATATCCCCGTCATAAACCAACAAGGCGTTTTAGTAGATGCATCTTTATCTACCATGGACTTGTCTATGACCACGTTTGAAATGCCTATTACCGTAACAGACTTGTCGATAAATATTCCCCCTACTTCACCTAGTAATTACATTGGAGAACAGTCGGGACAAAACGCATATATCGGCCAGTTCTACGCATTTTTAGCGACAGGTGGGTTCACGATAGAACAGGGATTCGCAACCATAAAATTAATCCAGCAAAATCCTTTATCAAAATACGATTTGACCAATACATTGCAGGTGAAATACGATGTCAAGTTATTTAACCAAAAATTGGGTGTTCTTAAGGATGCCGCAAATATTAACGTTCTTGATTCTTCGTATAATGCTGTTACCGACAGATTCCCTAATGATATTATCACGATTGATGCCAATGAATTCGTGAATAACATGACCGCACAGCAGGTGATTTCAGTGGGAACTTACTATAATTTATACAGTGATTATGTGAATTATGTCAGCACTTACTTCGGCTATGCGGGTGGATTTTCATCGCTGTTTTCACAGGCAAGTGAGTTCGCCATCAATAACGGGGTGTTCGATGCCAATGCATTTATAAACATTATCAACGGCCAGAGTGTTGACCCCAGTGGAAACTACGTGAATAACTTATCGGGTTCGATTAGCATATACAATATTAATAACTTGTTGAAATTCGCCATTGATGGTAATGTGTTTGCCAATCGCAGTCCAGTTTCTGGAACCACTGCCTCTGACCCCGACCAAAAAACGAACTACGGTATGATTGACGGTTTCGTTGCAGGTGATATCATTTTGGTTCCCAATGGAACCACCATTACATTGAAATTGATGATTGACCCTGAGTTATACGGCCCGGTAAATAACGCTGGTCCTAATAATGTAAGCAACCTCACTCAAATGAGTAATTTCGTTCAAAAATATGGTTCCACAAACTACACAGAGAGCACGTCGGCATCATATACGAATATTACCCGCGTTCTCACCGCACCACTGATGATAAAGTTGGTGAATTTTGTAGAGGGCGTTCCTCAGGATAATACCGGGCCTTGGTAATCGCCCGCTTTGTAATTGTTACAATGTTTCAAAAAATGATATATATTCATAATATAGAATGTATATCATTTCGGGACCAAACATCCATCTTATTGCGGTGTCTTTTTTCGTCTATTTAGTTGTAAACTTATTTGAAAACTTGATTCATTACAACATTGGTCGTTTCAGTAATCGTGACACAAAATTCGAAATGCCATCCGAAAACGACCTATTCAAAATTGTCGTTGTAATGACGTTTTTCGCATTGTTACAGGGTTTGCTTACTTATTGGTTCAATAAGACCAATCGATAAATACTGTCTAAGCCGTCCCCCCCTCGTCCCGTCCCGTCCCACCTTTACATTACAAACCTATATTTGAATTTGCAATGTAAATTACTCTAGAAATATTGTAGGCCGTTATATTAGTTAGAATCTATTAATACAAAAAATGGCAGTTTATTTACAACCAAATCAAAACATTAATGGGGTATATTCCGGTAATATTTTTGCATTTGGTGCGAGTGGTGGATTCGTCGTCCAACAGGGCTTTAGCCAGATAAACTTGATGGAAGAGGAAGCATTAACGAGATATGATGTCACTGATGCCGTTCAATTGAAATTTAGCGTGAGAACAATAAACAAAAAACTGGGTATTTTAAAGGATGCGAGCAATTTTAACGTCATTCAGGCATGGTTCGACCCCGCCCACGAAGTTTTATATACCGACAATGTTAAAATATGTAATTGCGATTTGAAAAACGGTGTCAATACCCAAAGCGTTATTTCAGTGGGAAAACTGCAATCTTTATATGCGGATTTCCGTAATTGCGTGGGAACTTATTTTGGCGACCCCGGTGGATTCGCCTCTCTTTTCGCATTGGAGCAGGAATTTAATCCAAATACGGGGGTTTTTGACGCTAGTTCTCTTATTCAATTAATAAATAAATCCACTTTCACAATGAACGGCAGTTTTGTATCCGATTTATCAGGCGATGTCACAGTGAATAATATTAATCATCTACTCGAATACACAGTTGACAGAAACGCATTTAATAACAGAAATCCGGCGGATAAAAACTGGGGTGTGGCAGACGGTTTCGTGGCGGGAGATTTAATATTCATTCCCGAGGGGCTTACCATTCGTCTATCTTTGAATATACAGGCAGAGGCTTATTCGCCCATCAACAACATTGGCCCTTCGAATTTAGAGCGTGTGAGAAATCGTATGAATTGGACGCGTGGTTATGTGAAACGCACTACAACAAGCACGACGACAAATATTACCCAAACCACAACATTACCTTTGCTCTTAGTGATGACAAATACTACATTGGAGACTTATACAAATTATGGTAAGCGCTGGGTATTGGTGGGAAGTGTGGCTGACGGACAGCCACAGAATTGGTTGGGGATTTCGCTATCAAGCACGGGGAGATATCAATCCGCGATTAATAAAGAAGGACAAGTGTATACCACGAACGATTTCGGTGTGACGTGGAATAAACCCACAATAATTGGGGAGTCTGATACAAATACGGTTTCCATTTCTTATAGCGGACAACACCAGACAGTGAGTAATGGGTTATCTATTTTCGTTTCGAACGATTTTGGTATAACATGGCGACCCACATTTAACAATGGCGGTTCTCAAATCTTTGTAACCATCTCTTTGACCGGACAGTATCAAACCGTGGTTTCATGTGGTGATAATGTATATATATCTAATAATTTCGGGACGACTTGGGTTCCTATTGACCCAGTTGAGAACGAGGAGTTGTATTATTCCATACAGGGTTTCCCTACGGCTGGTATAGCCTTATCTTATAATGGAATATATCAAACCATTGTTACAGAGAATATCTATATTTCAAACGATTATGGTTATACTTGGACGAACGTGAGTCCGCAAAACAATCTCGATGACCGTAACTGGCGCTCGGTTGCAATGTCTTCCGATGGTTCTTACCAGACTGCAATTGAGGAGGGCGGTGATGTATATGTTTCGAACGATTATGGTAACACATGGCTTTATGTAGATAACCCGAATTTGATTGATAAACAGTGGGAATCGGTTTCAGTTTCTGCTACAGGCCAGTATCAAACGGCGATTGAGAAGGGTGGTAATATACATACATCAATTGATTATGGACATACATGGGATGTGGTTGTCGACCCCATGGTATCCAACCGTCAATGGGAGTGGATTTCGGTTTCTTCTGACGGTGTATATCAATCCGCCGTTGATTACGGTGGGTTTATTTATATGTCACAGGTGTTTGCGACTGATGAAACTGAGACCGAGGAATCATGTGTTTGTCTGTAAAAAAAATAAATTCTATACGTAGCATATATAGATATCCATTTGTATATATATGCCATACCGAACTCGAAAAGTAAATAAGAAACCGTGTTATAGAGTATATAACAAGACCACGAAGCGCGTATTTGCAAAATGCACGTCTCGTGAAAACGCTGCGAAACAATTGCGTCTTTTACGCGCCATACAATTCAATAAAAAGTTCGTTCCTAAGAAAAATGTGACTAGAAAAAACGGTAGTTCGCGGAAAAGAATCTAGACGTAAATCACTTAGATATTATATGCCTTAGTATATATTATGACACAGTGGAAATACATAACAACAATTATACAAAAACTGATTCCCAAAGAAATACCGAAGCCAATTGGCAGATGGAACATAGAGTATTGCACTATAAGAACAGACACTAAAATCGATTTGTCAAATGAAGACCATTGTGGGCCATGTGGACAGTATGCGCTAACAAAACTAGAGAATAAACGTGGCAATGAAATTCATAAGGCTTAGGCGGCTTAGATGGCTTAGATAGAAAAATGGGATGGTTGTATGAATGTATCATGTCAATAATTTATTTGCTAGCGTTCTTTTAGCATTATTTCTTTCTACCGAATATATATAATGGCTTCTCAATTGACTTTCGACCAATATTCGAACTTAAACGTTGAACTCGGCAATATTTTAAGCACCGGACAATACGCCTATGTAAATATTTTCACTGATATTGATGGAACCGCGTATGCAGTCGATTCCAATGGCGATCAGATTTGCGGTAAGCAAATTGATAGCATCAGTTCGACTTCCTCTCATGCAGACCCTGCCACTGGTGAGCCAACACAGCCTTTCATTTCCATTCAGTTCTCGGATGGTTCCACTTTCGTATGCACTGACAATGTGGATACTTGCTGGTATTCGATTTACGGTGTTCCGATTCCTCCTCGCACTTTCTAGACGTGCCAATAACAAGACAATTTGATGAATACTCAGCAAATTATCTATACAAAAACGTTCGGCCAGGTTCGGACTGCACATTCAAATTTTTTTATTCATCTTTTCATTATATACTGTGTGCTATTTCAATATATTACATAGCCCCGCCCCTCCGTTGCCCCCCATCCCTCGTCCTCCACAATACAAACCATAAATGCTGTCAACTAGACACATCGATATATACACAATCCACAGCATAATTTTTAAGATTTCATACGTATGAAACTGAATCGTGTATTTTTCGAAACAAAGAAAGTGTCTGGGATTTTGAAAATGGACAAAAATAAATGTCCAAAAAATTTTTTCCGTGGGAAAAAACTTGCAAAAAAATCCACGATTTTCGATTTACAGCATAATCGGGCAAAATGCAAAAAAAATAATTTCAGCGCCACTGCATAATTTTTTTAAGTTTCATACGTATGAAGTCTTAAAAGGCGGTTTATAATTCGGCGGGCGAAAAAATACCCCTATTTTTGCCTATTTAGGCATAAATGTCCTCATTTTAGGCAAAATCATCCTCATTTTTTGCCTATTTAGGCATAAATGTCCTCATTTTCCGCCTAATTAGGCATAAAAGTATGCACCCGCTCGTTAAATGCTGTATATTTTTTTATCATAAGGTATATATCATGTCAAAACGGACTCAACAATTATATATATGTGATTTGTGTGATTATTCCTCATATTATAAGGGCAATTATAAGCTACATTTGCAGTCATTGAAACATGTGAATAATAGTGGGGGGTATACGGAGGGAATGCCCGAAGTCGACATTGGAACAGCAGATGGGGGAACGGATACGGTGGGTGCTGTGGGGCCGAATGATTTCCATTGCGAATTTTGCAATTACATTACGAATTACAAAAAGGATTATACGCGACACATGTCAAGCAAAAAGCACGAGACAAACGTGCTTATTGTAAAAAACAAAATGCAGCCGAATCAATGCAATAATTGTAAAAAAATATACAGTTCTCACAAAAATCTATGGAGACACAAGAGGCAATGTAAAAAGATGGGTGCTTCCCCATTAGTAAATATAAACATTGCGAGTGACGACGATACAGACGAGGATGAAGAATATTGTTCGGAAATTCAACAAGAACAGACGCCTCCGCCAGGAGGGTTCGCAATAACACCGGAGTTATTACTCGAAGTCCTCAAGCAAAACAAGGAACTACAAAACGTGCTTATAGAACAACATAGAAGTGTGAGCACTATAAATACCAACAATATTGGTAACACGAACAACAGTCACAACAGCACTGTCAATAAGACGTTTAATATACAGTTTTTCCTTAACGAACACTGCAAAAACGCTATTGATATACAGCAGTTTGTAAGGATGCTCGATTACTCCACGGCCAATTTGGAGAAAAATATGAAATTGGGATACACAGGCGGGATTACAAAAATGATAACAGATGGAATACAGATTCTACCTGTGGAAGAACGCCCCCTACATTGCAGTGATGAAAAACGCGAGAAAATATACATACGTGACAATGGGACGTGGATATCTGGCAATGAATCCAAAGAGCGTTTGCAGCAGGTTATTGCTGACATCGCTAATAACAATTACAACACATTTCGTAGATGGGTGGCTGAGAATCCTACCTGCCAAAAATTGGATACACCCGCTTACCAGAAATTCGTCACTATTTACAACGGCGTTATTGGGTCTCGCACGGATGAAGAGGAGGCGAAACATGTGAAAAAGATATTGTCAAACATCATTGATGAAATCACTATAGAAAAGGATAAATATTTGATATAGATATTCTTACAATTGATGATTTCGGCGACATTTCGTGCATGGTTCTCAATGTATTCGAAAAAGATTCATAAAGAAAATTCCGATTATGGTTATTTTGGGGCAGCTTACGGCCGATCGGCCGTCCTTTATTCCACCGTGGTTTCTAAGAATGAATGTAGAGGGGGGGGACGTGTGAGTTCCGTTATGTATTTCTGTGATAATTACTCATAATTATCACAAAAAATGATGATTTCGGTGACATTTCGTGCATGGTTCTCAATGTATTCGAAAAAGATTCATAAAGAAAAATCAAAAGGAAAATATTTTGGGGCAGCTTACGGCCGATCGGCCGTCCTATATATCATGAAAATCAACACCAAAATTCTTATAGGTTATATAGTGTCGAATTCGTCCCTTCGGGCAATAATATTTCCTCGTGCTTCTGTTACCACCTTTATTACATAGAGGAATGTCTATTACCCAATTTGCATTGGAAAATACATCCTTCAAATGATATTCCATAAAAGTAGAAATCCATACACCAACAAGCAGGCATCTTTCTTGCTTTGGTATAGATTGAAAAAAATCACCATACGTCTCTGTATTCATATAATACTTTTCCAATTCAGAGACAATTTCTAGCGGGGGCATTGCTATTGTCAAAAACTGCATAAATGACGTGTTTGTCTTTGGTTCTTTGGAATATAATAAATGTTTTATTTTTCTATGATAAGCAGTGTGTTTATTTTCATCTTTTTGTCTAGCATTGAAATTTTTTTCATACCAAGTTTTACCGTTGAATGCAATCGAAAAGTAATATAATGGAATAGGATAAACAAGCGATCCTCTTTTTCTGAAACGCGATCCTCGTTTTATTTCATCTTCAGTTGCACATTCAATATTCGATTTATCCTCAAATTTAATCTCTGTTATCGACGGCAATTGTGTGTGAATATAATCAAACAACGTTTTTATCATGATAACAGAGCCTTGTCCATGGTCTAATGGATTATCAATAGAGCATTCGGGATCATGCATAATATGTGGTATTTGAGCGGAAATAGGTTGATTTTTTTCATCGTATGATACGGACACATTTACACAGTCTGAATAATTACCACCGATTTTGAAATTGCGACCATATATTTTTCCTCTTAGTGATAACGTATTATCTAGAATTTGAAATTTATACTTCCCTATATTTATGAATGTTTTTATTAGTTCAGGTGATTCCATAATATATAATACATTGATAGAAATATCTATACGCATTTGTTATAGAAATATTTTTGCATCTCGAAGAGAACTTGACGTAAATAACCTTAAAAATGATGGTATTTGATGACATTTCGTGCATGGTTCTCAATGTATTCGAAAAAGATTCATAACGAAAATTCCGATTATGGTTATTTTGGTGCAGCTTACGGCCGATCGGCCGTCCTTTATTCCACCGTGGTTTCTAAGAATGAATGTAGATGGGCTTAGACAGGGCTTGCGTTCCGCTATGTATTTCTGTGATAATTACTAATAATTATCACAAAAAAATGATGGTATTTGATGGTATTTGATGGTATTTGATGACATTTCGTGAAAAGTTCTCTCAATAGTTTCTATAGATAGATATATCAAAGCATGGTAAAAAAAATAAATAACGGTCTTTTCATTTTCCGGAGAGACTACCGTATTACAGACAATATAGGTTTAATAAATGCTTCAAAATCATGTGAAAAATTATACACATGTTTCATTTTTACACCCGAACAAGTGGGAAAAACGAACTCATATCGCTCTCAAAACGCAATACAGTTTATGATAGAAAGTTTAAACGAATTGCAGACAACAATCAGAGACCACGGTGGCGAATTAATTTTATTATATGGCAAAAACAAGCCCATTTTGAACTCATTGATACAGGTTCTCAATATACAAGGTTTGTTTTTCAATAAAGATTACACGCCTTATGCGAAACAACGCGATGAAGAGATAGAAGAATTGTGTAACAAACTGACGATTCCATGTCAATCTTATCAAGACTATTATCTCCATGAACCCGGGACTATTGTCACCGGAGGCAACCCCTATAAAAAATACACCCCCTTTTATGATGCGGTATTACACAAACCTGTTCTTGAACCTATATCAAAAATACCCGCAAATTTTGCGAAAGCGGGTTACACTATCCATCATCGTATTTCATTACAAGACGCATTTTCCCACTTTACAAAATCGAACCCAGACATTTTAGTAAATGGGGGTAGAAAAAATGGATTGATAAAATTGCGAGCTGCTTGTAGAGAACAATCCAAATATGACGATAAACGCGACTTTTTCACTGAAAAAACCACGTTTTTGTCCGCTTATATTAAATTCGGGTGTGTATCCATTCGCGAGGTGTATCACTGCATTAAAAAGGCGTTTGGTTTGCAACACGGGATTATTCGCGAACTTATTTGGCGCGATTTTTTCGCACATATATTGCATGGTTATCCTGATGTGGTTGGGAAATCATATCAAACGAAATATAGGCATTTGAAATGGCACAATAGTATGGTCGCATTGGATAAATGGAAAAAGGGAGTTACGGGGTTTCCACTGGTAGATGCGAGTATGCGCCAATTGAATGCAACGGGGTATATGCATAATAGAGGAAGAATGGTGTGCGCGACGTTTTTAGTAAAGACACTGCTGATAGACTGGCGACATGGCGAAAAATATTTCGCTACGAAACTCACGGATTATGATTTGGCGAGTAATAATGGGAATTGGCAGAGCATTAGCAGCACAGGTGTGGATATGAAACCGTATTTTAGAGATATGAATCCGTGGATTCAGAGTGAGAAATTTGACCCCGATGCCGAATTCATTAAATTGTGGGTTCCGGAATTAAATGATGTTCCTGCGAAAGACATTCATAGATGGTTCTCGGTGTATTCAAAATACGATTCTGTGAAATATCCCAAACCGATGGTTGATTATGAAAAACAAAAAATGGATATGATGGAGATGTATAAGGGGGCGGGGTAAGGGCGGGAGTGGAAGGGGGCGAGGCGGACACATCATTTATTGTTTCACGAAAACGATACAAACAAAAAACAGCTAACAACTGTAGAAACGAAACAACAATATTGGGTATAAGTATTTGAATTCATAAACATGAATTTTCTAAGCGAAGAACAACAATACATATTATTCGAAGTGAAATCCGGAAAAAATGTGGTTGTAGATGCATGCGCCGGTTCGGGTAAAACAACGCTTATCTTATATACAGCAAAAGAATTATATCGGCGCAAATTCCTACAAATGACATACAATTCGATGTTGCGACACGAGGTAGCCGAACGTGTAAAGAAAAATTCAGTGAAAAACATGACCGTTCATACATTTCATAGTTTGGCTGTTAAATATTATTATTCGACTGCATATACAGACCGAGGAATTCGATATATAATTCACAACAATTTGTCACCAACAACGCCCATCGACAAATTCAACGTATTAGTCATCGATGAGGCACAAGACATGACCTTTTTATACTTTATGTTTCTTTCCAAAGTGGTTCGTGATATGGGCGGGAGAATACAACTCCTAGTTTTGGGTGATTATATGCAAGGATTATATGAGTTTAAAGGAGCCGATACAAGATTTTTAACATTAGCACAATCCATCTGGAAAGATAATCCGGCATTGAAATCACAAGAGTTCAGTTTATGCACCATGAAAATGTCTTATCGAATTACAAACCAGATGTGCTATTTCATCAATCGCGCTGTTTTGGGAGAAAATCGAATGGAATCTTGTCGTAATGGCCCGGCAGTTGTATATGCGAGTAATACATCCTCAAACTTGGAACGCATTATTATTGCAGAAATTTTCAAAATATTTGAACGAGGCGGACAACCGAGTGAGATTTTCATTATTGCTGCGTCGGTGAAAGGCGTGAATAGTAAAATAAGAAGTTTGGAAAATTCACTTGTTGAAAAAGGCATACCATGTTATGTTCCCGTCATTGATGGAGACAAAGTAGATGAACGCGTGATTGACAAAAAAATCGTATTCGCTACCTTTCATACCGTAAAAGGACGAGAGCGCAAATATGTTTTTGTCATCGGGTTCGACCAATCCTATTTTATTTATAATGCGAGGACGGCTCCGCGTGACAAATGCCCGAATACCCTTTATGTGGCTACAACTCGTGCAAAAGAAACGCTTTATTTATTAGAACAAAACGAATATCGCAGTGACCGGCCACTCGAATTTTTACACATGACACACAATGATATGTTAAATAATCCCGATTTCGTTCATTTTCGCGGCATCCCAAGAAACACATTTTTTAGAGACCTAGATGCAGAACAGCGCGAGCAGGAACTCGTGCATAACCACATGATAACACCAACAGATTTGATTCGGTTCATTTCGGAGTCTGTCATTGAGGAAATATCCGAGTTGATGGACCGCATTTTTGTCATTGAAAAAGAGGCTGGTATAGAAATCGATATACCTAATATTATTGAGACGAAGCAGGGGTTTTTCGAAGAGGTGAGTGACTTAAACGGCATTTCAATCCCGTGTATGTATTACGATTATTTACAGACCGCGTTTTCTACAGAATCCACATTGCCGCCGAATACATTGATTTCGATTATTGAAGAGAATATACAGACGATGAAACCGGAAAAACACGCGTTTTTAAAGAATATTGCTCGGGATTTACCCAGTAAAATGGAGAGTATACAGGATTATTTATACACCGCAAATGTAAGTCTTGCCATACAGGAGCGTTTGTATTCTAGATTGAAACAAATTGACAATGATGAATATACGTGGATAACAGATGGAATGACGGATTTATGTAAGGAAAGGTTGCGGAATACGGTGGGTGAGGATTTGCAGGATAGTAGTCAACCGCCTCGTATAGAGGAAACCATAATACATCAATCGAATCATGAACTACATGAACATATTGATACGTTTTTGAAACAGTATTTTGAACCCCACAATGTGTTCCGGTTTACGGCGCGAATTGATATTATGACAGACAATTTTACGTGGGAATTAAAGTGCACGACGAAACTATCTATCGACCATTTACTACAAGTCATTATTTATGCGTGGTTGTGGCAGATGTTACCGGCGAATTTTGATGCACCTTTGAGAACTTTCAAAATAATGAATATTCGAACTGGGGAAATACAAAAATTGTGCGCCACTCGCGATGAAATCGATATGATTATGGTGGCGTTGTTGAAAAGCAAGTTTTTGGAACAACCTACCAAAACAGACGATGAATTCATAGAGGATTGCAAAATGGGTTACCAACCTGCGGCGCCCTCTTTTTGATTCTCGTAAACGAATATGTATATAAGAAAACAGTATTTTTCTTATATAGAAAAATTAGAATCTCAAAATATTTTGAGTAGGTTGTTCTAGCTCGGTTGCGGCGGGAGCAGGAGGAACAGGAACAGCGTCAGGAGGAGTGAAATGCTTAACACACTCCCAAATCTTCGCCGATTCATCCATAGAAAATGCCCCGCGGCGCTGTGCTACATTCATAAATGCAACCAAAATATTGAGAGCTACAACTTGGTCGGTAATAGTCACATCTGTTAGGCGGATTTCCTGCTCGACTGGGGGCTGGGGCGGCTGTTGTTGCTGCGGTTGTTCTTGTTGCACGGGCAAAAAAGAATTATTCTCTTCAACTATATCTACAGTGGTCATAATAATATATATGTATGTTGCGTCATTTTTATGTTGTTTTACTTTGATATGTGTTTTCTGCACTTTGACAAAATATTTTGACACGGCTTTCCATCATTCATTGGTGCGCCGCAAATATATACATAACAACCATTTTCCATTTTTCGCTTATTTGCATTCCATGCCTTACTTGATTCATCAAAATCGATGTTCGGCTCGAGTTTTCTCGACTGGTTTCTTGTAAGCATTTTTTGTAAAATAAAACGTGTTATTTTACAAAATTCAATTTTACAGGTGAGTCAAATATTGGTTGTATGTAATAACAACGGTGAAACCATCGGCAGTCAAGATATGACCCTCTGCGGATTTCGAGCATCCACTTGGTAAAAGGGGAATATTGTCCGCATTTGTATCAAGCTTGTTGCTGATAATGGGGACATTATTCTCGTCCATTTTCATTAGTGCGAATAAAATGGCCTCGCCGTCGGCATCGACAATCTCCATCGATGCATTGCGCGAGAATCCTTGGGGGAATACCATGCGGTTCGATTCGTCTAACATGAGGTAAAAATAGCGGGGGACGGGGTTGGAGACTGGGGTAGGGGTCTCTTCAGCTGCAGGGGTGGGCACAGGAACCTCATCCACGTCGCGATGAACGGGGGAAGGGGTCTCTTCATCTGCAGGGGTGGGCGCAGGAACCTCATCCACATCACGATGAACGGGCTCAATATAAGCCGCCCTTAAACCCAATTTCGCAATCAAATAATTCGACAAATTGGACTCATGTGCGGCATATAGTTCAGGAGTCATAACGACACGCAACTCAGACACATCAGTGAGAGTGGCATCATATAAAAAGATGCGAATATGGTGCTTTCCATTCGAATCGGTTTCTAAAGCCGAGTGTTTAAAACCCGACTTCACATGAGTAAATGGGGGAATTTTCTTAGGAGAAAACGATACAAGCTCAGACAAACCACCGGACGACATTTTTGTAATCCAGTATTTATCTTATATAAAGATAAATATTCGAAGTCATAAACACCGAAAATTCTATTATACACACATGAGCGATTATCGCGCATTCCGTTAGGTTTATATTTTTAGGTGCAACACATTCTTGTATTTCGTATTTATCAACTCTACTAAAGTTTCGGCTTTCACAATTTTGTTTTGCTTAAGTAATTCCGCGCCTTCTTGGATAAAATCCTTTGAATTTCTCACTAAAAACTCGGCATAGCCATATGCATCCTGTATGAGTTCCGACACTTCTGTATCAATAATCTCTTTGTATTTATCACTGTTGCTGGGATAAATGAGGTTTTTACCCATACCATAATAACATATCATGCGCTCTGCCAATTTCAGTGCTTCTTCGAAATCGTTGATTGCTCCCGTGCTAACAGAAATACCGTAAAATACTTCTTCCGCAATTCTGCCTGCCAAAAGTATCATCAAATGTTCGAATAAAGCTTCGCGAGTCAAAATGTCCGAATTTGATGATTCAAATACGGTATATGCGGGGCTTTTCGGTGCGGATAAATTGATGACAACCTTCGTCATTTTGGAATGATGTTTTGATAAAAGTCCCACGACTGCGTGACCCAACTCGTGAATCGCAATTTGGTCTACAATGCTTTTCGTAAATTGGTGTTCGTTGGGCTGCCATCCCACCATCATTTTATTCATCACCACTTCTAAGTCATCATTCGTGAATTCTGTTCGGTTATATCGCAATGCATTCAACATGGCCTCATTTACTAAATTTTCGATTTGTGCTCCTGATAATCCATTTGTGATTTCTACAATATCATCAATGATAACCTTCGAATCGTGAGGTTTCCCTTTACTGTGAATATTGAGAATGGATTTGCGAGTTGCACTGTCGGGATTTCCTATGAAAATGCGTTTATCGACTCTTCCGGGGCGCAATAATGCACTGTCTAATAAATCCGCTCTATTTGTCGCGCCTATTAAAAAAATACCCGATGTATTTTTGAAACCGTCGAGTGCGACTAATAATTCATTGAGTGTATTATCGCGTTCATTTCCAGATGTATCACCTTCTTTGGAGCGCTTGCGACCCAAAGCATCAATTTCGTCAATAAAAACGATACATGGAGTATTTTCTTTTGCCAATTTGAATAACTCGCGAATACGACTTGCGCCCACACCGACGTATTTCTCTTGAAATTCGGCACCTGAAACGGCAATAAATGCGGTTTTGGCCTCACCTGCCAGTGCTTTTGCTAAAAGAGTCTTCCCGTTTCCAGGAGGGCCTTCTAATATGAGTCCTTTTGGCACACGAACATTATAGGGTTGATATTTTTTGTAATTCGTCAAAATGTCGATGCATTGTTCGAGTTCCTTTTTAATATTATCATAGCCACCTACATCTTTGAATGTCACGGTGGATTTCGAAACGACCTCAAAATTCTCCGATTTTTTGGTTTTGCGACCGTAATAGGGTTCTTCATCATCATCACCGCCCGACCCGTTATCCTCGTTTGGTAAATTGTTGCTTCTTGACAATCTTTGAATGGTTTCTTTATCCATGATGATTCTTATTCCACGAGGTTGAGTGTGAGGATGCCCGCGAGGTTGTTTGTCAAACGGTATTTCACGGGGTGTTTCATCGTTGTTAGTGATATCTTTGAATAACCTTTCTAATAATTTTGCGACTTCGTCTTCGTCGTCGTCATCATCATCGTCGTCGTTATTATCACTTTTGGTATTTGGACCAGGGTTTGGTTTCGGGGTTTCATTTTCGGTATGAAAATGATTCTTAAAATGTTCTGTAAAATTGAGAGAATTCAATCGTTTTAGATAACTCTCGTAATAATTCTTCGAAAAGGGGTATTTCTGGTAACTGTTGTGAATATGAATCCGGTGATTCGAGTTTATCGGGGAGAACCCGAAACCGTTTGATAAATACAACGGTGTAATTACAAATAAAATAATCTGGTAAAACACTTTCATTATAGACTAAACAAAGATAAAACTTGGTGTAGTCTAAACTCTCAGTCTAACATAAAATATGCAGCGACGCCAGTTTCGATTTCAAATTATTCGTTACCGTTTTCAATGTGTTTGTTGTGGTTTTTAATTCCGCGCTTTTCTCTTGGATATATTTCACATCGGGGTCGTTTGACATTGCAATACTGATGCCCTGTTCGCATAAAATATTCCAACTTTCAATCGTATCTACCGATTTCGAAATGATGTTTTTCTCAATCGAACTCAATTGTGCGTCGTGGAGTGTGGGGTTGGATGAAGGGTCGACGAAAAATTGTATGTATTGCATGGCACAATTGACTTCGCTCATCACGCCTTGAATGACGATTTTTGTATCATGAGCCGATTTGGGTAATTGAATCGTGCTTGTTGCAAACACGGTTTGTTTGAATTTGCCGAAAACGTTTGATAAATTGACGATTTTACCCAATGCAGTTGCAATCGCGGTTAAAAATGTGATATCGGTGATAATATTTACATTCTGGAGTTTGGTAATAAATCCCTCGAATAATTCACTGAGGTCATCAGCTGCACTCGCGAATTCATTGAATCCCTCGATATCGACGTTTAATTCCATGTGTTTGGTATCAGTGGCTATTTTACTGGCCGCTTGGAATAGGGCGGTATAGTCCTCTATCGAACCTTTCCCGTGAAAATCGGAGCATTGAATATCCGCTGCATAACCGCGGATTTGATTTAATAAAATGTCGGCCTGGCTATTTGGTGGTGTTTCGTCGTCATATGTCGTAACAACATTTGACAAATTCTCTGTGATATTGGGGTCGTAGAGTTCGGGGTGGGTCGAATCAAACGTGACGCGGGTGATTTTGGTTCCATCCGCCGCCTTACCAGTTTTGGTAACAATCTCATAACCACTTCCGTCAACGACTGTGAAAGATATGTCGCTCACTATGGGAACCACCACCGGTAGGGTGTCATCACAGGATACGTCGAATAAGGAATAAGAGGAATCGGTGTAGTGTATATTAAAGGAAACATCCACGTGGGTGTTGTTACCACTGGAGTCATCATTGTGTTGGCCTGAATTACCGCTGTCATTACCGTTGGATTGCTGAGAATTTCGAGGCGTGTTGTTATTGGAAGAGTCGTGAACATTGTCCTCGTCGCCGTTTTCGTCACCGTGGGGTGGCATTTATAATAATAATTGATACTAAAAAATATTCCAATAAAAAAATTTGCTAAAATGACTGCATATATGGTGTTGTATCTATACAATTTTGTTTGAAAAAACAGAATTGTATTTCCAAATGTTTTTTTTTGAGATTTTTTCGCTTGCGATTTTTGCTCGCAATTTTTTCGCTTGTTTTTTTTTAATTTTCGATTGGTATATACTCGATATAGTTTCGAAATTGAAAAACGTGAATGGAATGAAAATGAAAGAAAATGTAGTATGAATAGTATGAATAGTATGAATAGTATGAATAGTATGAATAGGAACAAAAAAGAACAACTAGAAAAAAAAGGACAACAAGGAAGAAAAAAATGAAAGATTTACATTATAGTCTATAACCACTTAGTTATATTACACTTGACGTGTCGTATATAAAATGGTTTATGAAAATACTCATGTCGACACACTAGTCGTAACAATCGTATTTTTTAACAAGTTATTTTTTCGAATACAACCTCTTTTGTGGGCAGCCAATGCCTTCAAATTGTTGCCCGAAAAACTCTTGCATAAATCACATTTAAGACCCGGCTTTTGAATGGGTGCAGAATATTTCGTAGATAAAAATTTATCCAACATGGGGAAACGCAATTCATCAATTTGAGCGAGAACCTTCTTTTGACTCTCCTTGAATACATCAATTACGGCCGTCTTTTGAGTCATAAATATTTGATATTCATTATTAATCGCGTCCAATATATCTTTTGTAATCACACTATCGTTATCATTTGAACCTATGGCTTTGGTTTGTCTCAATTTATTAGAAAGACTATCCACAATATCGATTGCAACCTCTATTTTATGAGGATTATAATCCATTGAATGAATGAAAACTATGACATTGTTATTGTGTATCTCGATTTGGTAATTCTTTTTCGCCGAAAATCCACTTTTCTGCGAAACAAAAATACCATTTGAATTGTGTTCATCAACCAACATCATAAAATTCTGTATATCATCAGCATCCACATTTGACTCTGTATCTTTGTTTTCAATCAATATATTGTGTTTGCGATATCGCTTCATTAGAATCGTCCCGTTTCCAGTATAAGTGGAACCATGAATCGATTTTATTTCCGCGGTATTATACAATTTCGTAAGCATAGATGAAAGCTGTTTATTACTGTATTGCTGAGAAACCTGTGTATCTTGGAAACGATTCAATAAAACGCCCAATTCATCCACGATTTTAGTTTGCATGTTTTGGTTCGTAGTGGCTCCATCTTTCAATGCATTGATATTGGTATTGATTCGGTCTTCGCTGGCTGAAATAAACGAATACATCGGTTGTTGGACGTTTTGTAACATCATTGTCGATTTCACCTCAAAATTCGATAGAAATTCTTTTATAGATTGGCTATCGACAGATTTAAGAAGCGATTGTGTATCCTCCGTGATGGACTTATGAAATGTCTGTAGAGACTCGTTCATATATTTCACCAATTGGCTCTGATTTTTGGGGAGAATTTCAGTGAGAATACTCGAAGTTTTATCGACCAAAACAGCGTTGTTCTTCTCCAATAAATACCCAACTTTTTCGTTGGTATTGGACTGAACTATTTGTTTTACGTCTTCGATATATTCCTTTTTGATTTCCACGAATTTCAATACGAGATTTGATATGATATCCGCATTCATTGTAGAAACCACATTCGTAAGGTTCGACACTGTTTGTTTTATTTCACCCAAAGAACAAAGCATTTGTGATTGAATGGAGGATGAAATTGTTTGTTTGGCATCAAACATCAGCTTTTCGAACAAGTCCAAAAACAAAAGGTTGATATCCTCGAAACTAATATTCGGGTTCGCTTCATAAAAACTACAAATGCGCTGATTAGATATCTCTAACTTTCGCATTATACTTTCATCGTAGATATTATTTATATTATTTAAACAAATACTTTATACCGAATCTAATAATTATGGCCGTCATCATCCTCCTCTCCGGAAGATACTTCGGTTTTACCGATTTTGGCAGAAGATAATAATCCCGAAATTTGCTTGTTTTTTTTTAGAATCGTTTTATTCAGGGCGTCATTCTTACTTTGTAAAAAATGAACTGTGTTTATATGCTCGGAATGTTTTTCGTTGTATTCTGTCTGTGCCGATAGTAATTCTTTGTGTAATTTATTATATTTTTCCAATAGCTCTTCGTATTTTTGATTCACAGTTCGATTTTCGTGCATCAATAACCATACATGTCGTCTTTTTTGCATTTTATAAATGTTACTGATATTTTTAAGATTTTCCTAAAGTTTTTCGGGGCGCTGCATTTATGGTAAGGGGGTGATTACAAATTTTACAAATGTGAATACAATGCAGTGATTGTGACTTTTGTGATTTACAAATTGATGTTTACATTTACAAATATTAACTGCATAAATGGTGTGGAGAATTTAGGATTGCGAATAAATTTGTTTGCTAAAAAAAATTTGTTACGGTATTATATGTCTTCTCAGACAAACCCAGCGATGAGTACTCCCTTTCCTTACTACGAACCTAACGAAATTTTGGCTGCCATGCAAAATCAAACAATAAATTCTGGTATCTACGATGGAACTTCTCGTATCCTTGCGGGGCTTTCTGATACCAATCGCAATTTCACCGGTGAAATAAACGGTGTTTCCAAGGATATTTCGCAGGCTGTTTTGGGCTTGCGTGATGCCGTTGAGCGCGGCAATGCTGCAAACAGTCTCGGTGTTGAGCGCAACGGTGCCAACAATATGGCTGTAACTGAGCGTGTGGGCGCCCAGCTTTCCACTGCCACCGAGCGCAACGGTGGCAATATCATGACTGCAATTGAGCGTGTTGCAGGCGAGGGCCGTGTTACCACCACGGTTACTGACGCTGCTAGCCGTCAGGCTGCCAACGACAGTGCTCGCGATATTCTTTCTGCTGTTGAACGCAATGGTATGGCTGCTGTTGGTGTTACCAAGGACACCCACAATGGCCTTCTCGGTGCCATTGAGCGCAACGCGGGCGAGAACCGTATGACTACGGTTACTGTCGGTGGGCAAAACGATGCGAAATTGGTGAACGTTCACAATGGATTATCGACTCAGATTTCCAATACGGAGGGTGAAGTTCTTTCAACCTTGAACATTGTTGCTGGTGATATTAAAACCGGTATTAGCAATAGTGCATGGGAGAGCCGCACTGGCATTTCCGCTGGATTTGCTGCGTCTATGATAGAGCAGGCCAAGAATGCTGCTGCTATTAACGCTCAGTCGGCCGCCCATTATTCCAGCCTTCTTTTGGAGAATGCCAAGTCTGACGGTCTTATTACTACCCAAGCATCGAATCAATATGCCAGTCTTTTGTTAGAGCAACAGAAACTCAAGGAGTATTTGGCGAGCAAGACGGATAATCAGTTTGCCATGGGGCAACTCGAGTTACAAAAGGTGCGTTCCGACCTTTCCACTCAGGCCGCAAATCACTTTGCTATTACCCAGCTCGAGCAACAGAAGGCACGCGAGGCCATCCAGATGCAGTTGGCTGATGCGAAATACGAGTCTCTTAAGAGCCAGCAATACTTAACCGATAAGATGTCGGAGTGCTGCTGTGAGGTGAAACAGAAGATTGATTTAATTGACCGCGACCGCTTGCGTGACAACCTTATCGTGCAGCGCGAGGACAACAATCTACTCAAGGTTTTGGAGCTCACTGGCGGGCTTGGTGGCTGGGGTGGCCGCCGTTCTCGTTCCCCTGGAAGACGTTGAAGGGGCGGGGAGACACTAGGTAATCCTTTTACGCACTCTAATTCTGGCTCGGATTCTGAATCATCTCGTCGAAGTCGGAGCGACAGTGAGAGTAGTTTTTCGTCATTTTCTTCAAGTGATTATTCGTCTTCATCTTCGAGTGATTCTTCATCATCATCGTCGTCATCGTCATCATCGTCGAGTGATTCTTCGCGAAGAAGTAGAAGCCCTTCGAGAAGACTTTATCAAACGCAAAATTCGAACACAATATCTTCTTTTTATTCTAGACCAGAAACTCATCATAGAAAAGAGGAGTGTGTTATTGTGAATAATGACTCTTCTGGTGTAGTTATTGAAACCGACCGTCATTGTAATAAGCGTATTACGATTGTTGTTGTGGCTCCCACTGGACCAACTGGCCCCGGTGGGCCTCAGGGTGACATTGGTGTGACGGGTTTCACTGGGCCTGTGGGTGATGTGGGTGCAACGGGTTTCACTGGGCCTCAGGGAAATATCGGTGTGACAGGTTTCACTGGGCCTCAGGGAAATATCGGTGTGACAGGTTTCACTGGGCCTCAGGGAAATATCGGTGTGACAGGTTTCACTGGGCCTCAGGGTGACATTGGTGCAACGGGTTTCACTGGGCCTCAGGGTGACATTGGTGCAACAGGTTTCACTGGTTCACAGGGTGATGTGGGTGCAACGGGTTTCACTGGTTCACAGGGAAATGTCGGCGTGACTGGCCCAACTGGTTCACAGGGCATACAAGGAAATGTCGGCGTGACTGGCCCAACTGGTTCACAGGGCATACAAGGAAATGTGGGTGCAACGGGTTTCACCGGGCCACAGGGCATACAAGGAAATGTCGGCGTGACTGGCCCCACTGGCCCTACAGGCGGTGTATAAATCTACCTTCACGAAATCCTGATAAAATAATTACGATAGTGTTTCCGTGAATATATATGTAATTTTACAAATTTACAAATTGTAAATTTGTAAATACAGTTGTGAATTATTTGTAAATTACAGAATTCAATAGTTTTGATTTTGTAATTACAATGGTATTTTCTTTCCGGTCAGTTTATTGGTATCTATTGTATGTAAGAACTATACACGCCTCCTGCGGATAAATCAACAATACCTTTCGGCCCAACAATTGTTGCGTTGTTGTTTATACCAGAACTGACAATGCCTGTTGGGCCGGTAGGCCCTGTAGAACCCGTGGTGCCTGTAGAACCCGTGGAGCCCGTAGAACCCGTGGGGCCTGTAGAACCAGTGGGGCCTGTGGAACCATTTTCGCCGTTTTTTCCAGTTGGCCCAGTTGGACCCACTATACTCGGCGATTCCTGCGATTTATTCACCATTTTTTCAACATCTTCGCGTGTAAGTGCACCGTCGTAAATTGTAAAATTGTTTATCAATAAACCATCGTTTGCACTATGCCATGGGTCTCCCAAATACATCAATGTGTCGGCATTACGCTTGTAAATGGCGCCGTAATTTTTGCTAACGATTTGTGTCTTATTGATATACATTGTAAAATTGTTTCCATTGAATACAATAGTGAGCAAATATGGCTTTCCAAATGAGATATTATTCGTATAATCCAAAGTATTTATACCATCGTTACCGTCGGCGTCAGTGGAGAAACGAATATGCATATTTGTAGTATTATCGGGGAAAATCCACATGGCCGGTATGCGCTGTCCGCGTTCGCAACAATTTTTACCATCTTGTGTAAAATGGAATATATTTCTCCACTCATTGTGTCCATTGTTGATTTGAATGAAAAATGCGATTGTCATATTCTCGTATTGACTGAAATTCATGTCTCGAAGATACATCTTATAATCATTTACTCGCAATTTATACCATGAATTGGATACGACAAAAGACCATTTTTTATTAGGTGGCAGATTGACCGCCTCGTTCATTTTCCCTACATAAATTGTGCCTAATTCTTCGAAATTTTCGACAGCATTGTGTATAAAGAATCGGTAACATAAATACAATATCAACAGTGACAATAGAATAGATATTACAAATATGATATTTTTACGGATAGATGTCGGCATTGTATAAATAATTATATATATTATTGATACAATGTTTTGAGATGAATGAAATTATAGAACGGGTGCGTTGTCTATAGATGGCGACTTTTTCCTAGTAGCGCTTTTCGACACCTTTTTCGACACCTTTTTGGACACCTTTTTGGACACCTTTTTGGCAGTTTGACTCGCTAACTTTTTGTTATATAATGACGTCTGTGAAAACTTTTTATTTGTCATTTGCATTTTATGTAATATGTGATACATGTCTTTTACAGTAATTATCCCCTTTGAAATTTTAGAACCCAACAATAAATTAAATAAATACTCCACTTCGTGTCTAAAATAGCGATTTTCCAATAATATATCGTCATTTTTCAATTCAAATGTAGTAGAAAAAGCGTCAATTCTGGATACAATAAACCAATCGTTCTCTGTTTCGTCATTTGGGTCTTCGAAATATTTAAAATAAGATTGAACTGAATATAGTGGGTCACCATAATTTGCGCTCGATTTTTCCAAAACAGTGTTGATATTGAATGCATCATTATATTTATATTCGCCTTCTTCATCGATATCTTCAAAACTTTGTTCTATATCATCATATAGAGATGACAATGCTTCGGGTTGATATAATAGTTTTCTGATTTCCTCTACATCACTTATATTATAATGTGTTTTCAATATATCTTTAATTCGCAAATAGAAATCGTAATTTGTATGTCGCGAAGCAAATGTGAGATAATCTTTCAAATAATCTTCGCCTGAAAGTATGACACTGTGATGATGGATATAATTAAATATTTTATAATATATGAAAAAAACGTAGGTTTTCAAAGTCATCCCTTCCTTTGTATCGAGCGCGATTTTCTTTTCCACCGACTCATTGTATTTCGCAAATAATTTATCTACCAATTCCTCTACAATGAGAATGTCGTTTAATTCATATTTTAATGGCTTATCCAACTTTTTTTTCATGACGGATTTCTTAACCGTAGTATTTCGCAATATGTGTCTTTGATTCGGTTTTAAAATTTCCTTTACTATTTCTAATGCGTCTTTGGCGGAACAGCGAAATGTCATTTGTGGTATAAATTCAAACGTATCAAACGATTTTGGTTTGGGTTTATTCTTTGAATCATATGTGTCTATGTAAAATAGGTTTGTTCCGGGTTTCTTATAAAGACGTCTGGCATTTGCATCGTCTAATTTGTTAATGGGTGTATAAGCCGTTTTTGTATTGTTATGAATCAACAACTGGCCGTTGATTGGTTTCAAATCACTAAGATGTTCTATAATTCTGCCGCATGCATCTGCGAACGTTGCGACAATAATATTGGATTGCTCTTTTTTTGGACTATAATAGGTGATTACGTATTCAACTCCTGTGAATGTTTTGCAATCCTTTGTTAGAGTCTCTGCGAATTTGATGTCGTATATTTTTTCTTTTCCGTTTTTTGAATTTTTCTTTTTGAAAAAATACATGTCGTTCTTTTGTATTGTTAAATCGTCGCAGTGTTCGCCTAATAACTTTGCGAAATCGCCGTCTCCCACATCATTTGTGATTTGAAATTTAATGGTTTTTTTGTTATCACTTTTGCGATTTTCATTGAAATATTCGAGGAAGGATTCGTTTTCCCATTTTTCGAGTGCGATTTCCTTTTCATATTCTTTCATAAATTCGTCTAATAGTTCTTCGTCGGCGTCATCGTCATCAATGATTGAATCATCGACATCCGAATCTTCTGCGTCTGCCTCTGTCTCGCTTTTTTTGACATCATTATGGTTTTTTGCCGATGCCGATGTATGACTTGATATTGCACTATCTCCACCCTTTTTTTCTTTATGAATTGGTATGCGAGAAAGTATATAATTCTGCGCATCATCTTTTAATATCGTTACACTGCCCTTTTTTACCTTATCTTCTAACATTCTCAATGTAATATCGGAATTAATAAGAGATTTTTTATTCGAATGTAGTGACAATTTCGCAATATCATGCGTCTCGAATTCATATCCAATGCTTAATATTTTTTTGAATATTGCATCAGAGAATAAACTTCCTCCTGTAATCATTTTTACAATTATAAATATCTATATTATACAAGTCTCTATATAATGGTGATAAAAAAAGACTGCTAAATATTGCTTTCTTACAAAAAGCTGTCAATTTCGCGAATAATATCAAGTGGTAAATTGAACGTTGGTGCTAGTAATATGTCTTCCAATTTTTCTACACGAGTTATCCACTTGTATGGTGTGTATAAGACTGTTTTTGGGCTTAGTTCTATATCACACCTGTCACATATGATATAGTTTCTAACAATGCATAAAAATCTCGCTCTGTAAATATTTGTCTCTGATTCTTTTGTGCGCTTTTCATGCATAAAATAGACGTGATTTCGAATGAGTTCAGTATTCATTTTTCAGCGGTTGCTGGTTTGCCGTTTTTCTTTCAATTTTTTATACTAGAATTCTGCCCGAAACGTGTTATCGTAAAATGTCTGGCTGTGTATTTTATCCATTACTGACATATATGCAAGCAAATCATAAGCCGTTTTGTAAATATATTCATCCAGATTATTGATATTACTATGCGAAGTTGTCATGAATCGAAACGCATCAGTCAGGCTTTTCTTTATGTCGGCTCGATTCACATCCTCTGTTTGATTGTATTGGTAAAAATGGTGGTATGCTTCTAGTAAAAATGGGTGAAAGCTCATATCGTCTTCTTTTTTTATTCCACAGATTGTATATGTGATTTTTGGAATCATTGCGATAATTTGGTTTTTGTATTTACCATTTGATGCGCAATTCGTTTCTCGCATAAAGAATCGGTCGTAGCATATATGATTATATGTGCGTAACAATTGTTCGGTGGGAAAAAATGTGGCGAGTTTATCAATAATAAGCCCGTGAAAAATATGGCCTCGTTTTCGATATTTTTCCAGTAATATTCGCATTTTGATTTCGGGTGAAAAAACGTATTCTTTGATGTGATTGATGAGTTCTGTGGGCAATTTATCCATTTGTGATTTCATATATGATGTGTAAAATGGATTTGTATCTATATAATTTGTGCCGAAATTTGGAAACAGATTTTGCTAAAGGTGAGTTTTCTAACCACAGTGTTGATTTTATATTTGGATTTTGTATTCACCACTGCATATATGGTAATGCGTTTAGAGATTATTTTATTGTTAAAAAATAATTTGCTGTCTTAATATATAATGTCGCGTTCATCACGGTCATCATCGTCTTCGAGTGGTTCCAGTAGCTCCAGTGGTTCCAGTAGTTCAAGCAGCTCAAGTGGTTCCAGCAGTTCATCATCTTCGAGAAGTTCTTCGTCGAGTGGCTCTTCAAGGTCTAGTCACCACAGACATCACAGACACCATAGTCATCATCGCCATCACCATCGTCACTATCATTATGGTGACTATGATTATGGTTACCCAGGCTTACTTGCTTATTTTTTATTGAAAGACAATTATGATTATTTTTGAGCGGCTCATGCGGTTATCTTATTCGAGGGGGATTGGTTTTGGATAAGTATAGTGCCATGTGTGCGGTGAGATGGTTTTGATAGATAACACGATTTGGTCTTTGTGATGGATTGCGTATTCTTGTATTTTCCATGATAACCAATATACTGTTTCTGGTAGAGAATTTTTGATTTTACAATAATGATTTGATATATCCATTCCATATATGACGATATCGGTTGGGTTCTCTATGAAATTGTCTTTTTCATCGGTAAAATACAGCGCCGCCCAGTCATTGAATTCTTGTTTGATAATCATATTTGTATTATCGTCAATTTTCATGTAAAATGTTTGGTTTCTGTCTGTCTGGAAATTATGATATTTTTGTGACATTTTTGTAATGGTATATTTGATAGAAAATAGGTTCAATTTTCTATCAAAAATGGGGGTGTGATTTTGGCGGGTTCTCACTTTATCTAAGATATTTTTCCTTTTCTATAGTGATTTCGTCAATAATATTTGACAATATCTTTTTCACATGCTTTGCTTCTTCTTCGTCACTGCGAGACCCGATAACACCGTTATAAATAGTGACGAATTTCTGGTAAGCCGGTGTATCCAGAGTTTGACAGGTGGGATTCTCTGCAACCCATCTGCGGAATGTATTGTAATTGTTGTTGGCGATGTCAGCGATGACTTGTAACAATCTCTCTTTGGATTCATTTCCTGATATCCATGTCCCGTTGTCGCGTATGTATATTTTCTCGCGTTTTTCATCACTGCAATGTAGCGGGCGTTCTTCCACGGGTAGAATTTGAATGCCATCTGTTATCATTTTTGTAATCCCGCCTGTGTATCCCAATTTCATATTTTTCTCCAAATTTGCTGTGGAATAATCGAGCATTCTTACAAATTGTTGTATATCAATAGCATTTTTACAGTGTTCGTTGAGGAAAAACTGTATATTAAACGTTTTATTGACAGTGCTGTTGTGACTGTTGTTTGTGTTCCCAATTATGTTTGTATTAATAGCACTTGCATTTCGATTTTGCTCGATAAGGACATTTTGAAGCTCTTTGTTTTGCTTGAGGACTTCGAGTAATAATTCGGGGGTTATAGCGAATGCACCGGGTGGTGGCGTCTGTTCTTGTTGAGACTGAGTGTGTGTATCTGGACTGCATTCATTTTCATTATCGTCGTCATCATCTTCATGTAAATCAATTGTGGCATTACAAGTTTGTTTATGTCTCCATAGAGAACTTTGAGAGCTTAATATTTTTTTACAGAATTTGCATTGATTTGGATTGAGTTTATTATTATGCATCATAACGTTGTTGTTATGTTTTTTACTTGACATGTGTATTTTATAATACTTTAATGATGGAGTTACATAGTTACAATAATTACAAGTATGTTCCTTTACATCTACGCTGTTATGTTTTTTTGATGATAAATGACGATTATAGTCATATTTAGAGGTTGTTGAATAGTTACACTTTTCACAGACAAATAACGAATTATCCATTATTTTGTATTATATAATTATAATATAAAATTAAATTAAACGAATGTGTATAATCCCTAGCTTTTTTTGCTAAATTGTATAAAATCCCTACAATTTTTTGCGAATTGTATATAATCCATGTCTTACTTTTGCTAAACTGTATATAATCTATACCTTCTTTTTCGAGACCCTCATTTTAAGATTACATACGTATGTAATCTTAAAAAGTTATGCAGCGACACTTAAACGGAAAAAAACGGGTTTCGCTGCATTATCGGGCAAAATGGAAAATCGTGGATTTTTTTGCAAGATTTTCCTCGGCATTTTTCATTTTTGGACATTTATTTTTGTCCATTTTGAAAATCCCAGACACTTTCTTTGTTTTGAAAAATTATGTAAGGCCCAAATACCCCTTAAATTATGCTGTAAATTTGTATATGAAAATATGTAAGGATGAAACCATATATGGTTTGTCAACAATGTGTAAGTAAATAGAAAAAAAATTTTACTTAAAAAACGGGAAATTAACCCCCGATTTTTGTATGAATTCATAAAAAAATGGGGAAAATAGGGCATTTCGGGAGGTTCTCTATGATGACGGAAAAAGGCGGTGGAAGCACCTCGAAATTTGGGGTAATTCATATTTGGGGGTAGTAAAAAAGGGCATTTACAAGGGTATGTAAAAAATTGGTATATTTTACTTATAAATTCAATTAGTTTCGCATCTAGTAATTTATTTACATATATGCATGTGTTTACATAATGAGCTTTTAGTGCTATATATTTTACGACAATTCAAACACTGATTCGGTTTTAGATTTTGTCTAATTGATTCTATTTTTTTCAAATGTTTTACTGTTGATATATGTCTTGTATAATCATTCTTATAAATAGTATAAAAATCACAACAATCACACTTATATTCTGTTTTATTATTTTCATTATTATTTTCCAAATTGATATGCGTTCTTGACATCAAATGTTTATTATAATTTCCTTTATATGATGTAATATACTCACATTTCTCACAGTGATAATAAACCTTCTTATCTTTATCGGCTTTTTTACCAGCAGACTTTATTGAAGACAATTCGGCCTTCAAAAGTTCGTTTTCAGCTTTCAATTGTTCGTTTTCTTCTAGTAATTTGCCATAGTTTGCATTGGAAAATTTCACATTAGCAATGATAGAGCGAATTATTTTATTAAGTTGAGTAAAAGTAAGCGAATCAACGGCTAATAGCTCGGTATATTGCTTACCATTGACATCTATTTTTCGGCGATATTTATTCAACACGGGATGGTTTTTCATAGCATTTTCTACCTGCATTTTATTTTGAACTCGAAATGCGTTTATTAGAATAAATCCGTCAAACACTTTTCGATGTGCATTCACACGGGTGCATAAATCATTCGAGTTGCCAAACTTTATCAAAGTTTCATTGTCAGAACTTTTATTGTTTATGATACCATAGTATACACATTGGTCGTTTTTACAGTATTGTTCTAATATTGCGGACTGCCGAACTTTTTTATCATTATCACAATCCATGATATGCTATGGATTATATTACAAAATACTTTTTATGTTTTATTCACAAAAAGTATTACACTCCATTATACAGGCTCTTTTTTTTCGGTATTGTCCGATACCGACTTTCGCTTTAGATAGGCACGCTTATTCGTTTCTTTCCGTTTCTCTTTATCGGTAGTAGGGAGATTCTTATGTTTTTCTAGTATTTTTTCTCTGTGTTTTTCGTAATAGTTTTTATATCTATTTGGAGAAGTGTATTTTTTGAGATGGTCTTTTGTTTCTTTCAGCTCATTTTCTAATTGTGTAATTCTATTCAATAATTCTTGCTCGTTATACATGTGTTATAATTATATATGAAAAATCTTCTATATATTTTTTCATAATTGATTTTTTACTGAATCATGGTGTGTATTACAAAAAAATATGTAAAAACGTGTTATTTTGATGCAGTGTTCTCAACATATACAAAATATTTCGGTAAATTCTAGATAAAAATGTTATCGTGATTGTCGACAAGTTTTTTATGTGATATCCACTCTTTTTTCAGCTTCTTGATTCGGCATTTTCCAAGTTCAATACCAGACGCATCGTGAGTAGGCACGCCGTCTGTATCAAATTTCGAATATAGATGTGATTCTCTTCGAAATAGATTCTCTGGTGATAAACTCATCATCTTCATTTTCTCAATTGCTCGCAGATTGCGCATGTTATTTTCTTCCATCATATTTTCCATTTTACAAATTGTAATATTCCAACTTTTTTATAAAATCGTTCAATTTTTTGACAATTACAACACATGTTCTCAATGAATAAAAATATAAAGACCGTTTCACATATTAGAGTATAATGGATAACACAAAAAAAATCCATATATTCGACACTATAATAAACTCAAATGAATATAGAGTTGCTGATAAACGGAGTGAAAAAAAATTACAGAATGTGGATTGTTGGATAGACACAAAAATACAAAGCGAATCTATACCACCTCCACCAGAATCCGTAAAAATAAAGTATATGCATATGACGGACGACTATGTATCAAAGTGTAAATCCAATGTATATGTGATAAATAAAGATACGATAGATGCAGCATTGATGTATGAGAAACCACTGGTGTTGAATCTTGCTGATGATATTCACCCGGGTGGATGGGTGAACCTCGGTTCAAACGCACAAGAAGAGTCATTATTCAGGAGAACGAATTATCACTTGACGCTAACAAAAGACTTGTATCCAATTGCAGAAACCGAGGCGATTTATTCACCAGATATTACGATAATAAAATCGAGCGATTTATCACCATATATTGAGAAACCCCGATTGGATTTTATTGCGTGTCCTGCTGTAAAATATCCGTTGTTGGAAGAAGATGATTCTCTTAGCGAAGAAGATAGTGAATTATTGGAACGGAAAATAAAGCTTATATTACAGGTTGCTGTAAAATACGGGCATAAAACAATCATATTTGGTGCAATGGGGTGTGGTGCATGGCAAAATCCACCGCATGATGTAGCGAAAGTTTTCAAAAAAGTTCTTCGTAAATATGATGGTATGATTGAAAATTATGTATTTGCGATATTGGACGATGTAACTCCCGATTCTGACACGGAAACAGAATCAAATTTCGAAATATTCAAAAATATTATGGTGGATAAATCTTCTGGAAAACGAAAAACGTTGAAAAATGTAAAAAACAGAATAATAAATCCAGAGTAATTCGCAAATAAAAAAGCGAATCTATTTTCAAATTCTCACCGAAAAATGATAGAAATAACGGGCTGTCGATAAATAATGTGAAATTTACTTGAACCACCGGTTACATTGGTGATAAAAACGTTGTTTTTTGGTGTTTTTGATAAAATGTTCTCAATAACATCAAATAAATTTGATAAAATATACCACAAAAGAAAAATTTATAAACGCGTTTATGCGTTTGGTTGCATAGTATTCGCCGGTTTAGTTTTCTTGGAGCACCCCCTTTTATGTGCGGACAAAGCCTGTTTATTGATAGCAGAAAATGTGTTACATAAGTCACAAACATGTCTTCGGTTCTTAACACACGCGTATTTATTCGAAAGGTATTTGTCTAATACGGGTAGCTGAATCTCCTCAATTTGGGTAAGCATTCGCTTATTGAAATCACGCAATACAGTTGTCATCGAATCCTTTTGGCCGATAAAAAGTTGGTATTCGGCGTTAATATCATCTAATAGTTCTTTGGAAATGGAATTATCGTCGTTATCAATTTGCAGTTCATCCAGTTTAACATACAACGAATCAATCAAATCGACAGCAAGCTTGATTTTATCAGCAGAGTATTGACAATTTTGAATAAAGATAAGAATACACCCCTTATGAATATCAATCTGAAAATTTTGTTTGAAACTTATACCCGAATATTGAGAAATGAAAACCGCGTGTGTTTTTTGTTCATCTACATCCCTGATAAACTTCTGGACTTCTTCCTTGTTGATGTTTTGGTCGTATTCCTTATTCTCAAAAAGAATGGATGGCTTCTCGGGGCGGCTCATAAGGAAGTCACAAGACGCTTTTATTGAACTAGTGTCTTTCACTTCAGCACTTGGGTATAAGTTATTCAAAATACTGCATAGATTTTGCTCGCCGAACTTACCTTTGTGACTAGAAACCTTGTATTTATTTAAAAAATCACTCAATTCATCAAACACTTTGGATTGAGAGTTGGTTGATGAAAGTGTTTGCTCTTTAATAATATCAATATTCCTAGTCATACGCTCGTCAGCTGCATTTAAAAATGCAAATAATGGTTGTTGAATGGTTTGCATCATTGCAGTATATTTTGTTTCAAATCGATTCATAAACTCAACCAGTGATTTTTCATTATTCAAAGTCTTAAAAAGCTTATTCGTATCATCGAGTATCAAACTGTGAAATTTAATTAAACTATCTTGTATCTCCCTGTTGTATTTTTCATGGTTTTTCGGTATAACGTCATTGATAATAAGAGATGTTTTATCGATGAGATGACTATTATTTCTTTCAATTAAACTATTCATTTTGTCATTCGTGGTTAAACTGCTATTCGTGACAATATTTTTAACATCTTCGATGTATTCACGCTTTACGTTTATGAATTGCAAAAGTATTTTATCTACAATATCACTATTCATTTTTGAAACATTATCATTAATTGCAGTCAAACTGTGTTTTATTGTATCAATTTGCTGTTTATTCTCACTCATAAATTGCAACAATTGGGAATTTATATTTGAGTCTATATCTTTTGTCATCTTATTGAATATGGTATCCATAAAGTCAATCATTAAAAGATTTGCTGACTCGATATTTATATTTGTATGCTTTTCATAAAACTCGTAAACACGCTTATTTTTGATAACAATCTCAAAGTTCTCTCCATTTACGCTCATGTTGAATATGATTTATCAATCCATTTCTTTATATCGTTTTAACTTATTTTAAGTTCTTGTTAAGTTTGATTAAGTTTTGATTAAGCTTAATTAAGTTTTGATTTAAGTTTGGTTAAGTCTTAATTAAGCTTACTAAGAACTTAACTTTTTCATTCATTTTTTTGAATTTAGAAATATCTTTTTAAAATATAAAACAAGACAAACCTACGGTTGTGCTTTGCACGTCTTGTTT